>Ga0268276_1000122_pt1 | contig 90702 bp, 94 predicted proteins | sample saktaG_4_FD_190145 | JGI IMG/M metagenome (GOLD analysis project Ga0268276, IMG submission 190145) | Saline water microbial communities from Sakinaw Lake, British Columbia, Canada - sak_2010_1_5_45m | ecosystem: Environmental > Aquatic > Non-marine Saline and Alkaline > Saline ... | reverse complement strand
AGCTTCCCGAACTTGTTCTCGTAGTCGTCCTTGGTTCGATAAAAGCCGTCCTGGAGAAGCCGGTAGAAAAGCCAGCGGAGGCTCACCTTGTACGGCACGGACTGGACGTGAGCCCAGCCGGCGTCAAGGATCTTCCTCTCTCGCGGGCCGAGCCGAATCCATGGAGTCCGCTCTTGGTCGTACTTCTTCCGCTTCGGTTTATGCGCCACGGCGCATGGGTAGGGTGTTTTCGTTGGCGCGTACAACGGACAACTCCGCGATCAGATCGACGGCCAGGAGGTGCCGGCCACGGCCGCGCGGGCGTCCTTCACGGACTGGATTTTGGCCTCCAGCGCGATTTTGTCCACGCGTACGCCGAGCCCCGGTAATTTGAAGCTCGGCAACTGGCCCAGGCGGTGCATCTTGTAACAATGATGCGTGGCCAGACCGAGGTAGGTGGCGACTTCCGAAATTTTCAGCCACCTCCGGCTGTCGGGGACGGGACGGAGTGCGACTGGCGCCGGTCGGCTTGACTTTGCCTTCGGCTTGGTGGTACTCTTTTTACGGAGTGTTTGGGTACCCATTACTCTCGCTCCTTTGGCCTGCCGCCACCGGCTGTTCTAGCAGCCGGAGCCCTGGCGGTGGGCCGAATTAATTTATGGGCTCGGTATCACCGGCCCTTTCCTACGACCTTTTCCAGACGCTCGTGCGCTCGCTTATTCCTCTCGATGGCCCGAAGGAGACTCCGAACCGGCCGGGCGATCTTCCTTTCGATTGGATCCAGGCTCTTGTCCGCCCGCTCGACGATTTCTCGCATCCGTTCTTCTCTCTCGGGGTTGATTTTGGAGTTGGTCATGGTGTCCTCTTGTTGTCCATTTTGCGCCCCCCTGATGTGCCATGAATCCCCCCAAAAGGGGATTGCAAAGGGGGTGTTATGGTGATTCGGGCTAGCCTCTAGGGGTGACCCACCGCCGTCCTGCGCGGCCGTGGCAGTTCCGACCTTTCCGTAATTCTTTCCAAAAGTGAACCTGTACAGGCTAGCGCGGTACAACTTAGGGCAATCACTTCTGGGCAGACGGGGATCCCCCAAGTCGTTTATTTTCTCGGGGGGAAAGGGGACTGGGCGGTGCAGGGCTCGAACCTGCGACCCCCGGTTTGTAAGACCGATACTCTACCTCTGAGCTAACCGCCCGCCGCGCCGGCGGCCTCCCGTCCGTCCGGGCGCCCCTAGGGTAGAGTAAACCCCCTACCCTGTCAACCCCTGGAATTCCCGGCCTGCCGGCTTCGCCAGCACCGCCAGGGGCGGAGGTAAGGCCATTTGACATCAGGCGGGTCCTATGCTAAATTTAACGTCCAACATTCTTATCCCGATCGAAGGATAGGCCAAAATGTACGCAGTGATCCTGACAGGCGGAAAACAGTATCGTGTCAAAGAAGGGGACGTTCTGTCCGTCGAGAAGCTGAACATCGAGCCGGGCCGGAAGGCCCAGTTCGACCGTGTTCTTATGATCGAGGACGGCGAGGACATCCAGGTAGGGGCGCCGTTTCTCGATAATGCCATGGTGCTGGCTCTCGTCCTCGAGAATTTCAAGGACGAGAAAGTCCTCGTCTTCAAGAAAAAAAGAAGGAAACAGTACCGTCGGACTCGCGGGCATAGACAGCCCCTGACCAAGATCCGCATCGCCCGGATCACCGCGGACAGGACACAGATCACGGCCGCGGACCTGGCCGAGGAAAAACTGGCCCCGGTCGAGAAGCCGGCCCCGGCGGCCAAGCCTAAAGCGGCCGCTCCGGCCCCCAAGCCCGAAAAGGCCCCGACCAAGGTCAAGGCGCCCAAGAAAGACACCGCCAAGCCGAAGGCGGTCAAGAAGCCGGCCCCCCGCAAAACGAAGAAAGCGACCAAGGAGTAAGCCATGGCCCATAAAAAATCAGGCGGCGCCGGAAAAAACGGGCGCGACAGTGCGGGGAAGAGGCTCGGCGTCAAGCGATATGGCGGCCAGCAGGTCAATGCCGGCTCCATCATCATCCGTCAGAGGGGAACGCCCATCAAACCCGGGTTGAACGTCGGTCGGGCCAAGGACGACACTCTTTTCGCGACGGCCACCGGGACCGTCAAGTTCTCCGACAAGGGCCGGAAGGGGAAAGTCGTCTCCGTCCTGCCCGCTTGAGGAAGAGCCGTATCCTCCGTTGTTCGTCGACCAGGTCACTGTCACGCTGAAGGCCGGGAAGGGGGGCAACGGCTGTGTCAGCTTCCGTCGCGAGGCCTGTGTTCCGAAGGGCGGCCCTGACGGAGGGCATGGTGGCGACGGGGGGAGCGTTTCTTTCATCGCCGACGAGAACGTCAGCTCCCTCGCCTACTATCGCTTTCAACCCCTGCTCAAAGCCAAGAACGGCGCTCCAGGGGAAGGCGGCAATCGCCATGGCAAGCGGGGTCTCGACCTTCGCCTCCGCGTCCCCGTCGGGACCGTCGTTAAGGACAAGGGCGGCCTCCTCTTCGATCTCACCGCGCACGGCCAGGAAGGGGTGGCGGCTAGGGGCGGAAAGGGTGGCCGCGGCAACGCCTCCTACGCCACTTCGACCCACCAGACGCCGCGCGAATCGCAGCCCGGCCGGCCCGGAGAGGGGAAGGAGGTCGTCCTCGAACTCAAGCTCATCGCCGACGTCGGCCTGGTCGGGTTCCCCAACGCCGGGAAATCCACCCTCATCGCGCGCATCTCGGCGGCCCGGCCGCTCATCGCGGATTACCCGTTCACGACCCTGGCCCCAAACCTCGGCGTCGTCGACATCGGCGAGTACCGCTCGTTCGTCGTGGCCGATATCCCGGGCCTCATCGAAGGCGCCCACCTCGGCCAGGGACTGGGCATCCGCTTCCTGCGTCATATCGAACGGACGAAGATCCTCGTCCACATCGTCGACGTTTCGCCGTATTCCGGGCGTGACCCCCTCGTGGATTACCGGGTCGTCATGAAGGAACTCGAGGCTTTCAGCCCGGAAGTGGCCGCGCGTCCCCAGGTCATGGCGGCGAACAAGATCGACCTCCTGGGCGATGACAAAACGCGCTTGACCCGCCTTCGGAAGATGGCGGCCAGCAAAAAGATCCCTTTTTTCGCCATCTCGGCGATCAAACGCGAAGGGCTCAAGCCGCTTGTCGAGGCCTTGGCGCGTACGCTCGAGCAGCTCGGCGAGAAGACCAAGAGCCGGGCGGACTGATGGAGACGATCGGCATTTTCGGCGGGACGTTCGACCCGATCCATCTCGGGCATCTGCGGGCTGCTCAAGAGGTCCGCCGTCGGACCGGGCTCGACCGCATCCTCTTCATCCCCTCCTTCCTCCCGCCGCATAAAACGCCGGGGACGGGCGCCTCGCCGGCCGACCGTCTCCGCATGGTCGAGCTCGCCTGCCGCGGGCGCAAGGGGTTCGAGGCCTCGCCCATCGAAGTGGAGGCCGGCGAAAAGTCCTACTCCATCCTGACCCTGCGGAAGATCCGCGCCCTCTCGCCCGCCGCCCGCCTCTTCTTCATCCTAGGCGTCGACGCCTTTCTGGATTTCGGGACGTGGCGCGAATACGAACGGGTCCTCGAGGAATGCCTGTTCGTCGTCATGGGGCGGCCGGGCTTCGAGCTCGATCGCGCCCAGGGCGTCCTCGGCGGGAAACTTCGGGACGTGATGGGCCCTCTCGCGGGCGGCGGAGGCGTCGGCGGGCCCCTCCCGCCGCGGACCAGGATCTTCCTCCTGCCGATACGCGCTTTGGACATCTCGTCGACGGCGATCCGGGAAAGGGTCCGCCGTGGCGAAACACTCGACGGACTCGTCCCCGGACCCGTCGACGTTTATATCCGGGAACATCAACTCTACCGAGGTCGATAGGAGCCATGGCAGAAGAGAAGAAAAAACGGTTCACCAAAAGGAGCCTGCCCCCGTCCGTCAGGTTGGCCGTCGAATCGGCGCTCACCAAGAAGGCCGAGGACCTCTGTGTCCTCGACCTGCGGGAACTCTCCTCGTTCACCGACTTTTTCCTGGTCATGAACGGGAGCTCGTCCCGGCAGAACGCGGCTATCGCCGAAGCGGTCGAGGCGGCGCTCAAGCCGGCCGGCCTCCGCCCTCTGAGCATCGAGGGCCGGGAGTCGGCGGATTGGATCCTGATAGACTACGGCTCGCTCGTCGTCCACGTCTTCTCGCGGATCGCGCGGGACCGATACTCCCTCGAAAAACTGTGGGGCGACGCCCCGCGAATGGAATTCTAGCCGGTCCCGGCGCTCCGCCCGTGCCAGCGGGAAATAGGTGTTGACAAGCCGGGGTCGAATCGCTATTGTTTTAGGGCGTTTTCGGTGATGCGCCTGATATTCCTTTGGCCCGGAAAAACGAAAAGTCCCGAGCTGCGGGCATTGCAGGATTTTTTCGTGGCGCGCATCCGAGGTTTCGCGGCCTGCGATATCATCGCCACGCGCGAAGCTCGAGGGCTCGAGGAAAAATTCGCCGAGAAGATCAAGGACCTCGAGGCTCGGGGCCTTGAAAAACACCTCGATGGGGCTTATGTGATCTCCCTCGAGGACAAGGGGAAAGAGATGACGTCTCATGAATTCGCGCGCTTCCTTCGCGGCCGGGAGAGAGACTCGGGAAAACCTTTGGCTTTCGTCGTGGGCGGTTTTCTCGGGCTCGCGGACCGGATCGTGGAGAAGGCCGACATGAGGCTGTCGCTGTCGCGCATGACGTTCTCGCACGAGCTCGCCCGCATCCTCCTGCTTGAGCAGGTCTACCGGGCCCTGACGATCATCGGGGGCCGGCAATACGCCAAATGAGAGGGTTTTCCCATGGGCAAGAAAATGAACAAGAAGGAAAAAGACGAATTTCGGAAGATGCTTGTCGCGAAAAAAGAAAGCATCATCCGAAAACTTAGCGAAACGATCGCCGAGAGCAAGGAGATGGAGTCCAATGTCGCCCAGGACCTCGTCGACAAGGCCGAAACCTCCTACACGAAGGAATTTCTACTGAGCCTGACGGACACCGAGCGGCGGCAGCTCCTGCTCATCGACGAGGCCCTCAAGCGGCTCGAGCGCGGAGAATTCGGCGCCTGCCAGCTCTGCCAAAAGGAAATCGGCGGGAAACGGCTCGAAGCCATCCCCTGGACGCCCTATTGCATCGACTGCCAGGAGAAGGCCGAGGAAGAACTGAACGCCCAGTGACCGGCCCTTTTCGGGCCCGGGCGGCGGCCCTGGCCAAGCTCGTCGAGCTCCTTGTCTACCCTTCGTTCTGCCGCCTATGCGCGGAACCCCTCGACGAACCCGGCGAGAGGATCGTCTGCCGCGCCTGTCTGGCCAAGCTCTCTCCCCGCGGCCGGCCGTCGTGCCCGCTTTGCGGGCGGTTCTATGAAGGGGAGGGGGCGGACCATCTCTGTTCGAAGTGCCTGGAGCGGGCGCCGGTTTTATCCATCCACCGGTCTTGCGGGGATTACGGCGGGACACTCAAGGACGTCATCCTGCTCTTCAAGTACCGGAAGTGCGCGCCGCTCAGCCGGCCCTTGGCCGGATTCGCCGAACGTTGTTTGGCCTCCGACTCGGAGCTGTGGACGGGGGCGGACTTCCTCGTTCCCGTCCCGCTTCACCCCGCGAGGAAGAGGGAAAGAGGTTTCAACCAGGCCCGCCTGCTCGCCCGCGACCTCGGCCGGCTCCGGGGAATGGCGGTCCTCGAGGGATGCCTGGTCAAGGCGAAAAACGTCCCGCCGCAGGCCGGGCTCCACGCGGCCGAGCGCGAGGCGAACGTCAAGAAGGCCTATGCCGTGAGACGCCGGCAGAAGGTCCGGGGCAAAACGCTCATTCTCGTCGACGACGTCACCACGACCGGGGCGACCCTCCGCGAGTGCGCCCGGGTGCTCCTCGAAGCGGGGGCCAAAGACGTCAGGGCCATCACGCTGGCCCAAGCATAAAAATAAGGGACTTCCCAAAAAATGGGAGAAGAATAAAAAAAAGCGGTCCCAGGAGGGACCGCTTTTTAGGGCGATTCGGTCAGCTTACTTTTTCGGCTTTTCGGCCTGGACCTGGACGGGCTTGAGGATTTTAACCTTGCGGGGCTTGAGCTCGGCCCGCTTGGGCATCCGGATCTTGAGGACTCCGTTCTCGTGCTCGGCCTCGATCTGGTCCTGGTCGATGTAGCTGGGCAGGACGAAGGACCTGAAGAAGGACCCGTAGGAGCGCTCGATGCGGTGATAGTTCTCCTCCTTGGTCTCCTTCTCGAACTTCCGCTCGCCGCGCAGGGTCAGGTTGTTGTCTTCGACCTTGATCTCGACGTCCTTCTCGTCGACGCCGGGGATCTCGGCGGCCAGGACGACCTCGTTTTCCGTCTCGTAGATGTCCACGGACGGGGCCCAAGCCCCGGGAATGAGGTCCTTATCCTCGGTCTTCTGGCTGCCCATGTCCTCGAAAAGGCGGTTCATCCTGTCCCTGAGGGTGATCACGTCCCGGTAGGGATCCCATCTGATAATAGCCATTTGTTACCTCCGCTTAATATATCTTAGTAAGATTATAATATAATATATTAGTGGTTAATTGTCAAGTATTGAATGAAGTTTTTTATAAGTCATAACTAAAACATATGACTAATGATAGAGGAACCTAACGAGAACCTTCGACGAGAACGGTCGCCTCACCCTTGAGGATCCGGGACCCGATGGCGGCGGACAATCCGGCGGCCGTGCCCCTGATAAATTCCTCGTGGACTTTGGTCAGTTCCCGGGCGATGACCACACGCCTGTCCCCGAGGACCCCGCGGACGGCCTCCAGGAATTCCAGGGTCCTTCGTGTCGGCAGGAAGAAAACAAGCGTGGCCTTTTCGTCCCGAAGGGCATCGAGAAACTTCCGCAAGCCGGTTTTCTTGGGCGGCGGGAAACCGACGAAGAGGAAACGGTGGGTCGGCAGGCCCGCGGCCGAAAGGGCCGTCGTCACGGCCGAGGGACCGGGAATGGGGACGACGGGGATCGCCTCCTTGAGGGCTTCGCGGATGAGCGGGAATCCGGGGTCGGAAATTCCCGGCGTCCCGGCGTCGGAGACGAGGGCCACGTCGCGGCCCGCCTTGAGCAGTCCGATGATCTCCGGGATCCGCCGTCCCTCCCTCGGCTGGAAATAGCTGATGAGCGGCTTTTTCAGCCCGAACCTGTTCAGGATCTTGAGGGTCTGGCGGGTGTCTTCGCAGGCGATGGCCTCGACCTCGCCGAGAATGCGCAGGGCCCGGAGCGTGATGTCCTCGAGGTTGCCGACAGGCGTTCCGACGATATAAAGCCGGCCCGGCGGCCGGTTCGGGCGCGGCTCGGCGGCCACGGCCTATTTTCCCCAGTCGTCAAGGGACGAGCCTTCGGCTCGCCACTCGCCCCTTGTTTTATGTTTACGGGCGAGTACTGCAGAAGTGGACCCCGGGGTGACCCCGGGGCCCCGGCCGCTGTAGGGATAGAGAAAGTCATGGCCGACGGAGCGGAGCGAGAGCTTGGCGATCGGCGGCAGCTTGCGCTTGAACTCGGAATTCCGGATCATCCGGACGACCCGGTCGACCGCGGCCGGTTTGTGCCCCGCTTGGATGACCTCCTTGGGGCCCTTCCGTTCCTCTACGAGTCCGAAGAGGATGTCGTCGAGCTCCGCGTAGGTGAGCCCGATCTCCGCCTCGTCGGTCTGGCCGGGCCAGAGTCCGGCCGTCGGGGATTTTCGGCGGATCGCGGCCGGCACATGGAGGTGCGCGGCGAGCTCGCGGACCTGCGTTTTGTAGAGATCGCCCATGGGGTTGATGGCGCAGGCCATGTCGCCGTGGATCGTGCCGTAGCCGATCAGGAGCTCGGTCTTGTTGCTCGTCCCCAGGATGAAGCTTCCCTCCCGGGCCGAGAAATCGTACAGGACGGACATCCGCTCGCGGGCCATCTTGTTCCCCCGCTGGACGCGGCTCCCCGTCGGATGGGCGGCGAAGTAGGCGTCCACCTGGGTGGCGATGTCGACCGTCGCGTGCCGAATGTCCAGGCGCCGGGCCAGATTCTCGGCGTCTTGGACATCCTCCGGGAAAGCCTTCCCATAGGGCATGATCAGGCTGAGGACGTTCCGCGGCCCCAGGGCCCGGGCGGCGAGGACAGCGCAAACGGCCGAATCGAGGCCGCCGGAAAGTCCGAGGATGCCCTTCTTGCAGCCGCACTTGCCGAGCTCGTCCCGGATGAAGCGGACGAGGACCTTCTCGACGAATGGAGCGTTAATCTTCGGCGGCACGGACGGCCCTTTCGAGGGATCGTAGGATGACCTCGGGCTTTTCGTCCCTTTTGAAAAGCCATTTTTTCCGGGCCTCGCGGACGGCGGCGAGGTCGACCCGGCGGACGAAGATCTCCGGGTCGAGGTCGACGGCCCGGCCGGCGAGCCGGCCGCCCGGGGCGAAAATGAAGGACCCGCCGGCGAAGGTCACGCCGTCCTCGATGCCGACGCGGTTCACGTAGAGGACGTAAGCCGTCGAAAAATAGGATATGGCCTCGCCCATGAGCTCCCACATCCGGCTGGTTTCAAAGGCGTCGCCGCCCCCGACCCCCCGGCCCGGCGCCGCGGAGATGCAGATGATCATGTCGGCCCCGGAGGAATAGTGGACGTAGCTCGCCCCGTAGTGGAGGAAGTCGCGGCAGATAAGCAGACCGACGCGCCCGAAGGGAGTCTCGAACGTTCGGAGATCGCGGCCCGGAGCGAAGAACTTGGCCTCTTCGAACATCCCGTTCGTCGGAAGGTAGACCTTGCGATGGATATGGAGGAGGCGGCCGTCGGCGATGAAAGCGGCAGAGTTGTAAAAGAGGCCCTTTTCCGAGGCCCTCTCCTCGACGAAACCGACGACGGCCGCGAGGCCTCGCGTGCGGGCTGTGATCTTTCGGAAGAGCGGATCCGAAGCGGGGTCGAGGGCGACCTCCTCGACGAGATCCTTCAGCGTGTAGCCCGTGAGGCCCAGCTCGGGGAAGACGACGAGGTCGGCCTTCCCCCTGCGCGCTTTTTCGAGGACGTCCAGGTGGAGTTCGACGTTGGCCTTGACGTGGCCGAGCCGCGGCGAAACCTGGGCGAGAGCGATTTTCACGGGCTAAAAATAGCACAAATCGAGGGCGGGTTTCAACTTCGGAGCGGATTGAAAAAAGGCGCGGATTCCATTATAGTTAGCCTACGAGGAGAGCCGGACCCGGAATGAATCACATCGCCAACCACTTGAGGGACGTTTTTTTCAACAAGAAAACCGGCCGCTTGGTCTACCGCCGAGGGAATATCCTCAAGTACTTCTTCTTCCAGAAAGGCGCCATCTTCCAGGTCAAGACGAATCAGCCCGACGAACGGTTGGGCGAGATCCTTTACAAGCTCGATCGTATCCCCAAGGAAGCGCACGCCAAGATGGAGGATTACATCGAGCCCAACAAGAACCTCGGAGAGGTCCTCAAGAGCCGCGGCGTCATTTCCGAGGAAGACCTGGCCGAGGCGCTGGCCCATCAGATCAGGGAGTCCGTCCTCAACGTCTTCCCCTCCTTCGACGCCGAGATCGACTTCCAGCCGCATGCGGAGTACGGCGACGATATAGGCGAATCCCGGACTAGCGTCCCCCTCCTCATCGAGTACGGCATCCGGCGGATGCAGACGAATCCACTCCTGCAGGCGTTCCTGGCCCGCAGGACTCCCAAGCCGGGCCGGAGGACCTACTCCTACCTTCTCACCGCGGACGAAAAGGATATCCTGGAAAAGATCGACGGCAAGGACGTGGCTGAAGTCATCCTGCTGACGTTGACCATACCGCCCGACCAATTTTGGAAGAGCCTCTACCTGTTTTATTGCCTCGATATCGTCGAATTCGAGGGCAAGGGCGCGGAACCCCGCCGCGAGAAGGAGCCGGTGAAACCCTCCGGTGGAGAAACCCCGCAGGACGTCCCGCCGCAGGTCGCCGCCATCCTCGCACTCCGGAACACCTTGCCGTCGATGACGTTCTACCAGATTCTCGATATCCCCCGGACGGCCACGGATGAGGACGTCAAAAAGGCCTATTTCCAGATGGCCCGCCGGTTCCACCCCGACCGCTTCGAGCGCAAGCTCGTGGCCGAGTACAAGGACCAGATCGACGCGGTCTTCGACGCCATCACCAACGCCTACCGGACCTTGAGCAACAAGGACGCCCGGCGGATTTACGACGTCAAGAACGGGTCGGCGTCAACCCAGGAGGACGTCCAGGACTCCTTCCACAAGGCCGAGATCAAGTTCCGCCAGGGCAAGACCCTCTATAGCCAAGGACGAATGGACGAAGCTATCGCCTACCTCGAGGAGGCCGTCCGGGTCCGAAAGAATAAGGGCGACTACTACCTTCTCTTGGCCATGGCCGAATCGAAGATCCCGGCTTACGTCCAGAAAGCCGAAAAGGATTTCCAGAAAGCCATCCAGCTCGAACCCTGGAACGCCGAAGGCTTCGTCGGCCTCGGCCTGCTCTACCAGGACGAGGGCCTCAAGACCAAGGCTATCAGGCAGTTCGAAAAGGCCCTCGAGGCCGACCCCGACCACGCCACCGCCCTCGAAGCTCTCGAAGAGCTGACGGGCGGCGCTAAAAAAAAGGGGATCCGCGGCCCGTTCGGGATAAACCTCTTCGGCCCGAAGAAAAAGAAGAAATAGTCAGGGCGTCTTTCCGACGAGCTCCAGGAATTCCCCTTTCCCGAGGACCCTGACACCGAGCTCGCGGGCTTTATCGAGTTTGGAGCCGGGAGACTCGCCGACGATGAGGCCGGTCGTTTTCCGGGTCACCGAAGAACCCACCTCGGCCCCGAGCTTCTCCAGGAGCTCTCGGGCCTCGTCCCGGCTCAGGCCGGAGAGCGTCCCGGTGATGACGAAGACTTGCCCGGCGAGGGGCTTCTGCCCCTCTCCACCCTCGATCGCCTCGGTCGTCAACCCCGCTTTTTTGAGCCTGCCGATGAGCTCGCGGTTTTCCGGCCGGGCGAAGAAGAAACGGATGCTCTCGGCGACCTTGGGGCCGATGTCCTCGGTCTCGACGAGGTCCTCCTCGCCGGCCGTTTCGAGCGCGGCGAGCGTCCGGAAGCGCGCGGCCAGGGTTTGGGCCAGCCGCTCGCCCACGTGGCGGACCCCCAGGGCGAAGAGGAGCCGGGCCAGGCCGCGCGTCTTGGTCTTTTCGATCTCGTCGAGGAGGTTCCGGGCGCTCTTCGGGCCCAGCCGCTCGAGGACGACAAGATCTTCGTAGTGCAGGGCGTAAAGGTCGGGGATGGAGCTGACGAGTCCGGCGGCGAGGAGCTGGTCGACGACGGCCTCGCCCAGCCCGTCGATGTCCATGGCCCTGCGGGCCGCGAAGTGGAGGATGGATTCCCGGATCCTGGCCGGGCACGACGTATTGACGCAGCGCGAGATGACCTCTCCTTCGGGGCGGAAGACCTCCGAGCCGCAGACGGGGCAGCGGTCGGGCCAGGCGAAGGGTCGGAGATGCGCCGTCCGCCGCTCCTTCATGACCGAGACGACGTGCGGGATGACGTCCCCGCTCCGCTCGATGAGGACGAAGTCGCCGACCCGGATGTCCTTTCTCCGCACTTCGTCCTCGTTGTGCAGAGTCGAGCGGCCGATCGTCGTCCCGGAGAGTTTGACGGGTTCCAGGATGGCCACGGGCGTCAGGGCGCCGGTGCGGCCGACCTGGATGACGATGTCCTTGATCCGGGTCGTCGCCTGCCGCGCCGGGAACTTGTACGAGATGGCCCAGCGCGGCGACTTGGCCGTCGTCCCGAGGGCCTGGCGTTCCGCCGTGGAATCGACTTTGACCACGATGCCGTCGACGTCATGGTCAAGGCTGTCCCTCTTCTCGGCCCATCCCCTGTAGTAGTCGAGGACGTCGTCGAGCGCGGCACAGAAGCGCGAGTGGGGGTTGGTGACGAAGCCGAGCTCCTTGAGCTTCCCGAGAGAGAGCCACTGACCGTCCTGTTCCTTCCCGTCGATCGTGAGGTAGTACAGGAAGACACCGAGGTTCCGGGTCGCCACCTCCTTTGGGTCGAGGAGGCGGATCGAGCCGGCCGCCGCGTTCCGGGGGTTGGCGAAAAGGGGCTCCCCGAGCTCCTCGCGCTCCTTGTTGAGCTTGCGGAAGGAGGCGAAGGGCAGGTAGATCTCTCCTCGGACCTCGACCTCGCCCGTCTCGTCGATGACGAGAGGGAGGGAGCGGATGGTCTTGACGTTGCCGCTGACGTCGTCGCCGCGGACGCCGTCGCCGCGCGTCACCGCCCGGGCGAACTTGCCTTCCCGGTAAAGGATGGAGATGCCGAGCCCGTCGATCTTGAGCTCGGCCGTGTAGGCGACCGTCTCTCCGGGCAGGAGCTTGCGGACGCGCTCCTCGAACTCCCGGAGCTCTTCCTCGTTGTAGCAGTTGTCGATGCTCAGCATCGGGATCCGGTGGGCGACGGACGGGAAGCCCTTGAGCGGCTTTTCTCCCACTCGCTGAGTGGGGGATTCGGGCGTGACGAGTCCGGGGAAGCGGGCCTCGAGGTCGCGGAGCTCGCGGACGAGGCGGTCGAATTCCTCGTCCGAGATCTGGGGGTTGTTCTCGACGTAGTAATTCCTCTCGTGGAAGAGGATCTCCCGGCGCAACCGCTCGGCGCGGGCGCGGTCCTTCCCGCCGGCGAGAGAGGAGGACACGTCTTCCCTCCTAAATTATCGGAGACTCCTAGTCGTTCCTGCCCCGCCCTACTTGCCGAGCCGGGCTCTGACCTGGGCGATGAGCGCGTTGAACTTGTCCAGGACGCCCTTCTGGCTGGCGACGATGGCAGCGATGGCCTGGTTTTCGACCTCGATATTGGCTTCGAGCGTCTTGAGAACCTTCTTGTCGGTCGCGGACAGGTCGTCTTCGGTCTTGCCCTCGATCTTGGAGTTGTAGGTCTTGGTGAATTCCTCGATGGCCCTTTTGTGTTCCTCGATCTTGGCGTAGCTCGAGGCGAGCTCCTTGTCCTGGCCGACGAAGAAGTTCTGGGCCTGGCCCAGAAGCATCTTGGAATCCTTCGGGTTGAGGAGGGCCGCCTCGATGAGGGCGTTGATGGTCTCCGTCGTCTTGGAGTGATCATCCTTGACCTGGCCGTTCAGGATGATGGCGATGTTGTAAGCGAGCTTGGCGTCTTTTTTCTTGGCGTTGGCCTCTTTGTATAGGGCCAGGGCCTCGTCCACCTTGCCCTGCTTGTAGAGGGTCTGGCCCAGGAGGGCGGCGCTTTCAGGGCCCTTGTCCGCCGCGTAGAACTGCCGGAAGACCTTCTCTGCTTCGGCATACTTCTGACCCTTGTAGAGCGTCGCGGCGAGGCTGTTGAGCTGTTTGGAGATACTCGGATCCTTGAACAGATTGTAGGCGAGGATGTAGTTTTCGGCGGCCGCGCCGTAATCCTTGGCCCCTTCGGAGAACTGGCCGATGAGCAGGTAGCCGGAGGCCTGGAGCCTCGTCCCCAACTTGGCGTCGCTCGAGGCCTTGCCGAAATCGATGAGCTTGCGGGCGGCGGCCTTGGCCTTGTCCACTTGCCCGGCGCTATTGTAGAGCCCGGGGACCGTGGCCAGCAGCCCTATTTTTGTCTGAGTGTCGATGCTGGGCATGGCCGCGGCCTTCTCGCCGTATTCGGCCGCCTTCTGGGCGTTCTTCGTCGCGCAGGGGGTCAGACAGTAGTAGGCGTAGGCCCAGTGCTCGTTGGTCGTGCCTTGGCCAGCGTACTTCGCGATGTAGGCCTCGAGCGCCTGGACTTTCGCGCAATTATCGGAAAGTTGCATGGCCTTGAGGTATTCCTCGTCAGCGCTCTGGGCGGCCACGAGGCCGCTCAGGAGGAGAACCAAGGTCAAGGTCGTGAAGAGTGTCCTTTTCATGCCTAACCTCTCTTGGAAATTTCTGGAATGATAATCCCCAGACCGAGTTTTGTCAATATCTGTTCTCTCTGGATCAAGTTAAAGCAAATATTATGCCAAGATGCAGGCCGCGGCTAGAACTTTGCTTCCCCGGCCGGTTTCAATATAATACCGGCCATGGACCGGAAAACCCTGTTCCGGGAAGCGTTCCTCGAGAAGCTCGGGACTTCGCCTTCGGAAAATGTGCCGCTTTCGGCCCTGTCCAGCTTCGGCATCGGCGGGCCCGCCGATTTCTTTTTCGAGGCCCGGACGGAGGGGGAGCTGGAGATGGCCGTGGCCCTCGCGGCCGGGGAAAAATATCCTTTTTACGTTATCGGAGGCGGGAATAACCTCCTTTTCGACGATGCCGGCTATAGAGGGCTTCTCATTCGCAACCGCCTCGAGGGGATCGCCAAAGAAGAAGGCCGGATCCGCGTTCTCTCGGGAACGGGCCTTCCCGCCATCCTGCAGGAGGCCCTATCGGCGGGGCTCTCCGGCCTCGAATTCCTGGCCGGGATACCGGGGACAGTCGGCGGGGCCGTTTACGGCAACGCCGGGGCCTACGGCTGGAGCATCGGAGATGTCCTCGAGACGGCGACCCTCCTCCGTCCGGGCGGGGAACGCCAGGCCATGACCAGGGAGGCCCTGCGCTTCGGCTACCGGGATTCGGCCCTCAAACAGGGGGAGCGCGGCATCGTCCTGGATGTCGTCCTCTTGTGTTCTCCGGGGGACACCCGGGCTTCCGAGGCCAAGATCCGCGACCTCCTTGAAAAACGGCGGACCAAACATCCTCCCCTGGGCACAGCCTGCGCCGGGAGCTACTTCAAGAATTCCTGTTCCGCGACCGGGGAGAGGATCGCGGCGGGCCAGCTTATCGAGCAGGCGGGGGCCCGGGGCCTCGCGGTCGGCGACGCGGCGGTCTGCGAGCAGCATTGCAATTTCATCATCAACAAAGGGAACGCCGGGTCGCGAGACGTCCTCCTCCTGGCGGAAGAGCTCAAGGACAGGGTCTATCGGAAGTTCGGCGTGCGCCTGGAAGAGGAAGTCATCCACCTTCGAGCAGACGCTTCAGGGCACTGACCCGGCCTGCCGGTAATCCTCCTTTTTCAGCCAGCCGGAGGATCTGTTTCCCCAGGATCTGATAAACTCTCCTGGCCGGGGGGTCGTCCCGGAGGGCTCTCAAGTGTTGCCGGACGGTGGCGACATCCCCCCGGAGGATCGGCCCGGTCAGGGCTTTTTCCGGGCCAAGATCTTTTACGTTCTGTAAAGTTCCTTGCACCAGGGGGGACAGCATGCCGGTGGCGGTCTCCTCCTTGATCCCGGCCGCCCCGAGCATGCCGGAGGCCGTCCATCCCAGGGCGACCATGGCGTTCGAAGCCAGGCTGCACGCGGCGTGGTAGAGCGGCTTGTCCTTTGCCGCAAGGAGAAGGACGTTCCCCCGGAGACTGCGGACCATTTCTTCGGCGGCCGCGATGGCGGCCGGGTCCCCTTCGACGCCCCAGGTGATGCCCCTGAAGATCGAGGCCGGCGCATCCTTCCGGGGAAAGGATTGGATGGGATGGACCGAAGCGATACGCGCTCCCCGTTTTCGGAGGGGCTCGAGGACGCGGGCGGGGAGGAGCCCGCTCGTGTGGAAAACGGTTCTCCCGGACCAGGAAATCCCGGACCGCGCCAGCTTTCGCGCGACCCGACTCAAGGCGTCGTCGGGCACGGCGATGACGACCATGCCCGCCGCCTTGGATAGCCGGTTGAAGTCGGTCGTCGCAGCTCCCCGGCCGATGATGCGGCGGCTCTCCCGGGCCGCCCGGGCATCCTTATCGACGACGGCCGCGACCGTCCAGCCCCGCCGGACGAGCGCCGCCCCGAGCACGGTCCCGAGCCGTCCGGCGCCGACGATGGAGAAGGTCTTCATGGCTTGGACTTGAAGACCTCGTCCCAAAGATCGACTTCGAGCGGCGAAGGGGTTTCCACCCTCTTTTCCAGCTCCCGCCGTTTCTTCCCTTCTTTGATGGCCGTCTTGAGCTCGGCGGCGAAGGCCTCGGATTTGACGGGCTCGAGGCCGCTTTTCTTGGCCATCTCCCGGATAGCCCGATCCGAGCTGACGACGAAAAAGCGGCGGCGATCGGTCTGCCGGCCGATCATGTCCCGGATGACGTCGTCGGCGCTCTGCCCTTCACCGGGAAAGTGGATGGTGAACTTGGGGTTGACCGGGACGTCTGTCGGCGTCGGTTCGGGGTTGCCGTCGAAGACGAGGTGGATCCGGGCGCGGGTCACGCGCTGGTAGGCGAGGAGCCTGATCACGAGACCTTCCCGTCCCGACCTCTCCCGCAGCTCGTGGGGCGCGATGCGGCCGAGGAGGTTGTTGCCGTCGATGAGATAAGCCATGTCAGTCCGCGGGCGGGGCGTTTCCCTCTCAGCCCGGCGGCCAGGCCAGCCGCCGGCCACCGAGGATATGGAAGTGAATGTGGAAGACTTCCTGGCCGGAGTCCCGGGCCGTGTTGAGGACGATCCTGTAGCCGCTCTCTCCGATCCCCTTTTCCCGGGCGATCTCCCGGGCCCGGAGAAGGATCTCCCCGAGCAGGGTTTCCGCTCCGTCGGGGGCGTCGTTGAGGGAGGCGAAGTGGTCCTTGGGGATGACCAGGACGTGGACCGGCGCCTTGGGCCGGATGTCCTCGAAGGCGAGGACGCGCTCGTTCTCGAAGAGGATCTTCGCCGGGATCTCCTTGCGGACGATGCGGCAGAAAAGGCAGTCGCCCGTGGGCGGAGACGTCATGCCTTGATCCTTTCGATCGAAGCCCCCAGTCCGCGGAGCTTTTCCTCGATCCTTTCGTAGCCCCGGTCGAGGTGCTCGATCTCGGTGATCGTCGTTTCGCCGGCGGCGACGAGGCCGGCCAGAACGAGGGCCGCCGATGCCCGGAGGTCGGTGGCGATGACCTCGGCGCCGGAGAGGAGCGTCTTCCCCTTGACGATTGCCTTGTCGCCCTGGACCTCGATCGACGCGCCCAGCCGGACGAGCTCATTGACGTGAGAGAAGCGCCTGTCGAAGATCGTCTCCGTGATGATGGACGTGCCGGCGGCCTGGGTCAGCAGGACCATGAACTGGGCCTGCATGTCGGTGGGGAATCCGGGGTAGGGCGAGGTGGTGATGTCTTGGGCTTTGACCTCCCGGGCGCCGGCGACGCGAAGAGCGTTTTCGCCCTCGGTCTCGATGACGGTGCCCGAGGCGCGGAGCTTCTCGATGACCGCGGCCGCGTGTTCGGGACAGACGCCGCGGATGAGAAAATCGCCCGAGGCCAAGGCGCCGGCGACGAGGAAGGTGCCCGTTTCGATCCGGTCGGGGATGATGGCGTGCTCCGCTCCGCCGAGTTCGCGCACGCCCCGGATGCGGGCCGTGTCTTCCCCCGCCCACTCGATCTTGGCGCCCATCTTGTTGAGGAGCAAGGCCAGGTCGACGACTTCGGGCTCGCGGGCGCAATTCTTGAGGATGGTCTCACCCTTGGCCAGGGCGGCGGCCATGAGCAGGTTCTCCGTCCCGGTGACCGTCTTCTTCTCGAATTCGATGACCGCGCCGCGAAGGCGGTCGGCCTGGGCCTGGATATAGCCGTGCTCGAGGGAGATCGTCGCCCCGAGCTTCTGCAGGCCGGCGATATGGAGGTCGATGGGCCGCGAGCCGATGGCGCAGCCGCCGGGAAGGGCGACGACGGCCTTGCCGAACCTGGCCACGAGCGGGCCGAGGACAAGGATCGAGGCCCGCATGGCCCGGACGAGCTCGTACGATGCCTCGTCCGAGCGGATCTTTGGGACGCGGAGCGCGACGGTGTCTCCGTTGATCGTGTACGTTCCGCCGAGCTCGGCGATGAGCGTCAGGATGGTTTCGACGTCCTTCACCCGGGGGATGTTGGAGAGGCGGACCTCCTCACTTGTCAGCAGCCCCGCGGCGATCGCCGGGAGCACGGCGTTCTTGGCCCCGCTGATGCGGACTTCGCCGCTCAAACGCACGTCGGGGCCGCCCCGGATGACCAGCTTTTCCATCAGGCGACCGTCCCTCTTCTCGACCAGCCCCAGGCGTCGTAATAGGCGTCGAGGACGGAGTTGTAGAAGGCCTCGTCGACGGCTCGGCCTCGGTGAGCGCCGCGGCTTAGCGGAACTTTGAGCTTGGCCGGGACGAAGGCGTCGTAGGTTCTGTCCCGGCCCTGGAGGTTGTTCAGGTGGCGTTCGAGCGCGTATATCCTCCGGCCGCATTCCTTGAGGGACTCGGGCGTGTAGACCGTCCCGGTCAATGCGCCATAGAGCGAGAGAAACGGTTCGGCCGTGATGTCGCCCGTGAAAAAGTCGCAGAGCCCCAGGGAATCGACGAGGGCCTTGCCGGCTTGCCCTTCGGCGACGTAGGCGGCCAGGTCGCGGGCGTCCTTGAGCCCGCCCTCTTCGGCCTGGATCGTCCAGGCGTAGGTGTGGTCGCCGCGCCCCCGGTTTGACGTGCCGTAGGCCGTGAACATGCCCGGGAAGGCCTTCGGGCTGATCCCGGCGTAGCCGAGCCCGCCGTAGATCGTTGTCAGACAGTACGCGATATCGGGAAGTGCGGCTGGCCCTGCGCCCGCGGCGACCTCGGCGACGACCCCGTCGGAGTGGCGGCCGAAGAGCCGGCCCAGCTCGGACGAACGATAGGCGATCTCCTTGAGCGTCCGGACCATGCCGGCCGCGTCCCCGAACTTCGGGGCGTTTCCGAACTTATCGAGGAATCCCTTCTCGGCCAGCTCCATGGCCCCGGCCATGACGCTGCCGAAGGTCATCGTGTCGACGCCGAGCTCGTTGCAGAGGGCGTTCAGATGAAAGATGGCGTCGCGGTCGAGGATGCAGCAGTTGATCCACAGGGCGATCGTTTCGAACTCGGGCCGGACGCCGTCGCCCGCATAAGGGCCCGATTCGATCTTGGCCGAACGGGTACAGAAGATATGCCGGCATCGGTTGCAGACATTGTGCTTCCCGGAAATGGCCAGGAACGCGTCCGTCGACACCCTGCTGTAGTCCACGGGGTCGAAGGACCCCTCGTCGAAGTTGTGCCAGGGCAGGTAGCCGCCCTTGATGCCCAGGTAGCGGCCGTCGAAGGCGCGGTCGAGCCACCAGGTCGTGCCCGTCGTCGGCCGGAAGGAGGCCGTCCGGCCGGGATCTTCGACGCTGGCCTTGACCAGCTTGTCGATCTCCTGTCCGAACGTCTTGAACGCGTTGGCGTTGTCGTAGTTTACGGCGTCCTTGCCGAAGGCGGTGATGGCGACGAGATTCTTCGAACCGAAAACGGCCCCGGCTCCGCCCCGGCCGAAGTTACGGTGATAGTCGGCCGTGAGACAGGCGAAGTCGACGAGGTTCCATCCGGCCGGTCCGACGGTCAGCGTCGATCCGCCTTTGACACGCGAGGCGAGGGTGTCGGTGATCTCGGAAGCGCGGCGCGGGATGCGGCGTCCTTGGACGGTTTCAAAGAGCTCGTCTTCGGCATCGACGATGCGGAGGGCACCGTCGACGGCTTCGAGGCGAACCGGGCGGTCGGCCTTGCCGTCGATGATGACCTGGTCGAAGCCGGCCCGCTTGAGCATGTTCGGGAATAAGCCCCCGGCGCTCGAATGGGTGACAAGCCCGTGGATGGGCTTATGGCCCGGGATCCAGGAAGCCGGCTCGGGCGAGCGGGCCATCGTCCCGACGAACGAGCAGGAACCGCGTCCGGCGGTCGGAACGGCGGTGTCGTTGAGCGCGGCGCTGCCGACGATGATCCGATTCTGGGGGGCGAGCGGGTCTTGAAGCGGGCCCCGTTTTTCCAGGTGGTCGGCCAGAAGCCGGGCCTGGAGGCCGCGGCCGCCGACGTAGTCGCGGCCGTATCCGGGGTCGGCGGGCTCGACGCGGACCGTCCGGCTGGTCAGGTCGACCCAGGCCCAGCGTCCCCTGTATCCGGTCGATTTTTTTGCGTCGGCCATGTCATCCTCTCGATCCGCTCACGTTTTCCGGTTTCCGGTCCCCGACGAGGCAGACCTTGCCGCTGCTTAGAGAGCCCTCAGAGCCTGGTCGAGGTCGGCGATGACGTCGTCGGGGTGCTCCCCGCCGACGCAGAGCCGGATGAGCTGGGGCGGCACGTCGGCCTTCTTCCGGGCTTCCTCGCCCTGCTGTTGATGGGTCGAGATGGCCGGGATCGTGGCGACACTCTTGATCCGGCCGAGGTCGGTGGCCCGGTAGATCATCTTGAAGCTGTCGAAGACCTTTCTGGCGTTCGCCGGCGGGCCGTCCACCCGGAAGCTCATCAAGTGGCCGTAGCGGTTGACCTCGTTTCCCGTTCCGTCGTCCGAGTCGACGAGCTTCATGTACTTTTTGGCGATCGGGTGGAGATGGTAGCTCGGCAGGCCCAGGTAATCGACCTGATAGACCTTGGGGTGCTTCTGGAGATATTCGGCCACGATCTGGCAATTCGCGCTGACGAGGTCCATTTTGGCCCGGAGGGTCCGGAGGTCGTTCAGGGCGAAGATCGCGTTGACCGGGGAGGAGGCCGGCCCGTTGTCCCGGTAGGGCAGGAATTTGACGTATTCGGCGAAGCTCTCTTTGAACAGGGGGTGGTCGTTCACGACCTTCGTTGTGATGGGCTTGCGGCTGATGAGGGCGCCGCCGATGGCGAAACCGCCCGAGGTGATCGACTTCGTCAGGGAATGGACGACGATATCGGCGCCGTGGGCGATGGGGCGCATCAGGGCGGGCGTGGCGCAGGTCGCGTCGACGATGAGAGGGATCCCCCAGGAATGGGCAAGGTCCGCGAGGGCCTTGATGTCGGCGAAGGACTGCTGGGGGTTGGACGGCATTTCCATGTAGAGGAAGCGCGTGTCCTCGTCGATCTTCGACTTCCAATCCTGGGTGTCCCAGGGGTGTTGGACCCATCGGCATTCGATTCCGCGCTCCTTCATCTTGCGGAGCGAGAACTGCTGGAAGGTGCCGCCGTAGACCTGGATGCAGGAGACGAAATTGATCCGCTCGGGCCCGTCCTTCTGCTTGACGAGAAGCGGGTCGACGGCGGACATAATGGCCGACATGCCTGAGGCCGTGACGCAGCAGGACGTATCGCATCCGGCCCCGTAGCCCTCGAGCAGGGCCAGGGCCCATTCGAGGTAATAAGTCGTCGGGTTGGCGATCCGCGTATAGCACCATGTCGGAACGAGGTAGGCAAGGGCCGCCTCGAGCTCGTCCGAATCGGCGTAGGCCTGGGAAGCGGAGAGGTAGAGGGGTTCGATCACGGCCCCCTGGTTGCGTTCGAGGGATTCTTCGACCGTGTAGAGGCCGTGGACGGCGATGGTGTCGAACTTCATCGCCTTCATCCGGGCCAACGCTGCATCGCGCTGGGCCAGGAGTTTCTTGGCCGCTTCGACGTATTTCATGACGCCGGGAGAATAGTTTGGGGAGGAGCTCATGGGTCCTCCAGTGAATCGGGGTTGACAGACGACCGTTTGAGAGGGCGAGATAATCGTCTTATGGCAAACAGCATGACACAGTTTTTACTGCTCCCCTAGCATATAAAGAAGAGGGGGGCCGAGTCAAGTTCGGCCGGCCGACTAGCAGCGGTGGATGGCCAGAATGTCCGAGAGGATGGCGAAACCCGTCTCGACCTTGCCGGCGCCGGCCCCCTGGATGGTGACATTGCCCATGAGGTCGGTCTCCAGGCTCAGGGCGTTATGGGCGCCCATGACCCCGGCCAGCGGATCGGCGAGGGGGAGCTTTTGCGGCGACACGTTGGCCGTGACGATCCCGCCCTCGTTTTTCGCGTGGGCGATGAGCTTGTAGCGGAAGCCCGCGGCCTTGGCCGCCTCGACGTCGGCCTTGGTGATGGCCGAGATGCCCTTGCAGGGGACGTCCGTCGTCTTGAGCGCGCCGCCGAGGAGGACGTTGGACAGGATGACGATCTTGGCCAGGGCGTCGAAGCCCTCGACGTCGGCCGTCGGGTCAGCCTCGGCGTAGCCGAGCTTCTTGGCCAGGGCCAGGGCGGGGCCGTAGTCCATGCCCTCGGTCTCCATCCGGGTCAGGATGAAGTTCGTCGTCCCGTTGAGGATGCCCTTGACTTCCCTGATCGTATTCCCGGCCAGCCCGCATTCGACAAGGTGAAAAACGGGCGTCCCGCTCATGACGGCCCCTTCGAAGCGGAACTGGAGGCCGTTCTTTCGGGCCAGATCCTGGATGTCGCGGTAGTGGAGGGCGGCCGGCCCCTTGTTCGAGGTGACGACGTGCTTGCCGAGGCGGAGGGCCTTCTTGATGTAGCTCGTCGCCGGCTCGCCGGTCTTGATGTCGGTATAGGTCATCTCGGCGATGATGCCGGCGTCGGTCCGTTCGATCATGTCCAGGGGGTCGAGCGGCTCGACCTGGGCCGGCGTCGCCTTGGGGTAATCGGCCAAGCCCTTCCCCTGGCCGAGCACGGCCAGGACGGCGGGGATGTCGATCCCTTCGGGGGCGATGAGCGTCCCTTTGATCTTGTCGGTGATGGCCACGACTTTGGCCTCGAAACCGAAGGCGTCGCGGAGGAAATCCCTTTTTTCGTGGAGAATGCCGAGCAGCCCCTGCCCGACGGTGCCGCAGCCGATGAGACCGATCCGGTGTTCCATGCTTTTCCTCCTCGCGTGCGTTTCGGAAATGGAATAATAGCAAATTCGGGGACACAATACTATTTTCCGAATTAGCCCCGGTCGAATTTCGGAAAATGGTATTGTGTCCCCGAATAAAAAGGGCCACCGCCCTCATCGCCAGCGATGAGGACGGTCGGCCCTTGACGTCTGCTGAGTAAAAGACGTTTACTTCGCGGCCGGGGGATTCTCCTTGATGAAGTTTTCCAGCCACTCCGTGGTGACGGATTTCGGCCGCTCGATCGGCAGGCCGAGGGCGCGGTCCCAGACGAGCTGGGCCAGGACGCCCATGGCTCGGGAGACGCCGAAGCACACGGTGTAGAAATCGAACTCCACGAGGCCGTAGTGATAAAGGAGAACGCCGGAGTGCGCGTCGACGTTCGGCCAGGGGTTCTTGGTCTTGCCTTGTTTCGTCAGGACGTCGGGCGCGACCTCATAGACCAGGCTGACGACCTTGAACAGGTCGTAGTCGGGCATGTGCTTGAGGGCGAACTCCCTCTGGGCGATATAACGAGGATCGGTCTTCCGGAGGACGGCGTGGCCGTATCCGGGAATGACCCGTCCGCCGTTCAGGGTGTCCCACATGTACTTCTCGAGCTGTTCCTTGGTCGGAACGCCGCCGAGGTCCTTCATCAGGTCCAAGATCCAGAGGAGGACTTCCTGGTTGGCCAGCCCGTGGAGCGGTCCGGCCAGGCCGTCCATGCCGGCGGACAGGGAGTAGTAGGCGTCCGACAAGGCCGAGCCGACGAGGTGCGTCGTGTGGGCCGACACGTTGCCGCCCTCGTGGTCGCTGTGGATGCAGAGGTAGAGCCGCATGAGCTCCTTGAAGGACGGGTTGTCGGTGATGCCGAGCATGTGGGCCATGTTGCCGCCCCAGTCGAGCTTCAGGTCGGGGGCGATGTGCTTGCCGCCCTTGTAGGTCCGGCGGTAGATGTAAGCGGCGATGTTGGGGAGCTTGGCGAGGAGGTTCATGACGTCCTCGAACGTCGCGTCCCAGTACTGCGTCTTGGGCATTTTTTCGCGGTAGCGCTGGGCGAACTGGGAGTCCTTTTGGAGCTGGAGGATGGCCAGCGAGAACTGGGTCATCGGGTGGGTGTCCTTGGGGACGGCGTTCATCGTGTCGACGAGATATTGCGGCAGGGTGCTGCGTTTCTGCCACTCTTCGGTGATGGCGGCCACGTCCGCGGCCGTCGGGACCTCGCCGACGAGCAGGAGATAGAAGATGCCTTCGGGCAGGGGCTCGTTGCCGCCGGGGGCCTTGGGCAGCTTCTCGCGGAGCTCGGGGATGGAGAAGCCGCGGAAGCGAATGCCCTCGAACTTGTCGAGGAGCGAGCAATCCCAGAGCATGGAGATGATGCCGCGCGCGCCGCCGATGACCTGACTGACGTTGACGTCGGAGACCTTGGTTTCGCCGAATTCTTTGTTTAGCTTCTGGACCCGCTCTTTCATCGGGCCCACTTGGGCGAGGAACTTTTCTTTCAGAGTCGTCATTTCGAGATAAACCTCCTGTTTGATATATCTAAAGGGTGAAATTCACCCTCGTAGAGCGTTCCATAATAACATGGGGGTTGCGGAGTGTCAATCGAAAATTGGCCGCGCGCCGGGCCGGAGCCGGCCCTTGGAAACGAATGCAAATGTTTTTATTTCAGTATCTTGCGGGGCACGCGTTCGTCCGCCATCGCGGCCTGGTAGGCGAAGGCGGCCTCGACCACGGCGTTCTTCATCAGGTCCTCGGCGGAGAGTGTGTCGAGGAAGTCGAGGTTCGTGTGCCCGGCCGTTCCGGCGATGCGGTCCTGGATGAACTGAAAGCCGGGCAGGCCCGCGGCGTCGAAGGAGACATGGTCCGTGCTACCCACGCTCTGAATGGAGATGGCCGTCATGCCGAAATCGCGAAACGGTTCCATCCAGGCGGCGAGGGTCCGGCTGATGGGCTTCATGGACAACCTCCTGGCCGATGGTTTGGCGAGGTCCTATTCTGCACGATCCAAGGCAGGTTGGCAACCGGCTTTGCGGCCGCACGATAGGGCTAAGGGCTTCCGGCGGCAGTGCGTCGCTGCCCGTCAAGCGAAAAGCATCTCGAATCCGCGCGGGTCGATGATCTTTATTTTTCCGTGCTCCTTGATCGCCAGCAGGTCTTTGTCTCCCGTTACCAGGAAATCGGCTTCGGCCGTGACGGCGCAAAAGAGAATGAGGTCGTCGTCCGGATCCCTGACGATGCGAGCTGGTTTTGCCGCGGGCGGCGTTTCTCCGGTCATGACCGAGACTTCGCGGAGAAGGGTGAGAGCGCTCCCGATCTCTTCTTTTGTCGCATCCAGTTTTTTTCCGAGGGCGCCCTGGAACTCCTCGAGGATGATCGGACAGACGAGAAGCGTGAACTCATGCTTGTTCGCCCGGCGGAGCAACTTTGCGCAGAGGCCGTCGGCCGCGAAAGCGGCGACGAGGACGTTCGTGTCGAAGACGACCCTCACGAAACCGCCTTGAAGACGTCCTCGTCCGTTACTACGCCCTTGGCCTTGGCCTTGCGGGAAAGGCTTTTCCGAAGTCCCGTGAACCGCTCCTCCCACAGGAATTCGCGGAGGGCTTCCTTGATGAGGTCGCTCTTCGTGCGGCCCGATTCCTTGGCGATCCGGTCCAGCTCTTTGGCCATATTCTCGGGGAAACTGACGGAAATAACCGCTCTCATCGGGACCTCCTGTATTACATTTTACTACACTCGGGAAGGAAGTCAACCAGGAGCGGCCAGGCGGTTTTCCGGCTCCGTGTTATCAGACGCTCGGGGCCCATGACTCTTCTCATATCGAGCGTGGGCAAATGACCTTTGGCTTTTGTTCAGACCATCCAATTTGGGCCCTAGGTCAGACGCGGAGGCCCCTGCGCCGTCCCGCATCAGAAGGTGGGATTGCCGGCCGTCATGACACGTGATAATATTTCATCTACTTGATCAAAGAATGAAAGGGGTGCGCATGAGCCGTTCAAAAAGCTTCGCTTCGATCGTTCTGGTCGTCCTGCTGGCCAACCTCTCAGTGGCCAACGCGCAGGAAGCATCTCCCTCCGACGAACAGGTGAAGGCTCGGCTCGCCTTTCTTACCGGCGCTCTCGACGCCGGCCAGCCCGGCGCCAAAACGTGGTGGTACGGTTGGATCGCCGGCTATTCGGCCGGGGCCGTCACGATGGGCGTCCTGGCCGGCGCCCATTGGAACGATACCAAGCTCGTCGGCGACCTCACGGTCCGCGACCGGGGATTCGCCCAGGACATGCTGGTCGGCGGCGCGACGTTCGCCCTCGGCGTCGCCAGCCTCGTCATGGATCCGTTCGTCCCGGCCACGGCCGCGCGAAAAATGCGGCCCCTGCCGGAAGGGACGCCCATGGAGCGGCTGGCGAAGCTGCGGCGGGCCGAGGAGCTCCTCCGCCAGTGCGCCCGCCGCGAGAAAGACGGCCGCAGCCTGAAAACCCACCTGATGAACGCCGGCGTCAATGCCGCGGCCGGGGTCGTGACCGCGGCCGCCTTCAAGCGGCCCTGGACCGACGGGCTGATCACCTTCGCGACCGGAGAGGCGGTGTCGCTGCTGAATATCTTCAGCCAGCCCATGCGGGCGACGCGCGACCTGAAAAAATACGAGGCCGGCTATACGGGGAATGACGGAGCCTCGACTTCGGCCCGGCCGGAACGCAGCTGGTCCCTCGGCGTCTGGCCGGGTGGCCTGAGCTTCCGGCTGCAGTTCTAATTAGTAATTAGGGGACTGTCCCCTCTTTGGGGGACTGTCCCTCCTATTTCTTCTTCCATACCGGCACTCCGCGGCCGGGCGTCCAGGGCGCGCCGGCGGCCTCGAGCTCGCCTTGGAGCTTTTTGAGGTCCACCTCGATCGTCGCCCGCATCTCCTCGAGGAGTTTGCCGAATCCGTCGGCGGCGATCTCGTAATCGCGCCGGACCGTCGCCGTGATCGGCCCGGTCGCGTCGAGCTGGGCGCTGATCCTGTCCATGAGCGACGGCGGGGCGACTTCGTTCCGGCGCTGGCGCGTCGAGTCACCAAAAAGAACCAGAGCCTGGTCGTGAAGACGCTTTTCGATGGCCCGGGCCTTTTCGGCGAGTTTCGGGTCGGCCTTGGGCGCGTCGAGCAGCGCTTTTTTGATGAAGGCGATATTCTTGAGGGCGTCTTCGGCCGCGGCGCCGGCGCCCATCATGGCCCGCTGCAGCTCCCCGGCTTTCTTCTGGAAATCGAGGAGGGCCGTCCGGTCTTTTTCCGGCAGGCCGGCCAGGTTGAGCGATTCGACGACGAAAGCCTGCGGTGGGGCGAGCGGCGTCAGGGCGCCGTCGATCTTTTTAGCCAGCGTCGCCGTGAATTTGCCCGGCACGACCAGAGGTCCCATCGGGTTCCAGCCCCATTCGCTCGGCTCCCGCTCCTCGACCGCGGTCGGGTCGACGGGCGGATAGCGGAGGTCCCAGGCGACGCGATGAAGACCCTTGCCTGCCGGCACGAGGAGCCGCCGGACGATCTGGCCCGCTTCGTCCATGATCGTCATGATGACCGACGGCTTCTCTTCGTTCTCTTCCTTCCGGAGATTATCCCAGCCGGGGAACGGGACGGGCTTTCCGTCCTTGACGAGTTTCCCCTCTTCTTCGCGACGGGCCTCGGCGGCCGTTTTGAGCCCGTCCTTCAGGTAATAGGTGACGACGGCGCCGAACGGCGGGTTGGGCGCGAGGTAGAACGTCTCGCCCAGGCAGCCCTTGCCGTTCGCGTCGATCGGCTTGAGCGGCATGTACTGGAGGGCCTTTTTGACCGGGAAGAGGGCGGCGTTTTTCGCCAGGCTCTCCTCGCTCATCTCCCGGAGCGGCGAGTAGTCGTCGAGGATGAAAAAGCCCCGGCCGAACGAAGCCCCGACGAGGTCGCTCTCGCGCTCCTGCACTTCGATATCGCGGAAGGAGATCGTTGGCACCCCGCCTGCGAGTTTGATCCATTTCTTGCCGCCGTCGAGCGTCGCGTAAATGCCGAACTCCGTCCCGGCGAAGAGGAGCTCTTTCTTGACATGATCCTGGGTGACGGACCAGACGAGGTTCCGCTGCGGCATGTCAGCGGCGATATTCGTCCAGGTTTTTCCGCGGTCGCCGCTCATTAAAAGATAGGGCTTGTAGTCGCCCGTCTTGTGGCTGTCGACCGCCGCGTAAACCGTGTCCTTATCGTGCTTGGAGGCCATGATCTTGTTGACGAAGAAATATTCGGGGACACCGGTGACCTTGTCGACCTTGCGCCAGGTTTTTCCACCGTCTTCGGTTATCTGGATGAGGCCGTCATCCGTGCCGGCATAGATCAGGCCTTCCTGGAGGCGTGATTCGCTCACCGTCGTGATCGTCGAGAAATACGACATGGCCCCATGGTCCCAGAGCCCGTCGACGCTCCACTCCCGGCCCATGATCTTCTGTTCGAGGCGGAAGATGCCGCGGGTCAGGTCGGGGCTTATCCTCGTCCACGAATCGCCGCGGTCTTCGCTCCGCCACAGGTATTGGGACGCGTAATAAACCCGCGTTTGGGAGAACGGGCTGATGACGACCGGCGAATCCCAGTTGAAGCGCAGAGGCGGATCCCCCGGCTCGGGCTTAGGGCTGACATAGATCGTCTCCTGGCTCTTCTTGTCATAGCGGATGAGGTTGCCCATCTGCCATTCGACATAGATCGTGTTCGGGTCGGTCGGGTCGATGGCCGAGGCGTAGCCGTCGGCCCCGTAGGTGATGGTCCAGTCGAAGTTGGAGATGCCGTTGCCGTTGGGCGTCCGCGACGGCCCGAGCTGGCTGCCGTTGTCCTGGGCGCCGCCATGGACGTTGTAGAAGGGGAGGGCGTTGTCGAGGGCCAGCTTGTAGAACTGGGTCACCGGCAGATTCTCGAAAAAGCGCCAGGTCCTGCCGCCGTCGTTCGTCTCGTAGACACCTCCGTCGCTGCCGTTGAGGATGTAGTCCGGATCGCCCTTGACGAAGGCCATGGCGTGGTTGTCGCCGTGCTTGCTCTTTTCGCCGACGGGGCGCCAGGTCTTGCCGCCGTCGTTCGTGACCATCATCGACGGGTCCATCTGGTAAACCCTGTCGAACACGTTGGGGTCGGCGAAGATCTCCTGGTAGTAATGCGGCCCGGTGCCGCCGCTGATGTAGGGGCTGCGCTTCTCCCAGCTTTCGCCCCGGTCCGTCGAACGGTAGAAGCCCTTCTCCTCCGGCCCGGCCTCGACCGTGGCATAGACGACGCGCGGGTCGATGGGCGAGACGGCCAGGCCGATCTTGCCCGCGTCTCCGGAGGGCAGGCCGACCGTGAGCTTACGCCAGGTCTTGCCGGCGTCCTCGCTCTTATGGATGCCCGACTCCGGCCCGCCGCCCATGAACGCGGCGACGCTCCGCCGCCGCTGGTAGGCCCCGGCGTAGAGGACGTTGGGGTTGGCGGGATCGAACTCGACGCTGGTGACGCCCGTGTCCTTGGAGATCTCGAGCGCGAGGGTCCAGGTCTTGCCCCCGTCGGCCGTCTTGTAGAGGCCTCGCTCGCCTCCCGCCGACCAGAGGGGTCCTTCGGCCGCGACGTAGACCACGTTCGGATTCCGCGGGTCGACGAGGATCCGGCCGATGTGCTCGGACTTGGCCAGCCCCATGTTCGTCCACGTCTTGCCGCCGTTCAAGCTCTTGTAGACGCCGTCGCCGAAGCCGACGTGGCGCCCGCTGACGTTCTCGCCGGTGCCCACCCAGACGGTCTCCGGGTTCGACGGGTCGAGGGTGATACAGCCGATGGAGTAAGAGGCCTGGGCGTCGAAGACGGGCGTCCAGGTCGTCCCGGCGTTCTCGGTCTTCCAGACGCCGCCCGACCCGGCCGCGACGTACCAGGTGTGGCGCTTCAAGGGGTGGATGACGATGTCGCTGATCCGTCCCGACATGAGGGCCGGGCCGATGTTGCGGAAGGCGAGGCCCGAGAGAAGCTCAGGCATGAGAGCCGACTTTTTTTCGACTTTGGCGCCGGACTTGGCGTCCCGCTTCGCGGCCGCGGCCTGGGCCGCGAGAGGAACCGCTACGGCGAACGCGGCGACAACCAGAAGGACCGGAACGACGTATTTCTTCATATTGACCTCCTCGAGCAGGAGGGAAGATTATCAGTATCCGGGGCGGAATGACAATACCCCGGACGAAGCGGGAGCGGGGCCTTGCTTTTTCGGCCCCGGCCCCGTATTGTTAGGAACGGACAGAAGTCCGAAGGAGGAACACATGGGTGCTTTCGTTCTCTTGCTCATCATCATCGCGGCCATCGTCATCATGGCCATCGGCATGTACAACAGCCTGGTCACGCTCCGCAACCGCTGCGACAACGCCTGGTCCCAAGTCGACGTCCAGCTCCGCCGCCGCTACGACCTCATTCCCAACCTGGTGGAGACGGTCAAAGGCTACGCTAAGCACGAGAGCGGCGTCTTCGAACGGGTGACGCAGGCGCGGTCCGCGGCCGTCAACGCCCAGACGGTCAAGGCCCAGGGCGAAGCCGACAACATGCTGACCGGCGCCCTGAAATCCCTGTTCGCCGTCGCCGAGGCCTACCCCGACCTCAAGGCCAACCAGAACTTCCTGATGCTCCAGGAGGAGCTGGCCGGGACCGAGAGCAAGGTCGCCTACGCCCGGCAGTTCTACAACGACGTCGTCATGAAGTTCAACATGAAACAGCAGGTCTTCCCTTCGAACATCCTGGCCAACATGTTCGGATTCAAGATCAAGGAATACTTCCAGATCGAAGAGGAAGTAGCCAAGGGCCCGGTCAAGGTCCAGTTCTGATCTTTATGGGGACATACTCCCCCGGAATGCGGAGCTGCGAAATGGGGACATGTACTTCCGGTACGTGTCCCCGTTCTTCGTTTGGGTGATCGCCAGGATCGGCCATGTACGAACAGATCTCACGTAACAAGTGGAAATCCATCGCCCTCATCGTCTTCTTCATGGCCTTCATCTTCCTCCTGACGTGGTTCTTCGAGTACGTGACCGGGTGGGGGAAGGGGGGGCTCGTCCTGGCCGTCGTCGTGTCCATGGGCATGGCCGCGGTCGGCTACTACGCGAGCGACAAGATCGTCCTGACCATCAGCCGGGCCCGGCCCGTGACCAAAGAGGAATTCCCTTACCTCTATAACGTCGTCGAGGGCCTGGCCATCGCCGCCGGCCTGCCCGCGCCGAAGTGCTATGTTATCGACGATACCGCCCCCAACGCCTTCGCCGCCGGGCGCAAGCCGGAGACGGCCGTCATCTGCGTCACGACCGGCATCCTCGAAAAACTCAACCGCGTCGAGCTCGAGGGCGTCATCGCCCACGAGATGTCGCACATCAAGAACTACGACGTCCGGCTCCAGACGCTGGTCGTGGTCATGGCCGGAGTCGTGGCCCTCCTCAGCGACTGGATGCTGAGGAGTTTCCTATGGGGCGGCGGGCGGCGGCGCGGCGGCCGTAACCGGGGCGGTTCGGGAGGCGCCGGCGGCATCCTGATCATCGTCGGCCTGGCCCTGGCGGTGCTGTCGCCGTTCATCGCCACGATCATTCAGCTGGCCGTTTCCCGGAAGCGGGAGTTCCTGGCCGACGCGAACGGGGCCATGCTGACCCGCTACCCGGCCGGCCTGGCCTCGGCCCTACGGAAGATCTCCGCGGATACCGAGCCCCTGGAAGCGGCCAACAAGGCCACGGCCCACCTCTACATCGTCAACCCGCTCAAGAACATCAAGGGCGGCGTCAACAGGCTCTTCAGCACCCACCCGCCCATCGAGGAGCGCATCGCCGCCCTCGAGAAGATGTAGGCGTTGGCATTTTTAATTTCGACCGATGGACAAAAAGGTTGACACATATATATGAGTGATGGTATATTTATCCATTATGAGATATCGGACGAGAGAGGAAGAGGCGGAGAGGGTATTCCGTAAACGTGGTGGGACTCTCCGAACTTCCCAAGCCATCGCTGAAGGCATCCACCCCAGGAGTCTCTATTCCCTGCGCACAAAAGGCCGCATTGTTCCTCTGAGCCGCGGGCTCTATCGACTGGCCGACCTGCCCGATGTGGGAAATCCTGACCTCGCCGTAGTGGCCGCACGCGTTCCATCCGCAGCTATTTGCCTCATTTCTTCACTTTCGTTTCATCGAATAACGACTCAGGTCCCGCATTCTGTCGATGTCGCCCTGCCTCGGGGAACAAAAGCGCCGCGGCTGGACTTTCCTCCTCTGAGGATCTTCAGGATTTCCCGAGGGATTTTTGAAGCGGGAATCGAAACCCATGATGTCGACGGGATCGCGATTCGCGTCTATTCTCCGGCCCGGAGCATCGTGGATTGCTTTAAATTCCGTAATCGGATCGGGACCGACATAGCCGTCGAAGCCCTCCGACTCAGTCAGCGACGCCGAGTCTGTACTATCGCCGAAATCCTGGAGTATGCCAAGCTCCTGCGGATGCACCGCGTGATGCTCCCTTACCTAGAAGCGATTCAATGAGCGTCAGCAATCCCGTAAACATGGCGCATTCCGTGCATCAACGCCTCCTGGATGCGGCGAGAAAAACACATCGTTCTTTTAACGATTTGCTGCAATATTTCTCCATGGAGCGCTTTCTTTACCGCCTGGCCCAAACCTCTCATCGAGAAGCCCTCCTCTTGAGGGTTTGGGGAATTCCCTCCGCTCGTCCGACGGCCGACATCGACATGACGAGTCCCCGGGACATTTCGATCTTGGATCTTCTGTCGATTTTCCGGGAAAGCATGAACGTGGATTTCAACGATGGTCTGACCTTTCACAGCGACAGCATCCGGACCGAGCCCATTGAAAAAGGGACGGACTTTCAAGGAACCCGGTTCCTTTTCAGAGCCAACCTGGGGAACGCTCGCATCTTCATACAAATCGACGTTGGTCAGAAAGATGCGGTAACGCCGGACCCGGTTTGGATCGAACTCCCCCCGCTATTGGATTTCCCCCCTCCGCGGCTCCTTGCTTATACGCCCTACAGCACGATCGGAGAAAAATTCCATGCCATGGCGACGTTGGGCATGGCGAACAGCCGGATGAAAGACTATTTCGATATCTGCGTTCTTGCCCGCAATCTGGATTTTCACGGAGCCGTTCTTCAGGATGCGATACTTGCGGTCTTTGAAAGGCGCCAGATACCCATTCCGAAATCCGTCCCGCCCGGTTTAGCGGAAGAATTTGCGGAAGACGCCATGAAGCGGGTGCAGTGGAACGCCTTCATCAAGCGGCTCGTCGATCTCGAAAAGCCGCCGGCTCTGGACGAAGCGATCTGCGTGATCCGCGCGTTTATCATGCCTCCGCTTTTGGCTTTTCATGAGGGGCGTCGGTTCAATTTCGTCTGGCCACCCGGCGGGCCGTGGCGGCCTCAAGAGAAAGACCATGTCGAGTGACGTCCATTCACGGAACTGCGGCTATCCGCCCCACGCCCTAAATCACTTCAAACGCGCGTAGGCGTCGTCGACGGCCTTTTTGAGGTCTTTGGCCGCGCGCTCGAGCCCCTTCTTGACGTCTTCACCGGCCTTCTGTCCGGCCTTGGTCCATTCCCCCATCCGGACCTTGAGATCTCGCTCTTTCTCCTCAAGCGACCTAAGGCCCTTGTCGTACTCCAGGCGCGCCTCGAGCTTGAGCTTCCGGCCCTTGGCCTTGAGCTCCATCAGCCCGGCCTTGACGTGGTCCATTTCGATGGCGAGCCGCTCCAGGAATTCGTCTTTTTTGGTGAGCTTTGCCATGCTGTCCCCTCCTCACTCTAATGTAACAGAATGCCGGCGGTTCCGCGAGGTGCCCGAGGGCTTCTTGAAAGTAAGAGGGCAATTCTCTATAATAGGCCAGCCCATCGCGGGGTCGTAGTTCAGCTGGTTAGAACGCCGGCCTGTCACGCCGGAGGTCGCGAGTTCGAGTCTCGTCGGCCCCGCCAATCCTTAATCAAAAGCGCCGTCCTACGGTCCCCCCCTAATTACAGAGGGGGGCAGGGGGGTTAAGAAATACAAACAGAGTCTTGAGAGGCGCTTTTGCGTCCCGGAACGCCTTCCACATCCAAGCCCCCTCTTAAATTCTAAGAGAGGTTGGGGAGATTGAGAATCGGGGAAATTCTTAAGAGCGTTCCGGGCAATGGATCTTCAAGCACAACCGGCTCGGCTTCCCCCTAATTACAGCGGGGGAAAAGGGGATTAAGAAATATGAACAAAGTCTTGAGAGGCGCTATTCCTGGCTCACGTAAGCCTATCGGCATATTAAATCCCGCCCCCCACTATCCGAGTGCGACTTGACAGCTGAACGAATGATATTTTATCGTCATTGACAACGGGACCTGAGTAAAGGAGTACAGACATGCTTACCCACGCTTCTTGGACGAAGGACAGATCATCGTATCTTGTCTTTCTGATCGGCATCTGTCTTTCGCTTTGCGCCGTTTCTCTCTTCGCCCAGGCTCCCGCGAAACGACCGCTCGCGGCGGATGATGTGTACCGCATGAAGGAGGTCGGCGATCAGCAGGTTTCCCCCGACGGCAAGTGGATCGCCTACACCGTCACGAGCCTGGACCGCGAGGCCGACAAGCTCCGAAGCGCCATCTGGATGGTCAACTGGGAAGGCACGCAGGATCTGCAGATCACCAATGGGGCCGACTCGGACACCTCGCCGCGCTGGAGCACCGATGGACGGTTTCTGGCGTTCCTTTCCGCTCGTCCCGCCGAGGGTAAGACCCAGATCTGGCTGCTCGATCGACGCGGCGGTGAAGCGATCCAGTTGACGAACGTCAAGGGTGAAATCGGCGACTATGAATGGTCGCCGGATGGCAGGCGGCTCGCGCTGGTCATGCAGGACAGCGAGGAGGAACCGGGCGAAACGCCCCATCCCAAAGCCCGGGCGCCGAAGCCGATCGTCATAGACCGATACCTCTTCAAGCGGGACATCGAGGGCTATCTCACCGCTTCGTCCCTCGAACATCTTTATCTGTTCGAGGTCGAGAGCAAGAAGCTGGAAGCCCTGACCGGCGAAAAGAATTTTGACGAGACCGATCCGGCCTGGTCACCCGACGGGTCGCAACTCGCGTTTTTCAGCAACCATGCGGAGGAGCCCGATCGGGCCGGGACGACCGATATCTTTATCGTCGAGGCGCGTGCCGGAGCCGTGCCGCGCCAGCTGCTCACCATATTCAAGCCGGACGAGCAGCGGTTGGTCTGGAGCCCAGACGGCCGGATGCTCGCCTTTCTCCAGGGTTTCGAGTCGAAGTTCAATTTCTACAACCAGGATCGGCTGGCCGTCGTACCGGCCACGGGCGGCGAGCCGCGCACGGCGACCGCCAAGCTCGACCGTAGCGTGTCCCAGCCGAAATTCACACCTGACGGTTCCGCCCTGACCTTCTTGGTGGAAGACGACCGGCAAGCTTATCTAGGGAAGGTCGCCGTCGGCGGCGGTGACGTGGAACGCATGAGTGATGGCAGCGCCGTCCTCAGCAAGTGCATGACCGGCGGCGGGCATACGGCGGTCGCGGCGGCGACGGATTCGTCGGCGACGGAGATCTACGCGCTCGAGAACGGAAAACCGCGCAAACTGACCGCGCACAACGACGGGCTGCTCGCCGAGTTGCAGCTGGGCGCCGTCGAGGACATCGGCTTCCGGAGCAAGGATGGCACGGAAGTCCACGGTCTGATGGTCAAGCCGGCCTCGTATGAGGCGGGGAAGAAATATCCCACGTTGGTGTGGATCCACGGCGGCCCGATCATGCAGGACGACCATGCGCTGCTGTTCGATCTGTATCCGCTGCAGCTCGAGCGGCAGTTCTTTGCGGCGCACGGCTATGTCGTTCTGGCCATCAACTATCGCGGCAGCGGTGGGCGTGGCGCCGCGTTCACGCGGAGTATTCTCGCCGATTGGGGGAACAGAGAAGTCGCCGATCTGCTCGCCGGCGTCGACTACGCCGTGCGGACGGGGATCGCGGACCCCGACCGGCTCGGCATAGGGGGCTGGAGCTACGGCGGCATCCTGACGGACTATACGATCGCGACGGACACGCGCTTCAAGGCCGCCATCAGCGGGGCCGGCAGCGCCCTTCAGCTCTCGATGTACGGCAGCGACCAGTACATCCGGCAGTACGAGCATGAGATCGGCCTCCCCTGGAAGGCCGCGGACGTTTGGATCCGCATCTCCTATCCGTTCTTCCGGGCCGACCGGATCAAGACGCCCACGCTGTTCATAGGCGGCGAAAAAGACTTCAATGTCCCGATCATCGGCTGCGAGCAGATGTATCAGGCGCTGAGAACGCTCGGTGTTCCCACGCAGTTGGTGGTCTATCCGGGGCAGTACCATATCCTCACGCGGCCGAGCTATATCCACGAGCGGCTGGACCGCTATCTGGCGTGGTTCGACAAGTATTTGAAGGTCCCGAAGTAGAGTCAACAGATAAGAAGACCGGCCGTCAATAACCCTTCCGTGCCGTAGCGCCCGGGCCGCGCACGACGCGACCCGGCTTGGCCCCCGTGTGTTCGCCGTCCCGCAGGACCGGGACTCCGTTCACCAGGACGTGGACGATGCCCGTCGCGTACTGGTGAGGATTCTCGAAAGTGGCCTGATCTTTGACCTTATCCGGATCAAAAACCACGATGTCGGCGAAATACCCCGTTTGGAGGCGCCCGCGCCGTTCGATCTTCAGGTTTTCGGCCGGAAGAGCGGCCATCTTGCGGATCGCTTCCTGGAGCGTCATCAGTTTTTCATCGTGGACGTATTTCCCAAGGATCCTTGGATAACTCCCATAGGCCCGCGGATGGGCGCCGGATTCGAGGAATAAACCTTCGGGAGCATAGGCGGATTCGTCGGTGCAGAAACTGAGCCACGGGAGGGGCAGCGTCTTCTTCAGATTGTCCTCGGACTGGCTGAAATAGATGGCCTGCACCTGGCCGTTGTCCTCGATCAGGAGATCCATGGCGGTCTCCTCGGGAGATTTCCCGCGGATCTCCGCGACCAGGGCCAGCGTTTTTCCGGTCAACGGTTTCAGGCTTTCCTTGTTGAATGCGACCAGCAAGATCCTATCGGGAGAGCCGCATTGGAGATACAGGCTTTCCCAGCCCTTTGACGGCTTCCTCATCTCCTGGATGATCCGCAGCCGGGTGGCCGGGTCCTTCATTCTCTTGATGGCCGCCTCGACTCCGCCGTCTTGGATCCATGGGGGAAACGAAGCCATGAGTCCGGCCATGCCCGCGGGGTAGGGATAGGCGTCGGCCGTCACTTCGAGCCCTTCCGCGCGGGCCTTTTCCACGATCTCGATGACCTGGTCCATCTTCGCCCAGTTGTCGCGACCCCCTGTTTTCAGGTGGAAGATCTCGCCGCGGATCCCGGCTTCCCGGACGATCCGAAGGAACTCGTCGATCGCGGGAATGATCTCGTCTCCCTCGCTTCGCATGTGAGAGACGTAGAGTCCGCCGTATTGTGCGGCCACTTTGGCCAGGGCCACGAGCTCTGCGGTCTTGGCGAAAGAGCCGGGCGGATAGATCAGGGCCGACGCCACGCCCAGGGCGCCCTCCTCCATCGCCTGCCCGACGAGTTTTTGCATCAGGCCCAGCTCCTCTTCCGTCGGGGGGCGGTCGTCATACCCGATCACATGGATCCTCGGGGTCGCCGCGCCGATGAACGAGGCCACGTTCGGAGTCACACCGCGCTTTTCGAGGAAACGCAGGTATTCGTCCAGGGTCGTCCACTCGATATCCTGTGGCCGCTTGCCCTGTCCCTTGGCCAGGTCCTCTTTCATCCGCGCGCTGAGGGGCCCCATGGATTCCCCCTCGCCCAAGACTTCCAGGGTGATGCCTTGCCGGATATCGCTCTGCGCCTTCCCGTCCACGATCAAGCCGAACCCGGCCTGAGACATCATGTTGATGAACCCGGGCGCGACCGCCAGTCCCTCGGCGTTGATCTCGGCCTGGCCGCGAGCCTTCGAGAGATCCCCGATAGCGACGATCGTGTCGCCTTGGATCGCGATGTCGGCCGTTCGCGGGCTGCCGCCGCTCCCGTCATAAAGATCCCCGCCACGCAGGATCAGGTCGTACTCGACGGGTTTATGGCAGGCGGCGGTGGACAGCATGGCCAGGACAAGCAGGGCCAGCGTCGTTATCGCGCGTTTCATGGTTGCCTCCTTCCGGATCAATGGCGTGAGAGAATGGCTTCCCCGCGTCAATCTATCATCTGTCGAGAGAGGTTTTCAAGCGCAGGCCGGAGGCTTCTTGACTTCGCGCGGCGACTGGCGATAGCATCGTTATGCGATGGGAGATATCGGTTCCGAAAAATTCAATCCGCCGAATGGGAGACTCTCCATGAACAATGTTTTCGAGAAACGCGTAAGGGCCGCGGCCGTCGCGGGCTGGTGGACCGTGCTCGTCGCCGTCGGGTTCATTCTGATCCAGTGGATCGGGTACATGCTGGTCATGTCCGCTCATCCTACCTGGATGCTGTCCTGGTGGGGTCCGGGCACCACCTGGCCTTTTGTCCAGACCGTTTGGTTCTGGGCCATGGCGGTTTTAAAGTTCTTCGTTTGGCTCCTGGCATTGGGTGCTCTTTGGCTGACGCTATGGGCCAGGCAGTTGAAAAAACGGGCCGATGGCTGATCGTCGGCGACGATAATCTCGATCCGATGAAGCCTCGCTATCGGCGCATGCTCCGGGTGATGAAGGAGAAGGAGGAACAGCCCACGCCAATTGCGGCCGCGGGAGCCAGCTGGGCCCTCTATATCCTGGAATGCTGCGACGGGTCCTTCTACACCGGGGTGACCACCGATATTGACAATCGGCTCCGGAAGCACCAGGAGGGTACGGCCTCTCGCTATACCCGAACTCGGCGCCCCGTCGTTCTGGTCTACCAGGAGGCGTGCGGCACGCGTTCCCGGTCCCTGGTACGGGAGTGCGAAGTCAAGTCCTTGAGCCGGCAGCGCAAGGAAGAACTCATCTCGGGGGAACATTACGGGAAATAAGGGGAGGCGGTGGCTTTTTGGCCAAAACCCTGATATAACTACCTTCTGAAACTATCTGCCGGCAGGGGAAAGTCAGCTCCGAATAACCTGTGTACTGCCGGAGAAAAATAGCAAGATCGTAGAGGAGAAAGAAATGGGATTACAACGGAAGCAGATGCTCATGCGGCAAAAGGCGCGTTTCGAACAGACGCTTCAAGATCGGCTGTCTTTCCTGTCCGGGAAGGGTATCAAGTCTTCCCAGGCCGACAAAGATACCATCGTTAGAAAAATGCAGGCGGATCTCAAGGCCGCGAATAAAAGACTGCGGGTGATCGCCGCCAGCGAAAAGAGAACGGAAGAGATGGCCAAGATCAAGGCGGAAAGAGCGGCAGCCCCCAAGAAAGAGCAGGAAGCCGGCAAGGGCGAGAAGCCCAAGAAGGCCGCCGAAGAAGGCAAGGGGAAAAAGATCAAGGCGGAGAAGAAGGCGGCCGCTCCGAAAGCGGCGGAAGGCGAAAAAAGTCCGAAAACGATAGAGTCCACCGAGGAAGGCAAGCCGGCAGCGAAAGAGAAAACAGCAGAAACGGTGTAATACTATCTTTTCAGCTTTTTGGCGATGACGCCGTCCAAGGACCAGCGGCCGCCGCCTGTGATCATCAAGGCGGCCCCGATGGCCACGGCCAGGATGTGATACTCGAAACCCTCGCCTTTCGCGGTCCCGCCCCAGTTCATGAAGAAGCCGTTTTTCAAATGGACGAGAGCGATGGCGACGAGCATGTTCACGGAGATGGCCAGGGCGGCGATTCTCGTGAAAAATCCCGCGATCAAGGCTACGGCCCCGACCGATTCGGCTAGGATGGCCAGGAGAGCGAAGATCGTCGGGATGTGGAAGTTGGATTCGAATCCCCTCATGGTGGCGGTGAAACCTCCGCCGCCGAACCAGCCCAGAAGCTTTTGGGCGCCGTGGGGAAAGATCACGATTCCCAAAAGGACCCTGAGGACCGTCCCGGAAAGACCCTTGTCGGTCGCGAACAAGCTCCTGAACATCGTGTCCCTCCCGCTATTTTTTCTTGATCCTATCGAGCTGGGTTTTTGCGGTATTGACGGCCTTCTTGATCTCGGCGTTGTCCGGGTCGAAGCTGAGGAGCCCCTCCCAGACGGCGATGGCCTTGGCCAGGTTCCCCTTCCGGTATTCCGCGAGACCCGTTTTGGTCAGGCTTTCCCGGCAGTCGACGAGGACGTCCCTCAGGGCCTCCCGGGAAAAAGCGACGGGCGGCTTGAGCCCTTCGAAAGACGGATAGCTCTTGAGCAGAAGGAAGTTCACCGTTCCGGCCCGGGCGAAATCCCTGGCGCTGAAGGCTTTGTCTCCGATGGCCTTGATCTGGTTGACCGCCCCCCGATATTTCGCCGCGAGCTCGACGTCCCCCGGATTTTCCTTGAGAGCGACTTGAAAGATGTCGAGGGCTCGGACGAAGTTTCCGGCTTTCATGGCCTGTGCGGCCGGGTTGTCGACCGTCACGATCCGGCATTCTTTCAGGGTTGTCTCGAGCTGGACCTTCTTAAACGTGAGCGTTGCCGCGAAGGGCCCGAAATTGCCGTAGCGGTCGAGAAGAACCCGATAGATGCCGCCTGCCCGGGCGAAATTCTTGGCGGCGAAGGCGTCGTCTCCAACAGCCTTGATCTCGTGGACCGTCCCCTGATATTTCGCCGCGAGCTCGACGTCCCCCGGATTCTCCTTGAAAGCGGCCTGAAAAATGTCCAGGGCTCGGGCGAAGTCCCCGACCTTCACGGCCTGCGCGGCCGGGTTGTCGACCGCCCCGATCCGGCATTCTTTCAGGGCCGTCTCGAGTTGGGTCTTTTTAAACGTGAGCCTTGCCGCGAACGGCCCGAAACTGTCGTAGCGGTCGAGAAGGATCCGATAGATGCCGCCCGCACGAGCGTACTCCTGTTGGCCCAGGGCCCGGTCGGCCGCGCCCTTGATCTCTTCGACCGTCCGGACATAGTCCGCTGTGAGCTCCCTGCTGCGAGGGGGCTTCTCGTACTCGGCCTTGAAATCGTCGAGGGCTTTCGCGAAATCGCCCTCCGCCAACACCGGCCGGGATTCGGCGGGGGTTTGTTTCGTCAGTTTCTTGTTGGCCGTAGAACAGGCAGGCAGGAGAAGGAAAGGGAGAATAAAAAAAGCCAGTGGTCTCTTGAAAGATATGTCGAGCATGATGTCATCCTGCTTTTTCCAAAGTCCTCAGGAAGGCCGGGGTCAGATCGGGGCTGAATTGCCTGCCGGTGAACTCGCGGATCGTGTTCAGAGCCTTCTCCTTGGTCATCGCCTGGCGATACGGCCTGTCCGAGGTCATGGCGTCATAGGCGTCGGCCAGGGAGATGATGGCCGCCTCGCTGGGGATCTTCTCGCCGCTCAACCCGTCCGGATAGCCGCTCCCGTCATACCACTCGTGATGGTGCCGGACGGCGGGGATGAACCGGCGCAGGGAGGGTGCCTTGCGCAGGATCTCGGCGCCGTATTCGGGGTGCTTTTTCATCTCCTCCCACTCGCCGGGGGCGAGCTTGCCGGCCTTGTGGAGGATGGCGTCTGAGATCTTGATCTTGCCGACGTCGTGGAAGAGACAGGCGATCTCGATGTCCTCCAGCTCCTGCCCTCCCATGCCGAGCTCCCTGGCCAGGGCGACGGCCAGCTCGGAGACGCGGGTGGAATGGCCGTGCGTGTAGGAGTCCCGGGCGTCGATGGCCGCGGCCACGACCCGGACGGTCGAGATGTAGGCCTCTTCGAGATCCCGGGCGTCTTGGGCCAGCCGTTCCCTCTGGTTGGTGATGAGCCCGGACATCTCGTTGAAGCTCGCCGTCAGCCGGCCGAGCTCGTCCCCGGAAAAGATGCGCAGGGGCTTGCCCGTCCTCCCGCGCTTGAGCTCCTCGACGCCGGACGAGAGCTCCTTGATCGGCCGGGTCAGTTTGGAGGACAAAAGGACGCTGCTGACGGTGCCCAGGGCCAGGATGACGGCGAAGAGCCCGATGACCTTGCGCTGGGCCACGCTTTGGGCCGTCAACAGCACGGACCAATCGAGCTCGAGGACGACGGAGCCGAGGCGCTTGTCCATGAAGACGATCGGACTTTCGATCTCGATGAGCGTGCCCGACCCGCCGGGGACCCTGCGGGCGAAGGTCCCGTCCTCGCCTCGCTCGAGGATTTCGCCCCCCGCCGGCTCCAACTTACGACCACGCTCTTTGATGTCGCTGTGGACGATGATGTCCCTCTCCGGACTGAGAACGCCGATCGACTTGATGTCGGGATTCGTCTTCTTGATCTGATAGACCATGTAGTCGAGACCGAGAAGGTCATTGGCGCCCATGAGGAAGCCCGCCGAGGGAGCGATGCTCCGGCCCAGGGATTCCGCCGTCTGGATGATCTTGTCCGTGACATGGCTGCTCATGATGCGGACGGTGATGACATAGGATAGGAACGTCGTGGCCATGAGGAGAATAAGGATGAGCAAGGTGGCCTTGGCCCGGATGTTCCTGAAGGAGAACGTCATTATGCTTTTGACGGGTAAACAAATCCCCTTGTATCTTACTCTGCAAGTTTGAAAGGTGTCAATCTGCGGCGTCGAGCCTCGAGCCAGCAAAGGTTTGCGTGGTTTCGTTGTCTAATGGGGCAGGTCAAATAGAAACCGCCCATGGCCACGGACGACGATAAGGCCTTTTGGCCCGAGGCTAGCCAAGCAGCCAGGGAAATGCTCGCAGCTGTCCCCCTCCAGGGGGATTTCGGCCGGCCAGACCGGCGGGCTATTCATTTCGAACCCATGATTCCGAAAAAAGCGCCAAAAAATATGAAAAAAAAGGTCTGCGGGCTGGCAATCCCCCTCGGATTGACAAATGCCGCCCGTGGACATAACATATCTATGGGTAGGGGCGTTATTTTTTTTCCGGCCAAACTGAGGAGGATCCTGTGAATCGTATCATCCGCAATCTCTTCCTTTCTCTCCTCTTGGTTGCCGCCGCAGCCGGCTTCGGGGTGGTCACCTCGTGCAATATCACGGGGGGAGGTGCGTCCGGCGCTATGGGCAGCCTGAACCTGCTCCTGACGGACGGGCCCACCGACGACTGGCAGGAAGTGACCGTCGTCCTCAAATCCGTCAGCCTTCACAGCCGTGGGGGCAATTCCTGGGAGGAGGTCTGGACCGCCAACCCGGCCAATCCGGCCTCCGGCACGGTCAACCTCGTCGACCTGAGCGAAGTGACCGCGATTCTGGAAAAAGCCACGATCCCCGTCGGTACCTATAACCTGCTCAAGCTCGTCATCGACACCGATCCGGCCACGATGAAACTCGTCGACGACCAGGGGACCCAGATCGCCTCGAGCCAGATCACAGTCGTCGACCCGAGCGGCAAGGGCGAGATCAGGGTCGACCTGAGTCCGGCCATTACTGTCGCGGAAGGCAGCACGGCCAACCTGATCGTCGATTTCGACCTGGCCCACCCGCTGTCGATCGTCAACCTGGACGGCAAGGTCGTCGTCAGCCTCAAGGTCCGCCACAAGGCCCTGCCGCGCCGTCTCATGAGCATCCAGTTCGCCCGCACCATCGGCGATATCACCGCCGCGGCCGCGGACGGCACCAGCTTCACCGTCAAGAACCTCCAGGAGTCCGAGCTGACCTTCGGCGTCAACGCCAACACGATCTATGTCGACGCCGACGCCAACGCGGTCGGGAGCTTCGACGGGCTGAAAGCCCTCGTCAACAGCGGGGCCGCCCTCGTCGCCTCCAATATGAACTCCGACGGCAGCCTTTATGCCCGGCGCGTTTGGTACGCGGCGAGCATCGAGACCCTGCCCCAATTCACCCCCGAAGGCCTCGTCCGGCGCGTCGGCGAGAATTGGCTCCGGATCCTGAAGAAGAGAACCTTGACGCTGTCCACGGGCTATAACCGCCATCGCTGCGACTGGAACTCGGAGACGGTCTTCGTCGACGAGAACACGACCTGGACATTCCAGGACATGGCCATGGGCACGGGCACGTCCATTCTCCGTCAGATCGCCAAGGGCTTCCGCGTGGAGGTGACCTTCGTCGACCCCGCCGCCTCCCCCAAGGTAGCCGCGTCGATCAACGTCCACAGCGCCCACGCCGAGGGTCTGGTCACGGCCGCCACGCTCGACAATTTCACCTTCGGCTGGCGCGACCACACCCGGACCATGGCCTACAGCGTCATCGCCGACCACACTTTCGGCTGGTGGTTCTACGGATCGCCCTCGAGCCGCTCCACGGTCCTCCAGGACTTCGTCGACTCCGTGGACCAGGCCCGCTCGGCCAATCTCTGGGTCTTCGCCCACGCCGGGCTCTACTGGGACCAGGCCAATAGCCGCTGGGTGGTCGAGAACCTCGTTCTCTCCCCCGCGAAGCTCCATGACTTCACCAAGATCACGACCGGCTACACAGCCGCCAGCGAGTCCATGGGCGTTTCGACTTACGATTGCTGGGACGAGTCTGTTCCGGTGACCATGAACATCATGCTGGACACGACCGGAGACCTCCAGACGGTGGTCGGCTCCTTTGTCTGGAACGCCATGACGGATATCGTGACCTTTACGCTGCCGGTGCCGCCCGCCGAATGGGAGGCCGTGCTCACCCCGGCCGTCAACAAGGTCAAGATCTGGGTCCGGCCGGTCAAAGGCGCCGACAACTTATACAGCTGGCACGCCTACAGCGTCATCGCCTACCAGTTCATCCGCTGACCGTTCGTTCCGAACATCGGGCAGCCGCGGGCCTCGCGCCCGCGGCTGCCTTTTCAGAAGGTAGGTTTGACCCCTTCCGTCTCGCCGCCGGATCGATAGAATATTCCCCGGTCCGGCGGCGAATTTGTTATAATCCCCCGTAACCAAGCACGCCGTTCGTGCGTCTATATCCTTAGAGCGCCCGATCGAGGAGCCGCGGAGATGGTCCTTCACATCGCCAAAAAAGATTTCCAGACCAACCTCCTGTCGGCCCGCTTCCTCATCGGCTTCGTCCTCTGCCTCGTCCTCATCCCTTTCAGCATCCTGATCAATATCAGCAACTACCGCGACCGGGTGGCCCAATTCCGGCTCGACCGGGACGCCGCCGAGAAGGCCACTGCGGAGGTCCGCGTCTATTCCACGCTGCGGCCCGAGGTCGTCCTGCCGCCCGAGCCCATGAGCGTATTCGGCAAGGGGATCTCCGGCCAGGTGGGCAACCGCGTCAAGGTTTGGCTGGGAGACAAGCCCTTTCTGGCCGCCGGCAAGACCGCGGCCGGCGACAATCCCTTTCTGGCCTCCTTCTTTTCCGTCGATTTCGTCGACATCGCCGCCATCGTCTTCTCCCTGCTGGCGCTCATCTTCAGCTACGACGCGTTCACGCGCGAGAAGGAGGACGGAACGCTGAAGCTGCAGATGTCGAACTCGCTGGCCCGGTCGACGGCCCTGGCCGGCAAGCTCCTCGGTGTGTTCCTGACCCTCCTTCCGGTCCTCGTCTTTTCCTTCCTGCTGAGCGCCGTCCTCGTTCTCTTCTCACGCGACGTCTCCTTTTCCGCCGGCGAGTGGGGGCGGATCGTCCTTCTCTTCGCGGCCAGCCTCGGTTATCTCGCCGTTTTCGTCTTCATCGGCCTGCTCGTCTCGGCCCGGTCCAAGAGCTCGGTGACGAGTCTCGTGCTATGCCTCTTCCTCTGGGTCCTCTTCGTCTTCATCGTTCCCGTCGTCGCGGCCAACTTCGCCGAGAGCTTTGTCGGCGTCGAATCGCGCGACAACCTGGACAGGGTCTTGAGAGACTTCGATAAGGAGCGTCAGGATAAGATCGGCCAGGCGTTAAAGGCCCAAGGGATTCCCCAGGGTTTCAGCTGCTGGTGGTGTTCGTCGGGCGAAGACGGGGCCATGGAAACCTATGGGAACTCGCGGGCGGAATTCGACGTTTTCCGGCGGCGGGCCACGATCTCCGAGCCCATCCGCCTCGAGTACGCGGACAAGCGCTGGCCCCTCCAGAAGGCCTATCTGGATAGCCTTTACCGTCAGGCCAAGGCGGCGGAAAAGCTATCTCTTCTATCGCCGACGGGAGTGTTCCGATCGATCGCTTCGGCTGTCTGCCGGACGGACCTCGCCTCCCACGAAGACCACATGAATAGGACCCGCCGATACCGGGAGACTTTCGTCCGCTGGCTCCAGGGCAAGAACATCTTCGCCTCGTTCCGCTGGGTCACGCCGACGGACCAGGCTTCGTTCCTGACGGAGGATCAGCTCGTCGAAAAACGGACGGGCGGCGAGTTCAAGACGGAGCAGGAGTACGAGGACTGGGCCTCGCGACAGACGGACATGCGGGCCCGCTGGGGGAAGCTCTCTAAGGTCAAGGTCCACGGCGACAGCCCCGAGGGCTTCCCTTTCTTGGACATCTCCGACATGCCCCGGTACCAGGGTCAGCCTGGAACGCTCTTCTCGGGGCTCGAATCCTCCACCCTCGATGTGGGACTCCTGCTCGTCGAAGCGGTCCTGTTGTTCTACCTGGGCTTTATCGCCTTTATCCGCTACGACGTGAGGTGAAGGATGTTTCGAGTCGTCCTCAAACGCGAGATCCTCCACAACCTCTACAGCCTCCGGTTCCTCATTTCCCTGGGTCTCATCATCGCCGTCTTCGCCGCCGGGGCCGTGTCCTTCGCCAGGAACTACGCCGACAACTTGGAAAAATACCGGGAGATCCAGGGGCAGTACCTGGATAACATACGCGACCTGGCCGCTTCGAACGCCTCCGAGCTGGCCGTCCGCCGGCAGACCTATTCCCTGAGGCCCCGGTCCAACGCGTTCATCAGCGACGCCAAGGAGAAGTACCTGCCGAACGCCATCGTCTATAGCGTTTGGAACGTCTTCTCCTTCCAGAACAAGAGCGGCAGCGCCAACCCGTTCCTCAAGAAATTCGACGAGCTGAGCTGGACATTCATCACCGGCTTGATCGTGAGCTTCATCACCCTGCTCTTCACTTTCGACGGTGTGTCGGGGGAGAAGGAGTCGAAGACCCTGGCCCTGTCCCTGGCCAATCCCGTCTCCCGGGCCACGCTGCTCCTGGGAAAGCTCGTGAGCGCCGTCGTTTCGGTGATGGCCATCGTCCTGGCCGGGGCTCTGACAAGCCTTATTATCGTCCTTGTCCTCGGCCCGGGAGGCGTCACGTCAGCCCTGGCCTGGGAGGTTCTGGGCTTCCTGGCCGTGGCCACGCTGCTTGCGGCGACATTCGCCACGTTCGGCCTGTTATCGTCCGTCGTCGCACCGAGCTCCAATGTCAGCCTGCTCCTGGCCCTCTCCTTTTGGCTGGCCTTCGCCGTCGTCGTCCCCAATTCCAGCACCTTCGTCGCGAGGAGCTTTTTTCCGATCGCGAGTCTCGAAACCGTCCAGAAGAACGTCAACGCGGCCTTCGACGACCTGGACAAGAACGCGCCGCCGGGGAGCTGGATGATGAATTCCGGGAATCCTTTTCTGCCCCAGCACGAACTCCGGGCGGACCTTCAAATGAAGCGGTTCCAGGCCGAAAAGAGCCTCCGCGGCTCTTATTACCAGGCGATGTTTCGCCAGTTCGAGAGGACGCGCCTGGTGGTGGCGCTATCGCCTGTTCCGCTCTTCGATTACCTGACCGAGGCCGTGGCCGGCGGTGGCTACCTGCGATTTCGCAAGACTTGGGACGACATGCATATCTACCAGGGGCAATTCCTGAACTTCTTTAAGACGCTGGATGCGGCGGACAAGGACAGTCCGCACTGGTACAACCCTTTTGAAAGCGTCTCGACGACCCGTAAGCCGGTCGCTTTCGAGAAGGTGCCTCAATTCGAGGAAAAATCGATGCCTGCCGCCGCCCGGGTGGCGCCCGCGCTGAAATATTTGGTCATCAATATCTTTATGGTGAGCGCGGTCTTTTTCCTGACCTTCGTCCTCTTCGTCCGCTATGACGTCCGGTAGGCCGCGGACTCACGGAGTCAAACCGGGCCGGAGGCGGACCAGGACGACGCCGTGAGCAGGGACCTTGACCGTGAAGCGCTCGTCGAAGTTCTTGCCCGTGTCCGTGTGGACGTCGAGGTCCTTGTGGGCCCACAAGTCGCGAACGCGGGCGGGCCCGGCCGGAATGCCGATCTGTGACCAGCGGACATAGAGGTCGAGCTCGCGCCCGGCGAGGTTGAGGAAGGCCACGGCTTTGGAGCCGTCGGCGAGCGGCTTCAGCCAGACCTGGCCGCCGTAGCCGCGGTCGATGACGACCCGACCCTGGACGCCGAGCGGGTCCTGGTCGACGGCGATGACCTCGCGGTTGAGCAGGATGTTTTTCGTTTCGTCGGTCATGGCCCGCAAGTCGTTGCCCGCCATGAGGGGTGAGGCCATGATCGCCCAGAGCGAGAAATGGGCCCGGTACTCGTCGCCGGTCATGCCGCCGTTGCCCACCTCGAGCATGTCCGGGTCGTTCCAGCCGCCCGGGCCGGCCGCCGCGTAGAGACGGGAATTGGCGTTGATGATCCAGGCGACGCTCTCCCAGTTATCCCCGATATCGGAAGTCGTCCGCCAGAGCTGGCCGACGCCCCTGGCCCAGGTCCAAGGGTCGTTCCGGCCCCACTCGCAGATGCTCAGCACGATCGGCCGGCCGGTCCGGCGCAGGGCGTCGTGGAATTTCGTGTACTGGACGCGGGCGTCCAGGTCGTCGGCGTTACACCAGTCCACCTTGATGTAATCGACTCCCCACTCGGCGTAGGTGGCCGCGTCGAGGTCCTCGAAGCCGAGCGAGCCGGGCCGCCCCTCGCACGTCTTGGGCCCGAGGTCTGTGTAAAGACCGAAGGCGAGGCCCCTACCGTGGACGTAATCGGCCAGGGCCTTCATGCCGCCGGGGAAGCGGGCCGGGTCGGCGACGATCCGGCCGTCCGCCCCTCGCGAGACCTGCCAGCAATCGTCGATGACGAGGTGCTTGTAGCCCGCGTCGCGCATGCCCGTTTCGACCAGGGCGTCGGCGGTTTCGCGGATGAGCCGTTCGTCGACGTTACAGCCGAACTTGTTCCAAGTGTTGAAGCCCATGGGCGGAGTTGGGGCGAGTACCGGCTCCGCGACCATCTTCTCCGCCGCCGCCTCTTTCCGTTCTATCCCCGGTCCGCAGGCCATAATGACCGCAATAGCCAACAGTGTGGCGAGCCCGGCCGCCGGGGCCGTTTTTTTGATCACTCCCGTCCTCATTTCATGCTCCTTCGGGAAAATGTCAAGCGGACTATAGATTGGCCGGATGGCCTTGTCAACCGGCCGGTTGACACTCTCCCCGGCCGCCCCTATAATGAAAGCTGAAAGGAGTATGGGGGCGTACTGGTTTCGACGGAAGTAATGAGGCACAAGTTGCACGCCGAGGTCCCACCCACCTCGTTAAACGGTGGAAAAACTTTAACTGCAGAACCTTTAGCAGTCGCGGCCTAATAGAAAGGCACGCCGTTCCTGGGGTCCTCTCCCGCGGGGCTTCCGGAGCGTCAAACGTGCGGGATAGCGAGCCGGTTTGGCCCTGAGGCCGGGAAGCGAAACACCTTCGGGGCTGGTTTCCCGGCGCTCTTCCTCTTCGAGCGCCGGGCGACGAGATCAATGAAGGGGATAAACGTGTAGAGACTTGCTGTTGAATGCTTTCGGACGCGGGTTCGATTCCCGCCGCCTCCACCAGACCTGAGCGTGATGAGAGACTCGATAGACCGGACGGCCCGGGGCGCGGCCCTGGCCGCCGCCCTCCTCGTCGCCCTCGCCGTCTGCCCCGTCTCCGGTCAGGCCCCGGCCGAGCAGAGACAGCGGATCCAGACCGTGGTCATCGACCCCGGCCATGGCGGCATGGAGACCGGGGCCAAGGGCAAGTTCGGGAACCTCGAGAAGGACATCACCCTGGCCATCAGCCTCAAGCTGAAGGCGCTCATCGAGCGGAACATGGGCTTCGAGGTCGTCCTGACGCGCGACAAAGATGTGTATGTCTCAAGCGAGAGCCGCTCGGCCATCGCCAACAACCGCAAGGCCGGGCTGTTCATCAGCATCCACGCCAACGGGGCCGTCCAGCGGAAAGCGGCCGGTTCGGAGACGTTCTTCCTCAGCCTCAACGCAACCGACGAGGAGACACGCCGGTTGGCTTACCTCGAGAATAACTCCTCCAATCTCCAAAGCCACATCGACCCGTCGTCGGACGACGACCTGATGATGATCCTCTGGGACATGGCCCAGACGGCCTACATCAAGCAGAGCAGCCAGCTGGCCGAGATGGTCCAGGGAGAGCTCGACGCCCTCCTCGGGACGCGGAACCGGGGCGTCAAGCAGGCCCCGTTCAAGATCCTGACCGGTGTCGCCTGCCCGGCCATCCTCGTCGAGGCCGCCTTCATTTCCAACCCGGAGGAAGAGCAGAAGCTGGCCTCCGAGGATTTCCAGGCCAAGGTCGCCGAAGCGATCTACCGCGGGCTCGCCCGCTACCTCCGGATGCCCGAGTAGGACCCCATGGCCAATAACAAAAAAGCCAAGATACCGAAACCGGCGCTCGTTCTGGGCGTCCTGTCCGTCATCCTCCTCGTCCTGGCCATCATCTTTTTCACCGGCGGGGGGCGGGAGAAGGTCGAGCGCTTCATCGACGCCAACGTACCCAAGACGCCGGCCGTCGCGGGGGGATCGGCCGAGGCGAAGACGGTGACACTATTCTTCCTCGACGATAACGACGACTTCCTCCACCGGGAAACGCGTTCGATCGCTGCCGGTCCGACGGCCGACGATGAGGCGGAACAGGCCCTGGCCGAGCTGATCAAGGGCTCTGAAAAGGGGCTGCTTTCCCCGCTCCCACCCGAGACCAAGGTGCGCCAGGTCTTTATCGGCAAGGACGGGATCGCGACCGTGGATCTCAGCCGGGAGGTCGCGGAAAAATTCTCGTACGGCTCGACCATGGAATTGGCGGCTGTCTACGCCGTCGTCAACACGCTGGCCTTCAATTTCAAGGGGGTCAAGAAGGTCGTCATCCTCGTCGAGGGGGCGGAGAAGGAGACCCTTGGCGGGCACGTCGACCTGACCCGGGCCTTCCTCCCCGATTATTCCCTGGTCGCGAGATAGCCCGGTGCCGGCCATGAAGAAGCTCGCCCGGGTGGTCATCGTCGGCTTCCCGAACGTCGGCAAATCCACTCTTTTCAACAGGATCCTGGGACAACGGAAAGCCCTCGTCCACACGGATCCGGGAATGACCCGGGACAGCCTCTCGGCCACCTGCGTCCTCGAGGACAAGAGGTTCGTCCTCGTCGATACGGGCGGGCTCTTCGGCGTCGCCGACGAGCCCCTGAGCGACAAGGTCCGCGCAAAAGCGCTCGAGGAGGCGGCCGCGGCCGACCTCGTCCTATTCGTGCTCGACGGCAAGCGGGACGTCGCTCCGATCGAGAAAGAGATCTTCATCTCGCTGAAAAAGCGCGGCCTCCCGATCCTTGTCGTCGTCAACAAGGTCGATTCCCAGGTCCAGGAAGAATCGATGACGGCCGAGTACTATCGGCTGGGGGAAAAGGACATCTATTTCATTTCCGCGGAACACAAGCTCAACGTCGGTTGGCTCGAGGAGGCTATCGTCGCCGCCCTGCCGGCGGCCGAACCGGAGCGGGACGAGCGGGCGCCCCTCCGCATCGCCATCGTCGGCCGCACCAACGTCGGCAAATCCTCCTTGGTCAACCGGCTGGCCGGTGAGGAGCGTCTCATCGTCAGCGAGATCCCCGGGACGACGCGGGACAGCACCGACACGCTCCTCCTCCGCGACGGAAAGCCGTTCTGCCTGGTGGACACGGCGGGGATCCGCAGGCTCGCGGGCGCGGAAGACAGCCGGGAGAAGGCCGGGATCCTCCGGGCGAAATCGAACATCGGCCAGACGGACGTCGTCTGCCTCATCCTCGACGTCCAGGAGTTCCCCACCCGGCAGGACGCCCGGATCGCCCAGCTGGCCCTCGAATCCGGCCGGCCCCTCATCCTCGCCCTCAACAAGTGGGACCTCGTCGATAAGGACGCCGTCCGGCCCGAGGCCGTGCGCGCCCGCGTCTTCCGGAAGCTCGGCTTCGTCAGCTACGCGCCGCTCCTCTTCATCTCGGCCCGGACCGGGCAGCGGGTCGTCAAGATCCTGGATACGGCCGAGCAGATCTTCAAGAGCGCTTCGACGCGGATCGGGACTTCGAAGCTCAACGAGTTCTTGGCCCGGACGGCCGAAGACCACCTGCCGCGCCTGAAGAGCGGGGCCAGGGCCAAGCTCCGGTATATGACCCAGAAGGGGGTCTGTCCGCCGACGTTCATCCTCTTCCTCGGCTCCCGGGGCCCCATCTCGCCGACTTACGAGAAGTACTTCGTGGATTCCCTGCGGGAGACGTTCGGCTTCGTCGGCACCCCGCTCCGCTTGATCGTCCGGACGAGCTGATCCCCCTCGGGGGTCCCTGGGCAGGCCATTTTTTCTTGACTTTAAAGGAGTCTTCGTTTATAAATAAGTTCTTGTTTTTCTCTGTAATGAGCCATTGATCACAAGGAGGTCAGGATGTCTCGAAAGACGACCCAAAGATTGATTCTCACCGCCGCCGCGCTCGTGGCGGTTTTCGCCTTCACGGCCTGTCAGAACATCAGCTATTCCAAGCTTTCCGCCAATTACCATTTCGGCCGGGCCAACAGCTTTTTCCGGGAGAACCAATACCGGAAGGCGATCACAGAGTACGAGGCGACACTCAAGTTCAATCCCAACATGACCCAGGCGTTCCGCTTCCTTGGCGAGAGCTATAAGCAGCTCTACAAGCCGGGCGTGGACTCGCCGATCAACAAGGAACTCGAAGAGAAGGCCATCGATGCCTTGACCAAAGCCCAGACGATCGAGCCCAACAACAGGGACATCATCTATTCCCTCGGCGACATGTACGACAAGCTCAAGAAGTTCCCGGAGGCCGAGAAGCTCTACATCCGGATCATCGAGCTCCAGCCCGAGAATATGGACAACTACTACGTCGTGGCCGAGTTCTACAAGCGCTATTCGAGCGACAACAAGGAGATCGCCAAGAAGGCCGAGTCCATGTACCTGCGCCGGATCGAGACCGATCCCGAGAATCCCCAGGGCTACGCCTACATGGCGACCTATCTCCAGGAAGCCGCCGGCAGTCCCGAGGATGTTCTGAAATCCTATGAGCGGGCCGCCGAGTTCTGGGAAAAGCGGATCTCCCTCACGCCGGATTCCGCCGAGGCCCGGCTGGCTCTGGGTGTCAACCTCTGGTCGCGGTCCTTCCGCTTCCAGTTCCAATCCTCTCCAGAGAGGATGAAGCTGGCCCAAGCCGCTCTCGTGGCCATCCAGAAGGCCATCGACCTCGACCCGACCTACCCCGAGCCGTACGCCTGGATGGGCCCCCTTTACAAGGCCGTTCTGGCCAAGCTCGAGCCGGAGAAGGAAGCCCGGTATAACGCCGAAGGCGACCGCTACCTCGAGAAATTCCAGGAGCTGCGCAAGAGGGCGGCCGAACGGAAGAAACTCGAGGAAGAGCTGAAGAAAAGCGCCTGAGGGGGCCTTTCTCCGACCGGCCCGCGGCGCAGGTTGACAATTCCCTGCGGATTTAGTATTTTAGTCCATCTGTCTATCTCTGTTTTAAGGTTAGAAGCTCATGAGGACCTTTATCCCTAAAAAGGGCGACATCGAACAGAAGTGGTGGCTGATCAACGCCGAGGGCCGGATCCTCGGGCGTATGGCCACCGAGGTCGCCGACCTGATCCGCGGCAAAAGGAAGCCCCAGTTCACCAGCCATCTGGACACCGGGGACTTCGTCGTCATCGTCAATGCCGAGAAGATCAAGGTCAGCGGCCGCAAGCTCGACCAGAAGAAGTACTATACCCATTCCCTCTATCCCGGCGGAATCAAGGAGGAGACGCTCAAGGACCTCCTCGAAAGGAAGCCGGAAGAGGTCATCAAGAAGGCCGTCTGGGGCATGATCCCGAAGGGAAAACTCGGCCGGGCCCTGTACAAGAAGCTCAAGGTCTACCGCGGACCCTCCCATCCCCACGAAGCCCAGAACCCCCAGGAATACAAGTTTTAGGAGGCACCTTGAGTCTGATCCAATACTACGGAACGGGGAAAAGAAAATCGTCCATCGCCCGGGTCTTCCTGCGTTCGGGAAAGGGCGACATCACGCTATTCGTCAACAAAAGGCCGCGGCCTTACAGCGAATATTTCCGCCTGGATGCCTACAAGGTCATCATCCGCCAGCCGCTCCTCCTCACGGAAACGGAGGACAAGTTCGACATCTTCCTGCGGGTCAGCGGCGGCGGGGCCAAGGGGCAGGCCGAGGCCATCCGGCTCGGGATCGCCCGGGCCCTGGTCGAATTCAACCGGGAGCTCAGGCCCGTCCTCAAGTCGGCCAGCCTGTTGACACGGGACGCGCGGGTCAAAGAGCGGAAGAAATACGGATTGCTGGGCGCCCGCAAGGCTCCTCAGTACCACAAGCGCTAAGAGGGGAGGATCGAGTTGGTCTCTGTCACGATGAAAGAACTGTTGGAGGCGGGCGTTCACTTTGGGCACCAGACGAAGCGCTGGAACCCCAAAATGAAAGAATACATCTTCGGGCAGCGGAACGGCATCTACATCGTCGACCTGCAGAAGACGATCAAGAACTTCAAGGAAGCCCTGAACTATCTCCGGGGCGTGGCCGAGGAAGGCAAGATGATCCTCTTCGTCGGCACCAAGAAGCAGGCCCAGGACATCGTCCGCGACTATGCCACGAAGTGCGAGTCGAGCTACGTCAACCAGCGCTGGCTCGGCGGGCTCCTGACGAACTTCGGCGTCGTCCGGGGCAGCGTCGACAAGCTGAAGGAACTCGAGGAACGGAAGGAAGACGGCCGCTGGGACCTCATGTCGAAAAAAGAGCAGTCGAGGCTCGAAAAGGTCTTCCGGAAGCTCCAGAAGAACCTCGGCGGGCTGAAGACCATGAGCGCGCTGCCCGGGGCCATCTTCATCATCGATTCGTCGAAAGAGACGATCGCTATCGCCGAGGCCCGGAAGATGCATATCCCCATCGTGGCCGTCGTCGACACCAACGGCGACCCGGAAGACATCAACTACCCCATTCCCGGCAACGATGACGCGGTCCGGGCGATCGAACTGTTCGCTTCGAAGGCGGCCGAGTCGATCATCGAGGGCAAGAAGAACCGGATCAGCAAAGAGCTCCTCGAGGAAAAGACGAACGAAACGCCCCCCGCCGAAGAGGCCCCCGAGATCAACTGAGAAAGAGGACGCGATGGAAATCACGGCAGACAAGGTCAAGGAACTCCGGGAGAGGACCGGCATCGGCATGATGGAGTGCAAGAGCGCCCTGGCCGAGTGTGACTGCGATATGGACAAGGCCATCGAGATCCTGCGGAAAAAAGGATACGCCCGGGCGGAGGCCAAATCCAGCCGCGCCGCCAAGGAAGGCCTGGTCAGTTCCTACATCCATCTGAACGGCCGGATCGGCGTCCTCATCGAGGTCAACTGCGAATCCGACTTCGTCGCCCGGAATTGCGAATTCCAGGAACTGGTCAAGGAGCTGGCCATGCAGATCGCGGCTGCCAAGCCGTGCTACATCTCCTCGGGCGATATCCCCGTGGACATCGTGGCCAAGGAGAAGGAGATCATCATGGCCCAGCTCGGCGACATGAAGAAGCCGCCCGAGATCATGGAGAAGATCGTCCGGGGCAAGCTCGGCAAGTTCTTCGAGGAGGTCTGCCTTCTCGATCAGCCTTACATCCGCGAAGACAAGCTCAAGGTCCGCGACCTCATCACCCAGCTCGTCGCCAAAGTGGGCGAGAACATCAAGGTCGGGCGGTTCACGCGCTACGAGATCGGGCAGGACTGAAGCTCCACGGACTTGCGCCGGTGGAATCCAACTTTCACGGGCTTTGGAGCGCCTGTCCCCGAAGCGGTGATTGGCCATTCCAATTTCGCGAATGGGATTGAAATCCGGGCCCGAACGGGTATAGAATAAGCCCCGAAGCCCATGCCCAAACCGGTCTATAAGCGCATCCTCCTCAAGCTGTCCGGCGAATCCTTCCTCGGCGATATCTCCTCGGGGATCGATTTCAACCGGGCCATCGCCATCGCCCGCGAGATCAAGGAAGTCCACGACCTCGGGGTCGACGTGGCCGTCATGATCGGCGGCGGGAACCTCTTCCGCGGCGCCAAGGGCATCAAGGTCGGCATCGACCAGGGTTCGGCCGACCAGATGGGCATGCTGGCCACGGTCATCAACGGCATCGCCCTGCAGTCCGCCCTGGACAAAGCCGGGGCCGACACCCGCCACGTCTCGGCCATCGAGATCAAGTCCGTAGCCGAGCCGTTCATCCGCCGGCGCGTCATCCGCCACATGGAGAAAGGCCGGATCATCATCTTCTCGGCGGGCATCGGCTCTCCGTTCTTTACGACGGATACGGCCGCCGCCCAGAGGGCCTTGGAGATCGGGGCCGATATCATCCTCAAGGCGACCAAGGTCGACGGCGTCTACAGCTCCGACCCGATGACCGACAAGACGGCTAAGAAGTTCAAGTCCATCCGCTATATCGATGTCCTCAAGAAGGGCCTCAAGGTCATGGACGCCACGGCCATCTCCCTCTGCAAGGATAACAGCATGCCCATCCTCGTCTTCGGCCTGGGCGCGGGGGGCAACATCAAACGTGCCGTCCTGGGCGAAACGATCGGAACCCGGGTCCATTAAGCCCGGCCCCGGCATTCATGCCGGGAGTCGGGGGTTTGCCCATTCGCTTCCCCGGGCAGTAGCCCGTGATAGGCTCAGGACTAACCCCTGAAAAGCCCCGGCATTCATGCCGGGAGTCGGGGGTTTGACTTCCTTGTTCACCCCGATTAGTCTTGGGGCATGACGACACGAAGAAGATTCATCCAGACGGTCGGCCGGGCGGGAGCCGGGGCGGTGGCGCTGTCTCTCGCGGGCGGGCCGTTCGGGTGCTCCGGCCCCCGGAAACCCAACATCGTCCTCATCCTGGCCGACGATCTCGGCTATTCCCAGCTCGGCTGTTACGGGGAAACGAAGATCCGGACTCCGCACATCGACCGCCTGGCCGCGGAAGGGACCCGTTTTACCCAGGCCTATTCCGGCAGCCCCGTCTGCGCCCCGTCGCGCTGCGTCCTGCTCACGGGACTTCACACCGGCCACGCGCACGTCCGGGACAATCTGGAGATCGAGCCCGAAGGCCAGGCACCCCTGCCCAAGGACACTCCGACCCTGCCGCGGCTTCTCCGGAGCGAAGGCTACGCCACGGGTCTCGTCGGCAAGTGGGGCCTCGGCTATCCCGGTTCTCCGGGCGCGCCGCTTGAACAGGGTTTCGATTTCTTCTTCGGCTACAACTGCCAGCGCAAGGCCCATAACCACTACCCGCCGGAGCTATGGCGAAACGCCGCCCGGGTCTCCCTCGAGGGGAATGACGGGGGCCCGGTAGGACGGCAGTACGCCCCCGACCTTTTCGAAAGGGAAGCCCTCGACTTCATCACCGTGAATCGCGAGCGGCCCTTTTTCCTCTTTTTCGCCACGACCATCCCCCACCTCGCCCTGCAGGTCCCGGAGGATTCCCTTGAGGAGTATGCCGGCCTGTGGCCCGAAACGCCCTACGAAGGCGGCAAAGGATACCTGCCGCACAGCCGTCCGCGGGCGGCTTACGCGGCCATGGTCACGCGTTTCGACCGAAGCGTGGGCCGGATCATGGATCTTCTCCGGACGCTCGGCCTCGACAAGGACACGCTCGTCCTCTTTGCCAGCGACAACGGCGCGACCTACGACGTCGGCGGTTATGACATGGCCTTTTTCGGCGGAAACGGTCCCTTCCGGAGGCACAAAGGCTATGTCTACGAAGGCGGCATCCGGGTGCCGTTCATCGCCCGGCGTCCGGGCGTCGTCCCGGCCGGTCGCTCGAGGCCGGCCGTCCTCTCGTTCCAAGACATCCTGCCGACGCTCCTCGACGCCGCCGGGGCCCGCGCTCGCGTCCCGCCGGGAGTGGACGGCACGAGCCTTCTTTCGGTCCTGGAGGGGGAGGCGGCTCCGGCCGGGCCACGCCGCTATTATATGGAGTTCCCGGCTTACGGTGGTCAGCAGATGGCCCGCCTCGGGAATTGGAAGGCCATCCGCCAGAATCTCCTCAAGGACCCCGGGGCTCCCATCGAACTCTACGACATCGATATCGACCCCGGAGAGGCGATGGACGTCGCGGCTGAAAATCCGCGCGTCGTCGCCGAGTTCGGCCGGATCATGATCGAAGAACACCGCCCGTCGAAGGAATTCCCTTTCCCGGCCCTGGACCGGACTGTCCCCGAAGGCTAGGGAGAGGCTGGGGGTCGAGGGGTTGACAGGTTCGGGGGGTCGTGTTTTACTATCCTCCAAGCCGATATTTCTTGTACTGAGAGGGACACAATGGTCAAAGACGTACTAAAGGACGCGGAAAAGAAGATGAAGGCCTCTGCCGAGCATTTCCGGAAGGACATGGGTATGCTCCGGACTGGGCGGGCCAACATCAGCATCTTCGAGGAGATCAAGGTCAATTACTACGGCGTCCCCACACCCGTCAACCAGGTGGCCACCGTCAAGGTCCCCGAGCCCACCCTGATCGCCATCCAGCCCTACGACCCGTCGATGCTCGAGCCCCTCGACAAGGCCATCCGGAGTTCGGACTTTGGCTTCAACCCGCTCAACGACGGCAAGATCCTCCGCGTCCCCATCCCGCCGCTCGACGAGGAGCGCCGCCGGGAGATCGCCAAAAAGATCGGCCGGATGCTGGAGGAAGAGAAGACGGCCCTCCGCAACATGCGCCGGGAGGCCAAGGAGTTCATCGAGGAGCTGGAGAAAGAGAAAGAGATCTCCGAGGACGATAAATTCTTGGGCCTCGAGAACCTCCAGAAGCTCCTCGACGAGACCGTCGGCAAGGTCGAGGAATTGGCCGGGGCGAAAGAGAAAGAAATCCTGGAAAGCTAGCGCCGGACCTCAGCCGGCCGGCTTTTTCTGAAACCAGTTCTCCCGCGTGCCGAACTTCGTCCGGAGGACGATCCCCCAGCCCACGGCGTTCATGACCAGGCCGAATAGGAACCCGAGGACGGGGATGAAACCGATGAAGCTGAAGAGGAAAAGGCCGGCGAGAACGGCCCCCAGCGCGGAGATCTTCCGGGAGCCGAAGGCGCGGAGGAGGCTGTCGCCGAGGAAATAGAAGACGACAAGCCGGCCGAACACTTTAATGATAAATGCGGCCGCGACGAGCGCGAGAAGGACCGGAATGCCGATGAGGACAATGCTCAGCAGGGCGGCAAAGAGGACGAGGCCCGTAAAGGCGATGATGGCCAGGAAGCCGATGCCGAAGGCCGGCCAGAAGGACTTGCGGAGCTCGCCGGAGGCAAAGGCGAGCGGTTTCGGGAATAGGGCGGCGCCGAGAAACGCGGCTATGAGCCAGAGGAAGATGATGACCAGCTTGATGGCGACGATGATGGGGATAAGCGACACGGAAAAGACCCCGGAGAGGAGGCCGTCCTTGAAGATCTTGTCCCCGATCTCGGCGGTCTGGAAGTAGAGGGTGTCGCCGCCGACCGTGCATCCGGGCTCTTTTTCCAGCGTCCCCCCCAAGGCGGCCAGGTCCTTGCCGATGACGGCCGTGGATTTGACGATGATCCGGCATCCGATCCCGACGACCGACTGCTCGGCTTCGCCGCTGATCGTGATCGACCCGCCGATGACCATGACGTCATCCCGGACCTTGCCCTCGATGAGGACGTGACCGCCCAGACTGAAGATCTTGTCCTGAGTTTCGCCCGGGGCGACGTGGATATCTTTCTGAATTCCGACTTCGGCCGACGCCCGCGGAGGAGCGGCTAGGGGGGCGAGGATGAACAGGCCGAAAAGGACCAGGGCCGGGCTTTTTTTCATCATGTTTTTTCTCCCAGGGAGATGAGCTTTTTCGCTCCGAAGAACAAGAGCAGGGACAGGACGAGCCCCAAGCCCAGGATGAGGCAGATGCCATCGGGGCCGAGGGAGCTCAAAAGGGCGACTAGACCCTTGCCCAGCATCATAACGAAACCCGACGCGATGTCCAGGAGAAGGCCGCCGATCTTCAACAGCTTGGCGAGAAGCGGCAGGAGCCGGCCGAATCCCGAGCCGAAGGACCGGCAGACGGCGACCAGGACGTCAGACAGGCTCTCGCCGGTGAGGATGTAGAAGCCCAGGAGACCGATGACGAGAGCGGCCAAACCGGAGGCGAGCGGAGCGAGCCAGCCGGCCTTCTCGTCAGCCGCCTCCAGGATCCGGTCCATGACCGACAGGGCGAAATCCGGAGGAACATCCAGGGGCGGCAAGCTGGTGAAGGCTTCGTGGAGGAGGCGTCTTTCAGCCAGGACGTCGCGGCAGGATGGACAGCGCGCGAGATGGGCTTCGAATTCGCGTCGTTCGGATGGGTCGAGTTCTTCTTCAAGATAGAGGTAAAAATTCTCGGCGTTCCGGCAGTCCCTCACGACCCCTCCATCCTTTTGCGGAGCATCTCTTTGGCTTGAAAGACCCGGTTCTTGACCGTCCCGACGGGCAGGCTCTTGATGTCCGCGATCTCTTCGTAGGAGAACTCGTTGACGTGTCTTAGGACGAACAACTCTCGGAAGGCCTCCGGGATGGCGTCCAGGGCCCGCTCGATCTTCTGCCGGATCTCGGCCAGCTCGAACCTGCGGGCGACCGACGGCCCCGGGTCCGGGACCTGGGGCGTGAGGGAACAGTCCTCGTTGTCGACGGGCTGATCGATCGACAGGGTCGGGAGTTTCTTTTTTCTCCAGTGGTCGATGAGGTGATTGGAGGCGATCTTGAAGAGCCAGGTGCTGAACTTGTAGGCGGGACGGTAGGACTTGAGCGAGCAGTAGACCTTGATGAAAACCTCTTGGGCGAAATCGAGCGCCGCCTCGCGTTCCCCGGTCATGCGGCCGAGGTAGTTCGTCAGGGGCTGCTCGTACTTGCGGACGATCATTTCAAAGGCCTTCCCGTCTCCTTTGAGGGCGCGGGCTACGAGGGTGCTGTCTTCGGACATCGAGGACACTCCGCCCTCGGGTATTGATACGGACCCGGGGCGGGAAGGTTTAGCGCCGGACGGTTTCCCCATCGTCGATGATCTCACAGTCCGCGGGAACCTTGAGCTCGAAGGTCCTGGCCGGGAGACGAACGCCGGTCCGGATCTGGCTGAAGATGAATTCCCGCTTGTTGCCCGCCCACTCGAGGAATATGGCCCGGCGCAGGAGCCAGGTCGTCTCGTCGATCTCGAGGAGGATATGGGAGTAATCGCCTTCGGTCCGGGGCGTCAGCTTGATCTGCCTGACGCGGTGGGCATCCGTCGGAAAAGAGCTGTCTTCAACGATATAGGCGTCCTTGAAGGACATCACCCCGAGGAAGATGCCGAAAATGTCCGACTCCAGCGCTTCCTTGGGAATGCGGCTCCGGGTCAACTGCTTGTCCTCGGGGATATACATCTCGAGGACGCCGTCCTTGTAGAGAAATACCTTGTCCTGGGGATTGCGGTATTCCCAGCGCATGCGGTCGGGCTTCTGGAGGAAGAGTTCCCCCTTTTCCCGGAGAGGGTCTGAAACCGACATGGAGTAGTGAAGCTGTTCGAACCGGGCCTGGAGCGTCCCGGCGGCCTTGAGCGCCCTTTCCAGGTTGGCCACCGCCTCCTCGGGGGTCACCGGGAAAGCCATGGCCGCCAGAGCGACGAGGCCAGCGATGACAGCCGTTAAGCGCCTCATGCGGCCTATTATAGCATAGCGTCGCCCCTAATCCGGGGACATGTACCGTAGGTACGTGTCCCCATTCTTTGTTTCAGATATCTCCCAGAAGTGCGGCTCCGAGCCGCTCCGCCGCGCTTCTGACGGTCGCTCCCAAGAATCCGCTTCCCGCCGTACATGTCCCGCTTTCCCGGCGTAGCCGGCGTAGTGTATACTCTCAGCGCATGAAGACCGGGTTTCTCCTGGCCATCGCCGCTTATGCGGCCGTTCTCTGGGCCGCGGGCCTACGCCTCCCCAGGCGGCTCGAAGGTCTGGACTCTTTCTTCCTGGCCTCCCGCCGGCTCGGCTCCGTGCGCGTGGCCTTTTCTCTCTGCGCCTCATGGATCGGGGCGGCCTCGCTCCTCGTTTCCACGGACGAGGCCTTCCGGGACGGCTTCAGCGCTATCTGGATAATCGGGATCCCGGCCGTCGCCACTCTTCTCCTCCTCCTGGCCTTGGCCAGACCGGTCAGGGCGGCGGCCGGCACGACCCTTTCGGACCTCATGGAAAGCCGGTATGGCAAGGCCGCCAGGTTCCTGACGAGCGTCCTGATCGTCTGGTACATGACGGTTCTGGCGTCCTCGCAGATGGTCGCGGCCGGTTCGTTCCTGGGGGCCTTCCTCGGTACCTCCCCGATCTCGAGTCTGGCGATCGCGGCCGGTATCGTTCTCGTCTACTCTGCGGCCGGCGGCCTCATCTCCGTCTCCAGGACGCACGTCGTCCAGGTCGTCTTGCTGGTCGCCGGAGTCACGGGCATGATCGCTGCCCTTGCCTCCCGCACGTCCTGGGGGGCAGTCCGTTCCGCCGCCGGGGAGCTCGGAAAGGGCTCCTATTTCGATATCTTCGCCCATGCGGACCGTAACCTCCTCGTGGCCCTGTCTTTCGTCATGGCCTGGACGATATCGCCGATCGCCTGGCAGAGGATGCAGGCGGCCCGGAGCGAAGGAGCGGCCCGTCGGGGCCTTCTTGGGGCCGCCCTCCTTCTGGCCGTTTTCTACGGCGGCATCGTCGCGGCCGGCATGCTCTTCCTGCCACTTTCTCCTGAGGGCATGGTCGGCGTCCCCTTGGTCACGGCGTTCATATCCCGCGAATCCGGTCCTTTCTTGGGCGGGCTTCTCTTCGTCACGGTCCTGGCGGCCATCCTGTCGACGATGGACGCCGCCCTCAATGCCGGGGCCTTCACTTTGACGAAAGACCTGCTCGGAGGGAGAGAAGGTGCCGGAGCGGGGCACCGGGCCGTGACATTGGCCCGCGTCTCCACGCTGGGCTTGACGGCGGCCGCCTTTCTCATGGCCACCCGGTTCGAGAGTATCCTCGAAACTCTGGGCCTGGCCTCCAAGGTCATGGCTGAAGGGCTTCTCATCCCTGGACTCGCCGCCCTTTTTCTAAAAAAGAAACTCCCGTGGGCGGGTTTGCTGAGCCTCGCCTTTGGCGGCGGTTACGCGGTCGTCTGTTTTCTCGAAGAAGCGGGCCTCAAACTCGTCTCCATCCCTGCCTGGCCCTGGTCGCTTCCGCTGGGCGTCGGTCTCAGCGCCGTGGGCTTCCTCGCGGGGCTTCTCGTCGAGCGCTTTCGGGGGCGAGCCTAGGGGTTGACCCGTTCGCGTTCCCGGCCTCGCCCTGCCGTCCCGCCATGGATCGCCGGCAGGACCGGGATATGCCCAGGCCAAAACCCTCTCAGGCCCCGGCTTTGCCGGAACTGGGGAGTCTTGGGGTTGACTTTATTCGCCGAATTGGATAGAAGATTAAGGGGTATGGAGGGAAAAATGAAGAAAAGCCTCATCTTTTTTGCGCTGGCGGCCGCCCTGTCCGTCATGGGCTTCGCCCAGACGGCCGCGGAGCACATCCAGGCCGGCGACCAGGCCTACGCCCAATTCGACGACCATAAGGCCCTGGAACAATATTCCGAGGCCTTGAAGCTCGAGCCCGCGAACTACGAAGCGCTCTGGAAGGCCTCGCGGGCCATGGTCGATATCGCCGACGTCATCCCGGCGGCCGACAAGGACATCAAGGACCGTCAGATGAAGATGTATACGGAGGCCACCGCCCTGGCCAAGAAAGCGGTCGCCGCCAGCCCCAACGACACCTGGGGCCATTTCCAGCTCGCGGCCTCCAACGGCAAGCGGCTCCTCCTCCTTGGGAAGAAAGAGCAGATCAAGGCCTCCAAGGCCGTCCGTGCCGAGATCGACAAGGCCCTCGAGCTCGACCCGACCAACCACCTCGCCTACCACGCCCTCGGCCGCTGGCATCGGCGGATGGCCGAGATCGGCGGCGCCAAGCGCTTCTTCGGGGGGATCATCTACGGTTCCATTCCGAAGGGGTCGTTCGAAGAGTCGGAGAAAAACCTCAGGAAGGCGATCGAGCTTCACCCCGAGTACGCCAACCATTACCTCGAATTGGGACGGACGCTGGTCGAGCTCAAGAGATTCGATGAGGCGGCCGAATCCTTCCAGAAGTGCATCGACCTGCCCAAGACGACGTCGAAGGACGACGTGCTGAAGGACGAGGCCAAGGGCGAACTCGAGAAACTCAACGCCAAGAAGAAATAGCGCGAACTCGCTGCCCTTTATTCGGAAAAGACCTGGGCGGTGAAGGCCTCGATCTTAGCCCCCTTCTTCCATTCGTCGGGGCCGAGACCTGCCTTCAAACAACCATGGCGGAGGTATGTTTCCCTGTCCCACCCATGTTCGACGGGCACCTGCGGCAATAGCAGTCCTCGGTTGAAACCCTTGGAGACGATGATGCCGTGGCGGCCGACCTCGACCTCCATGGGAGAGGCGACGGGCTCGGGCAGGCCCAGGACGGAGATCTCGATGCGCAGCCGGTCCATCTCCTCCGATGCCAGCGGGTCGAATCGAGTGTCCTGGCTGGCCGCGGCGACGGCCATCTCGATGATGGTTTCGTCGAGAGGCTTGACGGGGAGCGGATAGCCGATACACCCGCGCAGGTCCCCGGCCACGGTCAGCGTGACGAAAGCGCCCCGTTTTTCCTTGAGCACGCCTTCCTTGACGGGAGTCCGAAGGCAGTCCCCGGTTTTAAAATAGTGGGCGAGCGCCTGACGGGCCAGTTTGAGACAAGCGAGTTCCTCGTTCCGGGTCAGGGGTTCACTCATGGGCCTTCGCTCTCAGGGGCGTCACGAGCGGGATCCTCGCCAGAAAGAACTTCCGCTCGAACTCGACCGTGAACGGCCGGATTACGGGTGTCCCGGCAGAAGGGTTCATGGGAATGAAGAGTTTGCCGTACCAGGCCGGCCCGAGGACGGCCTTCTTGAAAGCGGCTCCGGGACGGACAGCGTAAAGGCCGATGATCCTTCCCGGCCAAACGCGGTCAAGCTCGGCCAGGAGCCGTCCGTTCGGCAGGCCCCGGCCGCTCCCTGACGGAAAGACCTTCTCGACGATGAACCGGAAGCCCCGTTTGTGGCCGATGAGGAAGCCCCAGGCCGAAGGCGCGGGCCGGACGACCCTCAGGGCCTCCACTTCGCGCCGGGCCTCCGGGGTGATGAGAACGTCCACGCACCGGATTATACCAAATCTCCGCCCCGTTTTCTCATCCCGGCTATGATCTTCATGATGCCGGCGGCGGGCCGGCCCCGGCGAAGGAGGTCGGCCATGATCTTCATTGACGGCTCCGTATGCTCGAAGAACGCCTTGAGCCCCCGGCACAGCCAGTTCAGCCCGGGCTCGCCGTCCGGTGTCGTCAAGACCCGGTTCTTCGGGCATTCGCCGTGGCAGGTGAAGAGGAACGCGCACTCGCGGCAATACCTCGGCAGGGTCTCGGTCTTGGCCCGGCCAAAGGCCCGCTGCCGCTCGGAGGAAACGAGTTCCGCGACCGGCGTTCCCGCGATGTTCCCGAGAAGATAGGCCGGCTCGACGAAGTGGTCGCAGGAGTAGAGGTCGCCGTTATGTTCCAGCGCCAAGGCGTCCCCGCAAGCCGGGCGAAGGACACACAGGGACGATTGTCCGAAGACATAAGCCGTGAGAACCGCGTCGAAGAACGGGACGAACATGACGCCGACGTCGCGGCGCACCCATTCGTCGAAGATCTCGATCAGGAAACGGCCGTATTGCCCGGGGTCCACCGTCCGGTCGGTCAGGCGCGTCCCTTCCTGGGCGCCCGTTTCGTTGTCCCGCTCGACAATGGGGATGAACTGGACGAAGCGGGTGCCCAGCTGGTCGCGGAAATAGCGGTAGACTTCGAGAGGGCGCCGGCTGTTCGCGGCGTTGACCGTGCAGAGGACGTTGAATTCGACGCCGTGTTCCTGCATCAGGCGCGCCGCCCGCTCGACCTTGTCGAACACGGGCCGGCCGCCCTTGTCGTGGCGGTAGGCGTCGTGAAGCTCGCGCGGGCCGTCGAGGCTGAGCCCGACGAGAAAATGGTTGTCGTGGAAAAACCGGCACCACTCCTCGTCGATCAGGATGCCGTTCGTCTGGAAGGAATTCTCGAAGCGCCGGCCGGGCCGGGCGTGCTTTTTTTCCGCGCTTACGGCCCGCCGAAAGAAATCGAGGCCCATGAGCGTCGGCTCGCCGCCCTGCCAGGCGATGGTCACCTCCGGCCCTCTCTGCCCCTCGATCATCTGGCGGATATAAGCTTCCATCGTCTCGTCGGACATCCGGAAGTCGCTCTCCGGATACAACCGGTCCTTCTTGAGGAAAAAGCAGTAGTCGCAGGCCAGGTTGCATCGCGCCCCCGTGGGCTTGGCCATGACGTGGAACGCGGGAAGGGCCTTCGTGTCGGAGCTGCTCATGGACCTATTGGGAAAAGGAATTTCCTGACATGACCGTCTCCAACGAAGAAGCATATCGCCGGCCGCGCGGCGATGTCAAATTCTTGACTCCCGTCGAGATTTTGCATTAATATGGGACGGGGATCGGGAATGAAATACGAACTGGTCATCGTCGGCGCCCTCGAGACCAACTGCTACCTGGTCTACTGCGATGAGACCCGGGCCTGCGCCGTCATCGACCCCGGGGCCGATCCCGAGAAGATCATCGCCTCCATCGCCGACCTGGAGCTCAAGCCGGTCATCGTCCTCAATACGCACGGCCACGTCGACCATATCGGCGGCAACAGCGACATCGTCCGGAAATACGGCGTTCCCCTGGCCATGCACGCCGCCGATACCGGGATGCTCCAAGTCTCCGACTACATCGAGCTCAGCCTGCTCCTCGGGGCCAAGAATTCGCCCGAGCCGGACCGCCTTCTGGCGGAAGGCGACGAAATGTCTTTCGGCCGGGCCTCGCTCCGGGTCATCCATCTCCCCGGCCACACTCCCGGGAGCGTCGGCTTCGTCGCCGGCGGGATCCTCTTCTCCGGGGACACGCTCTTCTGCGGTGGCGTCGGCAGGACCGACCTTCCCGGCGGCTCCTGGAAAGACCTCGAACGGTCGATCCGCGAGAGGATCCTCACGCTTCCCGAAGAAACGATCGTCCTGCCCGGGCACGGGCCTTGGACGACGGTTGAACAGGAGCGCAACTCCAACCCCTTCCTGACATGAAACCCGCCTCCTCCTCCCTCGAGGACGCCCTTCGCCTCTTCCTCGAATACCTGGCCGTCGAGAAAGGCCTGGCCCGGAACACGATCCTGTCCTATGCCCGCGACGTCCGCAAGTTCCTGGGTTTCGTCAAGGCCGGCAAGCTCGTATGGAACCGCGTGTCCGAGGAAACCATCGTCCGGTTCATCCACAGGGAAAGCCGGGCCGGCCTTTCGGCCCGGTCCCTAGCCCGTCTCATCTCCGCCCTCCGCTCCTTTTTCAAGTTCCTCGTCCTGAGCGGGTTCGTCAAAAAGGATCCCTCGGCCCAACTGACCACGCCTTCGACCTGGCGTTCCCTGCCCAAGTTCCTGACGGTCCGGGAAGTCGAGGAATTGCTGCGGGCTCCCGACGACACGAAAGCCCATGGCGTGAGGGACCGGGCCATGCTCGAGGTCCTCTATGGCTCAGGGCTGCGCGTCTCGGAGCTCGCCTCCCTGAAGCTCGCGGAGGTCAATCTCGAGGACGGGTTCCTCATCTGCCGCGGCAAAGGAGGCAAGGAGAGGATCGTTCCGCTCGGCCGCTCGGCTGGCGGCGCCGTCGGGCGGTACCTGGCCGAGGTCCGGCCGCTCATCGTTTCAGGGGAGCGTGACGAGCTTTTCCTTTCGCAACGGGGCAAACCCTTCACCCGCCAGGGCCTGTGGAAACTCCTCCGCCGGCATGCCCGCGAGGCCGGCCTTGACGCCAAGATCAGCCCCCATATCCTCCGCCATTCCTTCGCCACGCACCTCTTGGAACGGGGGGCGGACCTGAGGTCGGTCCAGCTCATGCTCGGTCACAGCCAGATCACGACGACCCAGATCTACACCCATGTCAGCCGGGAACGGCTCCGCCGCGTCTACGATCGGTTCCACCCCCGCGCCTGAAGACCCGAGGTCAATCAAGGGACGAGCCTTAGCGGCGTAAGTGGATTCCCGGGCAAGCCCGGGGCCCCGGCCGCCGTGGGCGACGAGGGAGATGACGGCTTCGACCGCGTGGTGTTGGATCACCCGAAAGGTCCTGGAATCCCGAACGATCCGTTTCTCGCGCCGCCATTCCCAGGAGAACGTCCGTTCCGAGGAGCTGCGTTCGAGGTCGGATCCGGGGATGACGATCCGGTTCGAGCCGCAGCTGACGAAACCGGAGTAGTTCGAGCCGGGGGAGGGGTCGCCGGGTCCTGGCGAGCGAGGGAATTCGAGGGCCACTTTTAGCGGAGAGGCGTGGAGGGGGATGGGGACCTCCCCGAACTCGTAGTCGAACCGGAGATCCGGCCCGTCCCTTAGGACATAGTTTATCCGCAAGGTGGGTTTTTCGGAATTTTCCGGCGCTTCGAGGAGGCTTTCTCCCCCGGGCAGAAAGGCCTTCTCCGCGAGTCTCCACTCCAGGACTTCCGTTTTGAGGTGATAGAGAAGAAAATCCTTCTCGTCCGGCTCGATGGTCCCCGCCCAACGGGCGCGGCAGGTGAATTTGCCCTGAAGGGGCGTTTCGCCGCCTTCGATGACATAGCTGCCCTTCACGGTCACGGACAGGGTGGCTTCCCACCACGACGGGCCGGGGGAAGGCCGGGCGGAAGGGAGGGTCGCCGGCAGGCCGACAACGAGGAGGACCCCCCCGAGGGAGCCGAGAAGACGCCGGACGAACTCTTTATTCATCCTTCGATGTCATTCCCAGATGACATCCCTATTGTACAACGGCTCCAAGCCCTTGACAAACGGCGGCCCGGCGCGTATCTTGGATAGACTTTATAGTTCAATAAGTGAACCGTTGAGTTCACTAAGTAAACTGAAAGGTTTAAGCGGATGAAAACGAGCGGCCTTCGCCGAGAACGGGAACTGCGGCGGTACGAGGGATACCAAAAGACCATCCTCCACGCCGCCGAGCGCGTCATCCTTCGCAAGGGCTATAGCGCGACGACGATGGACGACGTCGCCCGGGAGGCCCAGTTTTCGAAGGCGACCCTCTACAAGTACGTTCCGGGCAAGGGGGTCCTCCTTTTCGAGATCATGGGCCACTATCTCGATGAGGTCCGGGACCGCATGGCCGAGATCCTGGCCGGGCCCGGGACGGCCGGCGAGAGGCTCAGGCTGTCCATCCGCATGATCCTCCTGTACCAGGAGGACAAAGAGAACATCGCACGGGTACTTTGGATGGACAACGCGATGCTGAAGTTGATGCGTGTTTTCGCCGCATCGACGGGAAAAGCCAGTTCGGAGACGGCGGCCGACCGGAAGATGCTCGGCCTGCTGCAGCGGAAAAGCCGCGAAATCACGGAGATGGGCGTCAGGCTCGTCGAAGAAGGGATCGCCGCGGGCGAGTTTCGGCGAATGGACAGCCGAGGCGCCGTCGCTTTCATCGAGGCCGTCCTCCAAGGGTACGCCCACAACCGGTTTTGGCAGGGTGAGGCGGCCGTCAAAACCGGCGCCGCCGACCTCCTGGCCCGCTTCGTCCTCGAAGGCATCCGGAACCTCGAACGATCCGTGAAGGAGAATTGACATGAAGACAACAGCCGTTTTGCTGTTCGGGCTGTGGATCGCCGTTGCCGGGCCCGTGCTTCTGGCCGCCCAGGAGCCCCCGGAAACGCTGACGCTGACGCTCGAGGACGCGATCGAACTCGCCCTCCGCCAGAACCCGAACTACCTCGCCACCCGGGAAAGGGAGGGCCAGGCCCGGGGGATCGTCCGGGAGTCCGTCTCCCGATTTCTTCCCAGCCTGAACTTCCAGGGGACGAACACGCTGGACGAAAAACTGTTCGTCCTGGAATTCCCGTCCTTCGTTCCGGGAGAGCCGGCGCAACGGATCTCGATCGACTTCACCAAGAATTATCAGATGGGCCTCGCCTTTTCCATTCCGCTATTCGCCGGAGGCCGCCTGGTCGCCGGGTACAAGCAGGCCGAATACAACCTGCGTTCCACGCAGGAGAGCATCCGCCTGTCCGAACAGGAGACGGTGTTCAACGTCAAGAGGGCTTTCTACGGCTATCTCCTGGCCCGCGAATTCTTCGTGGTCGCCGAAGAAGCCCTGAAGCTGGCCGAGGAATTCCACAAGAACGTCAAAAGCCTCTATGACGTGGGGATGTCAACGAAGTTCGACCTCCTCCGGTCTGAGGTCCAGGTGGCCAATCTCAAGCCGCAGCTCATCCGGGCTAAGAACGGCCGCGACGTCGGAGAGCTCAGCCTGAAGACGGTCCTGGGGATCGACTTGGGAAAGCCCATTACTGTTGCGGCCAAGGGGCTCCCCGTATCGGCCCCGCTCGACCCCGACGTCGAAAAATGGGTCGAGGAAGCCCTCCTCAAAAGACCGGAACTCCAGCAGATCGACCACCAGCGCCTGATGGCCGGCGAGACCCTGAAGATCGCCCGCGGCGCCATCCTGCCGACACTAGCCATCGGAGGCGTCTACAACTCCTGGGCCGACAGCCTGAGCTTCCGCAAGGGCGCCTGGCAGAACTATTATTCGATCAACCTCTCCCTTTCGATCCCCCTGTTCAACGGGTTCGAATCCCAGGCCCGGATCGGCCAGGCCAAGGCCGCCATCCGGGAGATCGATTGGATCCGCAAGGGACTAGCGGATATGATCGCCTTCGACATCCGCCAGGCGATCCTGAATTATCAGCAGTCCCGCGAATCCCTCCTCTCGCAGGAAAAGAACGTGGAGCAGGCACAGGAGGCCGTCCGGCTCGCGGAACTCAACTTCGCCGAAGGCCTGGCCACGGCCTTGGACGTTCTCACCGCCCAGGTGGCCCTGAGCCAGGCGCGGACGAACTATTCCCAGGGCCTCTATGACTGCGTCATGTCGGAGGCCCAGCTTGAAAAAGCTCTCGGCCGGAACCGCCCGGAGAGCCGTTCGAATTAACGGAGGAACCTATGAAAAAGTCGAACACCCATCGCCAACTCATCGTCGGGTTTGTCGCTGCCGTCGTTTGCGTCGCCGCCGTGTCGTGCAGCAAAACTGGAGATCAGGCGGCCGCATCGGCCGAGTCCTTCGGCGCGACACCGGTCAAAGTATTCAAGGTTCGGCGGGAGCGGATCACGGAAAAGATCACCTATACCAGCACGCTCGAGGCGTGGTTGAAGATCAACATCACTCCGGAGGTCGGCGGCAAGATCGCCGGCATCCACGTCCAGGAAGGCGACCGTGTGGCCAAGGGCCAGCTGCTGGCCGAGCTCGAGACCGAGTCCATCCGCCTCCAGCTCAAGCAGGCCGAGGCCGGCGTGGCCGTGGCCGACGCCAACTACGCCGACGCTCTGCGCAACAAGGAGCGCATGGACCGGCTGATCAAGGAAAATGCCGTCTCCGAGATGCAGCGCGAGAAGATCCAGCTCGCTTGCGACGCGGCCGCCGCCCAGCTCGAACAGGCCCGGGCCGGCCTCAACCTGGCCCGATACGCCCTCGACGTCTCCATCATGAAGGCGCCCTTTGCCGGGGTCATCTCTTCGAAGAACGCCGAGGTCGGGGACGTCATCAACCCCATGATGGGGGGATTCAGCGGCGGCGCGGGCGGCGTGCTGACCCTGATGGACTATTCCCGGATCAAGGTCGACGTGGACGTCTCGGGACAGGACATCCGCCTGATCCAAAAAGGCCAGGAAGCCGTCCTCCGGGTCGGCTCTTTTCCAGGCCGTGAATTCCGCGGCGTCGTCCGAGCCGTCAACCTGACGGCCAACCCGCTGAGCAAGAAGTTCGGGGTCGAGGTCGTCTTCGACAATCCCGACTCGGCCCTGAGGCCGGGCACGTTCGGCGACGTCGTCTTCGAGGTCCAGTCGCACGAAAACGCCCTCGTCGTTCCCCAGATCGCGGTCCTCGAGAACACCTATGTCTTCGTCGCCGAAGGCGGCAGGGCCGTCAAGAAGAACGTCGCCCTGGGCATCCAGAACACGACCATGATCGAGATCCTCGACGGCCTGGCCGAGGGCGACCAGGTCATCGTCGAGGGCAATTTCGGGCTAGAGGACGGGGCCTCCGTCCAGGTCCTCGACGAGGTGAAAAAATGAAGCTCCCGGAATTTTCCGTCAAGCGAAAAGTCACCGCGTCCATGATGGCCATGATCCTGGTCGTCCTGGGCGTCATCTCGTTTACGCGCCTGGGCCTCGACTTCTTCCCCGACCTGGAGTTCCCGACGGTTTCGGTCATCACCTCCTACCCCGGGGCGTCGTCCGAAGACATCGAGAACGTCCTCACCCGGCCCCTCGAACAGGTCGTCAGCGCGGTCAACCGGGTCAAGAAGGTCACTTCGCAGACGTCCGAGGGCGTTTCGGTCATCAGCATCGAATTCGAGTGGGGGACGAACCTCGACTTCGCCGCCCAGGACGTCCGCGATCAGATCGGCCTGTCCAAACAGTACCTGCCCGAGGAGGCCAACGACCCCATCGTCGTCAAGTTCAGCTTCAGCCAGTTCCCCGTCATCTTCTACGGTATCACCAGCGACCTCCCGGCCATGAAGCTCAAGACGGTCATCGAGGACGAGGTCGCCCCGCGACTCGAGCGGATCGACGGCGTGGCCTCGGCCCGCGTCTTCTCCATGGACGAGCGGGAGATCCTGGTCGACGTCGACAAGGCCTCGCTCGAGAGCCGGGGCCTGACCCTCGACCAGGTCATGATGGCCCTGAGGTCCGAGAACCTCAACCTGCCTGCCGGGAACATCGTCGAGCGCTATTCGGACATCCTCGTCCGGACCGTGGGCGAATTCAAGGACCTCGACGACATCCGCCGGACCGTCGTCGGCATGACGGCAGCGGGCGAGCCGGTCTATGTTGCCGACATCGCCGAAGTCAAGGACACGCTCAAGGAGATGCGCTACGTCGCCCGCATCCAGCAGCAGAACGGCGCCTACCTCATCATCAGCAAGCGCTCCGGCGCCAACACCCAGATCGCCGGCGCCGCGGTCAAGAAGGAGATCGCGGCCCTCAAGGGGACGATCCCCGGAAATCCCGTCTTCCATGTCGCCATGGACCAGTCCGACATGATCGAGCAAGTAACCACGAACACGGTCCAGAACGCCTGGGTGGGCGGTCTCCTGGCCATCGGCTTGCTCTTCCTTTTCCTCCGTAACTGGCGGCCGACGTTCATCATCGGCCTAGCCATCCCCCTGTCGATCATCACGACCTTCATCGCCCTCTACGCCGCGGGCTACACGCTGAACATGCTCACCCTCGGCGGCCTGGCCCTGGGCATCGGCATGCTCGTCGACAACGCCATCGTCGTCATCGAGAACGTCTACCGCCACCTCGAGGAAGGAGAGGGGGCCGACGAGGCCTCGATCCGGGGCGCCGGCGAGGTCGGCATGGCCATCACGGCTTCGACCCTGACGACGATCGCCGTCTTCTTCCCCATGGTCTTCGCCTCGGGCATCACGGGCAAGATGACCCAGGCCCTCGGTTTGTCTATCGCCTTCTCGCTCGTCGCTTCGCTCTTCGTCGCCCTGACGGTCATCCCCCTGTCGACCTCCCTTCTCTTCCGATCGAAAAAGAGCCTCCGGTCGATCGCCAAGGCCCCCGAGGAACGTCAGTTCGCCAAGGCCAAGGCGCTCTACCGGAAGTGGCTCGATAGAGCCCTCCACCATCGCCGCTGGGTCGTCGGGGGGACGCTCCTCGTCTTCGTCGTCTCGCTCGGCATCGTGCCTTTCCTGGGGACGGAGTTCATGCCCGAACAGGACCGCGATATGATCATGCTCAAGGTCCGCATGCCCGTCGGGACGGCGCTCGAAGAAACGGACCGCGTCGTGGGCCTGGTCGAGAACATCATGGCCGCCATGCCGGAGATCACGATGATCTCGGCCCAGGTCGGCTCCCAAGCCGAACAGGACGCCAGTGACGCCGCCTCCACCTTTTCGAACGCCGGGACGCACGAGGGGCTCCTCTGGGTCGGCCTGGTCAAACGTCAAAAACGGGCCTACTCCGATAAGCAGATCCTAGAACAGATCCGGCGCAAGCTGCCGAACCTCCGCGGCGTCAAATTCGAGGCCATCGACATGAGCCAGATGCTCCTCGGAGGCGCTGCGGCGCCGGTCGAGATCAAGCTCTTCGGCAAGGACCTGCCGATGCTCAAGGCCCAGGCCGACCAGATCGTCCAGCTCATCTCCGGCATTGAAGGCATCCGTGACCTCACCCATACTCTGGCCGCCGGCAAGCCCGAGGTCCAGATCCATATCAACCGGGAAAGGACTTACCGGCTGGGGCTTTCGGTCTACCAGGTGGCCAATACGGTCCAGACGGCCACACTGGGCAAAGTGGCCACGCGTTACCGCGAGGGCAGCGACGAGATCGCCGTCCGGCTCCGGTTCCAGGAAAAATACCGGGACAGCCTCGACGAGGTCCGCAGCATTCCGCTCCGGACGGCCGCCGGCCAGACGATCTATCTCGAACAGGTGGCTGATATCACCAGCGGCGAAGGTCCGATCATGATCAACCGTGAGAACCAGGCCCGCCGCGTCTCGGTCACAGCCAACATCGTCGATCGCGACCTCGGCAGCGTTGTCCGGGACGTCAAGGGCCGACTGGCCGGCTTCGAGAAGGGGCTGCCGCCGGGGTATTTCCTCGAGTACAGCGGCGCCTACGAACAGATGCAGGACGCTTTCCTTATCCTGGCCGGCGCTTTCGCCCTGGCCCTCCTCCTCGTTTACATGGTCATGGCCTCCCAGTTCGAGCACTTCGTTCACCCGTTCATCATCATGTTCACCGTCCCCCTGGGCATCGTCGGGGTCATCTTCGGCCTTTTCGTCACCGGCCGGACGGTCAACCTGGCGGCCATGATCGGGGTCATCCTGCTCGCGGGAATCGCCGTCAACAACGGCATCGTCATGATCGACTACGTCAACCAGCTCATCAAACGGGGCGTCGACAAGCGCGAAGCCATCCTCCAGGGAGCGACGACGCGCTTGCGGGCCGTCCTTCTGACCGCCCTGACGACCATCCTGGGCTCTCTGCCCATGGCCTTCTCCCGATCTTCAGGTTCTGAATTCCGGGCCCCCCTCGGCGTGGCCATCGTTTTCGGCCTGACGGCCACGACCTTTTTGACGTTGTTCATAATTCCAGTCGTCTATAGCATTGTCAATAAGATAAGATTCAAGGAGAGGAAGCCCGCCGCGGTGACCGCGTAGAGGGAATTCAGGCTTTGTACTTCAGGAACGCCCCGATCTGACCGTAGTGGTCGAGCTTCGACGGTGGCGTGATATGTTTCACGGTTCCGTTCCGCTTAAGGACGGTCTCGATGACCTCGTCGACGATGTCCTGGACGACGTCCGTCTTTTTGTCGCAGATGGGGCATTTGAGCTCATCCAGGTAGAGGATCTTGTGCGTCGGGCAGATCCGCCCCTGCTTGGAGAAGTTGTGGGTGACGACGACGGATTGGACCTCGAACTGGTTCAGGCGGTGGATCGTGTCACGCAGGCCCGACGCCGCCAGGCCGCCCCGCTCGAGCTCACTGACGAGCTTCCGGACGATCTCCTCTTGCTCCTCCTCCTTGAGACGGGCCTCGGCTTCCAGGACCTGCTGGAGGACCTTGGCCGGCGGAGTGCTGACGTGGGCGTGGAGCCGGGCTTTGATCTTTTCACGGAGAAAGTTGTGGAGGTGGCTCTCGAAGTCGGCGCCGTGATTGTCCTCATAGTTTATGAAAAGCCAATCGAAAGGGTGCTTCTTGCTGAGTTCGAACGTCCTCTGCGCCGCCTTTTTGAAGTGGCCCTGGAGCCGGGCGTCGAGCCGGCGCTCGATCTTCTTCGACTCGGTGCCTTCGAAGCCGCCTTCACGGACCCGGCTCGGGACGTCGCTCTTGATCTCGTCGAGGGCCTGGATCTCGCCCATGAAGACGTGATACCAGCGGGCCTCGCGGCGGCTGAGGAGAAGGACGCAGATGGGACTGTACTTGCCCAGGATCGCGTCGAGAGGGCGGATATAGAAATTGGCGTCGATGAAAATCCGGTTGCGGGGGCCGTGGGGCAGCTCCAGGGCCTCCCAGAAGTTGCGGCGGCTGCACGAGAAGGCGGCCAGGCCGTCGCCGCTCCCCGCGGCGAGCATCTTGGCGGCGTTTTCGCCGATGAGGACCAGGTCGCGCTCGAGAGATTCTATCTTCTCCCGGGAGGCGTCCAGGGCTTCGACTTGGGCCTTGGCGCCGCTGAGGAGGTTCTTCAAGGCGAGCTGGATCTCCTTCCTGCTCAGCCGGCCCTTGTCCGTGTTCAGGAAGAACGACGTTACGAGATCGCCCTGGCCTTTGAACTTGGTCAGCACCTCGATCTGGGAACGGCTTTGGAATTTCATTCATCCTCCTAGAGTGGTGGTATGCGGGTTTTTGGGGAACGAAGAAATCGATTGATGAGGGAATTCATCAACATCTACACAATAGATGCCGCGACCGGCTTTGTCAAGAGGAAGCGGGGGCGGGCCACTCCGTCGGCCGCTTAGGGGCCTCGGGCATCGTCTCTGTTCGCTGCGGTGATTCTTCACGCCCTCCCGGGCCGGATTCGATGTGGAGCGGCAGGGAGCGGAGTCTGCGGAGCGACCGATAAAAGCGCGGCAGAGCGGCTCGGAGCCGCGCTTTTAGGAAATATCCTGAACGAGTCCTGTATCTTGCTCCCTTCGACGACGCCCTCGGCCCCATTTCCCAGCGGCCTCCTCGAATAGGGGACATGTACTTCCGGTACGTGTCCCCGTTCTTCCGTGGCTTTACCTCAGGGGGCAAAATCGCTATAATAAGGGCTCCCTGAGTGCGGAAGTGGCGGAATTGGCAGACGCGTAAGCCTCAGGAGTTTATGGCCGTAAGGCCTTGAGGGTTCGAGTCCCTCCTTCCGCACCATTTTCCCTTGTTTGCAAACATTTCCCCGAGAGTGAAGGCCAAATCGAAGGGGTAATTCCAAGTAATGAAAATGTTACCGCCTCTCAGGACGGCCCGGTCCAATATGACTTTAAAGACTTCGTGCTTCACATGGAGGTCGCCGTTATGATAAATATCTTTCACGCCCTGGAGCAATTTTAAAACCTGCGAACCTTGCTCGCGATAATAAAAATTGTGGCTGCCAAGTTTCTCGATATCGGATTCTATCCGGTGCAGTTCAACCTGTAGTTCGGCCTGGACTTCCTCATATTGTTCGGGAGATATCCGTCCATCAAGCCGGTCTCGGTAACTGAGTTTGAGGTGCGTTCTTTTCCTCGTTCTTTCGGCCTCAAGGCGTCTGAGTTCCTTTTGTTCAAAAATCTCTTCCTGGGCGTTCGTCTTTTTCAACTGTTCACGGACTCTCTCGACAATGAGGTCGTTTAAACACAGTTTTCCAATCTCGGCCTCGACAAGTTTGTCAATTTCACTTTCTTTCCAGTATTTCTGCGGGCACCGGTCGGTTCCGAATTTCTTTTTATACCATGCCTGATCAACTCTGAGTTTTCCACTGGTGCAAAAATAGTATGTATATCGGCCCTTGCCATGCCGGCCAGGTGGGTCATCGGCCGTGATGGAACAATGACAATAACCACATCTGAGAAACGGACGGAAAGCGAAAAACTTCTTGGTTTCTGGATGACTGAAGGTTCGATTCTCATTAAGGCGTGATTGTACTCGATTCCAGAGTTCTCGCGGGACCAGGGGTTTGTAACTGCCGGTATGAAGCGTCCCCCCTGATGGGAATTCGCCATAGTAGAAACGATTGATGAGAGTCTTATGCAAGTTGCCTGGCGTGATCGGGCCTGGTGACCTTTTGGGCGAAGGTTTTGTAGTCAGTCCCCGGGAATTCAACTTTGCGGCCAAAGTCGTCAGTGAGTACCCGCCTTTTGCGAACGTTTCGAAAGCCCAGGCAACCAGTGGGGCGCGGTCTTCGTCCACAACGACCGTCCGTCGTTTCCCTGAAGGGTCTTTTGGATCCACCGCATTGAAATATCCGATCGGCACCAAGTGGGGCACGCGGCCCTGTCTTGCTGCCTCTGCTATTTTCGTCCGGACCTCGTCACCCCTCTCGCGGTTATCTAATTCGGCCAGGGCTCCCATCATCTGGAATACGAACCTGTCCGTGCCAGGAGAACGCTTGTTGATCGTCTTGTTGTCTTTCACCAAAACGACGGACACGCCGTCATCATCGATTAGGGACTGAATGATATAAAAATCCTTGTAGTGGCGGCCAAGCCGGCTATGAGTCCAAGCGAAGATGGTTCCTACCTTGTTCGTCTTCACATACTCGACCATCTCGCGGAACTTCTTCCGGCGTTCAGAGGTTTTCGCACTCTCGGTGACGGTGAATGTCTTCACTACATCGAATTTCTTCGCCGCCTTCGTCAACATATGTTCTTGCGAATCGAGCGAATAATGTGACTGTCCTTCCGAAGAAATTCGAATCCACAGGACGGCAGTATTATTCATTTCCGTTTCCGGGGTTTTTTGGCAGCCTTTAACACGCGGACCAGTTCCACGAGTTTGTCAAGCATGGCCGGGTCATTCATCATTTCGTCAAGGTCCCGCTTGGTTTCCTCGACGATCTGCTTCCGGTCCTTTTCCAGATCTGGGGCCTTGAAGGTTTTGGCCGCTTTTCGCATGGGAATATTATACAGCGTGTTGCCCGCGCGTAGCCATGCTTTTTGTCCCAGACGGTTTAGATCTGGGCAGCCCCGTCCCCTCGTTCTGGGGAAGGCGCAGTTCGGCCCTCTATGATGACGGGAGGGGCAGAGGTGGGCCTTCTCTGGGGAAACCAAACTGGTTGACAAATATCAGGGAGGACTTTAGTATTAATCGAAAGTGGGGCTCTGTTTTAAAACATATCCAAAGGAGTCTATAAAAATGTGCGGTGAAATAATAGAAGAATGGCAGTCAATGTTCAATAATATCGAAAATGCTTTGTTTGATTTGAGAGCAGACCAATGCATTTTCAGAGGATTTATGGAAATTGTCGAATCTAATCCGGCCCTTCCCAGCAACAATCTATTTATCGTCTGGGCCTGGAGAAATTATCTTTATACTGCTGCAATGAGAGTAAGAAGACAAATATCGACTGATTCTCGTGATGCCTCGTTGGTCAACTTGTTGGAAGCCATTAAAAGGGAACCCGCAGTCTTATCTAGGCAGAGATATGCGTCGCTTTTTAAGGGAGCAGGGGTATTAGAAAATGATTCCGCTTTCATAAACAAATGCTTTGATGATCTTGTTGGCGAAGGAAAACAATCCTTAAGCCCAACTGACATAACGGAAGATATCGATTGCCTTAAGAAAACCGCAGGTACATTGCACGAGTATGCAACAAAAATTGTTGCCCATGCCGATAAAAATGCGGAATCTATCAAGACACTTCCAACCATTAAGGATTTGGATGATTCAATAGACCTGTTTGAGAAAACGTTCAATAGATATTATGGCCTGTTGAATGCAGGCGGCATTGGGTTTCCAAAAGTTGCAAACGATCCTTGGAAAGAGATTTTCCTGAGGCCATGGAAACTTGATAAGAAGAACCTTATTTAAAGTTGCTAAGCTTTTGATTAGTTAATCCGCGCTCAGCGTCCCGCGCTATCCAGGGGAAGCGGTAGGTCAAAAAGATTTATTGGTTTGCTTTTTTAAATTCCACGCGACCTTTACGTTTTTGTTCAACAATGTTTTCGGACTTACAGATAGGACATCGCATCTTAAGTCCAATTTTCCTGGGGATACGCAGTCGTTGGAAGCACTTATTGCACTGAACAATTAGAAATTGCTCGTTAGAAGAAACTATTTTCGGCGCGACTTCAGCTTCTTCTATAATGGCTTTAAATGCTTCCTTTGCGACCGAGGGAATACACTCTAAGTCTCCCAGATAGACCGTGTTCTCTATCCAAATACCGTGGGCGTCAATTACGTAGCAGACCTCTTTAATGCTGAGATATCCAAGCCTTCTCTTTGAGTGGGTGATTGAGTCTACGTTATAATCATATTTTTCTTGCATTGCTCGAAGGATCAGCAAACCGCCCCCGAGAAAAACTGCAGCAACGTCGGCTAGCCTTTCCTCATGTTCCGAGTTTTGCTGATTCCTGCCATGCAGATCCAGCCAAATATGCGCATATTCGTGCGCGAGAATAGCTGCCTTTACTTCGTCATCCATTTGGTAAACACGATCGATGGTAATCTCATAATCCGCGAACCCAATTTTCCTTACGTTTCCCGGCGGTCCGTTTAAGTTGTCATAAGCTATTGAACACCTTATAGAATCATTTATTCCATAAGACTGCCTTATAAGAATCTCCGCCGTCCTTCTTACGGCCTTTGGACATATCATTATCGAGGGCTTAAAATCACATCTTATCTGCATCGAAATAACGGTATGGATCAGTTTCTGCAGATCTTCCTTCTCAAAAACCAAATCTGAAGCCGCTAATGGGGGCCTCTTGTTAAGGAGAGAATAATATATTGTGCGAATCGCAAATATAGCCAATCCCAATCCAAGGCTAAGACCCAAACTGAGCAGGAAGTCCATTATCTCATTAATCGTTAAAAGAAATTATTATTGCCACGTTTATTAGGACTCTGCGATCTGCAATTCATTTCTTCCATAAAAAAGCCAAACAATAGAATTACTCGAGGCGGTCCAGTTTTCGTACTTGCTTATGGATTTTAACTAGGTCGACGCAACCCCACCCATATGAAGGTACGTAGAGTTTAAAGCGTCTATTTCGTTTTCTGATAATTCGAATTGCTCCCGCGATTATTCCATCTAGTGCTCTTAAGTATGCTTCATTATCACGCCCGCGAACAGGAACCTTGGAAACCTCGGCAAAATACGTTATCTCCCTGGGCCTTGCTCTATGAGGGAGATCTCGTGGAAAATATTTCTGCATTAAGTAGATATCGGCCGTGAGTTCGTTGCCTATATCTACTCCGATTTCAAGGAAACCGACGATATCATTATATTTCCACGGTGGCCAGAGCCACGAATACTCCATCGATGTTCGAGCGTCTTTGGATAGCTGATCAAAAGGCTGCGGGCTATATCGCGAAAAATCTATTTTCCGTTTTTCCACGTATTCATCGTTTCTCTGCCGATACTCTTTGTAAGAATAGTGATGAATTGGCAAAATAAAAAAAGAATATCGCAATATACTCATAATCCCTCCTTTTGATATTTAGTGTAACAAAAGCGGAGTGACTAATGCAATCTCGCTTTCTAATTCCCTGTGTACTTTCGCTGCCGAACGCTGTAAAACCAAACTCACTAATTGCTTTACCTGCAGGTGTGCAGTAAAATCGAATCAGCATAGGAATTCATATGTCACTTTGAGGAGGGTGGGATGGTAGACTACATACTTATTTTTATAATCTATCTCTTTCCTTCGTATTGCATTTACGCAGTCGCGCGCAAATTCAAAGCAATCGATAGATGGAGAGCCTGGATTCCAATTCTCAACATTTTGCTTTTATGCGAAATCACCGAACGTCCCAATTATTATGTGCTGCTAATGCTCGTTCCCTTTTTAAACATATTTGTTTGGGGCACGCTGTGGATGGATATCGCCGGTGGATTGGGTCACGACCGGTCTTTAGGGATTCTGGCCGCAATTCCATTGGTCCATCTTATTGGGATGGGGTATATCGCCTTAGCCTCTCAACCTTCCGGCTGGCAGAAGTCTTGAACTTTATCATAAAAATCGTATCGGGCGTTTTCATTGCGGGTGTAGGAATGCGGTATCTCGACGCGCCCCCTCTGTTTTTCCTGGTCGGTTTTGTTGTGGTCGGCATCATTTTCCAGTCGATATACGCCCGTCTCCTAAATAACTATTTGGGTGGCGTTGACCCTGTTCGAGAGTTTCGAGCGCGTTCGCTCAGGGAGTTGCGAGGGCGTATTCCTATCCCTTATTCGGTTGTAGTAGTTGAGATACTTGCGAAGGCCTTCGGGATAGCCGCCTTGTTCGTCGTTGCTCGAATGTTCCATATTCTTGACGCCCCATAACGGCCGCGGAAACCACGTGCATAAAAAAAAGCCGGCCCCGAATGGGAACCGGCTTTGGCCTTACGCCCGGCCTTAACTCAGAATCCCGCCGAACAGATCTCCCATTTTTCGGCCCAGGCCCTTGAACTCAACTTGTTCAAAGTATCTCTCGGCGCTTGCCGTGCGCCGCTGACGCAGCCAGTTCTTTACCATGATTGCCGACGCCCCGTGCTGGACCATGCGGATAGCGCAACTGTGTCTCAACGCGTGTATGCTGAATGACGAAGGCAGCCCGGCCCGCCCGGCGACTTCCTTGAAAAGGGACTTTAACCTGTCGGTCGACATGGGCCGCCCTTGCAGCCTGCCGGGGAAGAGCCATTCCCCCTTCTCCCGTTTCTTCAACCAGGCCTCCAGCTTCCTCCATATGTCGGCCGGGATGTCCTCCGTCCTCGTGAGCCCGCCCTTGGCCGCAGCAACCCGTAGCTGCCGGCCTCGCAGATCTATGTCGGCCATTTTGATGTTGGAGAGTTCAGACACCCTGAGCCCGTAAAATACGATCAGGCTGAATATGAGATCATCCCTGGTTTTACGGCCGGCATCCTTCGTTTTCCTTATGGCCTGGAAGAAAGCCTTCAGCTGGCCCTCGTCCAGATACTTGAGCCCGGCCTTCGTCGTTCCCTTAGGTCGCCCGCGTTTTTTCATCAACGCCTCCCTGAGTAAGGGAGGGCTTGCGGCTTGATCGGCCAAGCCATGTTTCCCAGGGAACGGATCTCCGCTTCGGAAAACTCGCCCCATTCCTCATCATGCCCTTGGACGAGGCCGAACCAGATCACATCGTCCGCGACCGAACCGTCGGCCATGACGCTCCCTGAGCCGTCGGCGGCCCGGCGTTCTTCGATCTTCTCGACTGCGAACCAATACCAGCCTGTGAACGATTCCCAGCCCTTGATGACGGGGCGTGTCCCGGCATGAAGGATGCCGTTGATTATTCTGAGGGCGGTTTCGCTCATGCTTCCCTCCACTGCCGCTCGATTTCGTCGAGGGCGAGCATCGGGTCGAATTCCGCCTCGGCGGCGAGATTGACGGCGGTCAGGATCATCCCGTTCGAAAGCCGGCGGTGCATAGGCTCGCTGCCGGCAACAATCAATCGCTCCCCTTTGGCCGGCCGGCCCTGCTGGGCCTTTGTTTTTCTCATAGCATTCTCCTTAGTCGAGAGATAGGCCGGCCCCTGGCGTCAACCGGGGCCGGCCCTCGTTCATCATCAGGCCTTGGCCTTCGCGGCCTTCTCGTTCGCCGCTGCCATCTCGGCCCAGACCTTCATTCCCTCCCCGTGCCCGACGCGCCGGCCTTCTTCGAAGCCTTCGGCGTGGCCGATCTGATAACCTTTTTCGAGGCCGCTCTCATAAGAGAGCCGGGAAGCCGTGTCGGCCTTCGGGATCTTGGCGGCCTTGAGGATGGCCTTGAGATCTTTGCCCTTCTTCATCAGACGGCCCCTTCGTCGCCCTGGTCGACGGGCTTGGCCTTCGGTTTCGCCTGAGCCTTAGGCTTAACTTTCTTCTCGGGCTGCTCGATCCGCAAGCAGACGGCCAACTCGTTCACCCTTGCCCCGGTGACGCCCAGGCTTTCGCCGATCTCGGCCTTCGTATGGCCGGCAACGAACGACTTGACGAGGAATTCCTTGAGCCGACCATAGGTTTTGAACGACAGGATCTTGATGTGGTCGGCCTTCGCCCTGATCGGCGTCGCGTCGCCGAAGTCGCCCTTGAACTTCTTGGCGTAACCGGCCGGGAGTTTCGCCTGGCCATTCGCCTTGCCCTTGCCCTGAGGCCCCTGGGCCTCGCCCTTGGTTGATTTTGTCTTGGTCATATTGTGCTGTCTCCTTTTTACAGCCGAGGAGATCTCTATCGGGTTCCCTGGGAAAAGCACACAGTTATTTTCATTGACATTTCAAAGAGGCCCCGGCTAGTATTTAAGGGTCAAAAGGAGGAGAGATGGTTAATCACATTCCCGTAAACTGCAACAAGTATCAGACAAGGGACGAGGCCTGCCCGATAATTCAAACCTATCCTGCAATCTACCCGGAAGGCGAAGTAGGCCCTGGCATCGATGAGTATCCCATCGAGCATTGCTTGAAGTGTGGCCACAGTTTGATTAAGACTGATGAGCCCATTTGCTTACATTGCCACGGCCCTCTATCCAAACAGGGCTCTTTTCGTGAAGGGGCACCACCCAAAGGGAGTTATCACGTCTACTCATTCAAGTGCGACCAGTGCGGCCTAAACTACTTCTCACATAACGAATTATTTTAAGCATAATAATTACACTTGCGCGGCCGGCAAACTGGGGGACGCCCTTGGGGAGTAATTATTACGAGTAAAGCCGGCCCATGCCCAGTGTCGAGGGAGCCCGAGAAAGTGCGCCTGCGGTGAAGAGAAGGGCCTTCTGCTGCCGATCCTGCGCCCGGGCATGGATCGAGGGGACGTAGATGAGCGTGTGTTTATTCGGATACCGAGAGGCCCTCCGGCAAACGGCCGGTTACTGGGAAATAAAGGGTATGACCAGGGGGCTGTCTAAGTTTACGTCTAAGGCTCGTGCCAAGAGGCGTGCGAAAGGTATGAACAAAAAGATTAGGCGCTCAGCGCCTATCATTTTTGACTGAATATAAAAATGGCCGACCTGACACGCTTGATAAGGACGTATCGGGCCGGCCTAAGCAGGCTACGCTCTCCTCGTAACCAGCGAGAAAAATAAAAAAGTATCGGCTTATTTAGGTTGGGCAGCAGGGGCGGGAAGCTTCGGCTGATCCTGGGCCTTGACTTCGGCTTCCACCTCTGCCTTGGTTATGTTGACGTCGATCTCGATCTCGATAATTACCTTTTTCTTCATTCGCTTTCTCCTTGATTTTTATTTTGATTTGCTTTGAATTCGGCTATCATCTTCTCTCTCTCTTCCCTGGCCTTGGTCAGTTTGTCGATTTTCACCCTGGCCCGAAGAGTTCGGTTCGTCGGGAAGCCGTCGCAGGATTTCTCCGGCAAGCACGGCGGCGTGTAGATCGATCTATGTCTGTGTCTGGCCATTAGAATCCTCTCCTGAACCTCGTCCTCTGGACCGGGACGAAACCGCCTGCCATGAGTTCCTTGTTGAAAGCGGCGATTTCCTCTGCCACTATCTGTTTCGGATGCTTCCGCATCGACGGAAGCCTCGCTTCTAACTCTTCCGGTGTCGGGGCCTGGGCGATCTCTTTCCATACGTGGACGGCGGCGCCGAGAACTGAATTTACCCTGTCGTCATGGTATCCGATTGCGTGCGAAATCTCCTGTTTTCCACTCGACAGCGTTTTCCTTTCGAGTCCGACAATCTCCTCTTCGAGTTCCGCGTCTTTCGGCATGACGATCTTCGACATGGTGAATAGGGGAATGGCCTCGACGTATATCTCGCTCTTGCTCAGGGCCGAGGGTCTGTAGGCGATCCCCTGTTTCCTGAACTGGGATTCGACCCATTGGCCGCCAAACCTGTCGCCGACGACCTCGTGGCATTTGAAGTCGTGGAGGATCTTGGCGAAATCTTCCACAACGGTCTCTGGTGAGAACGGCGGCTTCACGGCTTCGATCCTGTCTATTACGACGACGCCTGAATCGCTGTGTCCTATGGCGAGTGTCATTAAGTCATTGCGTCCTCCACTCGGATCGGTGAATGCCTTGTATTGGACGCCGGGTTGCGGAAGGAGCATTTGATAATCGCCGGTGGCTCTTTCGACGTTCTCCCTCGTGAGGTATCCTTCGATGTCTTCCCTGAATTCGGCCATGTATTCCGAGCGTGCGGCGACGGGATCCCTTTTCATAGCCTTGTCGATGGTGCGCTGGTTGAAGGTCGGGTTCATGAACATCGTCGTCCCTCTCCACACCAGCACGTCATTGTCATCTTTGCCGAAATAATCCCTGTAGATTTCCCACAGGTATCCTCGCCGGCTATAAGGGCTCGAAATCCCGAGGAGAAGACCGTTCGGCAACATGCCAGGCAAAAGTGCTGTGACTACCTCCTGGGCAGGATTCGCGCTCGTATCTGAACGCCAAAAACTAAGTTCATCCATTAAAATTGCGGCAGTCTGATATCCCCGCCCGGTCCTGAAACTTGCCGTCTTGACGCTGATGATGATGTTCGACCTGAGCCGGATCTCCTCTCTCAACGTCGTGTCGACGGCGTTCGGAAATTCTTCGAGGATCCCCTTGATGTAGTGAAGACAGATTTTCGCCTGATTTTTATCTGTGGCGATAACAAAAATGTAGACCGGCTGGCCAAGCACCGCAAACTCTTCGAAACCTCCGAAGATGGCGAGATATACGGCGATGATTGAGGAGACCAGGCTTTTCCCGGCCCTGCGGCTGGCCACGACATATGCTTCGGTGAAAGGCTTGGCCGGCGCTGCTGTCCTCTTCGTCGCCTGTTTGAAGATCTCGAATTCCTCCGGTGTCATCGACAAGCCTTGAAGGGCACGGAGAAAAACTTTCCAATTGTCCCACGACTTCCCTTTCATAAAGCCGCCCATGAGGGCTTTATCGCTAAGGGCCGTTATGATATCGATTTTCATTTCCCTCTAAGTCTCCTTGCATATTCCTGCGGAGTTTCGTCTTTCTTTTCTACCGGTTCCGACTTCCCGCCTTCACATTCGCGAATGAGTTTCAAGATCTCCAGCGCCGTCTTGGCCTTGTCAAGCGAATTCCCCCGGGCCTTTTGAGCACGCCGCAATTCCTTTTTCAACTCAGTCTTCAAATCGAATTTTTCATCTTGCCTTTTTATTGCCGCTTCAAGTTCATCGTGTGTGGCGTGAAAAAGACATCGAGGCGGATCACTTTCGTGAACAGCAGTGTTAAGGCAAGGTTGTTTGTTTTTCGTGACGGCTGAGCAAAGCATCGGTCAAACCGTTTATCGTTGTATGCGAGGCGAAGCCTCAGCAGCCTTGAGGATCCGGCCCTCAAACTCCAAGCCGTTCAATACCAGCAAAGCGTTGACATCGTCGCCCTCGTTTTGGAAAGTGAGGAACGCGAAGCCGCGAAATTTTCCGTCCATGCGGTTTGTGATCCAAGCGATGTCGGCAATAGGGCCGACCTTGTGTTCGACAAATTCCATAAAACTTGCTTGCGGCGCATCGAACGGAATGCCACCTACATAAATTTTCTTCATTACAGATTTTCCTTATTAGATATTTTATTTCGGTCTTGTGATATCTTGACACGCAGTTTTCGACCGTATAAAACTGCGCCGTTCAATTCGGTTAAGGCCCGATCGTTTTCCGCTTGATTGACGAAATCGATAAGCACTTGACCGATAAAATACCCGGCGAACTTTCTCGTCAGCCAGATCAGTGTCCTGACTTCGGCGAAATCTTCGAAGAACCGTCTGATCTCGTTTTTAGACGGGGCTGGCGAAATGTTGGAGACGTATAACATCACCCCTGTCCCGAAAAACACTTCTCGCAGCTGACGCAGATCCCGCACTGGTCGACACTGGTGAACCACTCGTCAGGAATCGGCCGTCCATCCTTTGTGGCCTCACGGAATTCGCTTGGCGTCACTGTGGGGACGATCCCCGATTGGCAAACATAGCATTGACGGCAAGAATCGGCCCCGGAAGGCCTCTCTTTTGCCATCTCGGGCGTTTTTATGGCTATGGCCGGGGCGAGGGCAGGGCTGGCTTTGAAAAACCTTCGGATGGCCCTTAAAATATTTTTGATGATTTTCATTTCAGATTCCTTCTTAAACTGGCGGAGGCGGAGATTCTTGTGACGTATTGCATCTCATGCACGTGTTGCACCTCATGCAGACGTAGCACGACGCCTGGCACGACACACAATTCTCGCAAGTCAAACATTGGGCGACATCGCAGAGTTGGCAAGAAACGCAATCTTCACACTCCGAACACTGGCCTGAATAACAGGCCGACTGGCAGCCGTCGCAAAGTTCGCACGTCTGGCATTGGCCCGTATAACAGGCCGACTGACAAGCATCGCACATCTGGCACGACGGGCAATTGATAGCGTCACAGAGTTCGCAAACGTCGCAGGATTCACACGTGGAGCAAGACATTTGGAATAGACCTCTGGCCGGCCGTTACTTTTTCCTGAGGCTGGCGATAATCTCGGTCCGTGTCTTCGGCGTGCCGGCGATCTTGTTTTCCTTGAAGATCTGGTTGACAATGCTTTCGTTGACCGGAGGTTCGGTGTCGCTGGCAGCGACCATACCGAGTTCGGTGCCGACCAAAGTCGTCTCAACGATCTTGGAGCGGACGGCTTCGTTGAGCACGAAACGAACTTTCGTTTCAGCTTCCTTGATAGCGTCTTCGACGAGTTCTACGGCTTCGATCTTTTTGCCTTTAAGTTCCGTCTCTACAAGGCTGCGGATCTTTTTGTCGACCTTAGCCAGGCCGGCCCTCACCGCCTCGTTGATCTTGGCGATGAATTCCATCTCCTCGTCGATTTGTTTACCGTCTTCGGTTGAAAACTCTTCAAATTCAATGGATTCATAAAGGTTGTCCTTCGATACCGTGGCCACGTTGCACGACGGATTCAGTGTGAAATCGATCCCAAGAAGTTTATAGTCGTCTTGAACTTCCTCGCCCTTGCCCTCTTCAACCGTTTTCAACGAACCGGTGCCCTTAAGCGAAAGTCCCAACTTTCCTGCCTGAACCAAAATCGCGAGATCTTTTCCGCGAGTGGTCGGCAATATGGCGCCTTCGACCATAAGCATCCCGGCCTTCTTGTCAATCCACAGTTTGTCGATCCTGTGAGAAACCTCAGGCACTTCAAAACGATCAAGGTGCCCGGCACTGCCCCACATCGTCCGTCCATCGGTGCTGGTGATCTTGGCGAGGGCCTTCTCCATAACGGCGGTTGGATACCGACGCTTGTTGCCGGTAAACTGATCGAGCGCTATCGCGCGCGCCCTGAATGGAATTTCGCCATCGGCTTTCTTCGCCGCCTCGTCAAGGATCATGCCTAACGTTGTTCTGTCGATTTCGTAAAGTTCTTTGATCATGGTGTTTCCAATAAAAAGAAAAGCAGGGGCCGGAGTTATTCGCTCCGGCCCCGCTGTAAAAATCACTCAGTTGGCCTTTAGGAAGAAGAAATTGTAACGGAGGCCAAACCGTCCGTCTGTGTTGCCGCCTCGTCCTTGCCGAGAATTCCCGCCCAAAAACGACTCATGGCCCCAATTTTATTTTGGGAAAAATCAGTCGCCGAACAGAAACGCTCGCTGAACGTAATGGGCAAAAATGGCGCATACACGCCAACAGCCCTAGTCCAATCGATAGCGTTACAACCGAGCAAAATCTTGTTTGTCGGAAATGCCGGATCGACCAGCACCTTGATGGTGCCGCCGATGCTGCCGACCTGGTTAATCCCCATTTGAGTCTGGAGATTGTTGATGTCGGCCGAAAGCCGGAAAGATTCGCAACGCATGAGGAGCGCGAGAACCGTCGGACTCATTACAGCCCAACCAGCCGGAATGTGCTGATGTGTCATGATACGCATCGAGGCGCCCATGATAGCCGTGCTGTAAAGCGTTTCGAAATACGCCTTTTTGTCGGCCGTGGTGACGTCACCAACAGGAGCCACATTCGCCCAATTCACATTGTATGCCACGCCAGCCAAAAGTGCGGCCAGGATGTGGCGATCCGTTTCCAACTGGATCTCGTCGGTGAACAGGGACTTGATCTCGCCTTCGAAATCAAGCGAGTGGTAAGCGGCCAGATTCTGCGCCGCTTCGAGCGTGAAGGAACTTTGCAATTTCATGGAAATTGCGGTCACGGTCTTGCTAACCAACTCGATGTCCATTTCTCTGATCGTCGATTTTTCCCCACTTATGGCATAGGCCGAAGCGCCGGGAACATCAGCAACATCGTCACCAGCGGTGATGCCGTCGGGACCGTATGTCGATGTGTATTTGCGCTTGGCGTAGAAAATGTCGCCGGTCGGCGTTCGCATAGGCTGAAGCGAAACCAGGCCGTTATTGATACAGACGAGGTTCCGCATGACGCGCCGGACCAATGGCAACGCGAAGGTTGTGAAGGCGGCGATGTTTGTCGAAAGCGTTTCTTCGTTTAAGACGCCTTCAACCCGCTCACGCTCATACTGAAGCGTGGGATTCCTGAGAATGTGGTTAGCCATGTTTTCATAGATGGCCGCGAACGGACCACGACCCGTAGGCGTGCCGTATTCGTCCACCTCAGGCCTGATGTTCGGAAGAGTGGAAACTTTGTCCTTGCCGTCCGCTTCGTTGAGTCTGACCATCTGGGCGGAAAGGAACTTCTTGAGTTTGGGATACATATTAATGTGTCCTTAAAAAATCTGTCGAGGCCAACCGTTTATTACGGCGAACTCGTTAATTTCATATATCAATCATGTCAAGTTTAAAGGTGGGCCGACCGTCAAGAAGGTAATGACTTAACGGCCGGCCCTGAGGAAACGCACGAACTCCAAACTCGACAGATCTTGCGATAAAACAAGGCCAAGCCAGGAAATTCAGTAACCTGGCTTGACCCCGCCGACGATGAATTTCCCGACGAGTTACGTTGGAGGAAAGGAATACCTCACTCGCCGGCATCTTCGGCTCCTATGAACGACCGGCGGTTTTGTTGTCCGCGCCGGGGGACAGCAGTTTCAGTCCATACTAAGGGACCTGTGCTTTGAAGAAACGCCTGCACGGTCGGCGCCAGCCTCGTCGTTTGTCCAAGGCCGGTGTTATTCGAGCAATCGAATAGCGTCAATGCTAAAAACCCCTGGTGAAATTTCATCAGAGGGAAAACAGGTTCCCCAGGCCGCGCTTCGCGGCAGCGCGCCGCTTCGGCGCGCGGAGAGAAAAGCCTCCTATCACCTTCGGTGATAGTCGGTTTCCTCTCTAACCTATAAATACCTATAAACACCTTCTGTTACCTATAGTTACCTATATATTCCTATTAGTGTGCATTTTTTGCCTGAGCAGCCATATAGAAACTACTATCCGAAACGTGCTCGCCCCTTAGGCTAAGCCTTAGGCATGAACTTCGGTGTGTGTCACCTAACCTGATTAATTCATAAATTTTTGAAAACGCAAGTTTAGACGCTCAAGACGGCGAGCTATAACGGGTGGTCAAGGATTCAGACGCCAGCCAGCCGGTTTTCCGATCGATCTCGGCTGCTCTTCC
>Ga0268276_1000120_pt1 | contig 91017 bp, 92 predicted proteins | sample saktaG_4_FD_190145 | JGI IMG/M metagenome (GOLD analysis project Ga0268276, IMG submission 190145) | Saline water microbial communities from Sakinaw Lake, British Columbia, Canada - sak_2010_1_5_45m | ecosystem: Environmental > Aquatic > Non-marine Saline and Alkaline > Saline ... | reverse complement strand
ATATTGCCTCGATTTTTTCAACCATATTCAAAAATATAAAACGGAATTACAGAGTTTGATGACCGATAATTTTCAACTCATTCAAGCTTGAAATTTTCGCAAACCTGAGTTCTTCTTGTATAAAATAAAGTTAAGAAATTGTCAAAATACATGATGGCATCCAGGCAAATAGATGATTATCAATAACTAAATGAATATGATGTTGCTAACAAATAAATCACTTGAAAAAAGCTGTATTTAGTTGAATTTTAACACAAATGGTGCGCTGAGCCTGCAATGTGGGTTAGGGTTATTTATTAAGTATCTCAATATTATTATCTCCAAAAACCAGTTTTAAAACCTGGTCTTTTCTCTCTTTTTTAAGTTCTATTTGAAGTACAACTTTAGCTATCGCATCTTCAGATTGTGTTAATCCTACCGGGGCCCATTTTTCAGGATATGTGATAAGGCTTATCACATCGATGCTGAGAATTATAGCAATTTGGTTTAACACCTTGTATGAAAGACCTCTTTTTCCTGCCTCAATCAAGCTGTAAGCGTTTTGAGTCATGCCCATTTTTTGCCCAATCCAATCTTGGCTTAACCCCTGTTTTGTCCTTAAATTGCGGATGTTGTCTAAAATGTCATTCATGGCATGAATTTAATGAATTGATTGATACATGTTTAAAAAAAAATGTGATAAAAAATCACAAATAGTTTGTATAATATCACAAAATGGTTTATCATTGTACGTATTATTGAAAGAGGTAAACCGTCCCTCATGTAAAGCACGGTTTTTATAAACTAATAATAGGAGATTAAAAAAATGGTAGAAAAGACCATCGGGTCATCCAGCCTCGTAGAGGTGATCGACCGTATCCTCGACAAAGGTATCGTAGTTGATGCATGGGTAAGAGTTTCATTGGTAGGTATCGAACTTCTTGCAATTGAAGCAAGGGTAGTCGTTGCCTCTGTTGAAACATACCTGAAGTATGCTGAAGCAATCGGATTAACTGCTAAAGCCGCATAAGGCACATTGCAGTTAAATAGTTATTCTTGCTAAAACATCCTTCCAGGTCTAATACCCGAAAGCATGATTTACCAGGAATTTCTCTTTTCTCGCAGAATTTCGCTTTTCTCCCAAGGTAAAATCGAAACAAATACATTATATATATGAATACCTCCCGGCCTGAATTAAATATAGATGGTTTTTTTGACAACATTATAACATCCTACGAAACCCGGATTCAAAAAATTCAAACTGTCTTCCAATCATCAGAAAACATTACGGAATCATCCCACTCCCTGTTCGATAATATCCATAGTTCCTTAAACAATCTTAAAAAGGAAAGAGACATTTTAAATACCAGGCTTTGCGAAACCCTGGCAAAAAATGGTTCCCTGCGTAAAAAAGATTACAATACGATGATGGCAGGCATTCTCGGCGCACTCGATGAAAAGGAAAGAGAAGCCGAAAGACAGTTTTTGAACTTTATTGAAGCCCAGAAAGAGACTGCCCAATCGCTTAAAAATAGCCTTTTGGGTATCAAAGATATTACCTCACAAGACGCCAGTGAAAAAATTACCACTGTAAAAGAGCAACTTTCTCAGATTTCGAAACTGCAGGAAAAGAGAAAGGAAACGGTAATGAAGACATTTATGGATTTTCAGCAAATGCATAACAGAATGATGGAATGCCTTGAAAATTTGCTTGAAAAAGGCGATCACATCCTGATACAGGATATAAAAAAGGTTAATGATCAAATAATTAAAGAAATCAACTAACTCAGTTAACCAAACATTTATTAAAATAGAAAAAATGGAAACAGATGATAAAAAAATGGCAATAGAAACAGGGAAGAAAAATTTTATTAAAAAAGTTCTTTCTTCATTCAAAACATTTCTGCAAAAATTATTGCCTTCCTTAAAAAGGCGATCACATTCTGATAAAGGAGATAAAAAAGCTTAAAGATCAATAAAAAAAATCAACTAAAATAATTAGGAGGAAAAAAATGGGACTATCATCAGAAATGAAAAATTTGAGTGAAGATATACTTGCTTCATTCAAAAATCGTATCAAAGAAAATGAAGAGCTTGTAAACGATGTGCAAAAAACCCTCGACGGATTTAGGAAGGATCATCAGGAAATGGCCGCTGTTTTAAACGCCAATGCTGCGGCTCTGAGAAAAGGTCTTGCAACCGGGGAAAAAGAGCGGCTGAATACCTTCAATGAATTAATGACCGGCATCCATCGCACGATCGCCTCCATCCAGAAAGAAGTGGTGGCAATTCAAACTTCCACCTTCAACATGATCAATGAATTCACAACCGACAGGGCACAAATGGCTGACGAGTTGAATAAATTCTTTGCACAGGGCAGGGCCGACAGGATGCAAAACGAAAAAAACAGGATAAAGGAATTTGATGCCCTCATGAATAACATCAACGCCGAAATCAAAAGCATAAACGAAGAGGTTTTGAGCATCTTCAATAATACCAACGATATGCTCGAAAAGTTTGAGAAGGAGCATCTGGAAATGTCGGCTGAGCTTAGAGCAGAACTGAGTAAAAACCTGGCTGAAAGAGTTGAATATACCAGAACCTTGCTGAATGGGTTTCAGAAAAGATTATCGGAAATCAGCAAAGAAAATCAAAAAATGGCTCAAAAGTTAAGAAAAGATCTTGCCAATGGCGGAGTAGAAAGACTTAACGATTACAATGATATAATGAAAGGAATCCATGTGGCAATTAAAGGAATCCGTAAAGAAGTAAAGGATATCCAAAAAGCCACTGCCGAAATGCTTGGTGAATTTTCACAAGGCAGAGGCCAGGCCTCGGCTGAGTGGAACAAGATGCAGGACGCCATTGCTCAATTAAGGGAAACAGGCTTTGTCAAGCCGTCTAAGGAGGCAGTAAAGAAAGTTGAAAAGAAAGAAGCAGTAAAGGAAGCCCCGGTTGAAGCAGTAAAGGAAACCCCGGTTGAAGCAGTAAAGGAAACCCCGGTTGAAGCAGTAAAGGAAACCCCGGTTGAAGCAGTAAAGGAAACCCCGGTTAAAGAAGAACCGGCTTTTACCTCATTTCAAGAAGAGCCAAAGACACTGGAAGAGAAAGTATTGGATTATATCAACAAGCATCCCAAGGGTGTGAGAATTTCGGAAATGGAACAACCTCTTAGCAAAACCAGAATGAAATTGGGGTTTATTGCCAAAAACTTACTGGATGAAGGAAAAGTACTGAAAATTGAAAACATTTACTACCCAAAAACCAGGCGTGAAAGATAGCGGATTCAAAATATGCATTTAATTATTAAGTTACTTATCTAAATTATCAAACAGAGAAGATCATGGCAAAAATAATCAGATGTGTATTTTGTAGTGGAACGGGAAAGGATCCCTTCGATTTACTCTCTCCAATATCACATTGCCTGGTTTGTAACGGCACGGGGCGGGTTGAAGTTGATGAACCCATGAAAAAATGTGTTTTTTGTTCGGGTACAGGTAAAAACCCGCTTGGATCCAGGGTTCCGTGCATCGTATGTGGAGGCAAGGGAAATAATCACTGCGAAAGTAACACAAAATGTACGCAATGCAAAGGGACGGGAAAATCAAGCGATGGCCTGCCATGTACCCGTTGTGGAGGCAAAGGATTGAATTGACAATGGATTATACCCAATGAACAATGCCGGAAACAATATCAGGAAGAGTTTGCTGAAAAGCCAAGAAGCATTAAATAGGTTTAAAGCCAGGAAGGAAGCCTTTTTACTTGCAAAGGAACAGATAACAAAGGATATTGAGAAGGCAAGGAACATTTGGAAAAACACTTTGGAACAATTACCCAACCAGGAATTTAATCAATAATTCATTAACTCATCAACCAAACCTACCATGAGCAACAACAATGAAATGAACACCGTACTTGAACTAAGGCCAATGTCTAATTTTGTTGAAACTGATTACATTAAAGACATTACAAGCCGTGGCCTTACCTACATAAAAGCGGGATTTCCGGTGCATTTCAGAGGCCCGTCGGGAACCGGGAAAACAACGGTGGCCATGCATCTGGCAAGTAAAATCGGAAGGCCGGTGGTTATCATTCATGGCGATGCCGAGTATAAAACTTCCGATCTCATCGGCAGCGAACAGGGTTATAAATATAAAAAGCTGGACGACAAATTTATTCATTCTGTCCATAAATATGAGGAGGACATGACTAAACAGTGGGTGAATAACCGTTTAACCATCGCTGTTAAAAATGGTTTCACACTGATATACGATGAATTTACACGTTCACGTCCTGAAGCAAATAATATACTGCTCCCCATCCTGCAGGAGAGAATGCTGAGCACATCGGCAGCAAAAGAGGAGGATTACTATATGAAGGTGCATCCTGAATTCCGTGCCATCTTTACTTCAAATCCTGAAGAATATGCCGGCGTTAACCGGACCCAGGATGCCCTTCGCGACAGAATGGTTACCATTGACCTCGATCATTTCGACTATGAAACCGAATTGCAGATTACCAGAGCAAAATCTAACCTTTCGCTAAAAGATACTGAAATAATAGTTAAAATTGTCAGAGGCTTGCGCGAATCGGGGAAAACTGAATTTGACCCGACTATTCGTGGTTCCATCATGATTGCAAAAACACTGGCAACTTTAAAAACAACACCATCGAAATCCAAAAGTGTATTCCGAAAAATTTGCCAGGATATTCTCACTTCCGAAACGAGCCGGATTGGCTCAAAAACCAACCAGGAAAAGGTAAAGACAATTGTTGATGAACTTATCGAACAATATTCCTGATTTCGCAATAAAACGCCCCATCAACCAATCCATAATATTATGCCAATTTCAAGTGCAATAAAAGGACTTCAGAGCATCAAAAGCATGCAGAATGTCGTCAAATCGGGTATCCCCAACAAGGAGGAATCAGATTTCATTAAATTGTATCTCTTCGAAAAAGAAAGAACCCGGTTGAAAAGTGAAGAAATAAGGATTCTATTAAGGCTTGAAATCATTCAAAACCGATTGAAGGAAATTCAGGCGTACAATGAGGAAAAAGCAGGACAGATGAATGTTCCTGACCCGGTAGAAAAGAGTAAAAAGTCCAGGAAGGACGATAAAAAAGATTGGAAAACCATGTCAATAGATTATTAAAAAAACAATGTACTATGGCTGAAATGACCCATGCGTTACAAGCGACCAATCTTGCCGATATTCTCGAAAGAGTACTCGACAAAGGGATCGTTATTGCAGGTGATATCAAAATTCAGATAGCGGATATTGACCTGTTAACCATTAAAATCAGGTTGCTTGTGGCTTCGGTCGACAAAGCCATGGAGATGGGAATTAACTGGTGGCAGGAAGATACCTATCTCTCGACGAAAGCCAGGGAAAAAGAGCTGATGCAGCAACAGGAAACTTTGGAGGCCCGCCTGCAAAAACTGGAAGCACTCAATAAACCTTTATAACTGTTATGAACCGTAAAACAGGATGAAAAATGGAAAAAGATAACAACAAAAAGAAAAAGGACGAAGCCGATTTTGACCTTTTCGGACTTGGCGGTCTGTTCAAAGGCATCGAAAAACTGGTTGACCTTGCCGGGAAGCTCGAGGAAAAGGGTGGCATCAGCAAGGAAGGCGAGATCAATTTTGATCATATTAAAAAAGGAATGAAAGGTGTTTATGGCTTTACCATCAACACGGCAGGCGGAGGTGTCCCAAAAGTGGAGACTTTCGGGAACATAAAAAAAACACCCGAAGGGCCTAAAGTGGATGAAGAACGGGAACCGATAACCGATATCTTTGATGAAAAGGATGAGATCGTTGTTATTGCCGAAATGCCGGGAATAGAGGAAAGTGACCTTGAAATCGACCTGAAGGAAGATATCCTTGAAATTTCGGCTGTAAGCAAAAACAGAACATACCGAAAAGAATTGCTACTCCCGGCTAAGGTAATCAAATCAAATCTAATGCACAAATTCACCAATGGCATCCTTGAGATCAGGATAAAAAAATAAATGTCATGGCACTTGCTGGCTTAGAAAACAACGACCTTAAACTCATCATTTTCGGCGGGAAAGGTGGTGTTGGAAAAACTAGTTGTGCCATTGCCACAGCACTGGCGTTGTCTGAAAATTTCAAAACGCTGCTCATCTCCACCGATCCTGCCCATTCCGTGTCGGATTGCCTCGAACAGCAGATTGGCTTTAAAGTTCAGGAAGTTGCCGGCCATAAAAACTTAGCCGCAATTGAGGTTGTTGCCGACGAAGCACTTTCAAGGTTTAAAACGGAACATCAAGGCGAATTGAAAAAACTTCTTGAAACCTCCACTAATTTTGACAACGAGGACATTGATGAGATGCTGACTTTGTCGATACCTGGTATTGATGAGGTGATGAGCTTTAAAACGATTATTGATTTTATTGAGGAAGGACAATACGATAAATATGTTGTAGATACAGCGCCAACCGGTCACGCCATGCGACTGATCTCATCGCCGAAACTGCTGGATGAATGGATAAAGGTGGCAGTCAGAATGAGATGGAAATACCGCTATATGATCACCAGTTTTTCGGGGTCCTATCAACTGGATGAGGTCGATAGTCTTTTACTGAGCTTGAAAAAAACGGTAAAAAGAATCGAAAACCTGTTGCGTGATAAAACCAAATGTGAATTTATCCCAGTTTGTATCCCCGAAGCGATGGCCATTATGGAAACCGGCCGGTTGCTATCAGACTTACGCAAATCTGAAATAATTGCACGGCAGATCATCGTGAACAATGTGATGGTTTCGGAGGAGTGTGGTTTTTGTAAACGAAGAAAAGCTGGCCAATTGAAATATATTCAACAGATAAGTGAAATTTTTAACTATTTGAACAAGGTTGAAGTACCGGTGTTTGCTGAAGAGATCAAAGGGCTGAAAGCATTGAATCAGTTGAGGATGTATCTTTTTGGTGATAAACCCATCAATCCATAAACCATGACCATGATCAAAGACGAAATAGTATTGCGTGTAAAAGAAGCCCCGGTAAGGGATGTGGGAAGGGCTATTGCCAGGATCGATCCAAAAGATATGAAGTTGATCGGCCTGGAAAGTGGCGACGTGATCGTTATTGAAGGCAAACGTGCCACACCTGTCAAAATCATGCCATGTTATCCCGAAGACAGGAATAAGAGTATTATTCAGATTGACGGGATTACCAGGGAAAATGCACAGGCTGGCATCGATGAAAAGGTGAAGATCGTTAAAACCACCTGCCGGCAGGCTGCAAAAATAAAACTCAAGCCCGATACAAAATCCGGTTCTTTGTTCAAGGCCGATGACGCCAAATACATTGGTTCGCTCATCAATGGCCTCCCGGTGACAAAAGGAGATAAAGTGAGGGCCACCCTGTTTGGTTCCCGGTCGGTGGATTATACGGTAACCGGCACCAATCCGGAAGGCGTGGTGCTGATACACCCCAATACCGCGTTTCAACTTGAATTGGCAAAGCAGGAGGGGGAAAGCAAAAGAAAGGTTTCCTACGAAGATATCGGTGGACTTGGTAATCAAGTTCAACGAATCAGGGAGATGATTGAGCTCCCATTAAAGTATCCCGAAATTTTCGAACGACTTGGTGTTCAGGCTCCCAAAGGCGTATTTCTGTATGGCCCTCCGGGAACCGGGAAAACGCTCATCGTTAGAGCGGTGGCTCATGAAACGGATGCCTATTTTATCAACATCTCCGGCCCAGAGATCATGGGGAAATTTTATGGGGAAAGCGAAGGCCGGATAAGGAAAATTTTTGAAGAGGCTCAGCAACATGCACCCGCCATCATTTTTATTGATGAAATAGATGCCATTGCGCCAAAGCGGGAAGATATGGGCGGCGAAAAACAGGTTGAAAAGCGTGTTGTAGCCCAACTATTATCGCTTATGGACGGATTGGAATCGAGGGGGAAGGTTATAGTAATTGGCGCAACAAATATTCCTAATTCCATTGATCCGGCATTGAGAAGGCCGGGACGTTTTGATCGCGAAATTTCTATCTCCATTCCTGATAAAAAAGGCAGGCTCGAAATTCTTCACATCCATACCAGGGGCATTCCCTTGTCGATGGATGTAGATATGGAAAAACTGGCGGAAATCACCCACGGTTTTGTGGGCGCCGATTTGGAAGCTTTAGCCAGGGAAGCCGCCATGACTGCTTTGCGGAAAATACTCCCGCAAATCGATTTCGAGATGGCCGAAATCCCTTACGAACTTTTGATGTCGCTCGAAGTGACCATGGATAACTTTCTTGACGCGATGAAAGAGGTGGAGCCTTCGGCCATCAGGGAAGTATTTGTGGAGGTGCCCGATGTGAAATGGGATGATGTCGGCGGCCTTGATGAAATAAAAGAGGCTTTAAAGGAAACGGTGGAATGGCCATTGAAATATGCCGACCTGTTCAAAAAAGCCGATACCAAACCACCCAAGGGAATTATCCTTCACGGGAAACCCGGCACAGGCAAAACATACCTGGCAAAAGCGCTGGCAAGCGAAAGCGGCGTCAATTTTATCTCTGTAAAAGGTCCCCAGATTTTGAGCCGCTATATCGGGGAGTCGGAAAAAGGGGTGAGGGAACTCTTCAGAATGGCAAAACAGGCATCGCCTTGCATCTTGTTCCTGGATGAAATTGACAGCCTTACCCCCAGGCGAAATAATGACAGATCAGGTTCCGGGGTGATCGAGCGGGTGATCGGCCAGTTCCTTACCGAAATGGATGGCATTGAAGACATGAAAGGCGTTATTGTGCTGGCTGCAACCAACAGGATCGATTTAATTGACCCGGCTTTGTTAAGAAGCGGCAGGTTCGATCTGATATTCGAATTGCCACTTCCCGATTTACTAACCAGAGAGAAAATATTCGACATCCATACCCGGAATAAACCCCTTGGTAAAAAAGTAAACCTGAATAAACTGGCGCTGAAAACCGACACCCTGACAGGGTCCGATATCGAATTTATTTGCCGGAAAGCCGCTATGCTTGCCATTCGTCAATTGATTGATAAAAACCGTGAGAAGCCGTCTGAAATTTTCGGTGACATCAGCATCCTTGAAAATCACTTTGAAGAAGCCATACAATTGGTGTTAAAACAAAACGCAACTAAAAAATAAATTCAGATCGCATGGCAACAAAAGGGATATATATTTACGGGATTGTGCCGAACTTTTACAGTACGGATATGTTTAGATCATTGGAGAATTCAGGGGTTTATGCCATCACTTTTCAAAACATATCTGCCATTGTTTCCGACAGGAATAGTACACACCTCGATTATTTAGACAGGGAATCCCTGGGATATTTGCTGGTTCATCATCAGAAAACGATTGAAGATCTCATGGGGAAAGGATTCGCCATGCTTATCCCTATGCGGCTCGGCACGATTGTAAGCTCAAAGGAAGAGGTTTTTAAAATACTTGCAAACGGCTATGATTTAATTATCGATACCCTGAAGAAAATCGAACACCTGACAGAAATTGACCTTGCAGTGACCTGGGCAGATTTTCCTGGTACCCTCAAAGAGATCGCTGGCCATCCAGACATCATAGCCATAAAAGATGACATTCTGAAAAAAGCGGACACGCTGTTAAAAATTGACCAGGTGAAAGTGGGGATGCTGGTTCAGGCAAAATTAAAAGAAAAAAACACAAAGGTTGAATTGAATATTCTGGATTTTTTGTCACCAATCAGTCTCGATATAAAAACCCATGAGGCGATGAACGACGAGATGGTTACCAATTCCGCGTTTCTCATTAACAGGAATAATAAAGAAAAATTTGAACAGTTAATGGATCAGCTTGATGAAGAATACAAGGGGTTGTTGAACTTCAAATTGGTAGGGCCTCTGCCGTGTTATAGTTTTTATACTATTGAAGTAAAAGACCTGAATTCTGAACAGGTGGAACAGGCCAGAAAAGAGCTTGGACTGAGAGAAGAAACATCGGAATCTGAAATAAAAAAAGCATACCTGGAAAAAGCAAAATTATTTCATCCCGATGCACATCCGGACAATGGCGACGAAGAAAACTTCAACAGGATCAATAAAGCCTATAATACATTGCTTGATTATTCAGTGTCGGCAAGGCAATCTTCGAAAGATGATTTAATATCTCTGGCAAAAGAAAAAGTGATTGAAAATTTGATTCTGGTAAAAATAAAGGAATAATATGCAGCGCGACGGAAAGTACATTTATTGCATCATTGCATCGGATTACGACATCAATCTAGGGTCGATAGGGGTAGGCGGACGCGGCGATCTGGTCTTCACCATCGGTTTCGATGGCTTGTGCATGGTGGTGAGCGACCATCCGCTCAGCAGGTTCGTTGTCAATCCCGAAAACATGCTGGCGCACCAAAAGGTAATTGAAGAGGTGATGAAGGAATTCAGAAGCGTACTTCCCATCAGGTTTGGCATCATCGCGGCAACCCCCGATGAAATAAGGAACCTGCTGAACCGCAGATACAGCGAGTTTATGGAATTGCTCAAACAGTTCGAAAATAAAGTGGAGCTCAATGTAAGGGGAACCTGGAAAAATATGGGAATGATTTACAAGGAGATCGACAAGGAACATGTTGAACTTCAAAAAATCAGGGCCGAAATCGAAAAACTGCATGACCAGGAAAAAAGAAACCTGAAAATTGCTGAAGCCGGAAAATTGGTCGAACATGCACTGGTTGAAAAGAAAGAGGATGAGGCGGGAAAGATTATCGATGCTTTCCGCAAATCGGTGTTCGAGTTTAAACACAATAAAAAAAACAACGACGCCATGTTTATGAATACAGCATTTCTGGTGAACAGCGGGAGGGAGGTGGAATTCGATAACATCATGGCCGACCTTGGCACCAGATACCAGGATCGGAGCGACTTTGTTTATACCGCTCCATTGCCGATCTTTAATTTCATCGACCTGAAAATTTTTCCTGAAAAATGGGAATTATAAAACCAATAGACTGAAAGACATTTATGAGCAGCGAACTGGAAATACCGAAAGAAGGAAAATACATTTATGGGATCATTAGGCATGCCGGCCCGTTAGACTATGGCCCTATCGGAATCGGAAAACGTGCAGACAGGGTTTATGGTATCAATTTTAAAGATATCAGCGCAATAGTTAGTAATTCGCCAATCATCATATATGAAGCACGAAGGGTAAACATGATCGCTCACGAAGAAGTACTTGAGGAGGTTATGAAACAATTCACAGTTCTTCCGGTCCGGTTTTCAACCATCTCCGAGCACAACGATGACGCCGGAATCCTGAGAATCCTTGAAAAGGATTATAAAAAATTCGACGACCTGCTTAGTAAGATGGAAGGCAAGAAAGAACTGGGACTCAAGGTACTTGCACAGGAAGCTGCGATCTATGAAAGTATCATTGAAAAATATGATGAAATCAGGATACTGCGGGGAAAACTGATGAACCTGCCTCCGGACAAAACCCATTACCAGCGGATGAAAATCGGTGAAATGGTGGCCGAAGCGCTTAAAAATGAAACAGGCATTTATAAAAATACCACCCTTGATGTTCTAAACCCACTTGCAGACGACGTGAAGATAAACGACAACTATGGTGAGTTGATGATACTCAATGCCGCATTCCTGATTAAAAACAGCGCTGAGCCCGCGTTTGATAAAGCGGTGAGCGATTTGGATGAAAAATATGGCAGCTTTATGACCTTCAAATACGTGGGGACATTGCCACCCTATAATTTTGTTAACCTTGTAATTAACACGAAAGGAATTTAACATGTTTTTAATCGACGATATATTGCTTGCACCTTTAAAAGGAGTCATTTTTATCGCAAAAAAAATCAATGAGGTGATCGAGAAAGAAACGTCAGACGAAGGCACTATCAAAGAAAGGTTGATGGCACTGCAGCTGAAATTTGAGATGGATGAAATTGACGAAGAAGAATACGACAAAAGAGAAGATGAATTATTGAAATTACTGGCAAATATCAGAGAAGAAAAACAAAATAAATAACGAAATAAAGATAAGGAGGGAAAAATGAATGCATTTACATGTCCGAAATGTGGAAAAGTAACAGGTGGAAACGAAAATTTTTGCATTGAATGTGGACAGCCACTCAATATTATATGCCCGGAATGTGGCGAAGGATGGCGATTTATGTTCGATTACAAATTTTGCCCCTTTTGCGGGCATAACATGAAGAAACCGGGTGAAAAGAAACCGTTACCGGGGAAAAAAGAAACCGTTACCGGGGAAAAAGATAAATAATAAGGAGGGAAAAATGAGTAAAATAATTGATGTAAAAAAAACAGTGGTTAAATTCCTGAAAGAGAACATTAACTGTTATGACGTAACGGTCATAAAAATTGAAAAAGTTAAAGAAATCTGGAGTGCCGTGGCAGAGGTATATGAAGACGATTCATTTTTAAAATCAATGAACCTGCCACCAAAACAGGTGCAGCTTTTTTATTCCGTTAAAATGGATGAAAAGCTTGAAATTACATCCTTCGAACGACTTAATTCCTTTGAAGGAATGGATAATACTGATCAGTAATATCACTTAATAAAGGAACCAGTTATCATGATCAATAAGCTGATATATGTTTATTGCATATCAAGCAGTCCTCTTGGACTCGTCCATATCATGGAGTCCAAAGGCTTGAAATCTCTTATGTTTGATGATTTTTTCGTTATCGTTAAATATGTTTCCGAAAATGAATTCTCCGAAGAAAACTTCAAAAAGAATTTATCAGATTTTCAGTGGTTGGAATCCAACGCCCGGGAACATATCAGGGTAATCGGCCTGATCATGGAATATTGTACCGTGATCCCGTTTAAATTTGGTACGATCTATCATTCAAAAGATAGTTTGAAAAAATTTATTGCGGATTATTCTGATTCATTGATCGAAAATTTCCATAATATCAAGGGAAAGGAAGAATGGTCTGTAAAAATTTATTGCGAAAGAAAAACGCTGAGCGAACAAATTGACGAATTGAGCGAGGAAGCAGCTAATCTGGAAAAACAGATCATGGCAAGTTCGCCCGGGAAAGCATTTCTTTTAAAAAGAAAAAAAGCAGACCTGATCGAAACTGAGATAGACCGGCTTTGTAAGAACTACGGACAGGAATATTATAATGAATTTAAAAAACTGAGCGAATCAACCAGCATCAACAACCTGCTCCCGAAAGAACTTACCGGAAGAGAGGATGCCATGATCCTCAATGCCACCTATCTTGTAAGTAAAAACAATGTGACTGATTTTAAAAGTATAGTCGACAGGCTGAGAAAAAATGATGGGAATTCCGGTTTTATTATTGAAGCAACCGGGCCCTGGCCTCCATTTAGTTTTATCTCCATTAAAGAAAAACAATAATGCACGATAATGTAATCGACCGGTCTAAAGACATTACCATCCTGGAGTTACTCGACAGGGTTTTGAACAAAGGGGTGATCCTTACGGGAGATATTGTAATTTCTGTAGCAGATATCGACCTGGTGTATGTTGGGTTGAAATTAATGTTAAGCTCGGTTGAGTCCATGGAGCAGTTAAGGTCCGGAAAATCAGTAGCGAAAGAGTAAATAATTAATTAAATGCGCTGAAATGGATAAGATGATTTATTCCATATTATCCGTAAAAAACAATCCTGAGAAATTAAATACGCTGTTGGTTGGGATGAAGGGTATTGCGGGGACGGGCTTATTTGCTGTTTCCTTTGATCAGATTTCTGCGGTAGTCAGCAACATCAAAAGAGCTGATTTAATTGCAGATAAAACAAATGCCATTGAATATGCCGGGGTGATCGAAAAACTGGCACAACAATTTACGCTTCTTCCAATGCGATATGGTTCCCTTATGGAATCAACCGACGCGATTAATAAAATGCTCGGAAGAAACTACCATGAATTTCAACAAAACCTTCATAAAGTTGAAAACAAGTGTGAATTCGGGCTGAAGATCTTTTGTGATTCCGAAAAGTTAAAGGCAGAACTGAGGGCAAAATCAGAGGCAGATACTAAAACACCCGCCAAACCTGCCCCGGAAATTAAAAATTCAGTGTACAGGGATTACGTAAATAAAAAGCTTAAAGAGCACAGGCTTGAGGAATTGCTCTTAACCTATGTTGATTCGGTCATTTCAGAAATCATGGGATACCTTGCCCGATTGAACGCGGTCAATAAATTCAAAAAGATGGCAACCGCAACAAATATAATCGATTCGGTTTTTTTACTTGAGAAGGAGAAGAAAAGCGAATTAATTCAGGCGGTTGAAGATTTACAAAACCAATATCCCGGGCTAAACTTTGTCTTAACCGGGCCCTGGCCGCCGTATAATTTTGTTGAAATCACCATAAAGTAATCAGGACGATGAGTGAAAATAAAATACTATTTAATACCGGATCGCTCGATGAACTTTCGGAGGAGATCGGGAAACTAACAAGCAATGAAGAATCCAGGCTAAAGCTCACCCCCGACAATGCAGATTCAGGGCTGGCAAAACTGGTACTAACCTTAGTTGAACTCATCCGTAAACTGGTTGAAAAGCAGGCTATGCGAAGAGTTGACGGCGGATCATTAACGGAAGCCGAAATCGAACGGTTGGGAGAAACCCTCATGAAGTTAGAGATGAAAATGGAAGAGCTGAAAAAGCATTTTAATCTCACCGACCGCGACTTAAATATCAATCTCGGTCCGTTGGGTGATTTGATGTAAAAGACAAAGCTAAAAGCCTTTCACAATGAGGACGCTGATATATGTTCCCATCATTCATTCAAGCGCCGACATGGGCTCTCTGGGAAAAGAACTTAAGAACAAAAGTGTTTCTGAATTGGGAGAAAATGTATGGCAAAAGCACACCGATACTGTAAATGGCTACTGGGATGCAATTGAATCCTACTTTGAAAACATTGATATTTACATTAAGGGGATTAAAATATATCAGGACGGAATGTTTGTTGATGGTGAAATAGCGATGAAAATCATTAACGAAGGCATCAAATCAGGGAGCAAAAATTTTGAAATAGTCTCAAACCTTATCGATCGGGGGGCATCACTTATCAAGACTGAAGATTTCAAAATGGTGAAAGATGAATACGATGGACTTCAATCTATCTTAAAATCAAAAACTAATATTAAGAAACTCTTTCTACTACTCAGGTATAAAGTTTTAAAACAAATATTTTTAATCAGGAGGGATAAATTTATTACCGGCAGGATAGCCGAAACGCTGGGCCAAAACGAAACCGGAATTCTTTTTATCGGGGCTTATCACAATATCATGAAAAGACTGCCCAAAGATATTACTGTGATCGAATTGAAGGAAATTGCAAAAATCCGAAAATATCAAAAAGCAATTCAATCTGATTCTAAAATTAAAACACTACAACTTAAACAACTTACGAAATACCTGATTAAAAAATGATGTTGGAAAAAGTTGCTGAAAAAGAAGTCGGCAAAAACAGGTTCGCAACCTTCTGAAGCCGAAACGCTGAAGCTCATTCATGAGCTTGAGGTACACCAGATTGAGCTGGAATTGCAGAACGAAGAACTCGTCCTGGCAGACCACTTATTGAGAAACTCAGGATCACGGATAGGGACAGTCTAAATAACTTAAAATTCAAGTTTCAAGGAAAGATAAAAAGTCCTTCCAAATCCCCAGAAACCACTGAAGTCATCAATCGTATGGGAATAGCCATCCTGGCCCCTGATGATATACTTGCTGTTCAGCGCATTCAGGCAGCCCAGGTCAGCTCTGGCCTTTAAGGAACCAACCCGGAAAGGACATTCCAGGTGTATATCGAGAGTTTGATAAGACGGAATACGGTAAGATTGACTCCGGTCATTTGGATTTGTCCTGGAAGTTGGACTAAAATCAGCATAATACCTGTCATAATACATCCAGGAAACTGAAATATCAATGGTTCGCATGATCCTGATATCTGCAAACAAGGAAACCTGCGTCTGAGGGGCATCTCCAACATACAATCCATCGGCATAAACCTGTATCGTGTCAACAACAGCCTGATCATCATTAAAGACAAATGCCGTTACATCATTCTTCCATTTCCAGTTGCCTATTGACAGGCTTCCCCCGGCATTCAGCCAACTGGTGATCCGCTGGCTTAGTTCAGCTTCTGCTCCCCTGTGTAAGGCATCAAGACCCTGAACCATTGATGGGTCTTCAAACTGATTGTACTCATTAGTGAGTATCGATTTGTCCTGCCAACTGGTATAATAAGCATTCAGCCGCAAACGGGTATACCTCAGGTCTAAGCCGTAACCAACCTCTGCCGTTAAAGTTTTTTCATTTTTAAGGTCATGGGTCGGGACATTGGTGAAATTTCCGAAGACGAATTTAAAATAAGGTTCACGGGAGAAATATCCGCCATTAATGAATAAATGGTTAAACTCATTCAGGTTAAGATTCAGTCCTGCCTTCACATCGAAACCAGGCTTGAATACCCATTCACTACTGATATCGCTGACGTAATTGTAGCGGTCCTCCCTCCGGTACCAGTTACCGGATATGGTTCCGGAAGCAAACGCGTTAAGCCTGCCCGATTGATACTCCAATTGCGCAAAGATGCTGGCGAAATTATTGATCGCTCCGTTGTCGACCTTAACGATATCTCCGACCTTTTTAATCTGGTCACTGCCCGCCACGCCATCGACTGCATAAGCGTAATCATCAATGAAAAAGCGGCCGCCAAGCAGATCCCTGACCTTTTGCTGCAGCTTCGACTTGAATATTCTTCCATGGAAACCGGCAGTCAGAGTGAACCGGTCGTTGAATTCATGCCTGTAAGTCGATAAAAGCCCTGTCCAGATATGGCTTGCAAGAAAGTTCGTCTGAATATTAAGGGAATATCCGGTTGTGTCAGTGCCATCCGCCAGTGTATAATAACTTTCATTCCCGGCATTATTCCGGTAGATAGTTTCCCAATCAATTTGTCCACTGGGGTTATGATAACTAAATATCCAGGGATTACTGCCGAAAGTCTCGGTCCATTTACCCCCGCCATTGCCGAACGACAAGTAATAAGAGGTGGCCAGCATGCTTTTTTTGGAAATATTCCAGTAATCGTTGAGAGCGATATGAGGTTTATGATAGAAATTTTCGCTCGCATTGTTGATCTCCCCGTTATAACTACCCCAGTCTTTGTTGTAGCGCAGACCATACTGGTCTGTTTCTGCTTTCGACAACCTGTTATTCCTCTGGCCATGTTTTTCAGGATTGCCAAGCGCAGTGAAAACCAACATGTGGTCTTTACTGAATTCCTTGGAGATGGAGAGATAATAAGCCCATCCGTCGACGTAGGTTGCATCAGCGTAGCCCGGTCCTGTGAACCGGGAGCCAAGAAAAGTTACGGCCATATTGTTTTTTAGCCTGCCACTGGATAACATGAGGGTGGCTTTCTGGTTGCCATAGTCAGTGATGGAATATTTGAGGCTACCACCTGGTTCCACATCAGTAGTTTTTGTGATGATATTGATCGTTCCACCGATGGAATTCAGCGCTACTTTTGAGGCCCCAAGTCCCCGCTGCACCTGGATCTGCTGGGTGGCTTCCGCTAAACCAAGCCAGTTGTTCCAATAGACAAGTCCGTTTTCGACACTCCCAATGGGAACCCCATTCAGCATCAAGGCCACATTCTCCTGTTTAAACCCCCGGATGTTCACGCTGGCATCGCCGCTGCCACCACCGGTTCGGCTCGCATAGACACCGGGCACTGCCTTCATGATCTCAGGGAATGGCTGGTCGCCGAGCCGTGTTTCAATATCTTCAGCCCTGATCATGGACACCGAAACAGGTGTTCGCCGGTCAATCGCTTCCGATGCTATGATGCTAACCTCGGCCAGGCCGATGGTGGCCCGCTTTAAATAGATCGTGCCAAGTTTTACCTCCCCGGTCATTGTCACTGGAATCTCTTTTGGAAGGTATCCTATATTTGTAAAGGAAAGAACATAACTTCCCGGTGACAGGTCAATCCGGAAAAAACCGGCCTGATCGGTGGAAGTTCCCTTGCTTTCATTTAATACTTTGATATTGACTCCTGTAAGCTGATCGCCGGTCAGTGAATCGGCGACATATCCTGAAACCCAGGACTGACCATGTGTTAACTGGGTCAGTGTGAGGTTTAACAGGCAAATCAGGCAATAAAAGGATATTTTTTTCATAATTCCCGGCAACGGTTTATTTTAGACCATTAAAAAACCCTGAAGGGATCCAACAGGGCGGGAATTATAAATCAATGATGATAGCCCTTTAGTAAAAAAGGTATATCCATCAGAAATTCTTCTTCCATCCAGACTTTAACTGTCGGTCCCGGAGTTACACCGGATCGGTCCCGCCATCAGACGGAATTCGCGGACTTTCACCGCCGGTCGGGGATTGCACCCTGCCCTGAAGAATATCTTCAAAAACTAACAGATTCAATTTCTGTCAGGTGACAAAATTAGGAATTTTCTTCCGGATAACTGATCCTTACGTGATAAATATTCTGGAGGCTTTTTTTGAAGATTTCTTTAACCATTGTGATATCACGCAAGGTGAGATCAGCATTGGAAAATTGTTCTGATTCCAGCTGACGGTTAATGATCCGCTCAACCAAATCATTGATGCTGTCATCATCCGGTTTGGTGAGGCTGCGGGAAGCAGCTTCCACCGAGTCGGCCATCATCACCAGGGCAGTTTCTTTTGAATAGGGAATAGGACCAGGGTAAGTGAATGTGTTCGCATCAACATTCTTTTCCGGATTTTCGAGCTTTTGTTTAAGGTAGAAATATTCAACCTTCCTGGTGCCATGATGGGTTGTGATAAAATCAGCAACTTCAGCAGGGAGTTTATATTTTTTGGCGAGTTCAATCCCGCGTGTAACATGACGGATAATGATCCTGGCACTTTCCTCATAGCTAAGGTCATCATGGGGATTAACACCTGTAACCTGGTTTTCGATGAAATACATCGGTGCATCTATCTTCCCGATATCGTGGTACAGCGCCCCAACCCTGACCAGCAGGCTGTCTCCATCGATAGCGTATGATGCTTCTTCAGCAAGGTTGGCAACCTGGAGTGAATGTTGAAAAGTTCCGGGGGCCTTATGGGCCAGTTCCCTGAGCAGTTTATTATTGCTGTTGCCCAGTTCAATGAGCGTTACGTCGGTGATATAGCCAAACGTCCTCTCCAACAGGAAAATGAGCGGGTAAGCAAATAGCAACAAAGCAGCATTGGCGGCCATTTGATAAACTTGCTGAATGTTTATTCCCCTGAAATTACCTTCCTGCATCAGGATAAGCCCGACGTAAATTGCAGTATAAGTGCAGAAAACCCAAAACGCCGTGTAGAAAAACTGGGAACGCCTTTCCAGCCTGACTATGCTCATGATCGCAACCACGCCGGCAATGAGCTGGATGAAAACAAACTGGAAGCTGTTTGGTGCGATGAAGCCGGTAGTGAATATAGTTACCAGGTGAACGAACAATGCAAGGCGGGTGTCATAAAAAACCCGGATTATAACAGGGACAAGGCAGACAGGAACCAGGTAAAAATAACTGACATTAAACCTGACAACAAGGCTGGCAATCAAAACCATCATAAAAATAATCAGCAGGATCAGGGAAGTTTTCTTATTGTTGGCCAATATATCTTTACGGTAGTTATAAAGAAATAGTATAAGGATCAGGATTGAAATCGAAGTCAGTATGGCTTGCCCTCCGGCAATGGCATAAAATGCCCTGGTAGTGCCCAGCTGGACCTCAAAATTATTTTTTAATGATGTGAGGATGCGGTAATGATCGTCATTTACCCTTGCCCCGCGTGGAATAATCAGCTCACCACGCTGCACCATACCGCGGAAAGGACTGATATTTGAAAGTGCCGATTCTTTTTCCGCATTGGTTTTTTCGGCATCAAAGAAAAGATTATGGGTGATATGGTTGGTAAGAATATTAATAAGAAAATCCTTGTCCGTGATGTTCTCTTTTCCAACTTTAACTAAAATATAACTGCTGGCCTGCTGCAATGTAAATACCTTGAAAAGCGGCACTTCCCTGGCAATATTATTTTCAATGATGAAAATTTCAAAATCGGCAGGTTTGTTTTCTACCGAAGGATCAAGCTGAATGATCCCTGCCCTGAAAATCGAATCAAAAATCATTAATCCTTGCCGCAATAGCTTATCTTTCTGTTGGCTGAACGTATTCAATTCCCCATTTCTTTCAGCCCATTTTTTATTGAACTCGAGTTCGAAGAGCTCTGCCTGTCGCGAAAATACAGCCGTATCCATCTTAAAAAAAGGCTTCAGGAGCGATAAAACCTGTTCCTGCTCGGCATTCAGCTCATCATCATACTTAATGATAGCAAAATCAAAGGGAGCGTATAAGTCATCATGCAACCACGGTTTACCTTTGCTAAATTCATACCTGAATTTTCCTTCTTTCGGCAATACTAAAACCAGCAGGATCACAGTTGCTGCAAACATGGCAATCCTGAGGAAAAGATCCTTGTTCTTTCGCGTTTTTTCTGTGATCCGGTTCATGGCTGATCTCTTATTGCTGCTAATTTATGAATAATTGCTTTAAATTTGTATGAATTATTAAATTATGATTGAATTTGGTTTTTGTAACCTCGCAGTGATACCAGTCAGACGCGAACCCTCCGACAAAGCGGAAATGTCTACTCAGTTGCTTTTCGGAGATCTGATGGAAGTTATCGGCCGGGATGATTCATGGTGCCAGGTGAAAATATTCTTTGATGGTTATGAGGGTTGGGTCGATGTTAAACAGATCCGGGCTGTCAGCAACCAGGAGTTCAGGCGCCTGACCACATCACCTGTTTGGGTGAACAGGCAGATGCATTCCGATGTTGTCCTTTACAGTGGGGTGAATATAAGTTTGCCAGCCGGGTGTAGTTTTTATAATATAAAAGGCCAGATTATGGAGATAGATGGAGAGCAATACCGGCTGGACGGAAAAGCGTACCCGTTTACATTTACAGGGCTCAACGGGTTAATGGAAACTGCTGCCGGTTATCTTTCCTGTCCATATTTATGGGGAGGTAAAACTTACCTTGGCATGGATTGTTCCGGATTTACACAAGTTGTGTTCAAACAGCACGGCATTAAATTATTGCGTGATGCGGCTCAACAAGCTACTCAGGGCGAATTAATCAGTATCCTTAACGATGGAAAACCCGGCGACCTGGCTTTTTTTGATAATGCAGAAGGAAAGATTGTCCATGTCGGGATCCTTCTGGAAGATCAACGGATCATTCATTGCTCCGGGAAAGTCCGCATTGATACTATTGACCACCAGGGAATATATAACCGCTATCTGAGCAAATACACGCACAGTTTGCGGTTGATAAGGCGGGTAGTAGCAGGCAGTTGACAGTCGGCAGTCAGCAGTCAGCAGTCAGCAGTCAGCAATACGTTACTGTCAACTGTCAACTGTCAACTTCTTTCATCACTATTCCTTCCAAATACCTCCCTGCTTCCGGCCCCATATTAAACAACAGATCAAGGATGCTCAGGTCTGGCACAAAGCCATATTTATAATCGAAAACCTGTGGATATTTGGGGAATTGATTGAAAGACTGATATTTTTTCGGAGATATTGCTGACCGCAGATCGAGCATACTCTCCGGTTTTCTTTCATAGTCCTGCGTGAACTGTATACTGAGGTCTATACCGAGCAGTGCGCTGATTGTTTTCAGAATGTTATGGTTGTTATTAATCAGGCTTGTCTCCTGTGTTTCGAAGAGTTGCTCAAGTATATCAGTATAATAGTTGAAAAAGGGAGATGAACGATAACCCGTCTGCAGCGTTTTCCAATGTTGTTCCTGCCAGTGTTCGCGGTAGCAGATTTCAACTTGTTTAGTCATTGTATGATTGCCTTGCGGCTTAGTGACCGGGACTACCAGACTTGACTTACCGGACGCTGTCATTATCTCGCAGCGGTTACGGTATGTTTGCTTGGTAAAGGTTTCCATTTGTTCGATGTATATGACCTTGCTCCGGATCATATGAACGAAATAGGAAATAGGAGGGAAGTAAGCGGTAGGAAGTAGGATATCTCCGGTTATGGTCATGACATGTGTTAGCTTTTTAGCAGGATATCCTCGATCGCCTTTTTAAAGGTGTCTTTTGGCAAGGCGCCCATCGCCATCTGCGGGGCTCCGTCAGCCGGGCAGAAAAGAATGGATGGAATGCTCCGGATGCCAAAAACGCCTGCCAGTTCCTGCTCTTTTTCAGTATCTACCTTATAAATGTTGATCTTGCCTTTATATTCTGTAGCAAGTTCTTCGAGGATAGGGGCAACCATTTTACACGGTCCGCACCAATCAGCGTAAAAATCAATCAGACAGGGTAATTCACCCTGGTAGTTCCATTCTTTATTGTTTTCGAAATCAAATACTTTTGAAATGAAAGTGTCTTTTGATAAATGTTCCAGTGACATAATTATGATAATTTTAAGTTTTAAATTTTAAATTTTAAGTTGGGGTTTTAATTATTTAATTAATTGATGTTGAAGGGGTTTTTAATAAAAACTCGTCAATGATTTTTTTGTAAGATTCTTTTGGTAATGCGCCTTTCTGTGAGGAAGGTTTTCCTTGCATGGGGATGAATAAAACTGTAGGAAGACTTGTGATGCCAAATACGGCAGCCAGTTCCCGCTGAGCTTCTGTATCTACTTTATAGATATTGATCTTGCCTTCATACTCAACTGCCAGTTCTTCAAGGATCGGGGCGATCATCCGGCAAGGCCTGCACCAGTCAGCATAAAAGTCAACGATTGCCGGTTTGTCACCTGCAAAGACCCATTGCCGGGGGTTTTTTTCGTAATCCATGACCTTGAGTTTGAAGGTTTTCTCAGTCAGATATTCTGGTATTCCGTTCGAAGATTCCGATTTTTTACTGCCACCATCAGTAATATTTGCAGAAGATTTCAATGACGTATTGCCCTTCTCACCGTCTGTAGTGCCATTACAGCTGATGAACAGGAAGATTATTAAAACAGAGAGGTATCCGATTTTTTTCATATTAATAATTTGTTTAAGATTAACGGATGCAAAATTAAGAATAATTTTTGAATTAAATCGCTTTAGTATCACTTTTTTTTATAATTTTGCTTAAAAATTATTAAAAGGCACTTTTAGGATCAACATTTCAAAATGATGACACTATTTTTTCGTGAAATATCACCTCTTAAGTTAGAAGAGGTCTTGCTGGATGAAAACCGGTGCCTTGAATTCATTGCAGGGGAAAAATGGTATAAGGGCTTTGTTTGCCGGAAGTGCGGCCACGATAATTACTGCAATGGCAAAAAGCCTTATTCCAGGCGGTGCACCCGCTGTAAACATGAAGAATCGGCCACTTCCCATACTATTTTCCATGGCTGCCACCTGCCTCTGACACAGGCTTTCAGACTGGCTTACCAGGTCTGCCATAACCCTGAAGTTTCCACCTATGAGCTGGCCAGGCAGCTTGATACACGCCAGATGACCTGCTGGAAGCTAAAGAAGAAGATGCTCGACTGCATTGCATCGAACGGCCAACTTCAGATCATCCCTTCATCAGCAAAACTAAAATACGTTTCTCCGCCAAGGATAAGGTGATCCAGAACAGGGAGGTCAAGCAGGAGACCTGCTTCTTTGAGTTTACGGGTCAGCCTGATGTCGGCCTCGCTGGGCTGGGTGTTACCGGAAGGGTGGTTATGGCAGAGGATTAGCGAACTGGCATTATGGTCGAGGGACATCTTGAATATTTTCTTTGGATCAGCCACCGTCCCGGAAATGCCTCCTTCGCTGATGTTTACTTTCCGGATTACCCGGTTGGCCCGGTTCAGCAAAAGCACCCAGAATGATTCGTATTGGGAATCTGCCAGCTCTCCATGGAAAAGTTCAAAAACATCCCTGCTGCCGGCCACTTTTTCCCTGGCCATTGCATCCTGACCCCGCTTGCGGTTGCCCAGCTCGAGCGCCGCTATGATCGTAACCCCTTTCGCCATACCGATCCCTTTGAATTTCAGCAGGTCATTGATCTGGTATTTCGACAGCTCAGCCAGGTTTTGACCGCTCTGATCAAGGATCCGTTTGGCCAGGTCAACGGCCGATTCATTCCGGTTGCCTGACCCCAGCAATAAAGCGATCAGCTCGGCATTGCTCAGTGCCGACTTGCCTTTCAGCAGCAGCTTCTCCCTCGGCCTGTCATCTTCCGACCATTGTTTGATGGGTATGCGTGATTCATATGTCATCGTTGCCTTTTTCCTGTTTATCCGGAAAAATGGAAATTATACCCGACCGGTTGAAAATATTTTTTTGGAATCAATCATATGCATGGGAGGATAGAAAGCAAAAAAAAAGCCGCCGGTTGCTAAACAGGCAGCTTGAAATGATAGCTTGAAGTATTTCTTACGCTAACGTATTGACCTTACGGGTCAGCTTGGATTTCAGGTTGGCGGCTTTGTTCTTATGAATGATCGACCGTTTTGCCATTTTATCGATCATAGAAACCATTTTCGAAAGCTGGGATGCAGCTTCATCTTTAGCATCAATTGATTTGAATTTCTTGATGGCGTTGCGCATGGTTTTGCCATGATAACGGTTCTGGATCTTTCTGTTTTCGTTAGACCTGATTCTTTTCAGCGACGATTTGTGATTTGCCATGTCTCAGCTATTTATTATTCCTGAATGGGGGTGCAAAGGTAAAGATTATTTTTACAAATGAAAATGTTTTGGAAAAAGTTTATTTATAGCTTTGATCGATCATTAATCGATATTTTATGAAAATAAAAATTTCCTTTACGGCCGTTCTTCTTATTACCGGCATACTTCTGAACGCGCAGACCAGCGTTCCTGCATTTATATATGACAGCCTGGATATTTATGTCGAACGGGCTCTGGCTGATTGGCAGGTCCCGGGTGTCGCGGTTCTTGTAGTCAAAAACGGCCAGGTAATTACTCAGAAAGGTTATGGCTTCCTCGAATCAGGAAAGCCCGAAAAAGTTGATGAAAATACGCTGTTTATGATCGCATCCAATACCAAGGCATTTACAGGAACGGCAATGGCAATCCTGGAACAGGAAGGCAAATGCTCACTTGACGACCGCGTTCAGAAATATTTGCCCGGCTTTAAAATGAAAGACCCCTGGGTGGCCGAACATATTACTTTAACTGATGTTATGTCGCACCGGATAGGAATGGAAACATTCCAGGGCGATTTTATGTACTGGGAGTCAGACCTGAGCAGTGAGGAGGTGATCGAAAAGTTCGGCATGCTCACGCCAATGTATGATTTCAGGGCGAAATGGGGCTATTGCAATGCCGGTTTTCTGATCGCCGGAAAATGCCTGGAACAAATCACCGGGATGACATGGGAACAGTTTATGCGGGATCGCATCGTAAACCCATTAGAAATGAAAAGGACACTGGTTATGACCGCAGAAATTGCAAATGCTGAAAACCTTGCTGCGGCTCATACCCTGGTCAACGGAAAACTGCAGGTTATCCCGCACTGCCAGGTCGATAACATTGCACCGGCGGCCAGCATCAGCTCTTCAGTCAGCGATATGAGCCACTGGATCATTGCCCAGCTCGACAGTGGAAGGTATAACGGCCGGCAGGTTATTCCCTGGCAGGCGATCCGGAAAGCGCAATACCCAAATTCTATCGTCCGGCGGGCCAGGCACCCGTTCAATATTACACATTATTCCCTCTACGGTATGGGCTGGAGCCTCCAGGATTATGAAGGCCGGGAAATGGTCTCCCACACAGGCGGCGTGGATGGTTTCGTTACTTCTGTTACCTTGATCCCGGAAGAGAAACTTGGCGTGGTCGTTTTTACCAATACCGATATGAATGGCCTTTACGAGGCGCTAAAATGGGAAATTATCGATGCCTACATGGGACTGCCTTACCGGAATTACAGCCAGGTATTGTTCGATCGCTATTTGCCCGCTTTTAAAAAGGACTTGGAAATGGTCATATCGTGGCAGGATTCGGCAAAAATGAATCTGCCCATGCCTGTGAAACTTGCAAAATTTGCGGGGAAATACAACCATGAAGTTTATGGCAGCGCTATCCTCGAATCTAAAGGAGATTACCTGCTCCTGAAGCTGGAACACCATCCTGATCTGACATCCAGGCTGGAATATATTGGAAACAACAGGTTTCTTTGCACTTACAGCAGTCCGCTCTGGGGTATCAAAGTTTTTCCCTTTGTTATAAAAGATGGAAAAGTCATATCATTTACCCTCAGCGTAGCCGACTTTCTTGAATTCACGACCTATGAGTTCGTGAAGGAATAATCAGTATTAGTGTTTTATTGAACGATGAAAATTAATGATATCAGTTTCTATATGTTCCTGCTTAAACTTTTCAGCATGTTGAAGGCCTTTCCCGACTAATTCATTTCTTAATGTTTCAGAATCCATCAGTTTATCGATCCAGCCTGCGATCTCTTCAAAATCATCCGGATTCACATAAACGGCACCATCACCGCCGGCTTCCGGAAAGCAACCTCCCTGTGATGTGATAACCGGAATATGACTGAAAAGTCCTTCCACGATCGGCATGCCGAAGCCTTCATATTGAGATGGATATACCATTAATTGAGCATTTCTGCAAAGAGCCGGCACATATTTATAGGGCACATTTCCCAAAAAATGAATCCGGTCCGACAACCGGTTTTTTTCAACATAATTTAAGATTGTTTTCAGGTAATCCCTGCCTAAACCCACAGCGGTGCCAATAACAACCAAATCCAGGTCATACTTGTCTTTGATCAGGTTAAAGGCTCGTACAGTCTTAAACAAGTTTTTCCTTGGTGTAATAGCGCCAATGCTGATGATATATCTTCTTTCGGTACTAAAAAACTGATGGGCATCCACGGTATCTTTGCTATAGAAAATCGGATCGCTGCCTGGATAAATAACGTTAATTTTGTTTTCCGGGACATGATAATAATAAACTATATCCCGTTTGGTCTGCTCACTTGCGGCTATAATAAAATCAGCATGCTTGCCGGCATACTTAGTCTTTTGCTTATAAAAATAAGCATCAATCGCAGGGTATAATTGCGGATACCGCAAAAATATCAGATCATGAATAATAACGACTTTGACTATATCTGGGTTTTTATTGCCAAAGGGGATTTCATTGCTTAATCCATAATAAATACCGATATTATCTTTTCTTAAACGGGCATTGATCAAGCCTGTACGCCAGGGTGCACCACCCAGCATTTTGTGCCAGGGTTTATCCGGACTGACGATTATACTGTTAGCCCGATCAACTTCTTTCAGGTAAGGATTGTCACCGACGACTGGCTTTGGAGAATACAGGTAAAAATTATCACTAGCTGATTTTCTTGCCAATGCATGGTAAAACCTCCGGCCATAATTGCCAAGGCCGCTATTATTAAAGAAAATCCGTTTTGCGTCAAGGCCGATATTCATGAAACATTTTTATGGATGATAGTCCGGTAATAAATTTCGTAATAATAAAACCTTAAGGCAGAAAGGAACAAAGGGATTCCCATCATGACATATAAGACTGAAAGATATTCCGGGGAAATGATGCCTGATTCTCTGAGAATTACTCCGGAAGTGATCATGACAGCCATCATAATATAGCTTCTGATATTAAAAAAGGCAAACATACAGGGATTTTCATTCTCTAAATTAATGATCCGCCAGGCATGTTTTAAAGATATTTTGGAAAACAACAGCAAGTAAAATATTCCGCCTCCCAAAATGCTGATCGTAATTTTTAACCACAGAAGTTCCCTGTAAATGCGGAAAAGTGAAATGCCTTTATACAGCAGCATTCCTCCTGCAAGAGTCCATACAACGCCGGCCACAAAAAGTAGGTAGCGCTTGGGAATTGCCGGTTTGAGGGACTGAAGCAGGTTCATCTGATAGTGGGATAAAATTTATTGATTAACCAAGGGACCAGCCAACCAATGAAAGAACCTATGATTATGCCGCTTAACACATCGCTTGGGTAATGCACCCCTAAAGCCATCCTGGAATAGGCAACCAATGATGCCCATATAAAAAGCGGGATAATAAATTTTCTTTTCGGGATTAAAATTGAAAATGCAACAGCAATGGCAAAAGCTTCCATTGCATGTCCTGAAGGATATGATGAACTGCCGGCTTCCGACAGCTTTTCAATATCGGGGTAACTTATATAAGGTCGCTCTCTGATAATAATAGTTTTCAGGGTAAGGCTTAAAGTTGCAACAACAATAAACACCACAAGGATTTTATAAAACACAATTCTGAGTGGCTTTGATTTTGTTTTCAGTGAATAGATGAGAATTGTCAGCAGTAATCCTATGCTTACAAATGTTGTGGTAAATGAAATATAATAAAGGATATTGTCAAGCGCTGCAACGCGATTGTGGTGTATCAAACGCAGAATTTCGATATCTAAACCGGATAATGCAGTATTATGCATTGGCATTAGTTATTGCGAAGAATATTTTGAAAAAATTTGATTTTGCAATTTCCAAATTTCAAATATCAATTTTCAAGTTTCAGTTATTTCTCATCCATAAACTGCTGTATAGCAATTGCTGCGCGCCGGGAAGCGCCTTCGCCCCCAAGCTTTTCCCTGAGTAAATCATATTCCGAAATGATCCGTGATCGGTTTCCTACTTCCAGGATGGCATTCAGCTCTTTTTCAAGGTTTTCCGCATTAAAATCACCCTGGATCAGTTCCTTCACAACCTGCCGGTCCATGACCAGATTCACCAGCGAAATGAACTTCACATCCACGATCCGGCGGGCAATAGCATAGGAAACGGAACCGCCCCGGTAGCAAACCACCTGCGGAATGCCATAAAGCGCCGTCTCAAGGGTGGCGGTGCCTGATGTGACCAATGCCGCATGGGCACGGCGAAGCAATTCATGGGTCTGCCCGAAGAGGATCACCGGACTATCCGGTCCTGCTACCTGCCGGTAAAATGATGGTTCGATGGAAGGTGCGCCGACAATGACGAACTCATACCCGGGAAACCTGCCTGCAAGTACAGCCATTACGGGAAGCATCCGCCTGATCTCCTGCTTTCTCGAGCCAGGTAACAAAGATATGATAGGCTTGCCGCTCAATTGATGGGTAGCCCGGAAAGCATCGGAATCCTGGTAAGCGGAAGGCCTGATCACTACATCGAGCAGGGGATGGCCTGTAAAATCCACCGGGTAATCGTAACGCCGGTAGAACTCCTGCTCAAAAGGCAGGATCACAAGCATTTTATCCACATTTTTACGGATGCTGTAAACCCTTGATTTCTTCCACGCCCATAACTGGGGAGAGATGTAATAAATGACCTTAAACCCATTCCGGTGTGCGAATTCTGCTATCCTGAGGTTAAAACCGGGGTAATCCACCAGGATAATGGCATCGGGTTTGAACCGTAAAATATCTTCCTTGCAAAAACTCAGGTTCTTCATGATAGCGCGGATATTCAACACTACCTCGACGAAGCCCATGTAAGCCAGGTCGCGGTAATGCTTAACCAGCACTCCGCCGGCAGCCTGCATCAGGTCGCCGCCCCAGCAGCGGAACACCGCCCCCGGATCGGTTTTCCTGAGCTCCTGCATGAGGTTTGAAGCATGGAGATCGCCCGAAGCTTCGCCGGCAATGAGGTAATAGCGCATATCAGGAATATCTTTTAAAGATAAAATAAGCTACCATAAGCAAAAACGTTATCAGCAGCACACCGCGGCCGGTCTTATCAAACTTGTATCTGACAAAGTAAACCCTGATCGGGATTAAATTGATGATAAGCGCCAGCAGCATCATTTTGTCTGATTCAAAAGGCCGTGACCATGTGCTGCCATATTCCACAACCAGTGAAACAAGCCACAAAAGGCCATAGAACAGGCCAGGCAAAATCAGCCCCAGCAATGCTCCAAAAGCTATGTTATCTCTTTTTAGCATCAAAGTTCACAAAAGTAGATAAAATAGCCATTAAATTCTTTAAAACTGCCTCAACTCCTCGTAAAGCATCTGGACCGGCAGGCCCATGACGTTGAAATATGAGCCTTCAATCCGGTTGATGCCGATATAGCCTATCCATTCCTGGATGCCATAGGCACCGGCTTTGTCATAGGGCTTGAAATAAGTGAGGTAATAATCAATCTCAGCAGCAGAAAGAGGCTTGAAATAGACATTGGTCCATGCAGTGAAAGAGCGGCATTTATCGCGGCTGCGAATACACACACCGGTGACCACCTGGTGCATGCTTCCCGAAAGGGTCTGCAGCATTTTCACGGCTCCTTCTTTACCTTCAGGCTTTCCGAGGATATGGCCATCGATCAGTACCAGGGTGTCGGCTGTGATCAGGATGTTTTTAGCATCTTCAAGCAATTCTACGAAATGACCGGCTTTTTTCTCAGCCAGGAAAATCGCAATTTCATCCGGGGTCATTCCTTCCGGAAATGACTCATCGGTCTCAGCACTGATCGCGGTGAACTCCAGGCCCAGTTGCTCCAGCAGGAACCGTCTCCGCGGGGAAAGTGATGCGAGGATTATATGACGGTTTTTCAGGTTTTCCAGCATCGTTATCACATATTTCTGAACCAGGTAGCGACCAGTGAAACCATACCCGCGACCATGACCAGTTTAAGGATCAGGCTCAGGCGGGTGAAAGCAGCTTTTTCTGTAGCCATAATCGTTTTATACACAGTTATAAGGAGTAAAACCTGGGTAAGTATCAGGATATAAGAAATCCATGGATAGCCGGAGCGGTACAGGATAAACTGGAACCAAACCAGTGCGGCAAAAGTCACAATTTCCAGAAATATGAGAAGGTAGCGCGTTGCCGGGAGCCCGAATACTAGCGGTAGTGTGCGGCAACCAAAACGGGTATCGCCTTCGATATCCTGGGCATCTTTTACAATTTCACGTATCAGGGTGGTAAGAAAAGCAAAAAGGGCAAATGCCAGGACAAAGCGGTTAAGCTGGGGAAAAGAACGGCTGCCTTCTATAAACAGCTCCGGTTGGCTTTTCAGGTGATAAAACTCGAATAACCAGTAAATAATAACAACAAGGGCAGCCAATAGAGAAACCACCAGGTTACCAATAGCGGGAAGGTATTTGTACTTGAAACTGTAATAAAACAGTGCGGTAGGGATGATCACAAACAGGATACCCAGGAATATGTTACCGGCCAGGTAGCTGAAAGCGATGCCGAGAACTATCCCCGCTGCAGTCAGATTAAAGTGCAGGTTATTACCGGTAACCTCGCTGATCTGTCGTCCGATGACTTTTTTGGCAGGTTTGTTGATCTGGTCGATCTCGATATCGAGGACGTCATTTATCACGTAACCGCCGGCACCAATGAGCAGCGTCGCCATTACCAGCAAAAGGAATTGCCAGCCAGGCATCAGTCCTTCGAGGCCGTTTTGTTTAAATACCGGCAGGAAGATTGCATAGCGCACTAAAAGCAGCATCCCCGCCATAATGAGCAGGTTGACCGGCCGGATTATCCGGAGATAAGCTTTCCAGGGCATGGCGCTACCAGCTGAAGGCGTCATCATTCATCCACTTTCCCTGCACTTTCAGCGCTTGTTCGATGACATCGCGGGCGCAGCCTTCACCACCTTTAAAATGAGAAATATAATGAGAGATGGCCTTGATCTCTTCAGCGGCATCGGCAGGGCAGGCGGCAATACCGCAATATTTCATGGCATGAAAATCAGGGATGTCATCGCCGAGATACAGGACATTTTCAGGCCTTAAATCGTTCGATTCCAAAAAGTCTTTAAGTGTGCTGAGTTTATGTTCAACGTTGAGGAATACGTGTTGAACCTTCAGCATCATGAACCGGTTGACCATAGAGCGTGACCGTCCGCCGGTAATAATGGCGACGTGAAACCCCTTTCTGACGGCTAATTGAATGGCATATCCGTCACGGACATTTGCGGTGCGCAAAGGCTCACCTTCGTCGAGCATTATTATGGTCCCATCAGTGAGGGTCCCATCATAGTCGAAAACAAAAGTGGTGATATGCTTTAACAGTTCTTTATAATTATTCATTTTATTGAGAATGATGGTGGATAATATTTTCAGTGATCAGGCGGTAAATATCGCGGAAAGCCGTGTCATCACGAAGGAGTTCCAGGTGTTTTTCAATGACCCGAAGGTCTTTCCTGACTGCCGGGCCGGTCTGGCTGCGAAATGGGTGCTGCTCTCCGGCTTTAGCGGCCGTTTCAAGGATCAACGGGGCAAGTACGGCAAATGGAATGTCTTGCCGTTCAAGAATGGAGGCTGCGATAGAATAAAGCTGGTTGGTGAGGTTGGAAGCGATTACCGCAGCCAGGTGGATCTTTTGCCGGGTAGGGGAGTCGGTGACCATCACCCGGTCGCTGACCATTCCTGCGAATTGCTCCAGTTCCTCAGAAATTTCGGTGGATTGACCTTCTATAAAAAAAGGAATGCTTTTATATTCAATGCTTCTGCCTGACGTAAGTGTTTGCAGTGGCCACAGTACACCGGTTCGGGTGGAGGCGCCTGATAGTGAGTCAAGTGAAGAGAATCCGGAAGTGTGAACCAGGAGCTGGTCTTTAAGATGGATTTGGAGGGCAGCTTCACGGATATGATCGTCCTGAACGGTCAAAAGGTAAAGATCGGCTTCTTTAAATAGCTTGGAAGTGTCAATGGTATAATGCACTGAAAAGGTTTTCGAAAGGATGCGGGCGGTTTTCTCATTATGTGCAAAGATCTGCAGCACACGGATGCCCTTTTTGCTGAAAGCTTTGATTAGGTGAAAGGCCACATTGCCTGATCCTATCACAACCATATTTTTAATACCCTTTTCCACTGCTTGCAAATTTATGCGATTAATTCCAGTCTGGGTCTTTCATTTATAATTTCTGTATAATTTGCTTACTTTAAATTTGAACAAATCAATTTTCACATTGTTAGGTGTTTACTTTCAACCATAGGAATGGCCCATTATTCCATCAAAGACTTAGAAAGAATATCCGGGGTGAAAGCCCACACTATCAGGATATGGGAAAAACGCTACGGAATTGTTGAACCCAAGCGGACTGACTCCAATATCCGATTCTATTGCGATATGGACGTCAAAAAGCTGATGAACGTGTCGATTTTACTTCATCACGGGTATAAGATCTCCAGGTTAGCCAGCCTTGACCCGCAGGAACTTTCCAAAAAGGTCTTGGAAGTATCGATGATTTCCAACGGTCACGATAGCCAGATTGAAAACCTGGTGGTTGCCATGATTGAGATGGATGAATCCAGATTCGAAAAGATACTGAACATGTCGATCATGAAGGAGGGGTTTGAGAATACAGTTTTTAACGTGCTTTACCCTTTCTTCGAGCGGATTGGAGTACTATGGCAGGCCGGCAGCATCAATCCGGCACACGAGCATTTTATCACCAACCTGGTAAAACAGAAAATTTACGTGGCCATCGACAGTATACCTGTTCCCACAGGAAATGATACGAAAAAATTCCTGCTGTTTCTTCCCGAATGGGAGCTTCATGATCTGGGCCTGTTGGTTTACGATTACCTGGTTAAAAGCCGTGGCTTCAAGGTTATCTATTTAGGCCAGAATGTTCCGGAAGACGACGTTTACTCCGTCACAGATTTTCTTCAACCCGATTATTTCCTGGTGGCTTTTGCCAATGCAGTTGATATGGATAATTTGGAAGCTTATATTAAACGTTTAGCTGCCCGCTATCCTGGGAAGAAGATATTCATTACCGGCCATCAGACAACCGGCCTGACCTGCGCCCTTCCTTACAATATTACAATCATCAATTCTGCCCTCCAGTTTTCCAGCGAAATCATTCCCGGTTTACAATTAAATAATTAATACCAACTAATCCCTATTACCGTCTTACCGTCTTACCCTCTTACCGTCTTACCGTCTTACCCTCTTACCGTCTTACCCTCTTACCGTCTTCCCTCATCCCCCCTTTGTTAAACAAAATTTCATCTTTTATTTAACAGCTTTTAACATTTAACATTCCCGGTCTTATATACAAGTAATATTTATAATATTGAAAAACAGTATTGTAAATATCACTATTTAGAATAATTGTTAATAAATTGTTAAATAACTTGACAAGATGCTATATTCGTGTTTAACTTTGTATCGTTAAGTTTAAACAAAAAATACTTATCATCATGACCGTATTAGAATTCAATTATAGACTCATCAGCATGCAAAGTTACCTTCAGTACTTTGCCAAAAAGCTGACCATGAATGAAGAAGATGCCAACGACCTGGTTCAGGAAACAAATTACAAAGCACTTTTGTTTCGTGAAAAGTATGTGCATCACACTAATTTCAAGGCCTGGTTGTTTACCATCATGAAGAATATCTTCATCAACAATTACAGGCGGAACAAAAAAGCCAGGACTTTTCTCGATACTACAGACAACCTGCATTACATTCACAAGCAGATCGATGCTTTCCCGGTTTCTCCTGATTCCGAGCTGCAGGTGAAGGAAGTGCGTAAAGCTGTTGATAGTCTGGAGGATGACCATAGGATGCCATTTGAGATGCATACCCAGGGGTTCAAGTATAAAGAAATTGCCGATGAACTTGATATCTCAATAGGAACTGTTAAAAGCCGTATTTTCTTTGGCCGCAAGAAACTCATGGAAAGACTTGAAGGTTACGGAAACTGAAGAGTTTTGAGTTCTGAGTTATTATTTTTCAAACCACTAACCATTAACCAATAACTTTTAATAAACCTGCCGGACTTCGGCCTTCAGCTGGTCGATGGCTGTCTGAACCGGATTTTGATCCAGCTGTGCCCAACGTTCCAGTAATATCTTTGCCAATTCACCGGCACTGGCGCCCGCATCTGTTTCCGTTGCCGAAGTGTTAATGAGACGGATAATTTCTTCCTTGGCTGATTTTATCATGGCCCAGCCGGAAGCGGAAATATAGATCTGCTGGGCAACATTGTGTTCAAATTCTTCCCGGATATTCTGTACCAGCATTAACTGAAAGTGGTAAGTGGTCATTCCGGGTTGAAGTGCCCTGTTGATAGCCTGGGCCGGTGTAATCCTTTCAAGAAGGAGTATGAGCCTTTCATAAGCCTGTAAACGCAAAGGGAGGGTCGTCTGGCTATTACCGGCTTTTTTGCTCTCTTCCCTTTTCTTTTTTTCATTTTTCAGGTATGCCAGCACGACTAATCTGACAGTGAAAAAAAGGACTAGGGAGGGAAGTAAAAATTTGAGGATTTCAAAAGATAATGCTAAGATCATTTTTTTAAGATTTAGTTGCAAAGATAGAGTTTCTTGAGAAGAAGTCAGAAGTCAGAAGTCAGAAGTCAGAAGTCAGAAGTTAGAAGAATAACAGTTTAACGATTTAGCCCTCATTATTTTCCTATTTTTGTGAATCTTTAAACAAAGCAGAATACACTATGGAACTCCCTGCGCAAAGAATCCTTAATCTATCTGAATCGGAAACACTTGCAATGACACGCCGCTGCCGTGAGCTGGCGGCCGAAGGTGTCGACGTGATCAACCTCAGCATTGGTGAACCTGACTTCAACACACCTGAACATATTAAAGAAGCTGCCATCAAAGCCATTCATGAAAACCGCACGCATTATCCGCCTGTACCGGGTTATCCTGAATTACGCAAGGCCATTTGTCACAAGCTCAAACGGGATAATGACCTCGAATTCACGCCGGAGCAGATCGTTGTATCCACCGGTGCGAAGCACTCCATAGCCAACGCCATGATTAGCCTGGTTAATGCCGGTGAGGAAGTTATTCTGCCTGCGCCTTATTGGGTTTCTTATAAAGAGATGGTCAAACTGGCAAGGGGAACGGCAGTTTTTATTCCTGCCACTGTGAAGACCGATTTTAAAATCACACCGGAGCAGCTGGAAAATGCCATTACACCAAAGACCAAAGTCATCCTTTATAGCAGTCCGTGTAATCCTACAGGTAGTGTTTATTCCCGTGAGGAACTTCATGCCCTGGCCGAAGTCATTGCCCGTCATCCAAATATCTTTGTGATCTCCGATGAGATATACGAGCTGATCAATTTCGACTGCCAGCATGAGAGTATTGCCCAGTTTGACTTTATCCGCGACCAGGTGATCGTGATCAACGGGGTTTCTAAAGGATTTGCCATGACCGGCTGGCGGCTCGGCTACCTGGCAGCGCCAACCTGGATTGCCAAAGCCTGCGATAAACTTCAGGGACAAATGACCTCTGCCACTTGTTCCATCTCACAATATGCGGCTATTGAAGCCATGATGACTGATCCGGAAAAGTCTCCTGACATCAGGGATATGATCTTTACTTTCAGGAAAAGAAGAAACAGAATGCATGAATTGCTTCAAACCATTCCTGGCCTGATCACGAACCTACCTAAAGGAGCTTTTTATTTCTTCCCGGATGTGACTCATTATTTTGGGAAGAGCTATGGTGGAAGAACCATAAATAATGCCTGCGATCTGGCAGATTACCTTTTGGATGTCGGACATGTGGCGCTTGTGCCAGGTGATGCATTCGGAAATCCGGACTGCATCAGAATTTCTTATGCAACATCAATGGAATTGCTGGTTGAAGCAGTTGAGCGTATTAAAAAGTGCCTGGCAGACCTGGCATAATAGCAATTAAGTGCTATCTTTACTTAATAATCATTAAAAATGCCAGGGAGGAATTACCAAAAAGTCTTCGAGCAATTTAACCATCTCAGGGTGATGGTGGTTGGGGATGTGATGGTTGATGCCTACATTTTCGGTAAAGTAGAGAGAATCTCCCCTGAAGCACCTGTGCCTGTGGTTACTGTCGAAAAACGGGTGAACCATCTCGGCGGGGCGGCCAACGTTGCCCTGAACGTGAAATCGCTGGGCGCCGAACCTGTCCTTTGCTCAGTGGTTGGTAATGACACAAAAGGGAAGGAATTCCGGCAGCTGCTTGCAGAAGCAGAGATTTCCGGCGAAGCTGTCGTGACAAGCAATGAACGGATAACCACCACCAAATTCAGGGTAATCGGCAATAAGACACAGATGCTGAGAGTGGATGATGAAGTCACTGATGATCTGGCTCCCAATGATCAATCGTTGCTCCTGGGAAAGATCAATGAGATCCTTGAAAAATCAACTATCCATGCTATTATCTTCCAGGATTACAATAAGGGTGTCCTTACTGCAGATCTGATCCACGATGTTATAAGAAAGGCCCGGGCACTTCATATTCCTGTGGCTGTTGACCCTAAAAGGAAAAACTTTCTTCAATTCAATGGCGCCACTTTATTTAAACCTAACCTGAAGGAACTTTGTGAAGGGCTAAGCAGGGATATCAGGATTGATGACCGGAAGAGCCTTGAAGATGCAGCTGGTTACCTGCATAAGGAGCTTGAGATAACGACTGTGATGGTCACTTTATCGGAACAGGGTGTTTTTATCAGCCGTCAGGAGCCGGATGGAAAAATCGTTCGGCATATTATCCCTGCTCATCTGAGGAATATTTCCGATGTTTCCGGTGCCGGAGATACGGTGATCAGTTTGGCAGCCCTTGGCTTGGCCTGTGGTCTCGATCCTGCAGAGATTGCCGCCCTGGCTAACCTGGCCGGCGGACTTGTTTGTGAAGAGGTTGGGGTTGTCCCGGTAAACCGTGAAAAATTGCTTATTGAATCACTTACCTTGCTTTGACCGGACAAGGTTTATCATCCCCGGTCCTCTTTCTAAAACTTTTCATTAAGTTTGCAGCCAGAAAAAATAAAACCAGGCAGTTTCCGTTACTAGAACTATTAATCCAACATGCATTGAGAAAGGTTTTTTTTGTTTTCACTGTTTTTATTTTCCTCATACAGGTAACCGGATCTTATTGCCAGAGCAGCAAGCTGCTTAATCTGCCCAAGTATGATTATACTCCTTACCACTTTGGATTTACATTGGGGCTAAACCAGATGCTGTTCACAGTCAGGCCCGCTTCCGATTTGAATACACGGGTTTATACTAGTCTTCAGACCCCTGAACTGGCTGTCGATTCCTCCAGGCTCCTGGCAGTCAATTCATCACCTACTTTTGGATTTAATATTGGTATCGTTGGCGATATGCGATTGGGAAGACAGTTCAACCTGCGTTTTGTACCTGCCCTTTCCTTTGGCGAAAGATATATCAACTATTCAATCCTTGGATACGAAAATAACGGCAGCACAACCCTGATCGATGTCAAGAAAAATGTAGGGTCGGTATTTATCGATTTTCCACTTCTGTTTAAATATAAATCCAAGAGGCACAACAACATATTGGCTTATCTTACCGCCGGTGGCCAATATAGCCTCGATATCGCATCAAATGCACGCAAACGGGACCAGGGCCAGCAGATCGTGGTCAAGCTCAATAAACATGATTTCTATGCGTTGGTAGGGGTGGGATTCGATTTCTACAACCCCTGGTTCAAGCTGGGTGTCGAGCTGAAAATGGCTTACGGGCTTTTTGATATGCTCAAAAGGGACAATACCATTTATACATTGGGGATTGAAAAGCTGGACTCAAAAATATTCCAGCTTTGTTTTACCTTTGAATAAAAGAATCCAAAACTTTTTATCTATGGAATTCTCTCCTAACCCCGACCTTTTCCAGATCATCAATAAGAAAGGCCAGTTGAAGCAGTTGGTTTACCGCAATACCCTCGACTCGATCAATCTCATAAAAAAAGTTATCACCGACCTGCGGAAAGAATATCAGAAAAAATATTCTTTGGATCCCCAGGCTATTCCATTCATACAGCAGGACCGGGGTGAGTTTGAAGTGCACCTGCAATTTGCCGGGGACATCCTGATTTTCACCATGCATACCAATGTTTTTGAATTCTCACGCTACCACGAAGTGATGTCGACTTCCTATATCCGTGAAGATAAAAACCGGTCCTATTGCGGTATCATCAATATATACAACTTCCTGGCCGATTCATATAAATATAACCGCGTGAATGATATCGGTTACCTGATCGGCAGGGTTTTTATCAATAAAGACAAGTGTTATTTCATAGAAGGAAAGCGGGAAGTAGGGTTGCTTTACAATAATTTCGGCCAGGAAATCCTTGATGAAAAAGCAGCCAGGCAGATCGTGGAGTCAGCCATCCAGTACACCATCAATTTCGATTTATTGACACCTCCTTACGATACCCTGAAAGAGATCTCTTTAGAGGAGATGCAATCCATGGCCGACAGCTATAAGTTAAAAACCGGCAAGCGCCTGGGGTTCAGGTTCCAGGCGGATAAAGCAGAAGAGTAGGCAGTTGACAGTTGACAGTTGACAGTCAAAAGAGACAACCTAATGACTACAACCCTGGAACTCAGAACTAAAAACTCAGAACTAATTTTTTTAACTCCTTGCGGAATAAAAATTTTTTCCTATTTTTGCACCCTCATTTTGGCCCGTTCGTCTAGTTGGTTAGGACGCCAGGTTTTCATCCTGGAAATCAGGGGTTCGAGTCCCCTACGGGCTACGTAAGCCGGTTAACAGCCGGCTTTTTTGTTTTTATGCATTTAAAGTTTGAATTAACAAGAGAGAAGTAAGGATTTAAAACAATAGGACTGTAAGACTGTAGGAATGTAAGAAGACAAGACTGTTAGACTGTAAGATGGTTTGGATGGCATGTTATTATCCTGGAGGACATATTTCGAATTAGCAATTGGTGGGTATCCCGTCAGGGATTAACGAAAATAGCCCCGGACACGGTCCGGGGGTTGAAATGGCGGCCATTTATTTCAAGTCCCATCCTTTGATAATTAACTGCAGATTGTTTATTTTTTCTTTCCATTTCTGGGACGGCATATGGGTGGTATCGGTGAGGGTGTCTTAAAATAGAGGCACCTCTTTCTGTTATCTCATCTATCTAACACATTAATATATCCATTTTTTCCCAGTTGCGGAACCATAATGAGGCCCAGCGGCCTGAGCGTAAAAAAAGCGTCAACTGGTGTTTAGGTCTTGTTTCAATGGATCATCAGCAAGATACGGTAAGTGAGACTGTAAGACGGTAGGACTGTAAGACGGGAATATCAGGAATGATTGAGCATTTAGCATTGGACATTTAACAAGTGAAGATTGTTGATGCCTAAATAAATATTCCAGCCATTGATTGTATTTTTATTCGTAACTTAACCTGATATTTTAAAATCGTTAAAATTTTTAAAAGAAAATGGGAAAAAGCATTGATAATCTGTACTTTGAAGCTTCCATCCAGGATAACCTGGCGGTGATTTCCTTTAAATCAGAGGCTTTTGAACTCATCTCGAGCCTGAACGACAGCCAGGTAATGATGGATTTTATCCGGGATGCTGAATATGAGCCGTCGGTTAAAGGCCTTTTATTGCTTAATCAACCTGATTGCCTGGGCGAACAGGCTTATGACCAGTTTATCAGGAGTATCCTGAAAGAGGACGACACGTTGGAAAGCAAGGATTATCCCGTCTTTCTGCAAAAGAATACCAGGTTCAGGCAAATTAATATCCTGAATAAGTTTATCCGTTTCCTGTCAGGTTATCATAAGCTCGTTATTGTCGGTCTGGGCTGTACTATGGTAACCCCATTCATGGGCGTAGCGCTCGTGGCCGATATGAGGCTGGCCAGCCCTTACGGGGTGTTTTCTCTCGCGCACCGTAAATATGGCCTCCACCCCAGTGGTGCGATCCCATTCTTCCTGACCCATTACCTTGGACATTCCAAAGCAATTGAGATACAACTTTCCGACAGGATCAGCGCGGAAGAAGCTTTCAGGCTGGGCCTGGTAAACCAGATCCTCCCTGCTGATAATTTTTCCCAAAACTGTATCCGGTATATTCAACCTTACCTCGATAATTACCGGTCAACCCTCAGCATGACCAAAAGGCTGAATAATTTCAAGCATCGCTGGCTGCAGGAATACTTTGATCATGAAAGCAGCCTGATGAACCTTTAAAAATTAATGTTGAATGTTGAATGTTGAATGTTGAATGTTGAATGTTGAATGTTGAATGTTGAATGTTCAATTTATAATAAAAATCAATTTGTGAAAAAAAATCCCGAAGTCAGGCTCCTGATAAAGATCCTGGCGATAATCGGATTCGTGATCCTGATCCTTCTGCTTGCCGGTTATGTTTTTATCAGGGTCAGGGCGCCGCAACTCCTCGAATTCAGCAAAGGGATTGCAGAATTGCGGATAACCGTCAAACTTGACAGTCTCGACGGGGCCAGGTTTATCACCGGCATGAACGGGTGTGAGAATCTCTTATTGAAAGATAGTTCAAAGGGGGTATATGTTTCGTGTCTCGATGGCAATATCCATCACCTTGACACTGACTTGTCAGGAAAACTTGTCGTCCAAAAATTCTTCAAAGCAGGTAATGCTGTAACAGGATTGGCATTCGATAAGCAGGGTAACCTGGTTGCTGCCATTTGCAATAATTCCCTGAAAGAATGGCGGACCAAAGGGGGAAGTTTATACCGGGTTTCCCGGGACCTGGTTACAATGGAAAAGATATCAGGAGATTTTCCTTCCATGAACGGGATTTGTATTGACAGTGCCGGTAACCTGTATTTTACCAGCAGTAATTTCAATATTTTCCGGCCGGAAGGAACAATTTACCGGATGTTATATAAAGGTGATGGTTTGTTTCAGTCCCCGGAGCCTCTTATTCAGGATGTCGGGCTGGCTAACGGACTTTATTATGACCATTTTCAGGATAAGATATTCTTCAGCAATACCATGGGAGGGGTCTATGAATTCTCACCTAAGGAAAACGTCTTAAAAGACGTTTATCTCAAGCTCAGGTTCATGGAAGCCTGTGATGACCTTTGCACGGACATCAGCGGTAATGTCTGGATGACCGATCCCGGGTATAGCACCGTTAAGATGTTTAACCCCGGGACCAACCGCCTGGTCAGGTTTATAATAGAAGGGACCGGGCAGACTTCTTCCTGCCGGATCAGGTCGGAAGATGGCCGTGAGATGCTGTATATCACTGAACTTAAAAAGACCCACCAGCCTATGTCAGGCAATTTTGACGGCAGGGGAGTGCTGGTGGTGCCGGCTCAGTCGCTGCTGAAACTCCTGGGACTGCGTAAATCCGTGCGCCATTAATAAAATTAAAATTTAAAGAATTGATAATGAGCACTTAAAAAATAAAATTAAAAAAAGTTGAAAAAAAGTTGAAATTGACCGGGTATATTTTTAAAAAAAGCCGATAAACATAATAGAATGGTACATTACACCCAATATGGAATCATCGAAGGCTTACGGCGCCGTGATAAAGATGTGTTGAAATATGTGTACAAGCAGTATTTTCCGATGGTGAGGTATTTCATTATCCGGAACCAGGGATCGGAAGAAGATGCGGAGGATATATTCCAGGAAGCCGTTGTTGCAGTCTATGAGAGGGTAAGGAAAAAAAGCCTTACCCTGGACTGTGCTTTTAAAACCTATTTTTATTCTGTTGTCCGCCACATGTGGCTTCAGTATCTTGACAGGAATAAGATCCACTATGAGTTCAGCGAAATGGATGAATTCCTGATGCTGGAGGATAAAGAGCTTTATGAGGATTTTCAGGCCAAGAAGGTGATTTTTCAGCGGCACTTTCTTGATCTGACTGAATTATGCCGGAAAGTCCTTTTGATGTTTGTCGAAAGGACCCCATTCGAAGAAATAGCTGTAACCCTCGGTTACAAAGGGCGGCAATATGCTATCAAGCGAAAATACGAATGCATGAAATCATTAATCAACCGGGTCATCCATGATCCCGAATATAAAAGATTATCCCAATGAACACAAAGTACATCAAGCAATTTGAGAAGTATTACAATGGTGAAATGGATCCTGAAGAAAAGGGATCATTTGAAGAGTCATTATCACAAAATCCGGAATTGAATGCGGACTATCAAGAGTATTTAAGCATCTATGAAGCCATCGGGGACCAGGAAACACTTGATCTTCGCGTTAAACTTAAAGAATTAAGGAACGAATGGAACAGAAACAGTAATGGGGCGGACTTTATCATGAACAGCAGGAACTGGCTCTGGCTGGCTGCTTTAATTACCGTCATCATTAGTTTTACGGTCATCGTTTCTTTATTGATAACAAAGGCAGATTGGAAGGACCAGACTGCATCCGAAATAAAATCAGTTGAAATTAATGACTTTAGCGCCTTAAACAGAGAACTGATAAAATTTAAGCAGAGAAAGACAAATTTCATGCTGGAGTCACCGAAAAATTCTGTTTTTCATAACAGGAAAGATCCTATTCTTTTCCAATGGACCGTCGATTCCACGAACTTGTTAATTCTTGATCTGATCGATTGGGAGGGGAAGATCGTTTTCTCTTCCGGAACGGCTGTTGTCAGTCCATATCTGGTGAAAAAGAAACTTCCGGAAGGCATTTTAGTTTACCGGTTCAGGTCCGAAACGGAATCATACTATTTAGGTTTTCTGTTACTGAAATAATAGAAAACCAAATCCCTCCTTTTAATTGGGCTTAGAGTTTCTCAAATAGTTATATTTTAACATTTAAAGCGTCTGAACGGTTTAAATAAATTCACTCCGTTGCGGATAGTCATGCCCTTTATTTTGGGTATCATTTGTATGCTGTCCATCCGTCCGGAATTATCTGTCACTATAATCCTGTGGGTTGCGCTCGCATGTTTTCTTTGCCTTGTAATTTCTTACCAATTATTAAGGGAAAATTTCAGGTTACGTTGGGTTGCCGGTTTATTTTCCAATATATCACTCTTTGTTCTTGGAACCTGCCTGGTTTCCAGCTCAGACCTCAAAAACCAACCACCAAAGGAGGAAACTGCTGAACCTTTTTTTGAGGACGTTTTTCTCTGCAGGATTGATGAAAGCCCGGTTCAGAAATCAAGAACCAGCTTAGGAAATGCCGTGTTGATCGCAAAAATGGACAGCCTCAGGCATTGGTCTCCGATAAAGAGAAAGGCCCTGGTTTATTTTAAAGATGATTCACTCTGTAAATCATTGGCGTATGGAGATTTGATCCTGATATCGGGTGCCCTCCAAACGATAGCCGGGCCTCCGAACCCATATATGTTCAATTACAGGCAGTACCTTCATAACCGCCAGATCATATACCAGGTCTTCCTGGAACCAGGCCGGTGGCATCTTGTGGGCAAAGCAGTATCCAATCCGGTCAGGCGATGGGCTGAAAGATGCCGGGAAGAATTCCTGGAAACTTTCAGAAATTTTAAGGTCGAAGGGCAGGACTTTGCCCTGGTCTCTGCGTTATTGCTGGGCAGCAAGGACTTCCTGGAGAAAGACATCATTCAGGAATTCAGCCATGCCGGGGTGATACATGTGCTAAGTGTCTCCGGCCTGCATGTGGGTATCATGTACGTCGTCGCTGACAAAATGCTGTTTTTCCTGAAAAGAGGCCGGAAAAGCAGGAAGCTGCATCATATTCTCATCCAGGTCTGTATTTGGGCCTATGCTTTTATCACCGGCCTTCCATCTTCAGTGGTGAGAGCTGCTTTGATGTTCAGCCTGATTGCTGCCGGCAAGATGTTTAAAAGGAGTTCAGAGAGCTATAATATCCTCGCCGTTGCCGCATTTTTCCAGCTTTGGATTAATCCATACGAAATTACCCAGGTCGGGTTCCAACTTTCATACCTGGCTGTTCTCGGGATCTTTGCATTTTATAAACCGCTCAATGAGTTGATAAACCCTTTCAATAAACTATTTTCGTGGATTTGGTCAATCCTGGCTGTATCCATGGCGGCCCAGCTTGCTACTTTTCCGCTAGCCTGCCATTATTTCAACATGTTCCCTGTTTATTTCCTTATAACGAACCTTATCGTGGTTCCCCTGGCTGCAGTTGTTACTTACTTCGCTGTGTCTTTATTAGTGGTTGGTGCGGCAGGTCTGACCTTCGAATGGCTGGCCTGGCCGTTGAAATGGAGCCTTCGTTTCATGAGCGGATCGGTAGAACTTATACAATCATGGCCGGCTGCTGTCATTGAACCGGTCATCCTTTCCCCTGCACAGGTCATGTTAATATACGCAACTATTTTGGGCCTTTTTATATTCGGCGTGCTGGCATATCGCAGGGGTGCATTTATCATCTTAGGGTCTCTTCTATTATTCTCCATGCTATCTGGTAAATATCTTTATAAAAAGTTAAAAACCTCTGGAATCGCTGTTTACCAAGTCTCCGGGCATACTGCTATTGACCTGATTTATCAACGACAGGCTTTTTTTATTTGCGACAGCCTTCTGTCAGCTGATACGGGCAAAATAGAATTTCAGATAAAACCCAACAGGATGAACCAGGGAATCAGGGATATTCAGGCTATTAAGGCCGAAAAGCAAAATCCCATGATGTTTCATGAAACATGGATAGATTACCCTTTTATATATTTTAGAGGAAAACGTATCGTGATGATCGACGATAACTGGAAAACTGGTCTGCCGTCGGAACTCATACCATGCGACCTGGCCATCTTTTCCGGGAATCCGCGGATCAGTCCCGAGGAGCTAAAAACGCAAATCGGCATTAAGAAGGTAATCATCGATAGTTCGGTCCCGTTTTACCGGGCTGACCAGCTAATGCAAATCTTTCAAAAAGAAGGTATTCCATGCCATTCCGTGAGGCATGCAGGTGCATTTGTTATGAGATGGTAAAATGTTTTACCTGGAAATGACCAGTTTCCGGCTTATTTTCCGACTGTTATTTTCCAGGGTTCCATAATAAACACCGCTCTGCAAATGAGATACATCCAGGGCAATTTGATGCGTCCCTGCACCCATCCATTTTTCAGTTATTGATTTAACCGACCTGCCATTCGCATCAACCAGCTGAAGTTTTGTTAGCCCGGCGTTCTCAAGGGAAAATTCGACCGTTGTGATACTATTGACCGGGTTCGGATGGAAAAGCAGATCTGTCTTTCCGGGTATGATAATACCGTCATTGATACCTACACCATTTACCATGACCTCCAGGTCATCGATAAACATGCCTTCTTCTTCTACATAACTATCACTTTTAAACCGGAATCGGATAATTACATTGGTTTCATTGATGTAATTGTCCAGGGGGTAGGTTTTCAGTTCCCAGGTATTCAGGTTGCCTGTATAGCTTTCCAATTGGTCCCAGTCTGTTCCATTGGTTGAAACTTCTAAGAACATATAATCATAATCGCTTTCTATCTGGTAACGAGTCCAGTAAGAAACCTGGGCAGAAGTAGCCCCCGTAAAATTCAGTGCCCTGAGGGTGCAGGGCGAGTCCATATCTGCCTGGTAATCACCGGCGGGGCTTTCAGTTAAAGCATTGCTTGATGAATGAAAAATCCCGCTTTGTAATCCCCATGAGTATGCCATGATCCAATAGGGGGCGCCAGTCTCAAAGTCATCGAAGAAAGGCAGGGAGATAGGAGGCATGGGGATGACCGTAACCAGGTTTGAGGGACCGGATTCTTCGCCGGAATTAAGGAAAACAGCAGTAACATAATAGGAGTAAGGGGTGCCGTTTTCTACTTCAGTGTCGATATAGGCTGCTTCGACGGAAGTTGCGTAAGGCGTTGGGTCGGCATTACGGAAAATATTGTAATGATCCACGCTGTCTACTCCGGCCCATTCAAGGCTTACTTCCGAATCACCGGCAGTTGCGACCAGGTCAGAGGGCGCCTGGAGCTCATCGGCCATTGAGGCAACGCTGGCGATAGTGGCCTGGACGAATGTAGCGTGCTGTTCAAAGTTATTCACACTTGGCCCGATGGTATCGCCGGAAGTATGGATATACGGACTATAATTCTGGGAGTCTTCAAAGGGGAAAATACCTTGGTAGCCGGCATTGTTGAAGGAAGTATGGTCGCTGTCGCCACCGGAAAGCGCACCGTTGAAAATCTGAAAGTCAGGAAGATAGATTGCGCAAACATCTTTGTAGAATTGTTTCAGCTCATTTGCTGATGCCGGGCCAATGATATCGGTATGAATCACATCACCCGGTTGCAGGTAACCAGCCATATCGATATTAAAATAGCCGAGGATATTCATGCCATTGCCCGCAGCTTCAGAGGCCCATGCTTCACTTCCGTAAAGGCCGTACTCTTCACCGCTCCAGGTTGCGAAGATAATGGACCGGTCGAACTGGTATTGGCTAAGGATACGGGCGGCTTCAAGAATTCCGGCAGTTCCGGTTGCATTGTCATCGGCGCCAGGCTCAGCGCTTCCGCCGGCATAAGAATCGTAATGCGCGCCCAGGACGACATATTCGTCAGGATATTTGGTGCCGGTAAGGGTGGCAATGACATTATCGCTGGCCGGACCGCCGGGCATTGAAAAGTCATGAAGTTCAGCATCGAGTCCGTAAGACTGAAATTTACTGAGTATCCAGTTCTGGGCAAGTATACCGCCGGCTTTATAGGCATTTCGTGTCCCGTAATCCTGCAGGTGCTGAACGAACTGTTCCAGCGTGTCTGCATCCACCTGTGCGATCATAGTGAAAATGTCGTCCCTGGCATCCAGGTTGCCAGGTTTATAGTTGATTGTATTTGCGGGGAACCTGGCCGGGGCATTGGTAATTCGGATCATTCCCCCATGAACGGCAGGATATAATTGTCCTGCGTTTTGCTCATCTGCGGAAACGATGAGGAAATCAATTCCCTGGTGGAGGATTTTTGCAGTTTGAGTTACTGTCAGAATATAATTGCCTTTTTCCTGAGGGTCAAAATAGAGGATGAAATAATAAATACCTGCATCGGTCCAGGCTTTTTCGTCAAGAACGATACAACCTGCAGGTAATTGGGCATCCGTGCTCCCAATGACAATGTCATCATTGTAAAAATGGATCGTGAGGTCTTTCCGGCTGAAAGCATCTTTGGTTTGTTCGAGTGAGCCGGTTGGGATCAGAACCAGTTGGGAAGCAATCGTGAACAGGCTGAACATCAGGCTGATCGTGAGTAGAGTAAATTTTTTCATGGTAGTGCTTTTAATGACTGGCAAAGGTAGGGAAAAAGAGAGTAGATGCCAGTATGTAATTGAAGATGGACGATTTTTTCCTTTCTGACCTCAATACAGCCCTTGTAACGGGCGAAACCAAAGATAATTTTGAAAGCATTAGGAAATATGATTTAAATCGTTTAATTTTAATGACTGAAAATAGCCGGGTTAGATGACATTCACCGATGGAAAGTTTCAGATTTGGTTTGCCAGGCGTTATGGTTTAAATAAATAAATTAAAAATTAAAAATTAAAATTATGTCACTAATTACTGTTTTAATCGTTTTGATTATTGTCGGCGTTGTCTTATGGCTTATCAATGCCTACATTCCAATGGATCACAAAATAAAAACAATACTCAACATTGTTGTTGTTATTGTTGTAATCTTATGGCTCCTGCGCGCATTTGGAGTTTACGAATCTTTAAATATACGTTTGTAACGAGAATAGAGATATTACATCAGGCCCGGCTGGAACTTACAATCCATACCGAGTACTCGGGACAGAAATTTTTTTAGAAGAATAGCCGGTTTTGGCATTATTATGTTGTAATATCCTTTTTTCAAGGTTTTTGGTATAACCAATATAATAAGACCTATCAAGCAGACTTTGTATGATATAAACCCGGAAAGGCATAATTAATAAAAAAAACCTCTGAAAAATCACTTCTTCAAAGGTGGGTTTTTTTTAGCGGACTGGACGGGACTCGAACCCGCGACCTCCTGCGTGACAGGCAGGCATTCTAACCAGCTGAACTACCAGTCCGTATTATAAGAACAATTAAGGGTGCAAAAGTAAAACATTTTCTGACATACCCAACCCGCAGGCTCATTTTTTATGTAAAAGCCTTTGTATTCTTATTGTAATCCTTAGTGCCATTTGTGATTAATTGAAAATTTCTAATTTTGGCAAAAATACCTGCAATGCCTGATAAAACTCCAATCAAAAAGGTGAATAAAAAAACAGCACGGAAGAAAATCAATTTGGTCCGGTTGCTCCTCATTTTCTTTGCAGTTATAATTGCATTGTCATTCCTTTTATTCAGCATTTTTACACCAAAAAGGAACAAACCAACTGCCAGTCAATCTTTCTTCAATTCAAAATCAGCTCCTTCATTCAGAAAAGATGGCAGCCTCTCTATTTTTCTGACTAAAAACCCTTCCCCAATTATACTTGATATTGAAATTGCTGATAATGATCAAGAACGGATGCGTGGACTGATGGATAGGCAAAATCTTCCCGACAATGCAGGTATGCTATTTGTCTTTTCTAATGATGAGCCAAGATCATTCTGGATGAAAAATACTTTTATATCCCTTGACATCATTTATATCAATTCCCGAAAAGAAATTGTCAGCATCCAAAAATATACACAGCCTAAATCAACTTATTCTATTCCTTCTGAAAAACCAGCTAGATATGTTCTGGAAGTCAATGCCGGGTTCACAGATAAATATGGAATAAAGCCGGGTGATAAAATCGATTACTTTTTTTGAATTAATGCGGGTTAGAATGCCTGTCCCGAGTACCCGGGAAGGTCGCGGGTATGTAAAAGTTACAGCGCATATTAAAAAGACAGGTTCGACCTACTCAATTGATAGACATATTAAGATTGAAAAAATAAAAAACACTTTATATCGAGCAGACAGAGCTGCAGTTCAATAGTGAAAGTAAAATAGCCAACCTATCGCCAATGCTAACAGCAAAGGAAATAAAATCAACAGCACAAGGTCTTGGTGCCGATCAATGCGGCATTGCCAATGCTGAGAGGTTTGATGGTGCGCCCAGCGGATTCCATCCCCGTGATATTTACGACAGGTGTAAATCCGTTGTGGTCTTTTTGAAACGGATGCCCACCGACGTCATCAATGCTGAAAATCCAGTGGTCTATACCCATACCGCCCACATTCTTTACAATATGCTTGACAAGATCGGAATGAACCTTTGCTTTGCCTTGGAGAAACAGGGCATCCGCGCCGTTCCTGTTCCAACGGATGTTCCACATCTTCACTGGGATGCTGAAAACAAGCACGGGATGGGCATCATTTCGCTCCGCCATAGCGCATACAACGCTGGGCTGGGGATTCTGGGCAGGAACACCCTTCTGATAAACAGTGAGTTGGGTAATCTTGTTTACATTGGGGCTGTTCTGATCGATGCTGCTGCTGAGCCCGACCCCATCGTGGATGATTTCGAATGCCCACCAAATTGCAGGCTATGCCTTGAAGCCTGCCCTGTGCAGGCGTTGGACGGTGTTACTGTAAGTCAGAAACGGTGCAGAGAGCATTCAACATTTGAGCACCCAAGGGGCTTGGATATCTATACCTGCTCAAAATGCAGGCAGGTATGTTTATATAGTACTGATACGTTAATTTGAACGTTATAAATAAACTGCTATGAAAAAGATTATCGCTTACATCTGTTTCGCAATCATTGTAAATTCAATGGCTGCCCAAGAATCAAAGACCATCATCTTGAACCCGCCCGACACGACAAGGGGGTTGCCAGTTATGAAGGCTTTATCATTGCGGGCATCAAGTAGTGAATTTGATACCACCAGTTTGAGTCTTCAGGATATGTCCGACCTGTTATGGGCTGCAAACGGTATCAACCGACCTGAGATTGGAAAGCGTACAGCCCCGTCAGCGATGAATGCCCAAGATATTGATGTTTATGCTGTTATGAAATCTGGCGTTTATCTCTACAACGCAAATAAACATTGCCTTGATTTCAACATCGATGGGGATCATAGGGCTTTGGTGGCGGGAAAACAGGAGAATTTCGCACAAGCCCCGTTCTTTTGTGTATTGGTATCCGATATTTCAAGGTTCTCCCGTGGGGATGACTCTTTAAAATTGGTTTGGGCGGCAGAAGATGCTGGGATCGTATCCCAAAATATTTCCATTTTCTGCGCATCAGTCGGCTTTGCCACCAGACCACGGGCAACTATGGATCAGGAAAAACTTAGGGGGATTCTTCAGTTAAAGGATTCACAGCATTTGATGTTAAATAACCCCGTATCCTATAAGAAAGATTAACATAGCAACATTTACCGTTTACACAAATCAGCCCACACATTCATATTCCAGCGTTTAAACCTTGTAAAAAGTTTACGATTGATTGTTTCCAGAATGGGTTGGGAACCTACTCTCCCTTAACAATTTGTACTTTAATCTTGTTTCGTCTGCCTTGCTTTCATCCAATATATAAACAATCGTTTTGCCATCGTCAAGGATTACAGGAAATTTCCCCAGTGTTGACCCCATTAATAGTTTTGCATCGGGGATTTTCGATCGATTAAGTGCCAGATTCATCCTGTTTTCCCACTTGTCATTTTTCATCGTATGGATGTTTTATTAAAGAACATAAAATCAATTGTTTAATGTAAAAGGTACAAGGTACGGCTAATTTTAATCATTACTATGTTCATTGAAGTATTATTAATGAACAATGATGGGTTATTGCTTTCTTTATGCCAGTCAATGAGCCGTCAGACAGGCTTGACGGCCACATTGGGCACTACCGTCATCACCTATAGAATATCACCAGCCCCAGAACATTCTTACGGCATTTCTTGCCGTAGAAATTATTTCGCATTTAACGGGCTATGGGGTTTTAATGGAACCCAGACCTTTTTACGAATTTTCAACTACATACCGCACCATATCATTTCATAAATAGTACTATATGCGGAGAAATTAAGAATAGATTCTAAAAATTTGGGGGAAAGTCAATTACTTGGCTTTATTGGGTTTCAATGGCGAATGGACGTCTTTTATATTTTTTTTAACATCAGATGCTTTTTCTGGTTTCCATATCGAACGGACGTCTTTTATAATTTTTTTAACACCAGTAGTGATTTTACTTGTTTTCTTTTCCATAATTAATAGATTTAAGTTAATAGGTCAAAAAGGAATTTTTTCTTCTTCAATCATTGTATTACAAATATAGTGCAATTCAAAATAAAATATGTCTTTACCCAGAATATTATTCAGAGTTTGTTAATATATGTATAAACATATAAAAAGTCACCATCACAAAAATAAATATTACATCACACGAACAATGGCGGGGTGATGGCGGAACAACTTCTATGATATATTATTGAATTCCCGTTTTTTTGGTTGTAACTTTACATACGATCAAGACAAACCAAAAAATGCCACGCCTTACAAAAAACATACTCCGTTAATGATACAATTCTTTGCACACTTGCAGGGATAGAACATATCCAGTATTGGGCGATCACCGAAAACGATGATGATCTGATCCTTGAAACACAAGATTTGTGTGGCGCTACTGACATTTATAAAATTGAGTACGACAATTATCATTATGTTCTCTCAACAGATTTCACGGCGTTATTCGGCGGGGTAAAAAAGGAACCACCAACTTTTCCAACAAACCTTTGCATCTACCCTGTACCCCCAAATGCGCATCCACAAATGGCTCCCACAATACATTTTGGGGGCAAATTTCGGTAAAGAATCACGGTCAATAGTTCGATTCAAATAAGCAATTTATTTTGGATTTAAAACCTTATCCGGCAGGTATATATTTAATAAAAATGGCAGGAAACGGCCTCACTCCTGTTTCCATGAAATATATCCTGCACAAATAAAGTTTTTCACCTCTTCCCCTCTTTCCCTCTTCCCCGCTTCCCTGCAAAATACCCGATATCATCCAGGTTAAAAATATTTAATGTTTGATGTCGGACTGATCGATTTTCCCCTCTAACTTTACGACCCATATTGGCACAGAAAAAGGATCCGGAATTTACTTTTCTTGGACCATCCCTCAAAATCTAAATATAGTTTTATGCTGCTCAGTGAAGTTGCTATGACCGTTGCAGAAAGTTCTTTTGCAATACCTTCTATTGGCCCGGTAAGGGTTGAATTTATCCTGTTTGCCATCACTCTCATCTGCGTGGCACTGTTCCATAAAAAAACCATGTATGTGGCGTTGACCGGCCTTGTTGCTGTTCTTATCTTTAAATTCGCTTTCGACCCCCAATTCAACCTGGTCCATCATATCACTGGCACTGCAGCCAGGGAAGGGGAATGGCGGATTTTGCTGAACCTGCTCGGCCTTTTATTCGGGTTTGCTATTCTCGCTAAAATTTTTGAAGAATCAAACGTCCCGAAAATTCTTCCAAAATTCCTGCCGGACGATTGGAAAGGTGGCCTGGTGCTTCTTTTCATGGTAATGGTATTATCTTCTTTTCTTGACAATATTGCCGCTGCCATGATCGGAGGCACAATTGCCATGGTTGTTTTCAAAGGGAGGGTGCATATCGGTTACCTGGCGGCTATCGTGGCGGCCAGCAATGCAGGGGGAGCAGGCAGCGTCGTCGGAGACACCACGACGACCCTGATGTGGATCGATGGGGTCGAACCCGTGTGGGTCCTGCATGCATTTGTCGCATCGATCGCGGCTTTCTTCATTTTCGGCATTTTCGGCTCAATACAGCAGCATAAATTTCAACCTATTATTAAAGATGTAAATATTGGTATCAGGGTCGACTGGTGGAAGATAATCATTGTCGCCATGATCCTCGCTGGAGCGATTATGACCAATTTCCTGCTTGACTTCCCTGCACTTGGCGTGTGGATTACCATTTTGATTGGTAGCCTGTTCCGGAAAACTCCGTGGGGTGAGCTGAAAAAAGCCTGGATGGGAACAGTCTTCCTGATGTCATTGGTAACCATTGCTTCCCTCATGCCGGTTGAAGAGCTCCTTCCCGCCTCCTGGCAGAGCGCATTTATCCTGGGTTTTGTATCGGCAGTTTTTGATAACATACCTTTAACCAAACTATGCCTGGAACAGGGTGGATATGATTGGGGCATTCTGGCCTATACCGTAGGCTTTGGCGGGTCAATGATCTGGTTCGGATCTTCTGCAGGGGTGGCGCTGTCGAATATGTACCCTGAAGCTAAGAATACCGTAAACTATATAAAAGGTGGATGGCATGTTGCTGTGGCTTACGTGGTTGGCTTTTTAGCTGTGATGGGTGTTCTCGGCTGGCAGCCCCATGCTCCTCATAAAAAAGGAAGAGATGTGGAAATCCCTGCTATGCAGTACAATCCTGAAGAAAATTCCCACTCCACTACCGGAACTCATTAAAAGGTAAGGTTTAATTTTGAATTTTGAATTTTGAATTTTGAATTTCTTCATAAAGCCTCTTAAATTATGAGAAGGCTTAATATCAGGTTACTCGTTTATATTTCGGGTCTGATCCTCCTGATCGAAAGCCTGTTTATGCTTGCCTGTACCCCTGTTTCCCTTATTTATTCCGGTGATGACTTTTGGGCTATTATGCTGGCAGCATTGATTACCGGCTTCTCCGGCCTGATTCTATTCCTGGTTACAATGAAAACAGTCAGGAAAACCCCTGGAATCAGGGAAGGGTTTTTTGCAGTAAGCCTGACCTGGTTGCTGGCCTCACTGTTTGGCACATTGCCTTTCCTAATCAGCGGGGCGATTCCAAATTTCGCCGATGCCTGGTTTGAAACCGTATCCGGTTTCACTACAACAGGTTCTTCCGTCCTTACTGACATTGAAGTCATATCAAAAGGGATACTTTTATGGAGAAGCCTTACTCATTGGATGGGCGGTATGGGAATTATCCTCATGGTGATCGTTATCCTTCCTTCACTGAAAGCCGGAGGTATTTACCTTTTCAGTGCAGAGGCTTCCAAGATAAGCTTTGAGGAGATCCGGCCCAGGGTTATTGATACAGCCAAGCGATTTGGCGTCATTTACATCATTCTTACCCTGGCCGAAGTAATCCTGCTTACGATAGGAGGGATGCCGGTATTTGACAGTGTATGCCATTCATTTGCCACTATCGCGACCGGGGGGTTTGGCACGCAGAACGACAGCATAGCCGGCTATTCCAGCTATATACAGTATGTGATCATTGCATTTATGTTTTTGTCGGGGATCAATTTTACACTTCATTTCATGGTTTCTGTTGGTGATTTCAGAAAAGCGCTCAGGAATGAAGAACTGAGGTTTTATACCCAGATTATCCTGGCATTCACCCTGGTCATTTTCATTATTTTATATACACACGGCACTGGTTTGCACAAAGCCTTCCGTGATTCGCTCTTCCAGGTTGTTTCCATTATCACCTGCACGGGTTTTGCAACAGCCGATTACCTGCTATGGCCTGCAACCGGATGGTTTTTAATCTTTCTGGCCATGTTTGTCGGGGCATCTGCCGGATCAACAGGAGGAGGGATAAAAGTGATCCGGCACTTGCTGATGATAAAAAACCTGGCCATGGAAGTAAAGACTTTTCTTCACCCGAGGGTGATCTATGGTGTAAAATACCATGGAAGCATGATTTCAGGCGACCAGCTGCGGTCTGTCATTGCCTTCTATATCTGGTATCTTATTATATTCTTTTTCAGCTCTTTGCTCATGATGGTCATCGGTGTGGATTTCCTGACATCTATCGGAGGAGTGGCAACCAGTATGGGAGGAATTGGCCCGGGATTGGGTACAGTCGGACCAACCAGTAATTTTTATCATCTGCCTATATTTGCCAAGTTTTTACTTACATTTGACATGATCATTGGCAGGCTGGAAATCTATGCTTTCCTGGTCCTGTTTTCACCGGCATTTTGGAAAAGATGAGGAAATTAATAGTTCTGAGTTCTGAGTTAAAAGATTATAATTAAGCAAGATAAATTTAAAATTTAGAATTTAGAATTTAAAATTTATAAGTATGGGTATTAATACTTTTTTTCAAAAACTTGTACCAAAAGACAAGAAGTTCTTCCCGATGTTTGAATCGCAGGCGGAACTCATCGTGCAGGCGGCCGGTAAGTTAAATGAGATTTTTCTTACCAGTGATCCATCTATACAGGCAGACTTGTGCAAAGGGATTAAAGACTTGGAAAACCAAGGGGATGACATCGCACACCGGATATTTGATGAGCTTGATAAAACTTTCATCACGCCTTTTGACCGCGAAGACATCCACCAGTTAACTTCCACCCTGGATGATGTACTGGACTTTATCAATGGAACAAGCCAAAGGATCCGGTTGTACAAGCTGAAAGATTTCCCGGCCGAATTTGTGCAATTTTCTGAAGTGCTCATGAATGGCAGTAACGAGATCAGGAATGCCGTCAGGGAATTATACAACCTTAAACGGCCGGAGATGATCAGACAGGCGTGCATCCGTATCAACGAGGTGGAAAACCAGGCGGATGACTTGTACCATCATGTTATCTCTGATTTGTTCGAGAATGAAAAAGATGCCATTGAACTGATCAAGAAGAAAGAAGTTCTTCAAACGATGGAACGCGCCAGCGATCGTATGGAAGATGTAGCTGATGTGTTGAAAACCATTCTTATTAAATTAGCTTAAGAGAAGGCAGTATGCTGTCAATAGTTATCATTGCCATCGTAATCGCCTTGGTGTTCGACTTCCTGAATGGGATGAATGATGCAGCTAATTCCATTGCCACTGTGGTTTCCACGAAAGTTTTACCACCATTGGTTGCCGTAGTTTGGGCCGCTTTTTTCAATTTCGCAGCGGTTTTCTTTTTTGGTGTCCATGTGGCCACAACCATCGGGAAAGGCATCGTCGAAGCATCGATCATTAACGAATTCATCATCCTGGCAGCCCTGATCGGTGCTGTAATCTGGGTGTTTTCATGTACTAAAATAGGCCTCCCGATAAGTGTTTCTCATGCCCTGATCGGGGGTTTGATCGGCCCGGCTCTCATGGTAGGTGGTAAAGGCGTCCTGATTTCTGCAGGTATAATTAAAGTTGCCCTTTTTATAGTGTTGTCCCCTCTTATAGGCTTGGTATTGGGCTACTTGCTGATGATTCTGACGATGATGGTCTTCCGTCATCAGGCTCCCATGAAAGTTGATCATCTTTTCAGGGGTTTGCAGTTGGTTTCCTCGGCAATCTTCAGCATCGGTCATGGCACCAATGATGCCCAAAAGACCATGGGGATCATTTCAATTCTTTTATTCAGCACAGGCCGTATCGGTCCTGAATTCCACGTTCCATTCTGGGTAATCATAGCATCTTACTCTGCCATTTCCCTGGGAACACTAACAGGTGGATGGAAAGTTATTAAAACACTCGGTTTAAATTTGACTGACCTTAAACCTGTTCATGGATTTTGTGCGGAAACAGCTGGTGCTATTACCATTATCGGGAGTTCACTCGCCGGAATACCTGTCAGCACAACTCATACCATTACCGGATCGATCATGGGTGTAGGCATGACCAGGAGGCTTTCTGCTGTCCGCTGGGGAGTTGTGGGGAAAATTGTCATGGCCTGGCTATTTACCATCCCAGGCACGATAGCGATCAGCGCGGGAGCGTATTACGTGATATCATTGTTTCTCTGAAGATGACGCTACGGAATTCCAGATTTCTGGTTTCTGGTTTCTGGTTCAGGCACTTACACCTACTGTCAACTTCTGTCTTCTACTCTTTAGTATTATTAAAAAGACTGGTATATCCTTTCATGATGCCACGGGCGGAACTGGCAATGAAGGTAAGTATCTCATCGCGCTCGGGTGTGGCCGGCACGTCGGCTTCAATAATATTCACGGCCTGGGAGACATTATAATTCTTCAGGTAGATGATACGGTAGATTTCCTGGATCTGGTTAATCTGCTCATTGGTAAACCCTCTTCTGCGGAGACCGATAGAATTGACACCCACATAGGAGAGGGGCTCACGTGCTGCTTTGGTATAAGGTGGAATATCTTTCCTGGCCATACCGCCGCCTGAAATCATGGAATGGGCCCCGATCTTTACAAACTGGTGTACAGCTGCCAATCCGCCAACGATAGCATAATCATCGATTTCTATGTGCCCGGCGAGGGTGGCTGCATTGGCGAGGATCACGTTATTGCCTATTACGCAATCATGTGCTACATGAACATAAGCCATCAACAGGCAGTTCTTTCCGATAACGGTTTTATAACTGGCTTTTGTACCGCGATTTACAGTGACAAATTCCCGGATAGTGGTATTATCACCTATATGAACGGTGGTTTCTTCCCCGTCGAATTTCAGATCCTGCGGGATGGCAGAAATTACTGCTCCCGGGAAGATCCTGCAATTTCTTCCGATCCTGGCCCCTTCCATAATGGTGGCATGATGGCCAATCCAGGTACCTTCTCCGATTTCGGTATTTTTTTCAATGGTAACAAATGGGTCGAGGATCACATTATTGGCTACTTTGGCCTGGGGATGAACATATGCTAACGGTTGGATCATTTCTTTGGATTTGCTATGTTATTGGTTCCTTTTTCCACGATTGAAGCCATTAGCACGGCCTCCATAACAATTTTATTACCAACATAGGCAACGCCTTCCATGTGGCAGATGCCCCTCCTGATTGGCCCGGCAAGTTTCAGGTCAAAAATCAGCGTATCACCGGGTACAACTTTTTGCCGGAATCTGACCTGGTCAATTTTAAGAAACAAAGTAGTGTAATCCTGCGGATTAGGGACGGTACTAAGGACCAATACACCGCCTGCCTGGGCCATGGCTTCCACCTGGAGCACGCCGGGCATCACCGGTTCATCAGGGAAATGACCTACAAAGAATGGTTCGTTCATCGTTACATTTTTCACTCCAACGACTCTGTTTTCAGTCATTTCGATGATTTTATCGATCAGGAGGAAAGGTGCCCGATGGGGCAGGATGCTCTTAATCTGGTTGATATCCAGGATCGGCGGTTTGTTCGGATCATACAATGGCGCTTGGCTCATTTTTCGGTCTTTATTAAGTTGTTGTCTGATCAGTCTTGCGAATTTTGCATTAGCGGTATGCCCGGGCCGACGGACAATGATATGTGCTTTCAATGGTTTCCCCAGCAGGGAAAGGTCCCCGACTACATCGAGCAGTTTATGACGGGCAGGTTCATTTTCAAAATGCAGTTCCAGGTTATTCAATATCCCTTCATTCAGCACTTTTACCGAAGGTTTTTTAAAAAGCTTGGCGAGCCGGTTAAGTTCTTCCTGGTTAACAGTCCTGTTAACAAAAACGATGGCATTATTAAGATCTCCGCCACGGATAAGCTCATTCTTCAGCAGGTATTCCAGTTCATGGAGGAATACAAATGTCCTGCAAATGGATATTTCATGACTGAAGTCTTCTATTTTTTCCATGATGGCATACTGTGAACCCAGGACTTTGGTTTCGAAGTTTATCATCGTCGTCACCTTGAACCGTGGGTAGGGCATAGCCACCATTTCGATCTTGTTTTCAGGCTCTTCGTAAAATACAGGGGTGCGTAATTCGAAATATTCACGCACTGCAGGTTGTTCCTGGATACCACATTGGTTAAGCGCCTCGATAAAATAACGGGAACTGCCGTCCATAATAGGGGTTTCCGCCTGGTCAACTTCAATGATAAGGTTATCAATCCCGAGTCCTGCTATTGCAGCAAGAACATGCTCAACAGTCTGTATCTTGGCCCCGTTTTCTGCAATACTGGTGCCCCGTGCCGTATCAACAACGTTTTCGACAACAGCATTTATTTCCGGTCGTCCTTCCAGGTCAATACGGATGAACTTTTTGCCAAAATTGATCGGTGCCGGCCGGAAGGTCAAAGTTACCTCTTTACCGGTGTGTAATCCAACTCCGGTAAGGCTTCCAGGCCTTTTGACTGTTTTTTGGTTATCTAACATAATATCCTGCAAAGATACTAATTATCAGCTTACCAGGAATAAAGGTTTAAGGTTGGTTCAATCTTCTTTCCAATTGATCCAGCCTTTTAACGATTTCAGGGAGGTTTTTAAAGTGGACCAGCGCTCTCCTGTGAATGGAGATGTCAATGGCCGGGGACCCCATAAAAATTGATCCGTCTTTTAAATCACAGGATACACCAGATTGGGCGCCAATTTTGACATCATCGCCGATGGATAAATGACCGACAAAACCAACCTGTCCTGCAATCATGCAGTTTTTGCCTATCTTGGTTGAGCCGGAGATGCCGGTTTGTGCAGCAATGACAGTATTTTCCCCGATCTCTACGTTATGCGCTATCTGGATCAGGTTATCCAGTTTAGCTCCTTTACGGATAATGGTAGATCCAAGTGTAGCCCTGTCGATAGTGGTATTGGAACCAATCTCTACGTTATCCTCAATAATGACATTGCCGATCTGGGCAATCTTCTTATAGTTTTTGTCCTGTTGAGGGGCAAAGCCAAAGCCATCAGCGCCTATCACTACACCGCCATGTATCGTGCATTCTTTACCGATAATATTATCAGAATAAACAACAACGCCGGCGAAAAGGGTCGAATCACTGCCTACTTTAACATTATCGCCCAAAAATACCTGGGGGAAGATCTTTGCATTATCTCCTATTACAACATGCTCTCCAATATATGCAAATTCACCGATATAAACATCCTTGCCGATAACGGCAGATTTTGCCACGAAGGATAACGATGAAACGCCTTTCTTTTCATTAATTTTCTTGTTATATAATTCCAGCAACCTGGCAAATGCAGTATAAGCATCTTCAACACGGATCAGGGTCGAACGGATAGGCTGATCAGGTGAAAAATCCTTGTTGACAATGACAATCGATGCCCGGGTAGTATATATGTAGGGTGTATATTTTGGATTTGCCAGAAATGAAAGTGTTCCAGGTTCCCCTTCTTCGATTTTGGAAAGACGACTTATCGTAGCATCGGGGTTACCTTCAACAATACCTTCTATAACTTCTGCTATCTGGCTGGCTGAAAACTCCATGTCCATGTGTGCTGGATTTATATGAAAACAAACTTCTTAGCAGGAACAAAAGTATTAAATTTATACGTTTATTATAAAATCACTCCCCGATACAATAAAACCGGTTTATTTTCATTTCATTAGTACAAAAATAAATTTTCCGGGACACTTAAACGGTATAAATGGAAAAGATCAAGATTCTCTGGGTTGATGATGAGATAGAGATACTCAAGCCGCACATTATGTTCTTAGAGCAAAAAGGATATGAGGTGGATACTTCAAACAATGGTGATGAAGGGCTTGAAATGATATTTAGCAGGCCTTATGATATAATTTTTTTAGATGAAAATATGCCAGGTCTTACAGGTATAGAAACATTGGAAAGAATAAAAACGAAATACCCTAACCTGCCAGTGGTCATGATCACTAAAAGTGAAGAGGAGTCGATCATGGAAGATGCCATTGGATCCAATATCGCCGACTTCCTGATCAAACCGGTTAAGCCGAACCAGATTCTCCTGAGCCTGAAAAAAAACCTGGAAAACAAAAAACTGGTCAGTGAAAAGACCTCATCTTCCTACCAGCAGGAATTCAGGAATATCAGCATGGACATCTCGAATAACCCTGATCACAAAGGCTGGGTCGATATATTCCGGAGCCTCACCCGTTGGGAACTGGAACTGGAAAAATCGAGCGATGAGAGCATGCAGGAGGTGCTTCAATTTCAGAAGAACGAAGCAAACCAGGTTTTCTCCAAATATGTTGAGAATAATTACCTCAATTGGGTCAATGGCAGGGTAAAAGATTACCCGGTTATGTCGCCCAATCTTTTCAATGAAAAGATATTCCCTTTGATGGACAGCAATGAGTCCCTTTTTGTAATCCTCATTGATAATCTCCGATATGACCAGTGGAAAGCTATACAGCCTATCCTGGAAGAGTATTTCAGGGTTGAAAAAGAAGAAATTTATTATAGCATCCTGCCAACAACCACTCAATACGCCCGCAATGCCATTTTCGCCGGCCTAATGCCGCTTGAGATCGAACGAAAGTATCCCAAATACTGGACTTCTGAGGAGGAAGAAGGCACCAAAAACCAGTTTGAAGGAGAATTACTTGGAGAGCAATTAAAACGCCACGGCAAAGATGTCAAATATGCATACCAAAAGGTATTAAACCTGACTGCCGGGAGAAAACTTCTTGAGACAGTTCCCAATTTGATTAATAATAAGCTCACGGTGATCGTATACAATTTTGTCGATATGCTTTCCCATGCCCGCACAGAAATGGAAATCATCCGGGAACTGGCCGATGATGAAAAAGCGTACCGCTCGCTGATGGTTTCCTGGTTCAACAATTCACCGTTATTTGACATCATTAAATACCTTGCGGGAAAAAAGATAAACCTGGTCATTACGACCGACCATGGTTCCGTTCGTTCGCAGGATCCTGTGAAGGTGGTGGGTGACCGAAATACTACGACAAACCTGCGGTATAAATCCGGCAAGAGCCTGAATTACAATTACAAGGAAGTTTTTGAGGTGCGGAATCCACACGATGCATTCCTTCCCAGGACTAATGTAAGTTCGACATATATTTTTTGCCGGAAGAACGATTTTTTCGCTTATCCGAACAACTACAACTATTACGTGAATTATTACCGTAATACTTTCCAGCATGGAGGCATTTCCCTGGAAGAGATCCTTGTGCCGGTGGCATATCTGAAAGCGAAGTGAGGCAATTTGCAAAATCAGCAAACTTGTATTAACTTTGATCTTTACGTTTTCTCTAATGAAAGATCTTGTTTTCCAGAATATTACTCTTTCGGAAGTGCCTGATATTGCACGTAAGATCCTTGATGAATATCCTGAAGAGCGGGTTTTTGCCTTATATGGTGACCTTGGGGCCGGAAAGACCACACTGATCAAAGCATTGTGCCATGTTCTCGGCGTAAACGATGAAGTGACCAGCCCTTCTTTTGCGATTGTCAATGAATATGAAGCCGGAGGAATTGATTTGATTTATCATTTTGATTTTTACCGGATTAAAAAACTGGAAGAAGTTTTGGATATTGGTTATGAAGAATACCTGTACAGCGGTTATTATTGTTTGCTGGAATGGGCTGACAAGATAGAGGAACTTTTACCTGAGGCATACGTATACATAGCCATTACGAAAAACGAAAACGATGAAGGCCGGAAAATGATCATCACCGTTAAAAATTAGTCAAACACCAATCACATCCTGACATGGATCAGAATCAGAAAAGCTTCATCAAGTTTTCGCATTCCGAAAGCTTGATGCCCAAGGAAGAAATGCTGGAAGTGCAGCGGCAGAGGTGCCGGCTGACCATTGGAATACCGAGAGAGATTGCTCACCAGGAGCGAAGGGTTGGCCTGGTGCCGGAAGCCGTTAGCCTCCTGGTACAAAACGGACATACAGTTCTGATAGAGACGAATGCCGGCTCTGGGGCAAGGTTCCATGATCATGAATACAGTGAGGCCGGAGGTCAGATTGTTTATTCTGATAAGGAAGTATACCAGGGCGATATTATCCTGAAAGTTTCTCCCCCAACTGAGGAAGAGATAGAAATGATGATGGAGAAGCAGGTCATCTTTTCAGCTTTGAACCAGAGTAACCGTGAAGTTTCCTACTTCCGGAACCTCATCCGCAAAAAGGTCACTGCCTTTGCACATGAATACATACAGGATCAGTTCAGTTCTTTCCCCGTCAGGCGGACGATCAGTGAGATCGTGGGCAATGCATCCATTATGCTTGCCGCCCGGTACCTGAGCGATCCTGAATACGGAAAAGGTAATATGCTGGGCGGTTTTTCCGGTATCAGCCCGACGGAGGTGGTTATCATTGGCGCCGGAACTGTGGCAGAGAATGCTGCCCGCGTAGCTTTAGGGATGGGTGCTACAGTCAAGGTATTTGACGATTCTATTTACCGGTTACGCAGGCTCCAGGTGAATATCCAGAACCGCATTTTCACCTCTATTATCCAGCCCAAAGTGCTGATGAATGCACTGGTTACGGCAGATATCGTCATTGGCGCCATTCATAGCGTCCAGGGGCATACACCGGTGATCATCACTGAAGACATGGTAAAAAATATGAAACCTGGGGCAGTCATCATTGATGTCAGTATCGACCAGGGGGGATGTGTTGAAACCTCTCGCATTACCACCCATCAGAACCCGGTTTTTAAAAAATATGATATCATTCATTATTGTGTGCCCAATATTGCTTCCCAGGTACCACACACTGCTTCATACGCGCTGAGTAATTTCTTTACACCGGTTATGCTGCGCATCGGTGAAGAAGGAGGGGTCGATAACCTGATCCGCCGTGACCGTGGCATTTGTAAGGGAGTTTATTTGTTTAAGGGAATCCTGACCAGGCAAAGCATAAGCGACTCTTTCAACCTGCCTTTCCAGGATATTGACTTGCTCCTGGCCGCTTTCGGTGGCTGACCCGGTATTATAAAATAAATCTTTGCATGTGAAACAACCTGCCAATATTAAAATTGAATCTTTAACCTATCCGGTTTATCTTGGTTTTAATCTATGGCGTGAAATTGATCAGGTCCTGCAACCCTTTCTGAATTCCGGGGGAATTTATATTCTTACAGACAATAACACACATAGCCATTGCCTGCCTGTTCTGAAAGATAATGTTCCCCTGTTGGCTGAGCGACCTTTGTTTTCGATTTCACCAGGTGAGCGGCCTAAAGATTTAACAAATCTTGAAAGAATATGGACCTGGCTGATGGAAGCCGGCGCCGGTCATAATTCATTGCTCATAAACCTCGGCGGTGGGGTGGTCAGCGACCTGGGTGGGTTTGCCGCAGCAACCTTTCACAGAGGGATGCATTATATCAATATTCCCACTTCGCTTATAGCACAGGTTGATGCTGCCATTGGCGGCAAGACCGGATTAAATATCTCAGGGATAAAAAACCAGGCCGGCCTTTTCTATGACCCTGCAGCGGTTTTTAGCATACCGGTGTTTCTTGAAACCCTGCCTGAAGTTCATTTTAGATCAGGTTTTGCCGAGATCATCAAATGTGCCGCTCTTTCAGGTCATAAATTCTGGGAACTATTGAAAAAAGATGGCACCCCGGAGAGTAAACATATCTTCCGGCTCATCTCCGAAACCGTTAACTTCAAATGCTGGATAGTTGCAGCAGATCCTTCAGACCGGTCCACCAGAAAAATGCTTAACTTTGGACATACGGTAGGGCATGCCCTGGAAAGCATCTCTAATATCCGGGGCGAGGATGAAATGTTGCATGGTCAGGCAGTCGCCACCGGGATGATATGTGAGGCTTACATTTCATATGAAATGGCAGGATTGGGCGCGGAAGCGCTGGACGAGATTTCAGCTGTGATCAAATCTTTTTTCGACTTAAAACCTTTAAAAGAAAATCTGTTTGACCAATTGGTAAAAATAATAAATTACGATAAGAAGAAAACCGACAATGGGATTGGGTTTTCCTTGCTTGAATGTTTGGGGAAACCTTCCCTGGGTATTTTGGTCAATCATTCAAACCTCATCAATTCATTTGAATATCATAACAATATAATTCAACAGTGATAAAGATTACTAAAGCAAACCGAAGTTGTTTCGGTGAGATCAGGCTTCCCACATCTAAAAGCATATCAAATCGTTTGCTTATCCTCCAATTTTGCTATGGTCCGGCACTTAGTATCAAGAACCTTTCCCATGCCGATGATACCGTGCTCTTATCGTCATTACTTGATCTGATCAGGCAGTACCAGCTTCGTGGCGATACCGGCCTGCTCCGGGTCGATACCAAGAATGCAGGGTCTGTTTTGCGGTTCCTGTTGCCTTTGCTGACGGTTACACGTGGACATTATTTGTTAACAGGAAATGAACGTATGGTTCAAAGGCCGATCGGTGCCCTGGTGGACGCACTGCGTGAAACCGGTGCCGACATTGAATATCTCGATAGGGTCGGGTTTCCGCCATTACTTATCAGAGGAAGGACCATCAGTGGCAGAAGAATCACTTTGGATGCTTCTGTCAGCAGCCAGTTTCTCACAGCATTGCTTTTACTGGCACCTAAGCTTGAGGAAGGTTTAACCCTTGAATTGACCGGAAAACCGGTGTCATGGCCCTATGTGAAAATGACCACGGGGATACTTACGGAATTAAGCGTTCAGGTGATCGTGCAGGAAAATGCAATCCACGTTTATAATAAGCCGTCAATAAATACGGAGATTGAAGTCGAACCCGACTGGAGCGCTGCATCATTCTGGTATTGCATGCTATCCATGGCTGAGAAAGGAGAGGTTTTTTTCCCTGGATTGCGCAAGTCAGGCCGGCAGGGTGATCAGCAGGTAGCTACATTTTTCGGGCAACTGGGAGTGGACACCATTGAGGAAAAAGATGGCATCAGGATTTTAAAGGGGAAACATGTACACGATAAATTCCAGGCTGATTTCAATGGTTTCCCCGATCTGGCCTTACCGGTGATTCTTGCCTGCGGCGTTGCAGGTGTAAATGGAATATTTACCGGCATGGACCGGCTGCGCATTAAGGAGTCTGACCGGATTGAGGCAATTACAGCCGGCCTTCTTAAAACAGGCATTATCCTCCGGGAAGAGCCCTCCGGAACATGGGTGTCATCCGGTTTTTTGAAAGATCCTTTCGATCTGTTCACATCAGATTATGAGGATCACAGGGTAGCCATGACATTTGCCTGTCTCGCTTTGAAAGGTTTCGCAGTAAATCTTGAACATCCGGAAGTTGTCAGTAAGTCTTACCCGGGGTTCTGGAAAGACCTCGAATCCGTTGGCTTTGCCTGCAGTATTTGATGTTGAAAAGATTTAAGCCAGCAACACCGATTATTTATAACTTTGCCTGATAAACCTGTCAGGTTTTTTTGATTATGATGACCGTCGACATTTTTATTCCCTGCTTTATTGATCAGATCTATCCGCAGACTGGTTTTAACATGATAAAAATATTGGAAAAATATGAGATCGATGTTTATTATAATGAAAACCAGACTTGCTGCGGGCAAATATCATTTAACAGCGGGTTTTGGGATGATGCCAAGGCAATTGGTGAGAAATTCATCCTCGAATTTAACCATAACCGCCCCGTAGTTGTACCATCAGCTTCCTGTGCAGGTTTTGTCAGAAATTATTACGGGGAACTTTTCCACAACACCGGGCTGCATCTTGAATTCAGGCAGCTACAGAAAAATATCATCGAGTTTACTGATTTTCTGGTCAATGAATTAAAGGTAACTGACCTGGGCGCAACTTTCGAACATAAGGTCACGTATCATGATTCCTGTGCTGCCCTAAGGGAATATAAGCTTGGAAATGAACCCCGGTTATTGCTTGAGAAAGTAAAAGGGCTGGAACTGATTGAAATGAAAGATCGTGAAGTTTGCTGTGGTTTTGGCGGGACATTTTCCGTTAAAAATGAATCCATTTCAACTGCCATGGCCCAGCAAAAAGTTCAGCATGCGCTTGACACCGGGGCTGAATATATCGTTTCCACGGATGCTTCGTGCCTTATTCATCTTGATGGGTTCATCCGTAAACACCAACTCCCATTAAAAACCATTCATATCATTGATGTACTGGCTTCTGGCTGGTGAAAGAAAACGTATTTACAGTAATTCTTTCATTTTTTTAACTCACTTGAACCAGAAAATATCTAATTTTGATGGAGCATCTGAATCATTAACCTTTCTGACTATGAAAGCTACCGATACTAAATTTATATATGCACTAGCGTTCATTTTTCACTTTTCACTTTTCATTTTTCACTCTTCATTTACTTACGCCCAAACGCCTACTGTGCAGGATTGCATGGGTGCCATTCCCGTTTGCCAGGATATATATGTCGAGGAAAACTCCTATTCGGGATCAGGAAATTATCCCCATGAAATATTTAATCCATCCACAGGATGCGAGTATGATTGTCCGGGAAGTTGCCTGGACGGGGAACAGAACAGCGTATGGTATATTTTTACAGTCCAGGTTGCCGGAAATCTCCGGATCCTTATTGACCCGATCGGTAATGACGATTATGACTGGGCAGTTTATGATCTTACAGAACTCAGGTGTGCGGATATCTATACCGACTATGCCCTGATGCAAAAGAGCTGCAATGCATACGGACAACCCCCGGATGGTAATACAGGCATCAGCACGGCCATGGGAGGTACGAGTAACTGCAACGTTTGCGGACCGTCAAGTTTATGGAATAAGGACCTTCCTGTCCTTGTGGGCAGAACTTACGTACTCGTCGTTGAGAACTGGAGTGGTACTAATGACGGTTATACCCTCGATTTCAGCGCTTCCACCGCCAGCATTTACGATAATGTAAGACCTTCGCTCCAAACCGTACTTGCGGATGAAATCACTTGCGGCGACACGGAAATTATCGTCGAATTTTCTGAAAATGTGATGTGTGAGTCAGTTAATCCTACGGATTTTCTCCTCGCTGGTCCTGGCGGCCCTTACACCGTAATTGATGCACAGGGTGAGACCTGCCTGCTTGGTGGTGAAATGGAAAAGCGGTATACATTAATTATCGACCGGCCCATTAATTCCGATGGGGATTATTCCGTGCAACTGGTACCGTTGAATTTCGTCTATGATGCCTGTAATAATTTTGCCCTGGGGAATACCATCGTCTTTGCTGTTGACCTCGGTGCTCCCGTCATCAACGAATTTTCAATGGATATCCAACCGGCAACCTGCGGGTTGTCTAATGGCTCCATTACAGGATTACAAATTATAGGAACCCCGCCTTACAGTTATATATGGACTGATGAGTCGGGCGATACGGTCGGTACCCAGTTGGATCTTATCGATGTCCCCAGTGACAATTATTTCCTGAAGGTAAGCGATAACAACACGTGTGAATCGGATGGCGGGCCCTATTTTATAGATCAAACGGGCGAACCGCAGGTGGATGATGCGGGAATTCTGATCACTGGCGCCAATTACGGGGCTAACAACGGCCATATTACCGGCCTTGTGATTAGCGGCACCGAACCCTTGGTATTTTTATGGACGGACGAAAGTAATAATCCTATGGGTACTGACTCCGAACTGCATAATGTTTATTCGGGAAATTATTACCTGCTGGTTACCGACACTTATGGCTGTGATACACTTGCAGGCCCATATTTTGTGCAGCAGATCGGTGGTCCTATAGGGGTTCAGGCTGCATCGCATCCCCCCGTAATCTGTGCCGGTGAATCCTCACAACTTGTTGCTACCGGATTTGGAGGGACTGAACCTTATACCTACTCCTGGATATCCAACCCTCCTGGATTTACTTCTGACATTCAATCTCCTACGGTATTTCCTTGGGTAACAATTATTTATACCGTTACAATCAGTGATCCTTATAACAATGACGCCTCAGCTGCGGCAACGGTGAACGTAAACCCGCTTCCTGTTTCCAATGCCGGAACTGATCAGACAATCCCATATGGGACCAGTACGACCATATACGGCACGGTGACCGGAGGAAGCGGATCTTATGAATATTTCTGGGAACCGGCAAATATGGTTATTAGCCCGACAGCTCAAAACACGGCAACTAAAAACCTATACCAGACTACACTATTCAGGTTCAGGGCCATTGATGCCAATTCCGAATGTGTCAGCCTGTTTGATACCATTATTGTATCGCTTGAAGGAGGGCCACTTGGGGTCACTTTATCAGTACAGGATGATACGATATGTAAAGGTGAAACCACCGTAATTACAGCCTATGGTTTTGGCGGAGATCAAGACAATTATACCTATACATGGTATTATGGAACAGACTTATTAAAAGTAGATAACAACCAGGTGTCAACGCTTGATATCAGCCCGCTGATCCCGGGAATTCATGTTTATACCGTTGAAATATTTGATGGATATAACACCTTGTCTTCAAATATCTCTGTATATGTTGCTCCCTCACCGATATTTTTCATTCTTGGCGGACCACAGATCATTGCCTGTCCGGCAGATACGGTTACCCTTGAACCCAACCATACTTTTCCCGGGGCTTCTTATTACTGGTCTAATGGCAGCACTGATGCATCTGTCCGTTTGGCGACAACCGGGATTGGTTTTACTGTCAAGACACTGTATTTGAAAATCACGAATAGCGAAGGCTGCGAATGTGCTGACAGTGTGACGGTAACCTTTGATTTCGCCGCATGCTTTGGAATAGAAGAATACAAGACTTATCCGACTGTTAAAGTCTATCCAAATCCTTCTGCGGGCCTTATCAATGTGGACCTGGAAGAAAGTGGAGGATTTTCTGAATTGCAGATCATAAATCCAATGGGCGCTGTTGTTTATAGAAATGACCTGGGGAATTTAATGCCGGGAAAATCTTTAATTGTTGCTGATCTGTCAAAATACCCAAAAGGAGTTTATGTGCTAAGGGCTATTCATGATCGCTTTATTCACATTCAAAAAGTCGTGCTTAATTAACTTTTTTTTAGTGAGTGATTCAAATTCAATAACCTGATTTGATATTATTTATATCTTAGCCCGCTTGTTCAAAAACAGGACCATCATCAAAAAAAATACTTTTACTACAATGAGAATAGTCTTATTAATATTAATGTCGGTCATGTTCCTGGCTTCAAATGGCCAGTCTGATGCTGACAAACCGGTTAGCGGAAAGCTTCCGGGACTCCCTTTTGTTTTTGACCAGAAAGAGTTTGGTGACAGGTTTTCAGTTTTATATTATTCAGAAGATGATTATGATTATTATGTAATAGACCTGACAAAACTTGGCGACAGGTTTGAAAGGATCTATTTTATGAACCTTACTTATGAAGATTCAATGGTGGTTAATCTTAACCCTGATATTGAAAATGATCAGATTTGGTTTAAGGCCTTTTATCAATATAAAGAGGCAGAAATCACTTGCCTTTTTAAGGACTTAAAAGAAAAGGCAGATAAAGCCAACCAGGATATGACTGCAGGAGAGAAATCAGTATGGATGGGTAAATTCGACAAATTCAAAAAAAATAATGGCCATGAATAGAAAGATATTCCTGTTGCTGGGACTATCTCTCCTGGCAGTTGTGAAATTAAGCGGACAAGGCCTGCTGTGTCAAACTTCCGAACCTTTCTGTACAGGCTCTATTTATACTTTCCCCGCCGGCACAACAGGATCTGCTGAGTATGGCCCTTATTACGATTGCCTGAGTACGCAGCCTGCACCTGCCTGGTACCATATGCTGATCGATAACCCGGGACCGATCACGATTTATATGTTCAGCACGCCGTTGGTAGATATTGATTTCATTTGCTGGGGGCCTTTCACGGATCCTTTTGCTCCCTGTCCTTATGGACTAACCTACTCCACGGTCGTTGATTGCAGCTATTCGCCTAATCCCACTGAGTACTGTGTTATCCCAAACGGTCAAACCGGCCAGTATTATATCCTTCTGATCACCAACTATTCCCAGGATCCTTGCGAAATCACTTTTTCACAAACCGGTGGAAGCGGGAGCACCGACTGTACTATTTTACCTCCCCCGGTGTCAAACAACGGACCTCTTTGTGTTGGGGAAACCTTGAATCTTTATGCTGAAACCGTTACTAATGCTTCCTATTGGTGGAGCGGCCCGGCTGGCTTTCTTTCTGCCCAGCAAAATCCTGTGATCCCAAATGTGACTACCGCAAATGCAGGAGATTATTCTTGTATCATTACCGTTAATGGCCAGAGCAGCGACCCGGCGATTTCAACCGTGATCATTTACAATAGGCCTACAGCCTCCCTTTTAAGCGCGGATACGACTGTATGCCCGGGTACCCCTGCTTATGCACTTATGCAATTCACGGGTTGGGGACCTTTCAAAGTCTATTACAATGATGGGTCGAATAATTTTGAAGCGACTAACCTTTATGGCCCTGTGGATACGATTTTTCTTTTTCCGACGGGTCTGACGACTTATACTTTCACCAAAGTAGAAGATATTCATTGTGAAAGGAACCTTATTTTTATGGATCTCATAGCAGAAACTTATCCGGCCACTTCCGGAACGTTAAGCGGGACAAATACTATTTGTGCGGGGGAATCGGCCGGGTTAACCTTTACCCTGGCAGGGTCGCCACCATGGAGTATTACATATACCGCCAACGGAGCCGATCCTCAGACAGTTGCCGCCAATTCATCGCCATATTTAGTTACGGTTTACCCGACCGCTACAACCACGTATGCCTTTACTTACCTCGAAGATATTAATTGTACAGGGCAAACCTCAGGACAGGCAATAGTTACAGTGAACCCTTCTCCGACAACTAATGCCGGTACTGATCAGACTATTGCCTATGGAACAACTACTACGCTGAACGGACAGGCTTCAGGAGGGTCAGGTGATTACCAATATTCCTGGGAGCCGGCAGACAAACTTACAAATCCCAATATTCAGCAGCCAACAACCGTTAATCTTACCGAGTCTACCTTATTTACCCTTACCACTACTGACAATGTGGGAGGATGTTACGATACAGATGATATTTTGGTTACCATAACAGGAGGTCCTTTAGGTTGTTATCCTGCAGCGCATCCGCCTGCCATTTGCGCCGGGGAGTCTTCTCAATTAATATCCCTGGCTTCAGGGGGATCCGGAAGCTATACATTCCTCTGGAGTTCAAATCCAGCCGGGTTCAGCTCAACCCTTCCCGACCCGGTGGTGACTCCAACGCAAACCACTACATACACCGTTTTAGTTAATGACGGATACAACGTGATTACCGGCAATGCTACCGTTAATGTCCATCAACTACCTGTCCCGGAGGCTGGTAACGATATCACCATTCCACATGGGACTACCACGGTCCTGCAAGGTTCCGCCACAAGCGGCAGCGGTTCTTATTCCTATCACTGGGAACCTGCCGATAAACTGGTGGATCCGGATATAGCCCAACCACACACTTTCAACCTGTTCGCCACAACTCTTTTTACCCTGTATGTGACTGATCTGACTTTTGGCTGCGAGGCAGCCGCTCCCGACCAGATGACTGTCATTATTTCGGGTGATGCCCTTGCAATTAATCCATCGGTTTCTGATGAAGACATATGCTTTGGCGAGTCGGCACAACTCTTTGCACTTGCCGGCGGCGGTTCAGGAACTTACACTTATAGCTGGGTTTCCAGTAATGGTTTTTCTTCTACAATACAAAACCCTGTAATTACACCCCAGATGCCAGGGGCTTTCATATACACCTGTACCGTCAATGATGGATTTAACTCTGTACAGGGCTCTGTAGCCATAAATGTCAGATCTGTCCCCTTTATTGACTTTGGTTTCGGGGACACCACTATTTGCGTTTATGACACAGTGGTGCTTGACGCCGGAAACCCCGGTTCAGAATACGTTTGGTCCAATGGTTCGACCGAAAGTTGGATCCTGGTGGCTACGACAGGTATTGGATTTGATATGCAAACCCATTCGGTTACCGTTACCAATCCTTCAGGATGCCAATTAGAAGCAACTGTTAATGTGAAATTCGATTTTTCAGCCTGTAATGGTATTGAAGGAGATGAGACCGGGAAACTTTGCCGTATTTATCCAAACCCCGGAGATGGAACTTTACACCTTGTTTTCCAACCCGGTGTCAAAGAAGCTATAGTCAGCGCCAGCAATTTACTTGGGCAGAATATCTGTGGGCCATATCATTTTGATGGCCTGGATAAAAAAAGTGAAGTCATTATTAATATTGGGAATCAGCCTGAAGGGGTATATTTTATCCATATAAAAAACAATGTTTCGGTTTTATATACAACTAAATATATTTTAAGAAGATAATTTTGCCATGGCTTTCCGCCTGGTGGCCGGGTAAAGACTCATTTGCCCGGCTGATTATACGGAAAATGTTACCTTTGGCCATCCTAAAAACCCAACAATCATTCATTAAATTACAAATCCCAGCATGAATAAGAGCGTTTCCCGAAACTATTACTACTATTTAACAATTCTGGTACTGGCGGCATTCATTTTGATTGCTCCCGGGAATTTATTTTCTCAGGGCTATCTGAAAGCCGAGGTTCGTAATACTAACTGCACTGTTGCCAGCCACGAAGCAGACCGTTGGTTTTTCGGACAAAATGCCGGCCTGGATTTCAGGCCTCAGGATCCGATACCTGACGTGACAAATTTTCTGATGAATATCCCGACCAGTCCTGCAGTAATGGCCGACAGTATGGGTAACATATTATTCTATACTGACGGAACTAAAGTCTGGGACCGGATGGGTGGTCTTATGCCCAACGGTTCCGGCCTGCACGGTTTTGTGGGCTATACGATGCCGGTTCTTATCGTTCCAAAGCCGGGAAGTGATAGTATATACTATATCTTTACGACACATCGCCCCAAGCAGAATCCCAGCGATCCACAGACTATTTACGGTTTCGAATATAATGAAGTCAATCTGAACAGGAACGGTGGCCTGGGAGATATCACCAAGAAGAATAAGATACTGCTCCAACCCGAAGTTTCTTCGAAATTATCCGCGATCCAACATAGTAATGGAAAAGATTATTGGGTTGTGGCTCACAGGTTTAACTCAAATGAGTTTTACTCCTTCGCGGTCACCTCAAATGGGGTAGATACCACCAATTATGTCAGTAGTACTATTGGGACCGTTCATTCGGCACCCGGAGAAACTAATAATGGTATCGGTTTTATGAAAATCAGCCCGGACGGTTCCAAACTTGCCTTGGCCATCCACGGTTCAGATATTTATGAAATTTTCAACTTTGATGCATCTAATGGAAGAGTAACCAATGCCGTCACTTCTTCACAGGTTTTTAATGAAGCCTATGGCATAGAATTCTCATCCGATTCAAGGTATTTATATGCAACCACTACGTCCACGAGCCTTCCACAGCCGAACTTTACACCGCCATCCTACCTGTTCCAGTTCGATGTAAGCTTGGGAAACGCCATCTTCAATAATTATGATACTATAGCTTCTGATACACTTGGAAGTTATTTCGGAGGAATCCAATTGGGAACTGACGGTAGGATTTATGTGTCCAGGTCACCTAATGGTTCCGCTGCATTAGCGGTGATTCAAAATCCTAAAAGACCTGGCACGGCCTGTAATTTCACAGCAAATGCAATGGACCTGCAGGGAAAAAGAAGCCGCTTCGGCTTTCCGAATTTCATGCAATCCTATTTCGACCTGCCACACTTTGATGTGGAAAATATTTGTTTTACCGACACAACCATTTTCACCCTGCAGAATAATTCGAATATTGGTAATGTCTCCTGGCAGTTTGGTGATCCTGCCAGTAGCTCTAATTCTTCAACAGCAGTCCAGCCGGATCATGTTTTCTCCGGCCCCGGTTCCTATACCGTGCAGGTTACGGAGACCTATAACGGCGTAACATACGGTCCATATTCTGAATCAGTGGTTGTCAATGAATTACCTTCTGTCAACATCGGCGATACGGTATATATGTACCCCGGTTCCCCGATCCTGCTTGATGCTGGCGAAGGATATGCCTCATACGAGTGGTCAACCGGCGAGAATACCCAGGTGGTGAAAATCAATGAGTCCGGGACTTATTGGGTAACTGTACAAAATGCACTTTGCTGTTATAATATCGACACAGTCCTCGTAATCTACTTCGATGTAATTGTACCCAATGCTTTCCGCCCTGGGGGAGTCAATAATATTTTCAAAGCTTATGCATCTTCCCTGGAAGCTGTTGAGAACTTCATGATGTACATATACAACCGATGGGGCCAGCAGATCTACGTGAGCAACGATATCACACAGGGTTGGGATGGTAAAATAAATGGCAAGGATGCTCCTGGCGATGTCTATGTATGGTTGATTAATTATGATGTGGAAAGAGAAGGAAAAACAATACGGATTGCTTATAAGGGAAATGTGATCCTTTTGAGATGAGATGGATAAAAAGTATTACATTACCATAGTCGAAGAACTAAATGTATCCACCGGGCAGGTTATCAATACTGCAGCCTTATTGGAAAGCGGTGCTACTGTACCTTTCATAGCCAGATACCGCAAAGAGCTTACCGGCAGCCTTGATGAGGTGGCCATCACCCATATACGTGACCGGCTGAAACAGTTGCAGGAACTGGATAAACGCCGGGATGCGATTCTCAAAAGCATTGAAGAACAAGGCATGCTTACCGACCAGCTCCGGGAACAACTGATGGAAGCCCTTACAATGACCGAACTTGAGGATCTTTACCTGCCATATAAGCCAAAGAAAAGGACGCGTGCTGCTTTAGCACGTGAAAAAGGACTGGAACCACTGGCCAGGATCATTATGGCCAAACGGGAGCCTGATCTTTACCGTAAGGCGGGTTTATTCATTAATCCTGAGAAAGGCGTGGCCAATGAAGAAGATGCCCTGGCAGGTGCAAGGGATATCATTGCAGAATGGATTAACGAAAACAGATATGCGAGGGTAAGGATCCGTAAATTATTTTACAGGGATGGGGTGATATCATCTCATGTTATCAAAGGCAAAGAACTTGAAGGGATCAATTATCAGAATTATTATGAATGGCAGGAACCGGTAATGAAAGCCCCTTCACACCGTTATCTTGCCATGATGAGGGGAGAGGCTGAAGGATTTTTGCGGAACAGTATTCAGCCCCCGAAAGAAAAAGCAATCATTGAGCTGGAAGATATTTTCCTTAAAAATAGTACCGAAGACTGTGCGGAACAAATCCGTGAAGCTATTTATGACTCTTATTCCCGGCTTCTTCAGCCTTCCATGGAAACCGGGATTAAGGCTGCTGCCAAAGAGAAGGCAGATCATCATGCCATCATGGTATTTACCGATAACCTCAAGCAGTTGTTAATGCTACCTCCACTCGGTCAGAAAAATGTTTTGGCAATAGATCCGGGCTTTCGAACAGGATGTAAAATAGTTTGCCTGGATAAGCAAGGCAACCTGCTGCATAATGAAACTATCTATCCTCATCCCCCGGAAAACCAGGTCAGACTGGCAGAAAAAAAGATTCTGAGCCTGATCGATGCCTATAAAATTGAAGCCATTGCCATTGGTAACGGGACAGCCGGTCGCGAGACCGAGCGTTTTGTCCGCAATATCCGGTTTGACAAGGATCTGATAGCAGTTATGGTCAATGAAAGCGGCGCATCAGTTTACTCTGCTTCAAAAATTGCCCGGGAGGAGTTTCCGGAATATGACGTAACCGTGAGAGGTGCTGTTTCCATTGGGCGCAGGCTGATGGACCCCCTTGCCGAACTGGTCAAAATCGACCCGAAATCGATAGGTGTGGGGCAATACCAGCACGATGTGAACCAGAACGCCCTGCAGCAGAGCCTTGAAGATACTGTGACCATTTGTGTCAACCAGGTAGGCGTTGAAGTTAATACGGCCAGTAAAGAGCTGCTGTCATTTGTCTCAGGTGTTGGCCCGGCGTTAGCACAGAATATTGTCAATTTTCGCAAGAAAAACGGACCTTTCACTTCAAGAGAGGAATTTAAAAAAGTTACAAGGTTCGGTGATAAAGCATTCGAGCAGGCCGCAGGTTTTCTGAGGATCAGAAATGCCCCTAACCCGCTCGACAGGAGCGCGGTGCACCCGGAAAGCTACCACGTAGTTTATAAAATGGCAAAACAGGCTCAGATTACCGTGGAAGAATTGATAATAAATGAAGAAGCACGGAACATAATAAACCTGGCAGATTACGTTAATGATAAAACAGGGCTTCCAACCCTTAACGATATCATGCAGGAACTAACCAAACCCGGACGCGACCCCAGGGAAAAATTCGACCTGTTCGAATTTGCAAAAGGGGTCAATGGAATTGAAGACTTGATACCCGGGATGGTGCTTCCGGGAATCGTAACAAATATTACCGCTTTTGGAGCTTTTATTGATATCGGGGTGCACCAGGACGGATTGGTTCATGTCAGCCAGATGGCTGATAAGTTTGTCCGGGACCCAAAAGAGATCGTCAAAATAAATCAAAAAGTGCAGGTAAGGGTGCTTGAAGTGGATAAAGAGAGGAGAAGGATCAACCTGTCGATGAAGGAAGTGAAAAGTGAAAAGTGAAAAATGAAGAGTGAAAAGTGAAAAATGAACTGAAATATCTTTTAATAGTTTCCCTGCTCTTAGCCCTAAGCTCTCCGCTCTCTGCCCAGCGGTTCAAAGGTGCGGTGATGGGTGGAATGAATCTTTCACAGGTCGATGGTGATGAAGTTTATGGATATAAAAGGGTCGGCGGGCATTTTGGGCTGGCTGCCATTCTCCCGATTAAAAAGTGGGACATCACTCTGGAAACGATTTTTAACCAGAAAGGAGCTTATGAAGGAGCGCAGTATCTGGATTCAGCGTTTGGTACTGTAATTAACGGAAAATATGATTTACGGCTTAATTATGTCGAAATTCCCGTCTTGGCCCATTATACTGACCGGGATAGGTTCACTGCAGGTGCCGGCTTTTCTTATGGCAGACTGGTATCCTTAAATGAAATTGAACATGACGGGGTAATACCACCATATTCTGATACGGTTGAGTTCAGAAAAAATGATTTTAACGTTTTGGTTGATTTGCAGATCAGAATTTGGAAACGATTAAAATTCAATGCAAGGTTTAGCTACTCCATTTTCCCGATCAGGGAGAGGACGTTTTATAGCCTTTATTCAATAAATCCACCACACGACAGGAAACAATACAACCACATGCTGACATTCCGGCTGGTTTATGTTATTAATGAAAAGGTTCCGGAACGGAAGGTAAAACAGTGAAACAGTGAAACAGTGAAACGGTGGAACGGTGGAACGGTGAAACAATATCGAGATTTTTATACCACTAACTACTAACCAATAAGCTCCTTGTAGCGAAAGCACCCCACCACATGGTCATTTACCATACCCGTCGCCTGCATAAAGGAATAACAGATGGTTGAACCGACAAATTTAAATCCTCTTTTAGTCAGGTCTTTGCTCATTATATCAGAAACCCCGGTCTTTGCAGGTAATTCAGAAAGAGATTGCCACGAATTCAATAATGGTTGAAAATTTAAAAATGACCAGATATATTTATCAAATGACCCGAATTCTTTTTGCACTTCACGGATCCTTGATCCAGGCACAGCGCGGTTTTTCATCGTTGTTGGTCATTGGTTAGTGGTTAGTGGTTAGTGGTTATTGGTTGTAAATAGGTAGTTGTAGGGTTCACCGGCCGGTGAACCCTACAGGCGAATCTACTGTCAACTGTCAACTGCCTACTTCCTAAATCTCCTGCATTCATCCAGGAACTTCACTGCTATCGGCCCGGATAGCGGATCTCCCGGCTCCATTCTCTCCGGGTGCCACTGAACGCCAAGTAAAAAACTTTTTCCTGCCGGGTTCTTCCATTCTTCGGCTTCTACCAATCCGTCTGTCGTGAAGGCAACGGCTTTTAACGGCAATGCCACCTGGTCTGCAGCCTGGTGATGGTTGCTGGTGACTTCCCCGGTAGTAATTCCTGATATTTCATAAAGCAAAGAACCGGTACTTATCGTAACCGTGTGAAAGCAACTCAGATAATCCTCGCATTGGTGGATAACTGAGGTGTCGAAATCAGAGGGGATATCTACAATTAGACTACCACTCAGGGCAACGTTGAGCATCTGGTGGCCACGGCAGATTCCCAGGATAGGCATGCCCCATGCCACTGCTGAATCGATCAGCGTCAATTCAAGCAGGTCAAGATGATGGTCGATAGGCCAGCATCTCACGGTATCATAAGCTTTACCATAAAGACCCGGGTTAATGTCGGTGCCGCCGGTTAGCAGCAGCCCTGAACATCCTTTGAATAATTTCAATGCCGAATCCAGGGGCATAGCATACATATCCTGGCAAATAACCGTCGAATCAACAGATCGGATCCAATTATAATAGTTCGCATATGACGTATCCGGGCTCCCTTTGGATAAGGCAATCCGCAATGGGGCTTTATCCTGCTGCCCACATCCCTGGAAAAGGAGAATAAATATACATGCCAGGGAAATTGTGATGATGGTTTTCATGGTAAAAAGTTTTGGTTTCAAAATTCCGATGTTCCAGAGTTCTGCATTCTGTATTCTGTTTTCTTCAACTTTGCCCTTTGCCCTTTGAACTTTAAAGCGCTAGCTTTAAATAAAGTGCCGGGGTCAGTGGAATAGATTCTGAATATATATTGATGTAATTTGTCTGATTTGTGGCGATTCTTTCAAAATTGGCATATTTGATATTCTGCGTGTTCAATACATTCAAAACTGAAAGCCCGATCTCACTTTTCAGTTTCCTGTCGAGAAATTTATATATGAAAGCTAAATCAAGCCGGCTATAAGTCAGGTTATCCTGTTCCTCAGAGAGTAATGAAGGAGATGAAGGGAAACCTGATCCGAAAACATAATCGGCTGATATGTAAAATGGATCCAGGTTCACCAGTGTAGCCAACTTGAGTTCGTGCCGCTGGTCCTGAGGTGCCCGCCTGTATGCATCATTTTTGAAATATTCAAAAAGTTCCTTTGTCCGGCTAAGTGAATAGGCTACCCAGGCAGAGTGTCCGCGGTAATCTTTCTTGATCATCACATCGATCCCATAACTGCGCCCTTTACCCTCGTAAATGCCTTCAATCCCCAGATGTGCATTTTTTACATACCTGGTCAGGCCGGTAACATTCTTAAAATATCCTTCAAGGCTGACTGTAAAGTCATTATGAAAATATGATGTTCCCAGGACAAAGTGGTTTGCAAGAAGGACCGGGATACTTTCGTTGTCACAGACCGTCCATATATAGCGATAATTCCCAAGATCATCCAGCACTGAGCTTTTCGTAATGAACTGATCGTAAATACCCCAGGCTGCATTGATCTTCCAGGACTCACCTGCCTTAACAGATACCGAAAACCTGGGCTCAAGGTATAATTTCTTAAGGTTAATCGCATGGGTTATCCTAAACCCGGCTTTGAAGTCCACTCTTTTGCTGAGAGCTATATTATCCTGGAAAAACAGTGTGAGCCGGCGGGCTTCCCCTGAAATACCTGCCTGGACGATATTGAAAGTGTCCTCGGCCAATTCAACCTGGTTATATTTGTAAACCATTCCGCCTTCCAGAATATGGGAATGATGAACAGGGAAACGGTTATCCACCTGGAAAGTCTTCTCACGAATAATATTCCTGGCATCCATATTTTTAACTTGGTCAATCTGTTGGATGAGAATGCGTTCCACAGTAAGATCATCAGAAAAATCAGATTTTAAGACCGAATAATTCAGGCTAAAATTCGTGGAATATCCGTTCTTCCATGTTTTGCCATAAAAAATTGCCCCGCCCGACTGGGTATTGTCTTCCTGCGTCTTTTTTGTAATCACAACGTTATCTACGGGTTCTTCTATGGAATATGAAAAACGGTCATTGCCGGCGTATAAGCTGATATAGAACAGGTCCCTGTCACGGATCTTTGCTGAATACTTGATGTTGATATCCCGGCCAGACCGGTAGTAAATGTAATTTCGCACTGAATCAAAATGATTATCAAAAAGATCTTTGAACTGGGCTCGTGTCAATGATGTAGCTTTTCAATTTATTTAATGCAGGTATATCGTGTAAGTTTCGCCGTTTACCGTGACAGTGGCGATATTATCGCATTCCCCGGTGCCGTAGTCCAGCAACCTGACAGGGCGGTCCTGCGGGCGAATTTCGACCGTTCCGGAGACGATGAACCTGCAAGCCAGTTCAATGCGCAATGGATTGATAATTTCCTTTTCCCAGGTCAGCCCGTTTGGTCTGGTCCCATGTGCGGTGCCCGTTAACAGGTAGATGTCATCCCAACGGTTGGGGGTATTTGAGCCCTGAATCCATTCACGGACCCGGGAAGAATTCCAGCTGAACGTGCTGCTGTCGTCAACTCTCTGGACCACACCCACCACTTCGATAGTGAAGTAAAGGTTCCCGTTTTCATTTTCTCCCATGTTGGTGACCACTTTCGTCCCGTCCACGCTATTGTCGTTCACATAATAATTCTCAAAACCATGAGTAATGACTGTTCCGGGCTGGCGGTACCTCCCGGTAAAGGTGATGATGATCTTCCCTCTGCGGTACTTACCATCATGGCATAAACAATTAACATCGCCGAAATCGATGGTCAGTTCACGTGGAAATACAGTGGTATCCAAGGTGACAGTGGCGCATTCACTCAGGAATATCCTATTCCCATCAGTCGATTTAAGATGGTTACCTGTACCGATGTCATAGGCTTCATCAGCCATATCGCTTACATTTTCAAAAGTACTCTCGGCATAAGCATCATCCTGGGAAATAGTTTTATCTTCCAGTTGAATGTCGTTGTCTTTTTTGCAACCAGTTACCAGGATTGCAAAACTGGTGAAGGCGATCAATCCTAAAATTAAATTTACTTTTTTCATGGATTTTAATTTTTAATGTTTTAACACGATACCGCACAAAGAACTGTTTACCCTACTTTTTCTCGAAAATAGTTATTGGTTAATTATCAGTTAGTGGTTATTGGTTTGTGGTTTGAAATTTGAAATTTGAAATCAAAACTCTGAACTTTAAAACTTTAACTTTGAACTTTGAACTTTGAACTTTGAACTTTGAACTTTGAACTACTCAAGGTAAATGTCTATCAGCCCCTCCGGTGCGCTGACTTCGATCATTTTCTTCTTCCGGTCTACTTTCAGGATGATCTCATCGGAAATGGGCAGCAGGATTTCCTTGTTGCCGGATGTGATGGCAAAAAGCGGATTATTAGGCAGCTCAATCACCCTGTCGATGATGCCGATATCGCCGCGATGCTCATCATGAATCCTGAAACCGGTCACTTCGTGATAATAAAACCTGTTTCCTTTTAATTTCGGCAGCAATTCAACCGGGAGGTATATAAAACAACCGACAAGCTTCCCGGCCCCTTCCATGTCTTTCAGGTCGGTTAATTTTAAATTTGCCTTGTTATTTTCAAAATGGATATTTTCCACCATCCAGGGGATCAGTTGATCTTTCACTTCGATGAAAAGCATATCCAGTTCCCGGTATTCCTGGGGTTGATCAACGTCGAAGATCGCTTTCAGGCCGCCTTTATAACCGTGGGTGCGGATGATTTTTCCAAGAAGGAAATAGCCTTCATGGATCTTTGCAGGTATGTGGCTCATAAGGTAAAATTAACAAAAAACCGACGGGTGAAATGAAAAAACCGACGGGTGAAATGAAAAAACCGACGGGTGAAATGAAAAAACCGACGGGTGAACCCATCGGTTTTTGGTATCTTGAGTAAGAATCGAACCGACGGGTTTACCCGTCGGACTTATGGATCATGCTTTAGTCTCGGTTTCTTCTTCAGCAACAGGTTCTTCTGCAGCAGGCTCTTCTGCAACAGGTTCTTCAGCAACAACTTCCTCCATAACTGCAGGTTGTTCTTCTACAACGGGTTGCACTTCAGCAACAACTTCCTCCACAACTGCAGGTTGTTCTTCAACTACGGGTTGCACTTCAGCCACGACTTCTTCCACGACTGCAGGTTGCTCTTCAACAACGGGCTGCACTTCAGCTACCGGTTCTTCTGCAACGACGTCCTGGGTTTCTGCTTCAGGTTCTTCTTCGGCGGTTTCAGCGGCGTGTTTTGCTTTCAGTTCTTTAGCGCGTTTTGCCTGGAGTTCCTTTGCACGGGTCTCGTTGACTTTCATTTCGGCTTCCATCCGTTTTTTGCGGCCATCTTTGCTCGATAATTCTACCTCTTTGATCTTGGCGACAAATTTTTCCTTTTTCTCCTGCAACCAGGCCTGGAATTTAGCTTCGGCCATTTCTTCGGTCATGGCGCCTTTTTTTACGCCTTTCAGCAAGTGATGTTTGTAAAGTATTCCTTTGAAGGATAAAAGAGCGTTCACCGTATCGGTAGGTTCTGCCCCGGCCTGAAGCCAATATAGGGCACGGTCAAAATTGATGTCGATTTCGGTTGGTTTGGACACAGGATTGTAAATGCCAATTCTTTCGATGAATTTCCCGTCCCGTGGTGCACGACCATCCGCAATGACAACGTGGTAAAAAGGAACCCCTTTTTTACCTTTTCTCTGCAATCTGATTTTCGTTGGCATAAATTGTTAATTTTTATCGTTGGATTATATTTCGAAAATTGGGGTGCAAAGATCGGATTAATTTTTGAATTAAAAAAGAAATAATAGCTAAGGAGTAAAATGAGTTGTAGTAATCTTCATGGACGATGGATGATGGACGGTGGACGATTTTTCATTTTAACTCCGGAGGAGTTCCATGTCCGTAGAAATGGTTAAAAAACGCACATTTTCCCCTCCCATTAATGATGTGTCAAAACGCGGGAAAGTCTCACAGGGAGAGGTTGAGGGAGGGTTATCTACTCTTTCATATCTTAAATCTCCGGGATTCCTAGCTGCTTACAAATCTTTTTACAAAGTAGATTAGAGATTTCCTGATGCCTTCCAACAGTAGCTTGTTTCTTGTTTATCTTATTAAGGAATATGGAATGATTGGATCCTTCTCTTTGAAGAATACAATGATGATTGTGCAGATACCTGATAAATTCTGATCTCTTCATTAAGCGATGCTGACTTTTCTCCTGATGAATTTTCTCCCGGAATAGCTTTTAAGGATATCTTCTTTCCGGTCTTCAAGGATCAGGCTCAGGGCATCTTTCAGGTTGGATAACAGTTCTTTAACGGTTTTTCCTTGCGAAAGGACTTCTGGCATTTCTTCCAGTTGTCCGACATACCATCCATCATCGCTTTTTTCTATAATAGCCGTTAAAGTGAAATTAGGTTTCATAATGACTCCAAATTTTTACAAAAATAGTGAATTATTTCTCGTTTTCAGAAATTGCTTTTATGGGAAAATGCCTTTAAAGTTGACAGTCTTCAGTCAACATTCAACATTAATCTTTCCTCCAACCCCATGGGGGTGAAATATTTATAGAAATGGTGGCACGAATTATAAATCACCCCTCCCATGCCAATAATGGAAGGAAAATCATAGACCTATGCGGGAGGGGAATGATTTATCGTGATTCCGCCATTTCTACAAATATGGAACTCCTCCGGAGTTCTTCCCATATTGCAAACCGGATTAGAAATATGCCGACCGCTGACCGCTGACTACCTGACCACCACAAACTTCGCACTTGCCCGCACCAACTGCCCATCCCTCAGCCTCACGAGGTAAATTCCCGGCGGGAGGGCAGAGACATTTACGGTCCAGCCCCCACCCTGGCCCTCCCCCACAGCGGGGGAGGGAAGATTGATCTCTCCCACTTTCCGCCCGAAAATATCATAAATCTCCAATCTAAAATCCTTGTAAAATCGTCCATCGTCCATGTAAAATCGTACATGAATCTGATCCCTCGCCGGATTCGGCCATACTTCCAAGCCTCCCCGCTCCCCCGCTTCCACGCCTCCCTGCTCTTCAACTCCCACCCAGCAATTCTCAATCTCACACCCCACACTATCAATTTTCAATACCCACATTTTCTGTACATTATTTGGAGGAGATAAAGTATAAGCCTGACCGGTTGCTACGAAGCCATGATCTGAAGTTAGCGAAATATCATACAAATAATTATACGGATGACTTGGGCCTTCAGGGTAATAGAAGTAATCTCTGTACCACAAGCTATCGCCTTCGGAATTTGTTTCCATAATCCAACCAACCATTTCCAGATCTGCATTTACCATGGCAAATCCGCACAAAATAAATCCTCCATTTTGAGAAATATTGATGTTCGAAATATAATTTACCGGCTTGGATGGACCATATTTTTTATTCCAGATAACATTCCCTTCAAGGTCAATTTTCACCAGGTTAATCTTTGTATAGGCGTGTTCAGGAGTCCGCATCGAATCCGCATAAGCCGTAAGAACCATGATACAGCTATCTTGTGTATTGCAAACCATAGCTACATCGTCTTTATATGGTCCGCCGAAATTTAATGACCACTCGAAATTGCCGAGACTGTCGGTTTTGTAAACAATAGGATCTGCCGTTTCTCCCTGGCCTGGGATACGACTCCAACTGCCTAATGCATATCCTAAATCGATGGTTTGAATAATACTTACACCTGTCTCATCAACTGAAGTACCATATTGATGGCGCCAAATTTCATTTGCATCACCATCCGTTTTAATCAAAATCAAATCACTATAATTAGTGCCAACTGAAACCTCTCCTAATAATGCGTACCCATTGTCAACTGTGCTGGCACACGTTCTGCCAATTAACATATTGTAAGTTTCGCTAAAGAAGGACCTTGTGCATATTGTATCTCCAACATCATTAAACTTATAAAACAGACCATTCGAAAAACCCGAAAAAAAACTATGCTGAGAGCCGAATAAAGCAAAGCAACTGTCTTGTATACGAGTAAGAGAACCATAATAACCAGGATAGTAATCAAACCCATCCTGACCGAAATTTTTCCAGGATACAATTTCCCCCATCGGGTTTAACAAAAAAGTGCATGTGTTATAATAATAATCTGAAACACTATCTCCGGAAATTGAACAGCCAAAATAACCTTCATCAGTTCCGATTATGCTTAAGCCGCAAGTCCAGGTTTGATTTAGATTATAAATCTCATTGAAATACCAGGGCTGGCTGTAGCCAACCCTGGTAATGATGCTCAATAAAATAAGCAATATTAATTTGTACCGTGCATCCATAAAATGGAATTCGTTGAGTTTATTACATAGAATTATTTCGCGATAATGATCTTACCTGTTTGATTTAAATGGTCCTGCGTTATAAAGTTAAAGAAATAAAGTCCACCTGACCAATCTTTGGTGTTAATAATGAAATGATGTTTACTGTGATCAAGTGATTGCATCAATTGCAGCTTTCCGTCCTGCACATAAATTGTCAATAAACCATCATCAGAAAGGTCTTCAATATTATATTCAACAATTATATGATTTTTTGCCGGATTGGGATAGATTTTAAAGAAAGGCTGGTCAATGGAAGCCGAATCTTTGTTTGGAGTCGGTTTGAAGATTGCGTTTTTAAGTTGATCCTCCGGAAGCAAATAATAGGGACCGGTCTCTACTATACCTAAATAGTGTAGCATGTTTCTTGCCAGGCAACCAGGCAAGTCTTCAAATAGCGCCAGATTATTGATATTCACAATCTGAGCGGACCCCATATCCTGAATCATCAGTGAATCACCTTTCATTTCAAGCATGACCTCAAGCATCTCGTTCCAATGTTGATGAATTAAGGCTTGTGAGGTTGTCAGGTCGAATTGTAACGGAATATTAGCAAGTGTATTTAAGGCTGATAAAGTATCACCTATTTCTATATAAGTCATCATCAAACGGTATGTCGCAGGCAAGGTGTTGTGATTCTGAAGCAAAGTGACAATACTATCGCTTTGAACGCCGGAAGTGTCATTTCTGTAAATAGATATTAAGCGATTCAGCGCAATTTCTCTTTGTAAATCACTCCAGGAGAGATCTGCCTCAAGAATTTCTTTATTTGCGACTGTATCTTTTCCTTGCAGGATCTCTGACATCATATAATCTGGTATGGGATTTTCCCGGTTTTCGAGGGCTTCAAGAACCTTTTCAGATTTGGCGCTTTGCGGATTGGCCACCATGATTTCTTTCACCATGACTGGGGCTAAAACATCCTCCTTCTCAACAGATTTGATCAGGATGGTGTCTGAAAGGTAAGGGGAATCTCCGAGCAATTCATCCCGGAGTTCAAGCGCTTCATCGGATTCAGCAAATGTTATTTCCATTTCCAAATCGTCTGTATTTCCCCCGTCGATTAATTGAAGAAGCATATTTTCCAGAGAATCAGAAACCGCAGTTGAAGACGAATACAAACTGTTATTAAGTTCCTTATTTCTTATTGAACCAAGACGCGAAGAACATGCATCTTCACCCCATTCAATCTGTGTACCAAGGCGAGTTATAGTATTGCTGGAGTAATAGATTGGTATCCAACGGTTATCCTGGCCCAAAATACCCCTGTGATGATAATAGTCGACATGAGCCATTTGATTATCAAAATCGCTGGTTGGATAATCTCCTTGCCAGGAAAACCAATTCCCTGCAGGATTATCTGACGATCCCTGTAACTTTGAAATACCACACTCACCGCATCCTTGTGATCCGGTCACAGCTATGTCGTATTCATTTTGATTATACATGTTGCAATTGAGTTTTAGTCCGTCAATGTCATTTTTACTTCTGTTTATGTTTTGTGCCAGAGTACCGATGTACAAACTATAAAAAGTGTTTTTATAAATTTCATTGTACGACTCACCTGAATTATTGATAGTTAAACCGATGTTAATTGATCCACCGGGCAGATATCCATTAAAATCATTTTCTTCAATCGTATAAGCCGTACAATTATCCAGGTAAACTCCACCGAAAATGTGATTATTAGGAAGAGCTAATCTATAAACCAGGAAATCATTCAGATATAAATTGAGATTTTGAAGACCCCGTGCATAAACTCCAGTGAGATTCCTTATAAAACGAGAGTCATGGATTAAGATAATTGGATCCTCAAAAACTTTCATGGCAAAAATTCCATATTCAAGATTTTTAAATTTTGACTGTATAGAAAAACCACCACCTTCTAAATTAAGTATTTCATAACCAGCATCAAGTGAAAATATTCCGCACCCATGATTCTGAAAATCAATCCCATTCTCTACAAGATATTCAAAAACACAGGCTTCTATTGTTATTCCTTTAACCTGGACCAAAGTCATGAAATATTCAGGGGATGATCCATCTGCGAGCATTTCGGTCGTTTGAAATTTACACATTTTAAAACGGCTGTTATAATTTCTGTCCGGATATCGATATGACCATATTTGTATACCATATCTGTTATTTCTAAATGTGGCATCAATAGCTTCAATGATCCCTCCGGTGTATGCCCGATCGGGTGCTGGTTGTTCAATGTTTTTCCCACAAAATATCGCTTTCCTTGCCTTTTCAATAACTGCTCCATTTTTCAAAATAACTGTCCCTTGATAACTACTTGTTTGCTCATTATGTGAGTCGCCCCATAATTCCACACCCCACCAAAGATCATTGCAGGCGCTGGTAAGCGTGCAATCGTCGAGTTCCAGAGTTGCTCCCCGTTGAACAATTATTTTTGCTTCAGAGGGTAGGTGAACCCTGCAGTTTTTAATAGTCAGCTTTCTGCCTGAGGGAATGATAATGCTCCTGTCGAGAATAATGTCATTTTCCCATGTTTCGCTTTCAGCGATTTCTAATGCATCACTATTAAAATGACACAAAATTGGAGATTTCCATAAACCTCTGCCGAAAGTTGCTGCAACAACAGTATTAAATTTTGGGTTTATTTCTAAATCAGTCACAATTTTTTCAGGAAGATTTTGATTAAAAGGATACCATGTAGGATCCTCATCGGTACTTTTAAAAATGCCTACATCAGTCAGTGCAAATAGCAAATAGTGAGGTGGTTGTTGTTGTACATATTTGATTTTATAAACTGGCAATCCTGGGGGTAATCCCAGTGAATATTTTTCCCAGGTATCCCCACTATTGTCAGAGGTGAATACCTTGCTTGCCTGTCCTGTTCCCATGGAGTAAACGGCAAATGCCACCCAGATTTGGGAAATCCTATTCGGGTTGACTTCAATATCAGAAATAAAACCAGTAGAGCAACCTTCCAGATTTTGACTTATATCTTCAAAACTCAAAACATCACCAGTATATTTTGATCGAAATATAAATCTTGAGTAGTCTTCTGGACTTGGTGGAGCAGGATTCTCATAAGTATACTGTTTAAGAGTTGAAATATAGAATTTTCGTTTATCATACGCTGCCGGAACAACTTCAATGTCGGACAATGAGTCAGGAGCAAATGAATGCAATGATTCAGGATCGTCTACAGGATCATTAAAATTAATGTTTACTCCTGAATATTTTAGTAGGTATTTCTTTCCTGAATATAAAATGGACCGATCTTTGGGATCAAGTTTCATTGGAATGATAAGACTTGATATACCCAAACAGTCAATCAACTGGAGAGTGGTGCCCATATCGTTAGTTCTGAATAAAGCTCCTGATTGCCATTCACTATAATAAAAAATATTTCGGTCTTCTGGATCCCATATTAATTCACTTCCATCCCCGGTACCGAAATTGATCCAGGAATCATTATTTAAAATCATGTCGTTCAAATCTTGGCAACCTCCTGCTACCAAATCCTGTTCTTTATCAAACAAACCTATGCCATAGAATTCCGTTACATTTAAACCATTTTCTGTAGAGCTAAATGGGTGATGCCACTGCCAATCACAATTTCCGCTACTAAGTCCGGATTCAAAAGGAGTTCCCCAACTAATTCCGGCATCGTTAGCCAAATATATGGTGTCACGTCCATTATGGCTAAAAATTTGCATATCTCTCATATCAACATGGGCCCAGCAATCTGATTTATGATCTGAAGATGGTGCTATAATTTCCTCTCTATCATTATCAATATCAATCAACCCAATCAAAATTCCTCCAACATAGAAAATATGATCATTCGAAGGAGAAACTGCAAATTCCAGTTTATTTGCGTCTGCAAAAACGAAATTAACATCATCGTCACTTTCATATGCTACTGCATAATTCTGTGAAATATTATCATAGCTTATCACCCTTAACCTGTAAAATGAATCACCATTGATTGGAATATATTTAGCATAATAACAGAAATATACCTTATCAGGATAGTTCCTATGAATACTAATCTCAGTTCTATCTGGGATACACCTTTCGTAGTCTGCTGAATTTAATCCAGCAAAAAAAATTTCATCAGATATATTGTACTCTGTAAAGCTTATACTTGGATCTTCGATTTTAAATATTTCGCTTCCAGCCAGGTATCCGATATTTTGGTTCCATGGAATTATCTTAAAGTCAAATAACCCCCATTGGGAATCATCACCCCATTTGGAATAGTCTCGATGAAAAACTGTTGTCCAATTATTCCCTTGGTCAGTCGAACGATATACATCTCGATATGTTATTAAAAAAATATTATCTGGACCATTTGGGTCTAAAACAACTTTTCTCATATCCGTTTTATAGTCAGATGCAGGGTAATTAACAGGTAAAGTAAGTTGTTCCCATGTATTTCCTCCATCAATTGATCTGAACAAACCTTCATTCCAACTCGAAAAGTTTCCCAATGAAGTATTACATGAAATATAAATAATATCAGTATTTAAACCGTAATTTTTCATTCTTTAGGCACAGCATTGAATAATTCGAGTAGTTCTCTTTGTTTTTTAGTTATTTCAGAATAGAACACCTGACCGTTATCCGTGACCACCGCCTTGATTTTCTCGAG
>Ga0268276_1000119_pt1 | contig 91429 bp, 77 predicted proteins | sample saktaG_4_FD_190145 | JGI IMG/M metagenome (GOLD analysis project Ga0268276, IMG submission 190145) | Saline water microbial communities from Sakinaw Lake, British Columbia, Canada - sak_2010_1_5_45m | ecosystem: Environmental > Aquatic > Non-marine Saline and Alkaline > Saline ... | reverse complement strand
TCCATGACCGCACCGCTGACGATCTCGGAGGCGCTGGCCGTGCCTTGATCGATGAGGATGACGAGCGGAAGCTTCTCGTACGGACCGTCCAGGGGGGCCCGGAATTCCCGGTCGTAGGCCGGGTTCCGTCCCTTCGTGGAAACGATGAGCGAGCCCTTGGGCAGGAAGAGGTCGGAGACCTCGATGGATTGGACGAGGGTTCCGCCCGGGTTCAAGCGGAAGTCGAGAATGAGGCTTCTCATCCCCTGGCCCGTAAGCTTGGCCAGGGCATCTTCGAGCTCGCGGGGCGTGGTCTCGCCGAAGTTCCGGATATAGACGTAGCCCACCCCGCCGTCGAGGAGAAAGGCGTACGGGACGCTCAGGAGCGGGATCTCCTCGCGGGTGATGGTCAGTTCGAAGGGCTTGTCGGCGCCGTCGCGGACGATGGTGACGGTGACGTTGGTCCCCTTTTCTCCGCGGAGCTTCTGCATGGCGTCGTAGCTCGAGATGGGCACCGTCGATTCCCCGTTGATGTGGGAGACGACGTCCCCGGGGAGGATGCCCAGGCGCCAGGCCGGCCCGCCCTCGATCGGCGCGATGATGACGATGTTGTCGCCCTGTTTTTGGATCTGCATGCCCACGCCGTAGTACTTGCCCGAATAGTCCTCGCGCATACGCGAGAAGCTGTCGGGGTCCAGGAAATAGGAGTGGGGATCGAGCGTGTCCAGGGTCCCCTTAATCGAGGCGATAGCCAGGGCCTCCTCGTCGAGGGGCTTGTAATAGCTCTCTTCGAGGATGGCGGCGATCGTCCGGGCCTTGGCCAGGGAGGCGGCCCAGAGGTCCTGGTCGTGCGACGGCATCCGGACGAGGACGAGCCCCAGCAGGATTAGGGGTACGAGGCGTTTTTTCATGGACTTCACGCGCCGACAATTTTATCATCGGCGGCCCCCGTTGTAAAGCCGCGCTTCCCCCCTCGGGGGCCCCGTGCTATAATACCGCCGCGAGACGGACATGTTCGGGAGCATCGGGCCGGCGGAACTCATTCTCATCTTCGTCATTGCTCTGCTCGTTTTCGGCCCCAAAAAGCTGCCCGAGATCGGCCGGTCGGTCGGCAAGGCCCTCCGGGAATTCAAGAAGACATCCGACGAGATCAAGGGCCGGATCGAGGAGGAGATCGAGGCCTCGGAGATCAAGGACATCCGCAAGGACATCCGGTCGGGATTGGACGATATCAAGTCCGGAGTTAAAAGTTTCCAGGACGACGTCAAGAAGGACATCGAGACACATGAGACTGGGGAAGGGCCGAAAGTCACCTGACGAAATGACCTTCCTCGAGCATCTGGAGGATCTCCGGAAGCGGCTCTTCTACTCCTTCGTCGCCCTTTTCATCGGCTTCGTCCCCGGCTGGATCTTCTCCAAGCAGCTCTACGCCATTCTGGCCCGGCCCGTGACCCAATACCTGCCCGAGGGCACCAAACTCGCCTTCACTACCCTGACCGCGCCCTTCATGCTCTACATGAAGGTGGCCTTCCTGGCCTCCCTTTTCTTCATGTCGCCCTTCGTCTTCCTCCAGATCTGGTATTTTATCGCTCCCGGCCTCTACCAGAAGGAAAAGAAGTACGCCGTTCCCTTTGTCCTGATGACCACGTGCTTCTTCTCCCTGGGCGCGCTCTTCGCCTATTTCATCGTCTTCCCCTGGGCCTGCCGCTTCTTCCTAACGCTCGGACACGACTTCCAGCCGGTCATCACCGTCGACCAGTATTTCGGATTCGCCCTGAAGGTGATCCTCGGCATCGCCCTCGTCTTCGAGCTGCCGACGCTCGTCTTCTTCCTGGCCAAGATGGGACTCATCACGGCCCGCTGGATGGTCCGGAACTTCAAATACGCCGTTCTCCTCATCTTTGTCATCGCCGCCGTGATCACGCCGACTCCGGACATGATCACCCAGAGCATCGTGGCCGTTCCCATGCTCGCCCTATACGGCCTCAGCATCCTCATCGCCCTTGTCGTCGGTCGGGGAAAAGACAAAGCCCGGTCGTCGGGGACGGACCAGGCGGGATAAGACCCATGGACGGACGCCTCACCATCCGTAACGAACGGATCGAAACGGCCGAAAAGCTCGTTTCCGAAAATCCGCCGCGACTCATCGGACTGACCGGGACCAACGGGGCCGGCAAGGGCGAGACGGCGGCCTTCTTCTTGGCCCGGGGCTATGCCTACTTTTCGCTTTCCGACATCCTCAGGGAGGAACTCGGGTCCAGGGGCGAAGCCGTCAGCCGGGACAACCTGATCCGGACGGGGAACGAGCTCCGAGAGCGCTACGGGCCCGACGTCCTGGCCAGACGGACCGTGACCAAGGTCGGAGGGCCGGCCGTCGTCGACAGCATCCGCAACACGCACGAGGTCGCCTTCCTGCGCCGGCAGGATGGCTTCGTCCTGCTGGCCATCGACGCGCCCGTGGAAGTGAGGTTCGCCCGGGTCGCGGCCCGGGGCCGGGACGAATCGGCCGCCGACCTCGAGTCCTTCCGGAAAAAAGAAGAACAGGAGAGGACGGGAGGCGAGACGGCCCAGCAGCTCGAAGCCTGCATGGCCGCGGCCGACCGCCTCATCCTGAACGACGGGACCATCCCGGACCTTCATCGAAAACTCGAGGAGATCGCATGACGCCGCCGAGAACATCCAAGGACCTTTACTATCTGGGCATCGCCAAGGAAGTCTCGCTCCGGAGCACCTGTTTCCGGAGGTCGATCGGAGCCCTTATCGTCCGTGACGACCAGATCATCTCGACGGGCTACGTCGGCGCTCCGCGGAAAACCCGCGACAGCCTCGAGCACGGTTTCTGCCTGCGCGACCGGCTGGGCATCCCCCACGGCCAGCGCTACGAGCTCTGCCGCAGCGTCCACGCCGAGCAGAACGCCATCATCAACGCCGCCCGGGCGGGCGTCAGCCTGCTCGGGGGAGACATGTACATCTACGGCAGCGCCCCGGGCGGGAACGCGCCGATCAACGCCTTCCCCTGCTATATCTGTAAAAAGATGCTGATCAACTGCAGCCTCGACCGGGTCGTCTGCTCGACGGCCGACGGCGGGACCATGATCTTCCGGGTCGAGGAATGGATCCGGGACTGGCAGGAGCGCGATATCCTCGACGACGAACATCAATACGGGAAAGACAAGTGAGGTTTTTTTTGGCCGCCCGACGGAGGGCTTCCTTTTTAATAACGGCCACAGCCGCTATCGTGGCGTTTGTCGCGACGGGGATGGCGCAAGAAACAGGGGATGCAAAGGGGAATCTTCTCAAGATGCTGGGGATCGAACCCTCGGCCGAGTCCATCGACTACGTCCGGACGAAAACGCAGTTCCAGCTCCACACCTTGCTCACGGAACAGCGCCATCCGAAAACGTGGCTTCTCGGCGAGCGCATCCAGAAGGACACGCTGGCCGGGCTGAAGATGCTGTCCTCGGTCGACGACGATATCCGGGCAAAATTGGACGAACTGGCGGCGGCGCCCATGGTCCTCGAGCAAGCCGCCCGGGCGGTCGAGGAGGCCATCCTGTCCGGCAGGAAGATCTATGTCTACGGTTGCGGGGCCACGGGACGGCTGGCCAAGCAGATGGAGAGCACGTTCTGGCGCCCCTTCTGGCGGAGGGTAAAGGCGGACCGGAAGATCGCGGCAAAGCTCGCCGGCCTCATCCCGGCGGGGATCGAAGAAGCGCTCGTCGGCGAGATGACCGGGGCGGACAGGGCCCTGATCAGCTCCCTCGAGGGCTTTGAGGACCTTCTCCTCATCGGCCGCCTGCAGCTCCATGACCGGGACATCCACAAAGGCGACGTCGTCATCTGCGTCACCGAGGGCGGCGAAACGTCGTCGGTCATCGGCACAGTCCTGGCCGCGCTCGACGAATGGCGCGGCGAGCCAGGGTACAGCCCCGAAGAGAGCCGCATGCGGCTGTACTTCGTCTATAACAACCCAGACGACAGGCTACTGCCCTTCGACAGGAGCCGGAGCGTCCTGACCGAGCCGGGGATCACCAAGATCAACCTGACGACCGGGCCCCAGGCCATCACCGGCTCGACGCGGATGCAGGCCACGACCATCGAGACCTTTGTCGTGACTGCGGTAGTGGAAACCGCGGTGGGGCGGGCGCTGGCCCGTGTCCTCGGGAAGGGAGAACTGGCCCGGCTCGGCTTCGAGGACAGCGGCAGTCCGGGGGGGGCAGGGGTCGCAGCCAGGCTCAGGGAGTTCGGCGGCGTCCTCGACGGGGCGCGGGCGGCGCTCCCGGCCCTCGCGGCATTGACCGACATCGAAACCGAGGCCTACGCGGGCGGACGGTTCTCGATTTATTACGCCGAGAAAGGGTTGATCACGGTCTTCATCGACAGCACCGAGCGGAGCCCGACGTTCCGGCTCTTCCCGCTGGACACGGTCGGAGAGCCGCAGCGGAAATGCTGGATCCAGGTCTGGACGGCGGCCAAGACGGCCGGAGACGCCTGGCGCGCTTTTCTGGGCCGGCCTTTCCGCGGATTGGCGTCCGGGAAGTACAAGCAGCCGTTCGAAACGGGCATCGACGACCCCTACTTGCGGCGAGCGGCCCTCGAGAGTCTTAAGAAGGCCGGGGACGACCAGGCGGAACTCTATGATTTTTCTCTTTCCGCGTCGAACATGGAGCGGCGCGGCCCGAAGAAAGGCGATCTCTGTGTCCTGGTCAGCCTGACGCCCGAGGAAGCCGAGTTCGCGCGCGCGGGGTCGTCCTTCGGGAATGTCCTGCGGTACGCCGGGGAGAGCGGCGCCGACGCGGCGGTCGTACTGGTCACCCAAAGTCCGCAGAAGGAGTTCTCCCGGATCGAAGCGGGGATCCGGCGTCTGTTCGAGGGGCGAAGCGGCCGGCTCATCGTCGTCCCCGTCCAGGTCAGGGCGGGGGGCGATCCGTTCGGCCTACGGCAGCAGATCGCCGCGAAGATGCTCCTCAACGCCCACTCGACGGCCGTCATGGCCAAGCTCGGCAAGGTCGTCGGCAATACGATGACCAACGTCAGCCCCAGCAACCTGAAGCTCGTCGGCCGGGCCACCTATCTCATCCAGTCGCACGTGAACGACGTGCTGGGGCTGGCCGATTGGGTCAAGGCGAACGGCGGGCGCGAGCCGATCTCCTACGGCGAGGCCAACGCCGTCCTTTTCGATTCCATCGCCTACCTCAAAGACCGGCAGGCCGAAGCGGGGCAGACGGCCGAGGTCGCTTTTTCGATCATCCGCATCCTGGAATCGTTGAAGCAGAAACGCGGCCTCAGCCGGGCAGAGACGCTGGGCATCGTCAAGACCGTCGGCCTCAGCGCCTATCTGGCGAGCATTAGATAAGAGGGGGGGCGCCGTCAAAGCTATAGCCGGGGGCGCTGGCCGGCCGCGGCTTGCGCTTCGGCTTCGCCTTCACCTGCGGGTAGACGAAAAGCTCGCCGGCGTAATTCCGCAGCACGACCTGTTCGTCGGAGATCGACTGGAGGTACTTCGGCAGGATCGGGATCTTGCCGCCGCCTCCGGGCGCGTCGATGCAGTAATACGGGACGGCCAACCCGGACGTCCAGCCGCGCAGGTTTTCCATGATCTCCAACCCCTTCTCGACCGTCGTCCTCAGGTGCTCGGTTCCGGAGACGTAGTCCGCCTGGTAGATGTAGTAGGGCCGGACGCGGACCGAAAGGAGCTTCTGCATGAGCCGCCGCATCACCGCGGGGTCGTCGTTGACGCCCTTGAGCAGCACGGTCTGGTTCCCCAACGGGATACCGGCGTCGGCCAGCATATTCAGGGCGCGCGACGATTCCGGCGTGATCTCGTCGGGGTGGTTGAAATGGACGTTCACGTAGAGCGGGTGGTACTTCTTGAGCATGGCCACGAGCTTTTCGGTGATCCGTTGAGGCAGGACGCACGGGACGCGCGTTCCGATGCGGATGATCTCGACGTGAGGGATGGCCCGGACGGCCTTGACGATCGCCTCGAGCTTGCGGTCGCTCAACATGAGCGGGTCGCCGCCCGAGATGACGACGTCCCGGATCTCTGAATGGTCCCGGATGTAGGCCAGGCCGTCCCCGATGTAGCGGGGGTGGATCTTCGACGGATCTCCGACCATCCGCTTCCGGGTGCAGAAGCGGCAATACGAAGCGCAACTGTGCGAAACCAGGAAGAGGCAGCGGTCGGGGTAGCGGTGGACGATGCTCGGCACGGGCGAATCCTCGTCCTCGAGGAGGGGGTCCGCTTCCCCGGTGTTTTCCCGGAGTTCGGCCGTGTCGGGCACCATCTGGCGCCACAACGCGTCGCCGCGCTCCTTGATCAGGCCGGCGTAATACGGCGTGATCTGGATCTTAAAAACGCGGGCGATCCGGCGGACGTCCTCGACGTCCAACCCGAAACGTTGGGCGATCTCCTCCGGTTTCCGGAGACTGCCCTGAAGCAATCGTTGCCAGTCGTCCATCTCCTCTGTACTCCTCGTCAACGGAAATATTTCGCGTATATGACGCGGTCGTCCCCGGCCCGGTAATAATCCGGGACCCGGGCGACTTCCTTATAGTCAAAATCGATGTAAAACTGTCGCGTGCCGCGGTACTTCGGCTGCGACGACGTCTCGATAATGATCATCCGGCCGGCGAGCCGCCGGACCTCGTCCTCGACCCAGCGGATGAGCGCCTTGCCCCGCCCCCGGCCCTGCTCGCTCGGCGCGACGGCCATCCAATAAATGTCATAGGCGTCCTCGGCCAGCGGCGTCGGTCCCCAGGTCATATAGCCCACAGCGTCCTTCCGGTCGTTCTCGGTGACGACGATGCGATAGTCCTTCTGCTCCGGATCCTCGAGATAGACGTCGATGAGCTCCTCGGCCACGTCGACCTCGGCGGGCGTGAAAAAGCCGGTCGCCCGGATGAGGTCCATGACCGGCCCCTTATCACGCAGTTCCATCGGCCGGATCACGGACGACCTTTCTCTTCATGGCATTGTCGATCATCGTGCCCCAAAACGAGGCGTAGGCGATCCCGGCCGCTTTGAGGGCCCGGGCGTAGCCGGCGTTGGTGCTGATGTCGGGATTCGGATTGACTTCGAGGATGAACGGCCGGCCCTTGGCGTCCATCCGGAAGTCGATCCGGGCATAGTCCCGGCAGCCCATGATCCGGAACGCGTCGGCGGCCAAACCCTGGAGCTTGGCGCGAAGATCTTCGTCGATGGGCGCCGGGCAGACCGGGGGAGTCTTCTGATAGAGCGGATCGTCTTCGAACCACTTGGCTTCGTAACCCAGGATGCGCGGCAGGCCCTTGGGCATGGCCGAGAAGTCGATCTCGGAGACCGGCAGGGGTGTCACGGCGCCGTTCTCCAGGACCGAGACGTTGAACTCCCGGCCGTCGATGAACGCTTCGGCGAGGACCGGCTGCTTGTAATTATCGAGACAGCGCCAGACCTGGCGGCGGAAGGCCTCCTCGTCACGGACGACGGAGTCCGGGTAGATGCCCAGGCTGGCGTCCTCGGTGTTCGGCTTGACGATGAGGGGGAATTTCAGCTCGAGGGGCTCCTCCCCCGTCAACATGAGCTGGGCCGGAGCCGTCGGCAGGCCGGCCGCGCGCAGGACGGCCTTGGCCTTGAACTTGTCCTGGCAAAAGGCCAGGGTCTTGGATGTGCTCCCGGTGAACGTGAGGCCGAGGAGCTCGAAGATGCCGGCGACATTCGACTCCCACTGCGGCCGGCCGTAATACCCTTCGCAGAGGTTGATCAGGGCGTCCGGGTTGAGCTCCCGGACCCGCCCCAGGAAATGGAGGAGGCTCTTCTGGAGCGGAATGAGCGTCACGTTGTAGCCGCCGGTGCGGATGGCGTCGTGGGCTTGCTGGGCCATCTCGGCCACGGACTCTTCGGATAGACGTTCCCCCATCGCCGTCGGTCTCGGTTCGTAGGCGTTGAAGACGATGGCTATGTTAGGGGCAGGAGTCATGCACGATCCGCGTGGACCACCGGCCGCTCGCTCGCCGCGGGCCGGATGCGCGTGGGACGGAGGCCGTACCGTTTCGAGGCCTCCTCGACGACCTTGTGGATCAGGTCCGAATAGGAATACCCGGCCGTCCGGGCCGCCTTGGGCAGACAGGAATTATCCTCGGGATTGGGTAGGATGCCCGGCAGCGGATTGACTTCGAGGATGTTGGGTTCCCCTTTTTCGTCGAGCCTGATGTCGACACGGCACCAGTCCCGGATGCGGAGCACGGCGCAGGTCCGTGTGATGTAGCTCTCAATCTTGGCCTTGAGCACGGGGCTGACGGGCGCCGGGCACTTGAAGATTTTCAGGGGTTTCTCCCGCGTGTCCCAGATCCACTTCGCTTCGTAGGAATAGATCGGCGCCGCCCCGGAGGGCAGCTGGCTGTGATCGATCTCTACGATGGGTAGGATCTCGTGGTTTGGCGTGTTGCCGAGGACGCCGACGGTGAACTCGCGGCCGGATAGGAAGCGCTCGACGATGACCGGCTGGTTGTAGGTCGCAATGACCTCCTCCACGCGCTCGTAGAGGTCGCCCAGGGTCTGGATGAGGGAGTTGTTCTTGATGCCTTTGCTCGATCCCTCGAAGAGCGGCTTGACGATGGCCGGGAGACGGACGCCGGACGGGATGTCGGCCGCGGACTCGACGATCCAGAAAGCCGGGTTCGGGATCCTGTGGTAGGACAGGATCTCCTTGGCCCGCGACTTGTCGAGGCAGAGCCCGAGGGTCAGCGGGTCGGAGCCGGTGTACGGGATGTCCAGCATCTCGCAGATCGTCGGGATGTGGGACTCGCGGTTCGGGCCGACGACGCGTTCGGCGATGTTGAAGACGAGATGGGGGCGCTGGCGCTTCAGGCGCGCGTAGGCCTTCTCATCGGACTCGATGAAAACAACTTGGTGCCGTTCCTGGAGCACCCGCCCGACGGCCGCGATCGTTTCTTCCGAATCGCATTCCGCGAGCAGATCGACTGGCGATGGGGGTTCGTCTTCCTCGTCGCGTCGTTCGTCGGGGCGATGAGAGAGCGTCGCTTCCATCCCCTCTTTCGAACTGAAAAGCAATGCTACTTTCATCGCTCGATTCCTTCTTTCATCTCATGCCTTCAGATTTTTTGATGGCCGTGATCACTTTATTCATTTTCATTTATAGACCATTCTAACTAAATGTCAAGTTTTTTTCTCGCCGATCGACCACTTTTATTTGTAGGACGAAGAACAGTCCACACCATTAGTAGTGTCGTTTCGTCCCGTCGTGCGCGTTTCTCAAAACCGCCGGATCCCCCAAATGACAAAGAAGAACAGCACGGAACCGGCGGCGTGGCGAGGGTGGAATTCATCGCGGGATACCGTTGATCTTTACCTGAAAAAAAGGAGAGTGGTGACAACGTAGAGCGGGATGAGGATGGCGAAGGAGTAGGCCATATAGCCGAAGAACGAGGGCATCTTCAGTTTGTATTCCTCGGCGATGACCTTGACCATGAAGTTCGGGCCGTTGCCGATGTAGGAGTTGGCGCCCATGAAGACGGCACCGGCGCTCATCGCCTTGAGGAAGATCGTTGGGATGCCCATCACGTCGCCGTTGAGGCCGAGGCCCTGTCCCATGGAGAAGAAAGCCAGATAGGTCGGCGTGTTGTCGAGGAAGGACGAGAGGCAGCCCGTGGCCCAGAAGAACTGCCACGGTCGGGTGATGCCGAGCGCCGCCGCCCGGGCGTTGAGGATGAGCAGGGCCGGCACCATCGTGATGAAAATGCCGGCGAAGAGGATGGCCACCTCCAGAATGGGGTTGTAGTTGAACTTGTTGTCGGCCCGGCACTGGCGCTTGGTCGTCAGCAGGGACGTGACGGACATGAGGATGAAGACGCCTTCGCGGCGCGGGAAAGGCAGGAACATACCGGCGATGACCCCGGCGATCCAGAGGAAGTTGATGGTCCCAGTCATGTGCAGGGGGACGACGCGGCGCCGGTCGCGGATGAGGTCGCGGCTCTCTTCCTTACGGTACTGCAAGCTGTCGAAGAGGTAGAACATCAGCAGCACACCGCCGACCATGACGGCCCACATGGGCAAAAGCCGGAGGGTCCAGAAGAACGGCACGCCCTTGATGAAGCCCATGAAGAGCGGCGGATCGCCGAGCGGCGTCAGCAGGCCGCCGATGTTGGAGACGAGGAAGATAAAGAAGATCGGAACGTGGAGCGTATGCCGGCGCTCGGAGTTCGTCTGGAGGAGCGGCCGGATGAGGAGCATGCTCGCCCCGGTCGTACCGATGAAGTTGGCCAGGACGGCGCCGACAAGGAGGAACAGCGTGTTGACCTCGGGGGTCGCTTTGAGGTCTCCCTTGAGGACGATGCCGCCGGAGATGATGAACAGGGCCGTGAGAAGGAGGAGAAAGGAAGCGTAGTCCTTCATCGACAGGACGAGTTCGTGCGGTGCCTGGAACAGAAAGTAGACCGCTATGGGCAGGGACCACAGGAAGGCGACGAGGGCCTTGTTCTTGTGGTTCTCCCAGAAGTGCGGCGCGCGGAGAGGAAGGAAGGCGATGGACAACAGAAGTCCCGCGAACGGGACTACGGCCCACAGCGACAGCGATTGACCGAGTTCATGCGCGTTCATGAGATTCGTATTGTAGCGGAAGAGCAGTTTTTTTCAAGAGAAATCGGGGACCCCATGTTCCCCCCCCTATCGGACACTCACGGCATAAAAGCCGTGGAGAGAAAGTACGCCCGCGCCGGCACCTTCCGTCTCGCCGCGCGCGTTTCGATGGGACGAAGCAGGGACCGATCGTCGCTCGGCGGCGTCAGGAAGAGGAGTGCCGCGCCCGCGGTCCAAAGTTCTTCGAGGACCTCGAGCGGCAGGCCGCGCTCGACGCGGACGACGGCCCGGACTCCGGCCGCCGCGCCGGCGCGGGCGGTCCCGGCAGCGAGCCCGGCCCATGTCTCCTCCGCGGAACCGCCGTCGGTCAGATGGACCCATGCGCCCCGGCCCGCCGGCGCACCGAGCTCCGGCGCGAGCGGTCCATGATGGTAATAGACGAAATAGCCCCGGCCGGATCTTGACGCGGCCGCGAGCTCGGCCAGGAGTACGAGGTCGCGCCGCGCGTTCAGGTTCGAAACGTGGAAATCCATCCCTCGCGCCAGAAGGTCCTCGAGCGTTTGGAGGGGAATACCGCCGGTTCCCTCCGCCGACGGAAGCGGGCCGTTCCAGAACACCGACAAGAACGTCCGGGAAGTCCGGCAGGCTTCGAGGAGGATCTGCCATTCGTCGGCCCGCGGACGGGCTTCATCCGAAGTGAGGACGCGGACGCCCTCGCCAACGAGGGCTTCGAGATCGGTGAGGCCTAGCCGACCGGTGTCGAGCAGGCTCAGCCGGATGCGCCGGCGCCGACCGTAGCGGGCCGCGTCGAGCAGGGCTTCGTAGTCGAACTGGTCGTCGCGGATGACGAGGTCCTGCCGCGTCCGGACGCGGTCGAGGAGTTCGTAGGTCCCGACGACCCCGGCGATACCCTTTTCGATCGGATGTTCACTCATTTTTCGAATTTCAAGATATACCATCCCGGCCCGGGGGTGTCAACCACACGTCAACTGCGGTCGTATTGAAAATCCGGGCCGGCTCGATTATCATCGTGTTCGGAGGAAAGCCGCGGTGACATCCTGCATGGTCCTGTTTTCGGGCGGGCTCGATTCGACGACCGCCCTGGCCTGGGCCCGGACCCGCTATGACCGGGTCCACGCCCTGACCTTCGACTACGGCCAGCGGCACCGCGTCGAGGTCTCTCTCGCCCGGAAAGCCGCCCGCCGGTTGGGCGTCCCCTGTACCGTCCTCAAGGTCGACCTTCGGCAGATCGGCGGGTCGGCGCTGACCGACCCGCTCATCCCTCTCCCCCGCTCCACCCGGCCGCCGAAAAAGACGCCCGGCCCTCCGGCGACCTACGTCCCGTTCCGCAACGGGATCTTCCTCGCCCTGGCCGCGGCCTGGGCGGAGGCGCGCGGTGTCCAGGACCTCGTCTGCGGCTTCCATGTGGCCGACTCCCCCGACTATCCGGATACAACGCCGCGTTTCGTTCGGGCCATGGAGCGGGCCATCCGCGAGGGGACGAAGGCCGCTTTCGGCGGACCGCAATCGCGCGTCCGCGCGCCGCTTGTCGGCCTGGGCAAGACGGACATCATCCGGAACGGCCTGGCTCTCGGCGTCGACTATTCCTATTCGGTCTCCTGTTACTCCGGAAACGAGGCTCCCTGCGGGACCTGCTCGGCCTGTCGGCTTCGCGCCAGGGCCTGGAAGGCCGTCGGCCGCGAAGATCCCCTCCTCGTCCGTCTTCGAAAGGAAGGAAAACGATGAGCTGGACACTCAAGGTCCGTGACAAGTTCTCGGCCGCCCACTATCTCAAGGAATACCGGGGCAAGTGCGAAAAGATCCACGGCCACACATTCCAGGTCGAGGTCGAGATCGCCGTCCGCGAGCTCGACCGGATCGGCATCGGAGTCGACTTCATCGAGGTCAAGAAGGTCCTGGCCGCGGCGCTTCCTGACCATTCCCTTCTCAACGAGGTCTTCCCGTTCAATCCGTCCGCGGAGAACATCGCCCGCCATCTCTACGGCGAGCTAAAAAAAACCTACCCGGTCAAGGCGGTCACGGTCTGGGAATCCGAGGATGCGTCGGCCTCCTACGCTGAAGACGACTGAGATCTTCGCCTCGGTCCAGGGCGAAGGCCTGCGCCAGGGCGAGCCGACGATCTTCGTCCGCCTCTCCGGATGCAACCGCCGCTGCGCCTTTTGCGACACGAAAAAGGCCTGGCGCGGCGGCCGGGAGATGCCGGTCGAAAGGATCGTGAAAGAAGTCCTCCGGCTCCGGCGCGGCTTCCCGGCCTCCTGGGTTTGCCTGACCGGGGGCGAGCCCCTGGCCCAAGACGTCCGCCCTCTCCTGCGGCGCCTCCACGAAACAGGACTCAAGGTCCAGGTCGAAACGAACGGAACGTTCCCCCCGGAACAAGGGGCGGATTGGATCACCGTATCGCCCAAGCCGCCGGATTATGACTTCCACCCCGGATTCCCGGAGCGGGCGCGCGAAGTGAAGCTCGTGGTTTGCCGGACGCTCACGCTCGACGCCGTCAGGAATGTGAGAAGATCCTTCCCTCGGGAGGTCCCCCTCATCCTTCAGCCGCAGTCGAACGCTCCCTGGAGCCGAAAAAAAGCCCTGAAGATCCTCGAAGACGCCTATCGGACGGGACTATCCAATATCCGCGTGTCCGTCCAACTCCACAAGGTCTACGGACTGCGCTAGGCTGGTCCATTCATAACAACGCCGACTCGTCGGCTAATTTCAAGCTCGTCAAAGACAGCCCGGTGATTCTGTGAATAGAGCAGGCTAATCCGACTTGGCGGCGTCCAGGACGTCGTTGCCCCGCTTCCGCTCGAAGAGCCTGTAGCCGGACCGCGTCAGGTAGACGCCGAACAAGGTGATGGCCGTGCCGACGGCCTGGAGCATGGTCAGCCGCTCGCCGAGCGCGACCCCCGCGAAGAGGATGGCCAGGACGGGGGTCAGGTTGCCGTAGACGCCCGTCTTGGAGCTCCCGACCGCCTTGACGGACTGGTACCAGAGGACGAAACAGAGGAATATGGCCACCAGGCCGGAATACAGGATGGCCCCCCAGCCTTGCCAGGGGATCCGCGCCCAATCGACCGCGGCCAGCCCCTTCGCCGCGAACGGCAGATAGACCAGGGTCCCGGCGATCGTCCCGACGGCGGCCAAACGGAACGCCGAATTCCGCCCCAAGACCGGTTTCGAGAATACGGTGTAAGCGGCCCAGAAAGCGTTGGCGATGAGGATCATGACCGCCCCACCCATGACTTCCCAAGTCAAGACGAGACCCCCGTTCTCTCCGGAGACGACGAGAAGAAAGCCGGCCACGGAGATGGCGATGCCGGCCCATCCGGCAAGCGAGATCCGTTCTTTCCCGACCGCGGTGGCCAGTAGGGCGATGAAGATGGGGCTCGTCCCCATGACGACGGAGGCCGTCGATGCGTTCATCCGGGCCAGGGCCTGGATAAAAACGATCTGATAGCCCGTGATGCCCAACAGCCCGAGTCCGGCCGCCTTCCACCCATCCCCCTTCCGGGCCAGGGAGAACTTGCCCGGGCTCACCACGAGCACGGCCAGATAAGCGATCGAAGCCAGGGCCAGCCGGACGGCATTGAAGCCGTGGGGCGGCATCGTCCTCAGTCCGATTTTTAGGACCGAGACGTTGATGGCCCAGAGCAGAACGGTCAGGAACATCAACAGGTCGGTCCGGCCCAACCGCGGGCCGTTCGTCGACACGCTCAACGCCGCCAATCCCGTTTTTTTTGAACGGGGTGGACGGGGCTCAAGTTCAACCCTGAGCATACCCGGGGCTTCGGACCGGAGATGCGAATGGGTTAGCTGGAACACTTCGGCTTTTCCTCGGGGGGGGAATTCGCGGAATGGCGAGAGCGGCCTTTAGCGCCCGCGGGTCCGGGGGCGGGGGTAACGGGCCTCGACGACCGACCGGAGTCCGCCGCGCGGGTTGAACTCGCCCCTGACAACGGCGCTCGACGGGCGGCAGGCCCGAACGATGTCCTCGAGGACCCGGTTGACCACGTTCTCGTAGAAAATGCCCAGGTTGCGGTAGGCCAGGAAATACCCCTTCAGGGACTTGAGTTCGAGGACGCTTTTAGCGGGGACGTAGCGGAGGATGATCGTCCCGAAATCCGGCAGTCCCGTCTTGGGGCAGACCGAGGTGAACTCCGGGCACTCGATGGCGATCTCATAATTCGGGAACTGGTTGGGGAAGGTTTCGAGGGCCGGCAGTTTCGTCTTGAGGCCGGCCTCGGCCTCCCTGTCGATGTATCGCGCCATGGAACTCCTCACTAACCTCTTGAAGCTCTACGGACTTACGTCCGTGGAATCCCGCGGAGGGGATTGAAGATGGATATGATACATGAAAGCCGCGGCCTCGACAACGTGGGCCTCGGGGAGAACCGGCACGAACTCCAACGATTATCGCTCGTGTCGTTCCTTTCGTCAGCCGCTATACGCCGCCCGTATTGGCTGTGATGGGGACCACCCATATCCCCCGGCCCCCGGGAACCAGTCCCGGCGGTTCCCCCATCCTGCTTCGAGAGAAGCGGGATAGGCCCCCTACGCGTTGTGGATTGGCAATGGCTATCTCTCAGCCCGGCCCTGAGGCGGCCGCGGCTTTCCTGCGAGGATGGTTTCTTTGTGGTCAGGGAAATCCTATAATAGAAGGAGAGCTATATTCCTTTAGGGAGAGAGCTGCATATGAGCGAGTGTCAGAGCGCGAAAAACAAGGCCCGGTGCAACTGCAGTTGGGAGCCTTGCGACCGCAAGGGGCTCTGTTGCGATTGTCTGGCTTATCACTGGAGCCTTCGGGAGCTCCCGGCCTGCCTGTTCCCAGATGCCGAGGAGAAAACCTACGACAGGTCCCTCCGGAAGTTCATCGAGATCTACAAAGGGAAGGCCTGATGGGCGAGCGCCGCCATATCTACGGCCCCGTGCCCTCGAGGCGCCTGGGCTTCTCCCTGGGGGTGGACATCATCCCCTTCAAGACCTGCACCCTGGACTGCATATATTGCCAGCTCGGATCGACGCCGAAAACCGTCAGCCGGAGGGGGAGCTGGTTTCCCCCCGGGGAGATCCTGGCCCAGATCAAGGAGGCCGTGGAATCGGGGCAGCAGATCGATGTCATCACCTTCTCCGGCTCGGGCGAACCGACCCTCAATCGGGACATCGGCCGCATCATCCGGGCCATTAAAAAGATGACCCGGATCCCCGTCGCCGTCCTGACCAACGGGACCCTGCTCACCCGGAAAGAGGTGCGGCGGGACCTGGCCGCCGCGGACATCGTCGTGCCCTCGCTCGACGCCGCTCACGGTAACTTGTTCCGCCGCGTCAACCGGCCCAACAGGGCTCTCGATTCCAAAAGGATCATTGACGGCCTGGTCCGCTTCCGGAAAGAATTCCGGGGCGAGATTTGGCTCGAAGTCATGCTCATCAAGGGCGTCAACGATTCCCCGGCCCACATCGAAGCCCTCCGGAGGGCCGCGAACAGGATCCGCCCCGACCGCATTCAGCTGAACACGGTCGTCCGACCGCCGGCCGACGTCAAGGCGAAGCCGTTGAGCCCCAGAGCGATGCGCAAGATCCGCGATGCCCTCGGCCCCAGGGCTGAGATCATCGCCTCGTTCGAAAGGCGGGGACAAGCGCCGGCGGCCGGCGACTTCGAAGCGGCCCTCCTGACCGCTGTTGGGCGCAGGCCCATGACAGTCGAGGATATTTCTCTCTCCCTGGGCCGCCACCGCGACGAGGTCCTCAAAGCCCTGTCCTCACTCCTCGGCCGGCGGGAAGTCCGGAAGACCGTCCATGGAGACAAAACGTACTTCGCTCGGGCACGCAGCCGGCTTTACTAGGCCCATTCGGCTGTGATAGCATGGATTTTCTTTAAGGAGTCATCCATGTTTCTTAACACTCATTTTCCCAAGGCCAAGAAATACTGGTATATGGGAAAATTCTACGACTGGTCCGAGGCGGGCTGCCACCCCATGATGCACGCCCTCCACTACGGGACATCGACCTTCGAGGGGATCCGGGCCTACGGCACGGCCAAAGGACCCGCGATCTTCCGCTTGCCGGAGCACGTCGACCGGTTCATCCTGTCGGCGGGCGTGCTCAAGATGAAGCCCCCCTACAGCAAGGACGAGATCACCGATCTTATCAAGCTGACCGTCCGGGAGAATAAGCTCGAAAGCTGTTACATCCGGCCCCTGCTCTTCTTTTCCTATGGCAACCTCGGGCTCGTGCCCAAGGCCTGTCCGGTGGAACTGGTCATCAGCGCCTGGGAGTGGGGGGCCTACCTCGGCGAGAAAGCGGGCGCCGGCATCCACGCCTACATCGTTCCCTGGCGTCGTGTCCACCACACCCAGTTCAATATGTCCGCCAAACTCGGCGGCGTCTACGTCCAGTCGACGATCTGCGGCCTCGAGGCCCGCGAAGAGGGTTTCGACGAGGCCGTCTTCCTGAACTTCGAGGGCCGCGTCGCCGAAGGGCCCGGACAGAACATCACCATCGTCAAGAACGGGACGCTCGTGACGAATGACCGGAAGGAATCCGTCCTCGAAGGGATCACCCGGACGAGCCTCCTCGAGATCGCCCGCGACCTCGGATTCAAGACGCTCGTCGGGCCCATCCGCAAGGAGGATTTCTTCGGGGCCGACGAGGCTTTTTTCTGCGGGACGGCGGTCGAGGTCATCCCCATCATCTCCGTCACCGACGGGTCCGATCCGGCCGGTCCGAGAACAAAGCACACCATCGGAAAGGGCGTGCCCGGGCCGATCGCGCTGAAGATGATAGAGGCCTTCAAGGAGGCCGTGACCGGCCGCTCCCCCCGCTATGAGAAATGGCTGACGCGCGTCAACGGCTGACGGGCGCCGTCCGGCTTCGGCCGGTGGGAGTCGTCAGGTCGCGTTTCAAGGAGCCGGCCGACCTGCCGCCCCCGACCTTCGCCCCGCCCCGCTTTCTCGAACGCGTCACCGGCCAGATCGAGATCTTCCCCGAATTCGCCGACGGCCTCGATGACCTCGAGGATTTTTCGCATCTCATCGTCCTGTTCTATTTCCATCGATCCACGGGGTTCAAGCTCAAGACCGTCCCGCCGGGCCAGTCCAGGCCGCGGGGGATCTTCTCGACCCGGTCGCCGCATCGGCCGAATCCGCTGGGCATGACCGTCGTCAAGCTGCTCGGAAGAGACGCCCGGATCCTCGAGGTTTCCGGGCTCGACCTCGTCGATGGTACGCCGGTCCTCGACCTCAAACCCTACACGACCCGGGACCGGAAATCGCGGATCCGGACGGGCTGGCTCCTAAAAAGGGGCCACCCCTCGCGATAGCCCGCCCCTAAACCGCAATGGGCCGGGATTTCAGGTCCTCAGGACGTCCCCGGCCGCGGCGGAGATGATATCCCAGGCGCCCCGGACGTGGCGTTCCTCGGTCGTCCTCTGGCCCACGACCAGCCGGATGGTGTATTTTCCCCGGAGCGTCGTGTGGGTCAGGAAGACGCGTCCCGAAGCGTTAACCCGCTCGAGCAGCCTGCGATTGAGCGCGTCGAGCCCGCTTTCTTCCCGGCCGTCGTCGAGACGGAAGCAGACGAGGCCCAAGTCGACGGGGGCCAGGAGCGCGAAGCGCCTGTCCGCCTCAACCCAGTCCTTGAAGAGCGTCGCCAGGCGGAGGTGCTCGCGGACCATAGTCTGGAGCCCTTCGACGCCGTAGGAGCGGATGACGAACCAGAGCTTGAGGGCCCGGAAGCGCCGGCCCAGCTGAATGCCCCAGTCGCGGTAATTTTTAACCTTGGCATCGACGCCGGTCTTAAGGTACTCGGGATGGATCTCGAAGGTCCGGACGAGCGTCGCCGGGTCCTTTACGAAATAGGCCGAGCAGTCGAAGTTTGTCGCCATCCATTTGTGAGGATTGAAGACGAACGAATCGGCCATCTCGACGCCGTCGAGGATCCAGCGCTTTTCGGGGAGCAGGGCGGCCGTCCCGGCCCAGGCCGCATCGACGTGGAACCAGGCGCCGTGCCTGCGGCAGATCTCTCCGACCGCCTTCAAGGGGTCGATGGCCCCGGATGACGTCGTGCCGACCGTGGCCACGACGCAAGCCGGCACGAACCCGGCGGCCCGATCCCTGGTCATGGCTTCCTCCAGTTTTTCGGGGATAACGGCGAAGCGCCCGTCCGTCGGGACGCGGCGCAGGTTCTCCTTCCCAAAGCCGGCGATCCTGACGCCTTTATCGACACTCGAATGGGCCTCCTCGGAAGCATAAACGGTCAGGGGAGCCCGAAAGCCGGTCTCGTTCGATCGGAACCCGGTCGACCTTTCCCTCGCCGAAAGCAAGGCGCAGAGGGTGGCCGTCGAGGCTGTGTCCTGGATGACGCCGGAAAAGCCCTCGGGGAGCCCGGTCATCTGCCTCAGCCAATCGAGAACGACTTCCTCCAGCTCGGCCGCCGCCGGCGAGGTCTGCCAGATCATACACTGGGCGCCGAGGCCTGCGGTGAGGAATTCCCCCAGGACCGAGGCCGGGCTGTTATTGGCCGGGAAGTAGGCGAACCAGCCGGGGTGCTGCCAGTGGGTGACCCCGGGCAGGATGACCCTCTCGAAATCCCGAAAGATCCCCTCCATGGCCTCACCCTTCGCGGGCGGGGCGGCGGGAATATTTTTCTTGATCTCGCCCGGCTCGACAGGGGAAAGTATGGGGAATTTTTCGACATTCCCGAAATAGTCGGCAATCCAGTCCACAAATTGGTGTCCGACAACCCGAAAATCCTCGTTTTTCATCCCTTTCTCCTCGAAAACTGGCCTTGTTATCCTTTTTAAGGGCATCCCCACTATATATTTTTTCAGGGGAAATCTCAAAATGATGGCCCTTGCCTGATCACTTTTGTAAAAACCGCGATCTAGGGCTGTTTTTTATGTAAAAATCTGTCGCGGATCCGTCCATTCCAGTATTTTCAAAAAGATCGAAAAAAAGCATTGCTTTCCTTGCGTCCCTGTGGTATAATTGAAAATGGTCATCAGGGGGAATTAGAAAAACTTCAAAAAATAGTTGTCTGTTTTATTTCGCCCGCCCCGCCCCAAACGCAACCCTTTCGCTGTGCCGATCGTATGACATTATGGAAGACAGCGATGGACAACCAAGACCTCCTTTTGGCCGCCCATAGATCCATTCCCCTGACGAGGCTGCCCTGATCTTTATCCCGGGTCAGGGCAGCCTCCCTCCTGTTGTTTGAACTTGACCTCTCCTTTCTTTTAGATTAATATTCCCGGCGGCTTATTCGAAGGGAAGTCCGTCGGATGCGGACACAGCCCCCGCTACTGTAACCGGGGACGAATCCCAAGAGACGCCACGGCCGCGAGGCTGGAAGGCTTGGGAGGAGGACGATCCGGGAGTCAGGAGACCTTCCGTAAGCCAGGGTCGACCGGTCTTCGGGCGGAAGACGGAATACTCAAAGCGGCGGGGGCGGCTGCGGAGCTCCTGCCATGGACAGACGAACGCTCGCCCTCGTCGGCGTGCTCGCACTCATTCCGGCCGGCCTTCGGGCCGACGGCACCCAGGACAAAACCAGCCCGCCCCAGCGGCACGACATCGTCGTCACGGCCACTCGGCTGGAGACCCCGGAGAAGAAGGTCGGGAGCTCCCTGACGGTCATAACGAGCGAGGAGTTGGCCCGCAGCCACAAGACCTTCGTCCTCGAAGCCCTGGAGGATGTCCTGGGCCTATCGACCCTCCGGAACGGGGGGCCAGGCGCGACGTCCTCCGTCTCCATTCGAGGGGCCGGGAGCGAGCACACGCTATTCCTTCTCGACGGCCTTGAGCTCAACGACCCGATCAACCCCTCCCGCTCTTACGACCTGGCCCATTTGTCCCTCAGCCATGTCGAGCGCATCGAGATCCTCCGCGGCCCCCAGGGCCTCCTCTACGGTTCGGACGCGCTCGGCGGCGTCGTCAATATCATCACCCGGGCCGGGCGCGGCAAACCCCGCCTGACCCTTGCCTCGTCGGCGGGAACGCGCCAAACGCTCACCTCCGACCTCGGGCTCTCGGGTTCGGGCCGGAAGACGGACTACTCGCTCTCCCTGTTCCACGAACGGACCGCGGGCATATCCGCGGCCTCGTCCGCCTATCCGGGCAACATCGAAAAGGACGGCTATCGCAATCTGTCTCTCGCCGCCCGGTTCGGATATGCTCCCCGGCCGACGGAGAGCCTGACCTTGACGGTCAAAGCCGTGGAAGCCCGGACCGAGCTCGACAACTTCGGCGGGCCCGGAGGGGACGATCCGAACAACCGACAGGATTACGGGACCCTTCTCGTCCGCGGGCAATATCGCGGCCTCGCCGCCGGCGGCCGCTGGGAACACGCCCTCTCCGTTTCCTGGCTGGGCGCCGAGCGCGAGAACAGGAACCCGGTCGACGACGCCCATCCCCAGGACCGGGACGAGGGCCTCTATCGGAGCGACCTCTTCAAACTCGATTGGCAGAACAATTTTTTCCTCCACCCGGCACACACGCTCACGGCCGGCCTCGAGCTCGAGCAAGAAAGAGGGCGTTCCGATTACGTTTCGGAAAGCGCTTGGGGGACCGTTGAATCCCGCTTCCCGTCCGTCCGGGCAGGGTCGGCCGGTGTTTATCTCCTGGACCGCTGGGAACACGGAGAGCGGTTTTTCATCACGGCCGGCGTCCGGGTCGACCGCCACAGCCGGGCCGGGACGGCGGCGACGTTCCGCGTCGCTCCGGCGTATCTCATCGCCGCGACGGGGACGAAACTCAAGGCCTCGTTCGGCACCGGCTTCAAATCGCCCTCCCTTTATCAACTTTTCGCGCCGGCGACTTCCTGGGGACCTGTGGGCAACCCGGCCCTGCGGCCGGAGAGGGCCTCGGGCTGGGACGCAGGACTCGAGCAGAGCTTCATGAAGGAGCGGTTCACATTCGGGCTGACCTGGTTCGAAAACGTCTTTCGGGACCTCGTCGACTTCGACTTCGCGGCCGGTTACGTCAACATCGGCCGGGCCCGGACGCGCGGCTTCGAGGCCTCGGCTAAAACACGGTTTGCCGGCGGGGTCCGTCTGGGGGCCTCCTACACGCGTCTCGTGGCCAGGGACGAAGGCACCGGGACGGACCTCCTCCGCCGGCCCCGCGACAAGTTCTCCGTCGATTTCAGCGCGCGCCTGGCCGGCCGCTTCGATCTGACGGTGACGTCCCTCACCATCGGACGCCGGCTCGACATGGACTTCAGCGCATATCCCTATCAGACCGTCCGGCTCCCCGGGTATGTCCTTTTCGGCGCCGTCCTATCGACGGCCATCGGGCCCCGGCTCGAGCTCTTCGCCCGCCTCGACAACATCCTCGGCGCCCGCTACGAACAGGTCTGGGGCTACGGCGCTCCGGGCTTCTCGCTGACAACGGGCGTCCGGTGCGTCCTCTAGAAAGAGGATGCCGGCGGCCGAGAACACGGGCGATTATTCCAGGGTCGTGAAGCCGCGGACGGGCGCCGGCCGGAGAACGTGCATGTCAAAGACGACGATCTCGTTCTCCCCGCGCTTCAGGAACGGGGCCGGACAGTAGAGCCGCTTCTGGGGCCCGATCTCCCAGTAGCGGCCGAGGTTGTGTCCGTTGACCCAGACGACCCCTTTCTTCCATCCGCTCATGTCCAGGTAGGTGTCGCCCGTCTCCCGGAGCTCGAACCGGCCGCGGAAGAAGTTGGCCGGCCGGTCGGCCGGCCTCCCGCCGAATTTCAACAGGCGCAAGTCGTCCTCCCGCATGGGTAGGCCGTGGACGTCCCAGGTCATGAGCGTCATGGAGTTCAGGGTCACCCGCTCGGTGATGCCCTTGCGATCGATGAGCCGGGGGCCGAAGTTGATCCGGCCCATTCCCTCGACGAGGATGTCGAGCGTCTCGTTGGCCGGCTCGGCCTTGGGGATGTCGACGGCCGTCTCTTTTTTTGTCCGGTCGATCGTCGCCAGGAATTTCCCGTCCACGTAAACGCTGGCGTAGTCGTGGACGTCCGTGACCGTCAGCTTGCCGCCCCGATGGCCGAGGAGCTTCGTCCGGTAGAGGATGAAGCCGTGGTCCTGCCCGTAGGACTCCATCGGCCCGGGCTGAGGGCTGGGAACCGGAGGCGGGAGGTTGTCGAAAAGCGAAGCGCTTTCGTCGAGCGTGATCGCCGGGATCTCGATCGTCGGGATCGGCCGGGGAAGGTCGGGCAGCCGGGTCCCCTTCGGCAGGGTGCCCAGGAGAAGGTCGCGGATCGCGAAATACTTGGCCGTCGGCTGCCCCATTTCGTTCAGGGGAGCGTCGTAGTCGTAGCTCGTCACGTCGGGCTCGTACTTGTCGCTGAAGTTGGCGCCGGCCCAGAAGCCGAAGTTCGTCCCGCCGTGGAACATATAGAGGCTGAAGGATTTCCCGTGGTCGAGGAGCCAGCGCAGGTCGGCCAGGACGTCCTCGGCCTTGACCCGGGCCCAGGCCTCTCCCCAGTGGGTCAGCCAGCCCGGATAGAGCTCGCTGCAGAAGACGGGCACGCCGCGCTCGAGCCGGGCGGCCACGGCGAAATCCTTTTCGTTCGTCCCGGGGTCGAGGCCGATGGCCGCGCCGGGCAGGCTTCCGGCCTCGAGCATGTACGGCGTCGCGCCGTCGGCCGTGTACAGGGGGACTTCGATCCCGGCTTTGTTCCAGAACCCCTGGAGGGCGAGCATATAATCCCGGTCATTGCCGAAGCTCCCATACTCGTTCTCGACCTGGACCATCAGGACCGGCCCGCCGCGCTGCACCTGGAGGTCGCGGACGACGTCGGCGATCTTCAGGATGTACGACTCGCAGGCGGCGAGATAGCGCGGGTCGGAACAGCGCACCTTGATGTCCGGCGTCCGCAGGAGCCAGATGGGCAGGCCGCCGAAATCCCACTCGGCGCAGGCGTAAGGGCCTGGCCGGACGATGACCCAGAGCCCCAGCCGCTCCGCCGTCCGGATGAAAGCCGCCAGGTCGTTCCCGCCGGAGAAATCCCATTGGCCCGGCTCCGGCTCCAGGGCGTTCCAGAAGATGTACGTCGCGACTGTATTGAGGCCCGCGGCCTTTATCTTGAGAAGCCTGTCGGCCCAGTATTCCCGCGGAATGCGCTGGTAGTGGATCTCGCCGGCCATGATCCGGAAGGGTTTGCCGTTGAGGAGGAAATCCTCCTTTCCCAGCCGGAAATCACGGCGCTGGCCGAAGAGGCCGGGACAGAGCGATAGGGCGAGGAGACCGAGGAGGACTTTCTTGGCGATTCTCATGGAGTTCTCCCGTTTCAGACGCTTTCGAAAATCATGGGGATTTTATCACATCTTCGATATTCCCTCGCGCCCCGCTTGGATCTCCACTCGCCTGGCGGGACTCCCCCCGGTTTTATATCCATAGCGGTATGTAACAATATCTTACATTCCGGCGTATATATCTACGCGGCCGAGGATCGTTCCCTGTCGAGAAGGCCGTTTTGACGTGGCATGTGGCATGAGAATTGCTGCATTCAAGACCAGATTGGCCGATATCAACGAAAAGATGCCCGCCCGGCGGGAAGAGATGAGCCGTTCGGCAGCCCCGCCAACAGGCTTAGAAAAGGAGCTCGGCATGCGAAGACACCTCGGAATACTGCTCGTCCTGGTCCTGGGCGTTTCGAGCCTGGCCGCCGCCATTAGGCAGGACCAGCCCGCCATCGACGAGCTGAAGAAGACCGCGCTCAAGGTCTACCTGGATTGTGACAGCTGCGACCTCGCCTATATCAAGACCGAGATCACCTTCGTCAACTACGTCCGGGACCGGCTCGAAGCCCAGGTCCACGTCCTGATCACGACCCAGGCGACGGGCGGGGGCGGGCGGGAATACACCCTGACTTTCATGGGCCAGAACAGCTGCCGGGACCTCACCGACGTCCAGAAATACTTTTCGATGAAAACGGACACCGAGGACGACGTCCGGCGCGGCCTGGTCAAAACCCTGAAGCTGGGGCTGATGAGCTTCGTCGGCCGGACGCCGATCTCCTGCCGCATCGCCGTCGACTACTCCCGGCCCGACGCGGCCGGGCCGAGCCGAGACCGCTGGAATTCCTGGGTCTTCAGCCTCACGGGCAGCGGGTACTTTTCGGGCGAGGAGACTTATATGAGCCGGATGGCCGACGTCTCCTTCTCGGCCAACCGGATCACTCCGAAATCGAAGGTCCGGCTGGGGATGTCCGTCGACACGTCGAAGACACAATACGACATCGATGACGAGATCATCACCGGCACCAAATCGAGCTGGGACGGGAGCGGCCTCTACGTCAAGAGCCTGGGCGAGCACTGGTCCACGGGCGTCTTCTTCGAGGCCGCGTCCTCCCTCTACAGCAACATCGACCTCGGCGTCACGGCCGCGCCCGCCCTCGAATACAATGTTTTTCCCTATTCCCAGTCGACGCGAAGGCAGCTCCGCCTCCTTTACAAGCTGAGCGTGAACCCCGTCAAATACCGGGAAGCGACGGTCTTCGACAAGACCCGGGAAATCCTCTTCAAGGAGTCCCTGGAGACCAGTCTGGACCTCCGCGAAAAGTGGGGCACGATCAGCGTCAGCGCCGCGGGCTCCCATTACTTCCATGATCTCAGCAAGTACCACGTGGACTCCTTCGGCATCGTCAGCCTCCGGCTCTACAAGGGTTTCAGCGTCTTTATCTTGGGGGGGTACTCCTGGATCCATGATCAGCTCTCCCTGCTCGGCCGGGAGCCGACCTTTGAGGAGCAACTGCTCCGGCTGCGCGAGCTGCCGATGAACAGCAACTATTTCGTCTCCTTCGGCTTCCAGTTCACTTTCGGCTCCATCTTCACCAACGTCATCAACCCCCGCTTTGGATCGTCCGGCAGCGGCGGCATGAGCATCAGCATCCAATAGAGCGATATGAGCGGCAAGGATATGACCATGAAAAACCCGAACCTAAGGATCGCGGCCCTCCTCACGGCGCTCGTCTTTTCCTTCGTCATCCCCGCGGGCGCGCAAGTCCCCCCGCCCAAGCCGGCCAGCCCTCCGCCCGTGCCCAGGATCTTCCTCGACTGGCCCGGCGCGGACATGGAGTTCTTCCGGAGCGAGATTCCCTTCGTCGAATTCGTCGCCGGTCTCGAAGAGGCCCAGGTCCACGTCGTCGTCAGGCCGGAGAGGGTCGGCGACCGGGATGGTTTCGCCGTGGACTTCTCCGGCCTTCGGGAGTTCCAGGGTGAGAACAACACCCTGCCTTATGTCCCTCTTCCATCGGATAAGCCCGAGGACGTCAAGAAGGGCCTGGCCGGCATCGTCAAGATCGGCCTGTTGCGCTACGCCACAAAGACGCCCGTCGGAAAGGACCTCTCGGTCCGGTTCCTGGACCAGACGAAACCGACCTCCGTCGTGGACAAGTGGGATTTCTGGGTCTTCAGCCTCAGCGCCAACTCCTTCCTCATGGGCGAAACACAATATCGGGATTCGTCGTACTATGGCTCTTTCTCGGCCAGCCGGGTGACGCCTGAACTCAAGATCCGGACGTCCGTCTATGGCAACCTCTCGAAATCATGGTTCGACCTCGGCGACGAGATCTACGAAAGTTCGTCCCACGGCTACGGCTTTTCCGGCCTCGTCGTCAAAAGTCTGGGCAAGCACTGGTCGGCGGGGGCTTTCCTCAGCGTCGAGTCCTCGACCTATTCCAACCTCAAGTTCAGCATCAGCGCGGCCCCGGCCCTCGAATTCAACGTCTTTCCCTACGACGAATCGACGAAAAGGCAGCTCCGGGCCCTCTACCGGATCGGTTACACGGGAACCCGATACAACGAGGAGACGATCTTCTTCAAGACGTCCGAAAGCCTCCTCCAGGAATCCCTCTCCTGGGTCTACGAGGTCGTCCGGCCCTGGGGGAACGCCACCATCCAGCTCGAAGGCTCTCACTTTTTCCACGATTTCAGCAAGAATAGGGTCCAGTTAGAAGGCGAGGTGTCGTTCCGGGTCTGGCGGGGCCTGAGCTTCGAGGTCGGCGGCCGCTATTCCCTGATCCACGACCAGCTCACCCTGCCGAACGGCGGGGCGACCTACGAGGAGATCCTCCTGCGCCAGAAACAACTGGCCACCGGCTACGACTACTCGGTCTCCGTCGGGGTGAGTTTTTCGTTCGGCTCGACGCGGAGCAACGTCGTCAACCCGCGCTTCGGCAACGGGGGCAGGGGCATTTCGATCAGCATGTAAAAGACCCGTGTCCAGCCGGGGGCCTTGTTTTCATCGGGCTAAGTCTTTACCATAAACGGCGAATCGGCTTCAGCCGGAACGACCCGATGGAGGAGGTCTGAGATATGTCCGTGAAACCCGTCAAGCCCGTCCCGAGCGACATCGATATCGCCCAGGCCACCGAGCTCCTCCCCATCGTCAAAGTGGCCGCCGAACTCGGCCTCGGCGAGGACGACCTGGACCTTTATGGCAAAACCAAGGCCAAGATCCACCTCGACGTCCTCGATCGGATGAAGGACCGCCCCCGGGGCCACTACGTCGACGTGACGGCCATCACGCCGACGCCGCTCGGCGAAGGCAAGACGACGACCACGGTCGGTCTCGGCCAGGCCCTCGGCGCCCACCTCGGGAAAAAAGTCGTCACCGTCGTCCGCCAGCCCAGCATGGGGCCGACCTTCGGCATCAAGGGCGGGGCGGCGGGAGGCGGCTATTCCCAGGTGGTCCCGATGGAGGACTTCAACCTCCATCTGACGGGCGACATCCATGCTGTCACGGTCTCCAACGACCTCCTGGCCGCAGCCATCGACGCCCGCATCCTCCACGAGTATTACCAGGATGACGACAAGCTGTTCGGCGCCTTCTGTCCGGCCGACAAGCAGGGCCGGCGGCGGTTCTCTCCGACAATGCTGCGGCGCCTCAAGAAATTGGGCATCGCCAAGACGAATCCCGCCGACCTGACGCCGGAGGAGAAGCGCCGCATGTTCCGGCTCGACATCGACCCGGCCAGCATCACCTGGAACCGCGTCATCGACGTCAACGATCGTTTCCTCCGGAGGATCAAGATCGGACTCGGCCCGGAGGAGCTGGGACTGGCCAGGGAGACGGGTTACGATATTTCCGTGGCCTCCGAGATCATGGCCGTTCTGGCCCTGACGACGGGCCTCGAGGACATGCGCGAAAGGTTGGGTCGCATGGTCATCGGCACCAGCCGGGCCGGCGAACCGGTCACCGCCGAGGACCTGGGCGTGGCCGGCGCCCTGGCCGTCCTGATGAAGGACGCCCTCCTTCCCAACCTTATGCAGACGATCGAGAACACGCCGGCCATCGTCCATGCCGGGCCCTTCGCCAACATCGCCCACGGCAACTCATCGATCATCGCCGACCAGATCGCCCTGCGTCTCGTCGGCAAGGACGGTTTCGTCGTCACGGAATCGGGCTTCGGGGCCGACTGCGGCATGGAAAAGTTCATGAACATCAAATGCCGGACGAGCGGGCTCGTCCCGGACTGCGTCGTCATCGTGGCCACCATCCGCGCCCTCAAGATGCACGGCGGCGGGCCCAAGGTCCTGGCCGGGAGGCCCCTCGCCCCCGAATACACGGACGAAAACCTTGGATTGCTGGGCAAAGGGCTGCCCAATTTGGCGGCCCACATCAAGAACGCGATCGGCTTCGGCGTTCCCGTCGTCGTCGCCATCAACCGGTTCACCTCGGACACGGACGCCGAGATCGAGATGGCGCGGAAGTCCGCCCTCGAGGCGGGGGCCGAGGATGCCGTCATGTCCGACCACTGGGCCGAAGGCGGGGCCGGAGCCGTCGCCTTGGCCGAGGCCGTCATCGCGGCCTGCGCCAACCCCGGGCACTTCCGCTTCCTCTATCCGCTCGACTGGGACATCAAGAAGAAGATCGAGACGATCGCGACGCGGATCTACGGCGCCGCCGGCGTCGATTACACGCCGGCGGCCGAGGCCAAGATCAAGCTCTACACCCGGCTGGGCTTCGACAAGCTGCCGATCTGCATGGCCAAGACGCACCTCAGCCTGAGCCACAATCCAGCCTGGAAGGGTGTTCCCAAGGATTACCGGCTTCCCGTCCGCGATATCAAGGCGAGCGTCGGCGCCGGCTTTCTCTACCCCCTCTGCGGGAACATCAGGACCATGCCCGGGCTGCCGACCCGGCCGGCGTTCTATGACGTCGACATCGACCTCGCGACCGGAAAGGTGACCGGGCTGTTCTGAACTCGAAAAAAAAAGAGGAGGAGTGAAGCGCGCGGCCTACCGGGAGCGGATGACCCGGCCCTTGACTCCTGAGACGTCGACGCCGCCGCTTCCCGTATTGATCAGGCGAACGTCCTTGTCCACATCCTTGATGTCGATGCCGCCCGACCCGTCGTCCACGGTCACGATCCCGCCGACCCGGCGGACGAGGATCTCGCCAGACCCGTCGTCGATCGTGACGTCACCCGTCACGTCCCGGATTTCCATCCCGCCGGAGCCATCGTCGATCTCCAGGTTCCCCTCGATACGCTCGACGGTCATTTCTCCCGAACCGTCGTCGATCCGGACGTTGCCGGCGACGCGAGCGACGCGGATCCCGCCGGAGCCGTCCTCGATCCGGACGGTGGAGGCCAGGTCCTCCACGACCATGTTGCCCGAGCCGTCGTCGATATCGAGGGCCATGGTTTTCGGGACCATAACGGTCAGGTCAATCCGTGCGTTATCACCGAAGTGGAAGAGCCGGTTGCTATCACGGATACGGCCTGTAAGGACCGCGACATCTCCCTTTTTTTCGAGGGTCAGTTCGACGCGGTCGCGAAGATATTCCTCCATGTCCTTGTCCCGGACGCCCGGTGCGACCACCTCGGCCTTGACCTCGATCGCGGCCAGCCCTTCGCGGCCCGTGATCGCAAGCGAGCCGGCGCCCGCCCTGACGTCGAGGCGCAGGATGCCCTGGGCCGGCAGGTTCAGGGTCTTCGTCGTCTCGAAAGCGGACAACGCCCCTGCCGAAGCCACGCCAAGCATGATGAGAACGAGTGTTTTTTTCATGGAAACCTCCATCCGTCAACCTTATAGACGGGAGGCGCGACGCAAAGGTTCCCCTCCAGGAGCGGAGAAAAGCGGAATCGGGAGAAGAACCGAAAAAAAAGGGGCCGGCCCCGGAAGGACCGGCCCCCCGTAAAGAAGGGGAGAACTATTTGAGAGTGATCGTTTTGGAGGCTTTCCCGCCCTTGACGCTGTCATAGGCCACCGTCACCGTCCCGGCCCCCTTGACAAGCAGCATGGCCGTCCGGGTGGTCTTCCCCGGGTGCCCGTTGCGGATGATGATCCGCTTGAGGTCCTTCTGGTCGATGAGCTGCGTCACAGAAGGGTTAATCTTGTAGAGCGTCTTGTTGTCGATGAAGCTGGCCGCGATGACCTCGACGCTTTTGCCATCGACGAGCAGGAGGTCCGGCCGGACGACGTTGTTCTGGGCGGCCCGGGCCATGATCGTCGGCGTTACCTTGGGGTTGGTGATATCGACGAAGACCCGGTAGACATCGCCGCCGATCTTCTCCACCGAAGTCTCGCCCATCTGGATGAGCGGCATCTCGTCGGCCTGATAGAGGGAGAAGGCCATATTGCGGTGACAGAGCTCCTCGTTCATGAACCGCGGCGGAACACGTCCCTGGTATTTTTTCCAGACGCCGCCCATCTCGACCTTGCCGAACTGGGGGTGATCGAAGGGTTTCCACTCAACGTATTCATCTCCGAACTCGAGATATTTATCGAAATAATACCGGGAGACGTTCGGGGCGATGGGGCTCCGGGGATCGGCCTGTTGCGCCTTGAGCTCGGGGCTCGTGAAATACTGCTCGCCGTTCCACAGCTCATTCGAGAACGAGGGGATGCCCAACCCGTCGTTCGTCCAGTCGATAAAGCCGCCGTGGACCGTATAGAGGCCGCTCCAGATGACGACATAGTTGTAGAAGGGCAGAATGCGCTCTCCGTTCTGGCCGAGTTCGTCGTAGAAGCGGACGTCACTCATCGGGTATTCGCCGGCGGTCTCGGAGCCGGGGCCGCGGAGGATCATGCCGGCGCTGTTGTGGTAGGATTGGACGCCGCAGATGTTCGGGTGGGCCATCAGGAAATTATTGACCGCCCGGGCCTCGGGGAGCTGGAAGGGGTAGTCCATGGCCCCGCTCTGGATATAGTCCGGCTGCCAATCGCTCGCCCAGTTCCGATTGGGGTCGTAGCTGCCCGGGCCGTCCTCGTTGACCCTCCCGTCGCCGTCGTTGTCGATGCCTTCGGAGCCGAGCAGGATATAATCTCCTGTTTCGCCGAAGGGCACGGGTTCGAGGACGTTCGGGTTCGTCCGGCTGATCCGATAGTTGCCGCGGCCGGGAACGAGCATCCGGATCTGCTCGACGATGCCATTGCCGTTGATGTCTTCCGCCGGATCTTCGTCGACGAGGCCGTCATTGTCGTCGTCGACGGGGACGTGCCCCGTGCGGGCGTTGCCCCCGGGCCCTTCCATGAAATACTGCCGCCCGTCGGGGTTGACCGTCGGGATGATGTAGAAGACGCGCTCGTCGACGAGCCGGGTGACGTCGTCGATCCGGCCGTAGTTTTCCATGAGGTACCAGATCGTATAGAGACAGATCTCGCCGCCCTGGATCTCGTTGCCGTGGACGTTGGCTTCGATGTACATGGCCGCCTTGCCCGCCTCCGGGCCCGTGGCCGGGTTGTTGATGGTCATAAGCATCAGGTCGCGGCCCTCGAAGCTCTTGCCGATGGACTCGAGTTTGAGAAATTTGGGGAAGGCGGCCTGGAGCCTTTTCATGTCCGCGGAAAGTTCGCCAACGTCGTGCCAGCGGTTGAAATCGAGCTTGACCTTAAAGGCCGGGTCCGAGGCCTTTTGGGCGGGAGCCGGGCCGGCCATCAAGGCCAATCCGGCCGCGCCGGCCAGGACGAGGGACAGGATCTTGCGTGTTTTCATTGTCGTCCTCCTCTCACTTCAGGGTGACTTTGGCCGTGTCCGTCCCGCCTTTTTCCGATTGGACGACAAGTTCCACGACCTCGCCGGTTTTTCCCCGGATGAGCCATTCGTACTCCGCCCGCGCCCCCGAACCGGCCAGGACGGGCAGGAAATTGGTTTTAGCGCTTCCCGAAAGGATCTGCTTCGGGTCCACGCCGAGCTGGACCATGGTCGGCTTGACCGCCCGGGCCGTTTGTCCCTGGGCGAGAGAAGTCGGCCAGAAGCCGGTGTTCTCGACCTCCGCCTTGATCCGGAAAATGCCGCCGCCATGGTTGACCGTCTCGATCTTCGCCACCTTCACGCGGGGGAAGAGCGAAGCCAAGTAGAGCGCGAACTTGGCGTGGGCGCCGCCGAGCTCGGCGATCTTCCCCGCCGGAGCGTTGGTCGCCGCGTAGGGCTTGAACCCGCCGATCTCCACCTCCCCGAGGTCGGGGTGGTTCGTCTTCGTCCACTTGACGAAACCGTCGATCTTTTCGGCATCCATCCACCTGAGGATTTGCCTGTCGACGCCGGGAGGTCCGGCCTCGGAGGCGCCGCCGGCCTGCCCCTGGAACATCCGGGCCATGTCGCCGCCGCGCCCGGATTGCATCACTTGCACGGTCTCCTGCCCGCTTCCCGCTCCGGACACAACAACGGCCGTGACGGAGCCGCCCGCCCTCGACTGCTGCCGGCCTGCCTGTCCGCCCTGAACCTGCTGACCAGCCTCGCCGGCAACAGCCGGGGGCACCGTGCCCATGCGGCGCGGACCGGAGGATTCGACTGTCGACAGGCCAAATCCCGGCGTCGAGAAGGAGGGTACGCCGAACTGGAAATAGCCGTACTGGAAGAAAGCGCCTTGCGGTTCGCGAACGAGGGCCGCTTGACGGATGCCGGTCATTTCGATGTATTTGTCGCTCACGGCCTTGAAGTAATCATAGTCGGCCGGGTTGACCGTCGTCGCCGGACGCCGGTCGGGCATCTGCATCCGACCGGACGAGGCGGGTTGACCCTGGCGGCTCGATTGACGGCCGCCGCCCATCAGCATTTCGAAGGAAAACTCGCCCATGGCGAACCGGCCGCCGCGGCCGAAGCCTCCCCCTGTCTGGATCATGCCTACCGTCCGGGCGCCGACCATCGAAGCGTCCGCGAAACGGACGAGGTCGAGTTCCCGCGCCGGTCCCAACCGGCCCGCGCTCGTCGGCGGGACGATGAGGTTGTCGCTCTCGCCGAAGGTCAGGATCGCGGCCACGTTGCGGTGGGCGACAATCCAGTCCATCACGGCCCGGGACTCGGCCTCGCTGACCATGTAGGACCCCGCCTCCGGCTTATAGTAGGGATACTCGTGCGTGAAATTCCGGTTGATGTCGGTCCCGCCGGGGGGATCCTCGTTGATAAAGCCGTCGCCGTCGTTGTCCTTGCCCTCCCAGAATATCTTGTAGGCGCCGGACTCGCCCTTTTTCGGGTCGGCTTTTTTCATCAAGCGCGGCTCGTCGGGGTCGATCATGTATTCCCCGTCGTCGGCCTTGACCCTCATGATCGTGATGAAGCCGTCGTTGTTCAAGTCCTCGGGCCCGTCTTCGTCGATCCGGCCATCGTTGTCGTCGTCACGAGGGTTGGTGTTGGCCTTCTGTCCGGTCTTGACGGGGGCGAAGTAGCCTTCGGCGCCGTCGGGATTGACCCGGGGAATGACATAGATCGTGGAGTTGTCGAGCCTGTCTTTGACCTCGGCGTTCCCGGGGTAATTATTTAGCAGGAATTCGACGGCGGAGAGGGCGATCTCGCTCCCGATGAGGTGGTCGCCCTCGAAATTGGCCGCCACGAGCAGGGCCGGCCGTTTGGCCGGCGGGACGCCGGCCGGGTTGGCGATCTCCACGGCCCAGATGTCCCGGCCGCCGCGCGTTTTCCCAATGGACGCGACCCGGGCAATCGTCTTATGGGCGCCGGCCAGCGACTGGAGCGCCGCCGTCATCTCCGCGTAGGTGTGATACCTCGGCGGATCCTGGGCGGCGGCGAAGCCGGCCGCGGCCGCGAACCCCAATACCATTAGGACCGGCAGGATCGCCGCCGGACGGTTGAACCTGGCTAGAATTCGACGCAAGCGGACCTCCTTGATTTTGACGGGGATGTCGGAAGAAGGACACAAATCCATCATTCATATTTTTAGACGGGCATCTTATCGCAATCTTCCGGAAAATGATAATATAATGTCCGCGAATGTCCCCAGGAAAGGATCGTCCCATGTCCCACTCCCATAAGATCTCCCGCCGGCAATTCATTCGGACAGGCGCCGCCGCCGCGGCCTCCCTGGCCATCGTCCCCCGGCACGTTCTGGGCGGCCAGGGTTACCTCGCCCCGAGCGATACCCTGACCAAGGCGGTCATCGGGGTCGGCGGCATGGGCCGGGGCCACCTCAGCTACCCCGGATCCGTTCTTCGGGCCGTCTGCGACGTCGACAGCGGGCACCTGGCCTCGGCCCTGGAGATATCCGGGCCCGGCGTCGCCGGCTACGCGGATTTTCGGGAAGTGCTGGAGCGCCCCGATATCGACATCGTCCACATCGCGACGCCACCCCATTGGCACGCCCTGATCTCCATCGCCGCCGCGGCCGCCGGAAAGGATATCTGGTGCGAGAAGCCGATGACCCGCACGATCGCCGAAGGCCGCGCCGTCGTCGAGGCCGTCAAGCGCAACGGCCGCATCTTTCGTGTCAACACCTGGTTCCGCTTCGAAGACCGCTTCTACGGCTTCGGGACCGATGTCAAGCCGATCAAGAAGGTGGTCCAGAGCGGGCTCCTGGGGTGGCCGCTGAAAGCGACGGTCGGCGCGGCGACCGGTTTCGATTGGAAGTTCTACTGGAGCGGGCTGACCAACCTGAGGCCCGAGCCCGTTCCACCCGAGCTCGACTACGATTTCTGGCTGGGCCCCGCGCCCTACAAGCCCTACAACCTCCACCGTGTCCACGGCACGTTCCGCGGCTATTGGGACTACGACGGCGGCGGCCTCGGAGACATGGGCATGCACTATCTCGACCCGGTCCAATACCTGCTCGACAAGGACGGCACGAGTCCCGTCGAGATCTCGGCCGACTGCCCGCAGCAGCACCCTGACGCCTGCGGCGCCTGGCGGCGGATCGAGATGAAATATGCCGACGGCTGTGTCATCGTCCTCGACGGGGAGAACAGGGACAGGGACGCGCCCTTCCTTGAGGGCCCGGACGGGAAGCTCTTCCGGGGTTTCGAGTCGGACATCCCCAACCTCAGGACCGTCCTGGCCACCCTGCCGGACCCCGAGTCCCAGGTCACAGACTTCGCAGAGGCCGTCCGGACGAGGCGCCGTTTCGCCCTCAACGAGCGGAACGCCCATCGCTCCTGCACCCTCGTCAACCTGGGGAAGATCGCGGTCCGGCTCGGACGGCGACTCCGTTTCGACCCGGATAAAGAGCGCTTCGTCGGCGACGAGGAAGCCAACCGCCTCATCGACCAGCCCATGCGGGCGCCCTGGCATATCTGAGCGCCCCATGAGGAGAGAAAAGATGAAAAAGATCCTGATCGCATGTCTCGTCCTCGCGGTTTCCTCCGGCGGACTGGCGGCCTCCGGGCAGGTCCCCGGCCCCGGGAGGGGGAGGGATCTGAAGCCGCTCGTCTCGTCGATCCTCGAGCGCTTCCCGGCCGAGACGTCCTCGGCGAGGGACGGGCTCTGCGCCGAGATCCTGAAGCTGGGCCCGGCCGCCATCCAAGAGGTCTGCGGCCGTGTTCTCGCTCCGGGGGCGGGCGACGACGCCAAGGCCCGGTTCGCCGTCAACGGTCTCGCCTTCTATGTCACGCGGCCCGGGGCCGAGGGCGAGCGCACCCTCTTCATCCGGTCCCTCCTCGCCTCTCTGGCCGGGAGCCGGGACAAGAATATCGCCGCGTTCTTCCTGTCCCAGGTCCAAGCGGCCGGCAAGAAGGAATCCATCAAGCCCCTGGCCGGCTACCTCGTCGACGAGACGCTCGCCGGGCCGGCCGCGGCCGCCCTTCGGACGATCGGGGGCCCGGAAGCAGCCCGGGCGCTCTTGAAGTCGCTCGACGCGGCGCCCTTGATCGCCCGCCTGGTGATCATCAAGTCGCTCGGTGAGCTCCGAAGCCGCAAAGCGGTGAAAAAGATCCTCCGCTTTGCCGAAAGCGGCGTCGAAGGGCTGCGTCGGACGGCCCTATTCGCCCTGGCCAACATCGGCGACCCCGCGGCGGGTCCCGTTCTCACGAGATCACGCGTGGCCGCGTCGTTCCGGGAGAGGTCCGAAGCGCCCTCGCTCTATCTCCTCTACGCGCGCCGGCTGGCCGAGTCCGGGAAGACATCCGAAGCCCTGACTGCAGCCAGGGCCGTGCTCGATACGTATGTCAGGCCTGAAGAAAGTTCTATCGCCGCCGAGGCCCTGGCTCTCATCGTCTCGGCCCTCGGAGAACGCGCCCTGCCCGACCTTCTCCGGGCCATGGATAGCTCTCTCCTCGACTTTCGCGGCGCCGCCCTCGCCTTGGCCCCGTCGCTCCCGGGAAGTGACGCGACGGCCCGATGGGTCGAAAAGGCCGCCCAGTGCGGGCCCGCCGTCCGGGCCGAGATCACCGAAATGCTCGGCCGGCGCGGCGATGTCTCGGCCCTGCCCTTCGTCCGGGACGGTCTTCTCAGCGGGGACAAGGTCGTGCGGCTGGCCGCCATACCCGCCGCGACCCTCCTCGGCGGCGAGGCCGTTCTTCCCGACCTCCTCCGGCTGGCCGGTCCGGCCGATGAAGATGAGGCCGCGGCACTGAGGACAAGCCTTCTCGGCTACCGGGCCGACTTGGTCGTCCCCGAATGCGTTCGTCTCCTCGACTCCACTCCCCTGCCGGCCAAGGCCGTCCTCATCGAGGTCCTCGGTGAGAAGGGCGCGCGGCATGAGATCGACCGCGTGTTCATGCTGGCCCAAGACCCGGAACCGGCCGTCCGCTCGGCCGCCGTCGGAGCTCTGGCCAATCTCGCCGGCGAAAAGGATCTGCCGCGCCTCGTGGCCATGTTGGAGGCAGCCGTTGACGGCAACGACATCCTGCGTCTGCAGGAGGCCGTCGCGTCGGCGGTCCGCCGCAATCCCGACCCCACGAATAGGGCCGACGCCCTCCTTGTCCTCTTGAAAAACGCTACGCCCGCCGGGAAGATCGCCGTTCTTCGCCTCCTGCCGAAGATCGGCGGGGCCAGGCCGCTTCAAGCGGCCCTCGAGGAATACGGGACGACGGACGCCCAGGTGCAGTCCGTCGCCGTCTACGCCCTTTCGCAGTGGCCCGATTATCAAGCGGCCGATGAACTTCTGCGCATCGTGAAGACGACGCGGACTAAGAAGCATCTTCTCCTGGCCGTCGAAGGCTATGTCCGGCTCGTCGGCCGGGCCAACATGTCTCATCCGAAAAAGCTCGAGCGTCTTCAGGCCCTCCTCGCCCTGCCCATGGACGATGCCGATCGGAAGGCCGTCCTCGCCGGTGTCGCGGCCATCCGCGAACCGGAGTCGCTCCGGCTCCTCGCCGGATACCTGGCGAACCCCTCCCTCCGCGAGACCGCGGCGGCGGGGCTTCTGGACCTTGCGTCGGAACAGGAGCCCTCTGAACGCTGGCTCTCGGGCCACGAGGCCACCACGGTGCTCCGGCGCGTCGAGGCTTCCCTCGCCGACCCGGCCGAGAAAGAGCGGGTGGCCAAGATCATCATCGAGCGCCTGCGCCAGGGCGGTTTCGTCCCGCTTTTTGACGGCCGCGGACTCGGCGGCTGGAAGGGGCTCGTCGCCGACCCGCCCGCGCGGGCTAAGATGACGCCCGCGGAACTGGCCACGGCCCAGGCCGAGGCCGACGGGCGCATGCGGGCCCACTGGAAGGTCATCGACGGCGTCCTCGTCTTCGACGGCAAGGGCGAGAGCTTGTACGCTCTCGGCGACTACGCCGACTTCGAACTCCTCGTCGACTGGAAGATCGAGAAGGGCGGTGACAGCGGCCTCTATCTCCGGGGATCGCCGCAGGTCCAGATCTGGGACGCCGCGGCTAACCCGGCGGGCTCGGGCGGCCTCTACAACAACCAGAAGGGGCCGAGCCAGCCCCTGGAAAAGGCCGACCGTCCCGTCGGCGAATGGAACACGTTCCGCATCTTCATGATCGGCGAGCGCGTCACCGTCTATCTCAACGACCGGCTGGTCGTCGATAACACCGTCCTCGAAAATTATTGGGAAAGGGACAAGTCGATCTATCCCTCGGGTTCGATCGAGCTCCAGGCCCACGGCAACCCGCTCTATTTCAGGAACATCTTTATCCGCGAGATCCCCCGCGATACCCGTGTCCCGCAACTTGCCGAAGCCGAGACGGCCGACGGGTTCGTGCCTCTCTTCAACGGCCGCGACCTCGAAGGCTGGACGGGCGACACCCAGGGCTATGCCGCCGCGGCCGGGAAGATCGTCATCCATCCCGAGCTCGGCAGCGGCAACCTCTACACCGTGAAAGAATACGCGGACTTCGTCCTCCGCTTCGAATTCAAGCTGCCCCCCGCCGCGAATAACGGACTGGGCGTCCGCGCCCCGCTCGAGGGCGACGCCGCCTATGCCGGCATGGAGATCCAGATCCTGGAAGACGGATCACCCGTCTACTGGGGCCTCAAGCCCTATCAGTATCACGGCTCGATCTACGGCGTCGTGCCGGCACGCCGCGGCGTGCTGAAGCCCGTCGGGGAGTGGAATGCCGAGGAGGTCACCGTCCAGGGCCGGCATGTCGCTGTCGTCGTCAACGGGACCACTATCGTGGACGCCGACATCGACGCCGCCGCCGCGGGCGGGACGATCGACGGCCACGACCATCCCGGCTTGAAACGCGAGTCCGGACACATCGGGTTCCTCGGCCACGGCGCGATCGTCGAGTTCCGGAACATCCGGATCAAAGAGTTGAAATGATGGAGCTCAGGACCCCCGGGCAGAGCGGCGTCCGAGAGCGCCGAGGCCCAGGGCCTCACGAAGCGCGGCGTTGATCTGGGTGTTGTCGATGATAAGCCCCGGATACCAGGTCCCGCGGTATTTCATGAGATAGCCGGCCGCGGCGCCGGCCACCGTCAGGCCGACGAGTTCGTTCGTGTGCCCCGCCGTGCCGAAAAAAACGTCCCCGTCGGGATAGACGTTGGGAGAGGCAAAGACGGGGGTCTTGAGCGTGACCCCGTTCGCGGCCACTCCCCTGTCGCTGCCCACGGGAGGCGGAGCTTCCGGATAGGCGACCCGCGGTTCCTGGCGGGGAAGGTCCCCGAGGCCGAGACGTTTCGCGCTATCGATGACAAGCCCGCCGGTGGCATGGTCGGCGGTCACGACCAGGACGGTGTTCGTCCAGTCTATGGCGTCCCCCGGACGGTCGACGAAGGCCGTCGCCGCCCGAACCGCCCCGTCGAGATCGGCGACACAGCCGATCATCCCACGGAAATCGTTGTCGTGGCTGGCCCAGTCGATATCGCCCTGCTCGACCATCAAGAAAAACCCGTCGGGGTCTCCGCCGAGATAGTCGAGCGCGGCGAGCGTCGCTTCGGCGAGCGTCGGATTCTCTTTGTTTCCGGGAACGACGCGGGGTCGCCCGGGGGCGTCCTCGGCCAGGGGAACCTCGAAGTTGCCGCCCCTGCCGCCGAACAGGCCGAAAAGCTTCTTGCCGGCCCGGCGGGCGGCCGCCGCGCCATCGACGATGGCCCGGCCTCCGTCGCCGCCGGGTATCCTTTCCACCAGCAGATAGTCCGGGGACGTCTTGAGGCCGAGATACAGGGATTCCGATATGTAACCCCGTTTGGGATTGAAGTCGGGGTTGTCGAGGAGCGGATGTCCGCCGCCGATGACGACGTCGGGCTTGACACGGAGGATGATCTCGTCGGCGATGCCCAGGCCCTTGTATCCCTTGAGGCCGGTGTAGTAGGAGTTGCGGCTGGTGTTGTGGCTGACGAAGCCGGCGGGGGTGGCGTGGTCGAAGGGGACGGTACTGACGACGCCGATCCCGGCGCCGGTCCTGGCCCGGTATTCTTCGGCGATCGTGGTCAGCTGGCCGTCCGGAGGGTCTCCCGGGAGCCAGGCGAGGTTGCCGGAGTCGGTCTTGAAGCCCGTGGCCAGGGCCGTCGCCGCCGAGGCCGAATCCGTGGCCGGCCCGGGCGGGAAGGGATGTCCGGAGTCCCGGTCCGTGTGCGGCCTGGTGCCGTCCGCTTTCACATCATAGCCGAGCAGGGGCGTGAACGACGATCGAGAATAAGGAGGGCGGCGGGCCTTTCGGGCGTTCCCGTTGTAGACGTTGACATCCCACGTCGCGACATAGGCTTTGGCCGGGAACTTCTGCCAGGCGAGGCCGTCGTCGGTCCCGTAGAGGTAGCGGCTGGCCGCGACCTCCGACTCGGCCGACATCCCATCGCCGATGAAGAAGATGACGTGCTTCAGGGCTGGGTTGCGCCTGCCGCAGGCGGGAGAAACGACGATGCCGGCGCCGAGCAGGATAACGGCGAGGACCGCCAGGGCGGCTCGTCGGATTCCCGAACGATCTTTGGTCATAGCCATCTATTATAATCCAACGCGCAAGCCGGCATGAATTTTGGCGATGCGATCTTATATCCCGTACTTGGCGATGATCTCCTGCTTCGTCTTGCCGAGGATGTCGAACTTCCGGCCGACCTTGGTGAAAGCGGCGAGGGCCTTGTCGAGATGGTGGATCTCGTGCCCGGCCGAGATCTGGGTCCGGATCCGGGCCTGGCTCTGGGGAACGACCGGAAAAAAGAAGCCGATGGCGTAGATGCCCTCGTCGTAAAGGGCCCGCGAGACGTCCTGGGCCAGCTTGGCGTTGAAGAGCATGACCGGGACGATGGGCGTGTCCCCTTCCCTGAGGACGAATCCCGCCTCGGTCAGGCCTTTACGCCAATAGGCCGCGTTCTTCTCCAGCTTGTCCCGCCGCTCGGTCGACTTGGAGATGATGTCCATGACCTTGAGGACGCCGGCGACGACGACCGGGGCGATGGTGTTCGAGAAGAGATAAGGCCTGGCCCGCTGGCGGCACAGCTCGACGAGTTCCTTGCGTCCGCTGACACAGCCGCCGGAGGCCCCGCCGAGCGCCTTGCCGAAGGTCGTCGTGATGACGTCCATCTTGCCGACGACGCCGCACTTCTCGTGGGTGCCACGGCCGGTCCTGCCGATGAACCCGGACGCGTGGGAGTCGTCGACGAGGAGCATGGCGTCATATTTTTCGCAGAGGGCGGCCATCTCGTCGAGCTTGGCCGTGTCGCCGTCCATGGAGAAGACGCCGTCGGTGACGACGAGCTTGAAGCGCTTGTCGGCGTGGAGCTGGAGCTTCTCCTCGAGGTGGCCCATGTCGGAGTGCTTGATCGTGTCGTGCATGGCGCTGCAGAGGCGGATGCCGTCGACGAGCGAAGCATGGACGAGCCGGTCGGAGATGATGACATCGTCCTTGGTCAGGATGGCCTCGAAGACGCCGGCGTTGGCGTCCATGCAGGAGGGGAAGAGGAGGGTGTCTTCGGTCCCCAGGAACTCGGTCATCTTCCGCTCGAGCTCGCGGTGGATGTCCTGGGTGCCGCAGATGAAGCGGACCGACGACATGCCGTAGCCGCGGCTCTCGAGGCCCTCGTGGGCGGCCTTGACCACATCGGGATGGCTCGACAGCCCGAGGTAGTTGTTGGCGCACATATTGATGACCTTCTTGAGAGGCGAGCCGGTCGGGAATTCGACCTCGATATCGGCCGCCTGGGGCGAGTGGATGAACCGCTCCTGTTTGAACAGCCCGGCGTCCTGAATGCCCTTGATCTGGGCCTGGTACGTGCCGCGGATCTTGTCGCTGTAAGCCATGGCCTTACCCCTTCTTCGCCAGGAATCTTTGGACGAGAGAGACGATCTTGTTGACCGAGTCGAAGGCCTCGGGCGTGGCCTCGTCGTCCGGGATGGAGATCCCGTACTTGTTCTCGAGAAAACGCTTCAGGGAGACCATCGAGAACGAATCGACGATGCCGCCGGAAATGAGGGGCGTCTCGTAGGTCAGGGGATCGCTGTCGTCCTCGAGGTACTCTTTCGTGACGTAGTTCAGAACGATGTCTTTTAATTCGTCGGCCATAATTTATCTCCTTTATCAATCGTTTTCGAGGGTGGACGTGTCGCCGATCTCCTCGCCCCACTCCTTGGCGTGGAGGATGCGGCGCATGATCTTGCCGCTCCGCGTCTTGGGGAGCGACGGGACGAACTCGATCTCCTGGGGCATGGCCAGGGGCGAGAGCTTCTTGCGGATGAAGTTCATGATCTCGAGGTCGAGGTCCTTGCTGGCCGTAAAGCCGGGCTTGAGGGTGACGAAGGCTTTGACCACCTCGAGGTTGATCGGGTCGGGCTTGCTGACGACGGCCGACTCGGCCACGGCCGGGTGCTCGAGGAGGGCCGATTCGACCTCGAACGGGCTGACGAGATGGCCGGCCGTGTTGATGATGTCGTCGTCGCGGCCGGCGAACCAGAAGTAGCCGTCCTTATCGATCTTGGAGCGGTCCCCGGTGATATACCAGCCGTTGCGAAACTTCTTCTGGAAGGCTTCTTCGTTGTTCCAGTACGTGCGCATGCGTGACGGCCAGTCGAACTTGAGGGCGACCAGGCCGATCTTGCCGTGCGTCGCGTAGGGCTCGTTCTTGACCGGGTCGAGGACGGTCCCGGTGATGCCCGGGAAGGGCTTGCCCATCGAGCCCGGCCGGACCTCCATGTCCGGGTAGTTGCTGATGACGATCGAGCCGGTCTCGGTCTGCCAGTAGGTATCATAGAACGGCATCCCGAAGACTTTCTGCGACCAGACGACGGCCTCGGAGTTGAGGGGCTCGCCGACGCTTGCCAGATGGCGGAGGGAGGACAGGTCGAATTTTCTAATGATCTCGTCGCCGGCCTTCATCAGGGAGCGGATGGCCGTCGGCGCCGAGTACCACATCGTCACCCGGCGCTTCTCGATCCACCTGTACCATGCTTCGGCGGAGAACCCGGCGTCGAGGACGCACTGGGTGACGCCGATGGCGAATGGCGCGATGATCCCGTATGAAGTGCCCGTGACCCAGCCCGGGTCGGCCGTGCACCAGTAGATGTCGTCTTCACGGAGGTCGAGGGCCCACTTGGCCGTCAAGTACTGAGAGATCAGGGAGTAATGGACGTGCTGGACGCCCTTGGGCATGCCCGTCGTACCCGATGTGTAGTGGAGGACGGAGGCCGACTCGGCCTTGGTCGGATGGATGTCGAGGTGCTCGACCGGAGCGGCCTTCTCGAGCGAGAAGGCGACCTCGCGGTCCTTGAGCGGGGTGACGCCGTCGTGGTCGACAAGGATGATGTGACGGATGTGGGGCAGTTTCTCGAGGATCTTGCGGACCTTGGGGGCGTGTTTCTTCTGGGTGATGACGGCGGAAGTTTCGGCGTTGGAGAGACGGACGAAGAGCGATTCGTCACCGAAGGCCGAGAACAGCGGCTGGGCGATGGCCCCGATCTTCAGGATGCCGAGGAAGCCGAGGTAGAGCTCGGGGATCTTGTCCATGAACAGGCAGACGCGCTCGCCGTCCTTCAGGCCGAGACCGCGGAGGAAAGCGCCGACGGTGTTCGAGGCCAGGCGGATGTCGTTGTAGGTATAGGTCTTTTCGGCGCCGGTGTGGCCTTCCCAGTGGAGGGCGACCTTCGAGCCTTTCCCCTGCTGGCAGATCCGGTCCGTGCAGTACCAGCCGATGTTGATGACGTCGCCCGGCCTGTAGCCGAGTTCATTTTCGGCGATCGTCCAGGAGAAATTCTTGACGCGTTCGTCGTACGATCCGATGTTCGACATGAGTGATTCCTCTCCGTTCAGGGTTGTGACGATTTCATTTCGAGGACGACGACGGCCGAGGCCAGGTCCTTGATATGGGTAAGCGAGACCTCCATGGACGAGATGCCGTGGGCCTCGCAGAACTCCTTGACCTTGCCGTGGATGAAAAGCTCGGGCTTGCCCAGGGCGTTGTTGACGACCTCGATCTCGGAGAACTTGTGGCCGCCGCTCCAGCCCGTGCCCATGGCCTTGAGGAAGGCCTCCTTGGCCGCGAACCGGGCGGCGAAATGCATGGCCGGGCGGTGTTTGGATTCGCAGTAGGCGATCTCGGTCGGAGTGAAGAGCTTTGTCTTGAGGCTCTCCGTGCGGACGAGCTTCTCCTCGACCCTTTGGACCTCGATGATGTCCGTTCCCGCCCCGAAAATCAACGACTTGTGCGCCTTTCGTCCATGGAGTGCGGGCCCCGCGACACTTGGCCGGCCTCGAGGCGGCCGCGTTGACCGTCGGCCCGTAAAGACGGACCTTTATTATAGATAAGCGCCCTGAAATGTCAAAGAGGGATGCTGTTTCCTATCAGGATTCCAAGCAACATCTTATCTAGAAGATCAGCCGGACTGACCGTCTTAAAGGGAAAGCCACCCTTTTGGCCGATCTGAGAGATCAGATTTTTATCGCCCGTCACGAAATAATCGGCCTTCCCGTTGACGACCGAAACTAGGACAGGCAAATCCTTGTCCCCCACGGCGCCCCTAAAAGGGGCCAACTCCTCAGGGGCAGGTACGGAAATGACCTCGAGCTTCAGTTTGGGCAGAAATCGGCGGTAGGCCGGGAGTGCCTCGGGCATTTTCTTCCCGATATTCCGCTCGATCTCGATGAGATTGTAGCATCCCGTCAAGCCCGTCAGGGCCGGAAGATCCAGGCTCAGAATATCGAGGATCAGGCGCGGCGCTCCCCTCCATGATACCAGGCCGGATAGGATCACGTTCGAATCGAGGAAGATCCTAAGACTTCTTTTCGCCATAGGTCTCCTCGAAGAGGGCACGCCTCTCGTCCTCGAGGCCTTCGATCAGCTCCTCGAGCGTTGCACCCGAGGCCTTCATGATCCTGCCCAGCTCCCGGCGCGCTTCATCGAGTTCGAGTTTTCGCGGAGTGACCAGAATGGAGTCGCCAATGGGGATGATGGAAACGTTTTCTCCGTCATATAGGGTTCCCTTTTCCCGCACTTTCTTTGGGATGGTCAATTGCCCGCGTTCTCTTATCTGAGATTTATATGGTTTGGCATTGTCCATGGCGGCTCTCCCGTCGTAAATTCTGTATTCAGATTATCAGATATCTGATTATTATGTCAAGGGGGAATTCAATCAGTTTAGCGTATGGGCAGGACGTTCTCTCGTTCAGCGTCTGGCGCGCAACGTCGCCAGCGCTTCGGCGACCTCTTGGCCTTTGGCTTCGATCTCGTCCAGGATCTGCTCTGGGGTCCGTTCGTCCACGACGACCTTACGGTTGGGATTGACCGCCTTGAGGTCATAGCCCCGTTCCTCGATCTCGGCCCGGGTGACCGTCCAGCTCCGCTCGCTTTCGGCCCGCTCCGGCAGCAGTTTGAAGAATTCCTCAAAATGCGCCACCGTGAGAGGTGACTTTTTCCCTACCTTAATGTCCGAAAGGTCGAAATACCAAATCTGCTCCGTCGGTTTTCCCCTGGTGAAAAAGAGTAGATTAGTTTTGACGCCGGCCCCCGCGTTGACGAACGCCCCGCCGGAGAGGCTGATCAGGGCCCATAGGTCGCAGTCATCGAGCAATTTGCGCTTGGTTTGGACGAAGGCCGTTTCATTCGTCCGAAAAAGAACCCCCTCGTCGAGAACGATCCCGCATCGTCCGCCCGGCTTGAGCGAATCGATAACGTGTTGGAGGAAGAGGACCTGTGTCGCTCCCGTCTTGTAGGCGAAACGAGTTTGGGCCTCTTTGCCTTCCTTGCCCCCAAAAGGAGGGTTCGTCAGGACGACGTCGAAGAGAGCCGGCGCGTCCTGATAGAGCCCGCCGTAGATTTCATTCCCCGTGAGAGTGTTGCCGTGCCAGAGCCGCGGCTCGTCGATGCCATGCAAGATCAGGTTAGCCAGGGCGATCGGATAGATGAGATTTTCCTTCTCCCGGCCATAGAAGGTCCGTTGAGCGAGGGCATCGATCTTGTCGGGGGTCACGCCAGCTTTCGAATGCTCCCGCATGTAGAGGAACGACTGGACAAGGAAGCCGCCTGTTCCGCAACAGGGGTCATAAACCGTCTCTCCGGTTTTCGGGCCGATCGCCCTGACCATGGCCCGGATGACCTCACGGGGCGTGAAAAACTGCCCCCCGTCGTTGCCCTTCTCTCCCATCTTAAGGAGAAGTCCCTCATAGACCTGGGAAAGCGGAAAAACGTGAGTGGGGTCGATGGATTCGTTTGTGATTTCGTCGACTTTGTCCAAGACGTCGAGGAAGTTTCGCTCGGTATCGATGCGAACACGCTCGACGCCGGATAATATTTCGCTGATAACTTTCTGCCTGGAGGATGCGTTGGGCCGCTCTCGGAGCCCCCGCAAATGGGGTAAAAGCTCGCCGTTGACGAAGCCGAAAAAACCGCCTAAAGCCCCGTTCTGAAGTTCTACGCGCTTGGGCCCCTTAGGGTCGGCCCAATCCTTCCAGCGGAAAGGAGATTCAAGCGAGGGTATGTATTCCGCGCTAACGGCCTCCGACTCCTCCGCCTCCCGGGCCTCTTTTTCGTCCAGGATCCGAAGGAAAAGGAGCCAAGTCAGCTCCGGCACGTATTGCAGGGCGCCGGCGCAGTTCGAACGCCGCATGACATCGCATATGGACTTGACGGCAGAATTTACGGATCCCTGCGAATTCAGCCGCTTGCCGTTTCCATTTTTCCTCGCTCTGGCCATATCTACTTCCTTTTGCTGATGAGATTCATGACAATGCGGATTATCGAATTCTTTTCCCGCGGCGAGCTCTCCGCAATGAGGAGCGTTATGGCCACAAGAGCGGTATCGGCAATTCGCTTCGTGCCGTCTTGATGATAAAGCGAACCATTTTTCTCCATGAACCAGAGGAATAGCGCCGCCGCGATTCGTTTGTTGCCGTCCACGAAGCTGTGGTTTTTGACCAGGAAATAGAGGAGATGGGCCGCCTTCTCTTCGAGACCGGGATAAACGTCCTTCCCGTCGAACGTCTGCATGACGGCGTTAAGTGAACTATGGAGGCTGTCGTCCTTCTCGCGGCCGAAAATGTCCGAAGCGCCGAATTTCTCACGGAGCCGCTCGATAATGCTTTGAGCCTCGTCGTAGGAAATCGAATTCGCCCGGCCTTTTTGAACGGGCGCGGCAGGGATCTTCTGATGGTCGTAATCGTCGAGAAGGTCCAAGGCATAGGCGTAGTCCGTGACCACGCGCAACAGTGCTTTGGCCTCATCCGACGTAACTTCGTAATGGTCCAGGACGTGCTCGACGAGCTGAAGCGACTGCCGAAGCTCCTTGAGGCGGTGCTCATTCGCCGTGTACCCCTTGACGATATGGTCCTTCAGAACGTTTGTGGCCCAGATACGGAACTGGGTCCCACGCTTGGAATTCACCCGGTAGCCGACGGAGATTATCATGTCAAGGCTGAAAAGGTCGATCTGGCGGATCTTGCCATCAGCAGCAACCTGTGCATTTTTTGCACAGGTTGATTTCTCGGCTAACTCATTGGTAGAGTAGATGTTGTGGATGTGTTTAAGGATAACGGTACGATCACGCCCGAATAGGGCAGCCATCTGATGCGCGTCAAGCCAGACAGTATCCCGCTCAAGGCGTACCTCTAAGGCCGCAGGGCCGCCGGCTGTCCGATAGAGGACTATTTCCCCCTTTCTTTCACCAGGAATCCACCTATCTGCTTTTTCTTGGATTTTATTCTTTGCCATGGTCAGGGCTCTCCATTAAACGCCCTTCTTAATAACGCCGCAGGCAGGGAATTTATCTCATGGAGTTGTTTCTCGATATCGTTCCGGAGCCGTTCCGTGGATGCCATTTGCTCATTCAGAACGGCCGCGATATGTTTTTGCTCGGCCATTTCACATACTGGGACTTGGAGGTTCTCTATATGCGGCCGCGTTATTTTTTTCATCGATCCACTGGCTCCACCAGCCTTCGATCTCCAATATCCGCTTATGAATAAAAAAGAAAGATAGTTTGTGAGAAATTCCGGATGTACATCATGGGCTGTTCTTATCCTGATCGTGAGATCCGAGGCGACGATCTGATTGGCAGCACCTTTATAAAGAGAAACCCGGCCAACAAGCTCGGCCGTGTTGCTTCGAGCGATAAGAATTTCGCCCGGGTTCAAAATACACATTGGTACGTCTTTTGCCCTCATGTGGCCAGTTTTTATGCCATCATAAGAAAATCCGCCTTCCGTGAGACACGCGGTGGTAACTGCTTGGACTTCGACGTCCCCTTCAGTAGCAATGGATTTCGATGGCAAGAGTGTTGCAGTATTTCCTAATCTAGCCCACCGCCAGTCGGGAGGCAATTCCTGTCCTTCCTTAGGAAAGACCTGACCCAGATAAGCTGCCGGGAGCGCCTTTGCCGCCTCAAGCTGAGCCTCAGCGGCGGCTCGCGCTTTTTCCACAGCCCCCGTCTGCTCATCGAGAATGGCAGCAATGCGCTTTTGCTCGGATAGGGGCGGGAGGGGTACGGCGAAGTCTTCAAGCTCCTTGCGATTGATTGCCCCGAAGGTGCTTCCACTTCCCTTTCTCTCTAGGTTACTTTCTTCTTTTTTTATCCAGAACAAAAGGAAGTCCATTTCAATGCTATTCCCACACCGAACAGCAGCAAGCCCTCTCCCGATACAGCATTCTTGGTTGGCAACATTAGTTGGCCCAACGGGTGCTCTTACTGATATGAGTATGTCCTTTGCTTTTGCTAACTTTGTTGGCTCGACACACCAGGCTCGAGGAATCGGATGCCGCTGGCCGAAATCAGCTTTTCCTTGAAAAAACGGGAGGCCCTCTGGGGCTTTTCGATAAGTATGACCAGGGGGAGACTGACCTGCAATAATTTCACACACCTCCCCTAGTTCCACCCACCGCCAGCCGGGGGGTAAAGTTGGCTGCTCTTTCAATCTTCTATTGACATTCATAGGTTTGTCTTAGATATTATAGCCAATCCGGTTATCCGGAGGTGGATGGCGAAGGCCATCGGGCCCATTTGGGCCTTTTTATTTCCGGGCTCCCGCTGTGTTTTCTTGGGCTCATGCCTTGGAAAGTCCTCGGAGACGCCGGTTCACGGCCTCAAGATTGAAGAACGAGGGGTTGAATCTTCCGCCCATCCACTCTTTGATCTCTTCGTGTTCAGGATGATTGGTGTCCTTGATGATTTCCAGTTTCCCGTAGTATCCGTAAAGGCCGCCGCTGTCCTCGGGCGGACAGGCATTCTCTCCTTCAAGGCACCGGGGATACGATGCCCCTTCATTTGGGAGATCGGCTTTCTCTACCGTGATTTCGTGGATCCAATCGTCTCCGAAATCATAGATATAGCGGAACGATTTCCCGGTCGCGGGAATAACGTCCTTCGCCCTGACCCGGCTTTCATCGCGCATCTCGGGCGCGAACAGATTGTCCGACGATGCCGAAGGCCCATAATTGGTCCCGCCGATGACGAATTCATGAAGATGGTCATCCTCCCAGCCCATCGCCCACTGTAAAACTTTGTGCAAGACCGCCAGCCTGAGGCTGCCGGGGACTTGGATCCGGCGCCAGATCGGAGGTTTGGAGCCCGCCAAGACGACTTTTAGTTGGTATATGCCATCCTTCGTTACGGCTGAAGCCTGCCGCGCGCTCTTCGAGTGTCCGGAAGGAAGCCTCGTCTTGGTTTTCATGTCTCGAACATCCTTTCCTTGGTCTCCATGAGGATTTCGGAGGGCTTGCCCATCGCTTTCAGGGCGGCCAGGCCGCCGGCGCCGACGACCTCGGGCGTCTGGAATACGGCCGGATTCTCCAGCCCTTCGGTGCCGGCCCGGGCGAATTGTCCAGCGACGGCGCGGATGACGGCTGCCGTCTCCGTCGGCATCCCTTTCAGCCAGGCCTCGTGCTTGTAGGTGAAGGAATCAGCCCGCTCTCCTCGGGTTTTGGGTGCCATACCGTAGCCGAGCTCGGCTAGGACATCATAAAGGTCATAATCGAGCATGCCCTCGAGACTGCGGACCATGGGAGCGGACCGTCCGGCGTCGGGCAGATGGGAAATCAGATCCCGGCGCCTGGGCGGGACGACCCAGACCGAACGGAACTTCTCGAGCGTCGGCGCTTCCTTAACCAACCGGGCGGCCAGCCGTTCCTTGTATTCTTCGACGGTCACTGGCATGGCCTTTCCGTCTTCGTCAGTCACAATATAGCGCCCGGCAGCAGTGACCCGGACCTGGAAGCCTTCGACCAGAAGCACGCGCTCAGCTTCTCCCTCCGCTGAAGGCTTGTACTTGCGCTCGCGAGGCGGCCTATATTTCTCGCGGAACTCCTCACCGAAGAGCCGCGTCGCGTCGGTATAATCGAAGACACGGAACATGAGCTTGCCGTCCGGGGCATAGAGCCGGGTCCCGCGCCCGACCATCTGATAAAATGCGATCGGCGAGCGGACATATTTGAAAAAGACGATATTACGAACGCATGGAACATCGACACCCGTGCTCAGCAAATCCACAGTCGTGGCGATAAAATAGCGGCGCGAAGCTCCGCGCAGGTCAGCCAGGTACTCGTTGCCGCCTGAGGCCGCGGTGCATTTGAAAGCATACGGCTCGGCCCGTTGACGTTTCTTGCCGGCACACCAATCGGCGTAGAGATTGTTCAACGTCGCCGCGACGTCATCGGCATGCCTATCCCTGCGGCAGAAGATGATCGTCTTCTGCTCGGGCTCGCCGACGGCCAGGAGTTGTTCGAAAAGGCTCTCGCACATCGCCGCGACGCGCTCGGGCATCAGGAGATGGTCCTCCAGACTGGGTGCGTCATAGTAGTCGCGGGCTTCGTCTTTAGTGAGCCCTTCTCCTGTAGAAGCATCCTTAAGTTTCTTCCCGGCCAGGTCGTCTCGCGAAACGCCGCTCTCCCGCTCATTCACTTTCTTGTTGTCATGAAAGAGGTCGAACCGGCGTATTTCGCAAGCGGCAAGATAGCCGTCCTCGATGCCCTGGGCCATGTCATATTCATAGACCGGCTTGCCGAACCAGCGGATGTTGTCGGCCGTGATCTGAGCATCGTTACGGAACTCCTTGGTCTCTTCCCTGATGTCGAGGCGTCGAGGTGTCGCGGTCAACCCGACTTGGATGGCCAGGGGATTACGGGTGAGAACCTGGGACCACTTGCCCCAGGCGGAACGGTGGCACTCGTCGATGACGATGTGGCTGAAGTAGTTCTCGGGATAGTGGGTCAGGAGGAAGTTCGCGTCGGCGTCGTCCGTGTCCACGTCGAGCGTTTGATAGGTAGCGACGAGAATTCGAGCGTTTTTCTGGGGATTATCACCCGTGACCGCGGCGGCGTCGGCCCCAAACACGTTCTGGAAGGCTGAAAGTCCCTGGGACCGGAGTTCGTCCCGGTCGCAGACGAACAGGGCGCGACGGAGCTGGCCGGCATCGGCGATCCGTTTGAGAAGATTTACGGCGATGAACGTCTTGCCCGAGCCCGTTGCCAGAGCAAGCAGGGCACGTTTTTCGCCGCGAGCAGTCTTTTCAAGGACAGCGCGGATCGCGGCGTCCTGGTAATAGCGCCGCGTGGCTTCCCCACCGGCATAGCGGACGAGGAGCGGGCGCGCGGCCGGAAGATCCAGAGTAAAACCCATGTGCTTTTCATAACGGGCGCGCAGGTCGGCCGGGGCGGGGAAATCGGTCAAGGGCGCTGGCGCAGATGTCTGGCCGGTGAACCTATCGAATTCGACAAAAAGGTGTCCGTTGCTCGAGTAGACGAATGGGACGTTAAGCCGCTTACAGGCGGCATAGAGCTTAGCCTGTTCGAGCCCGTGAGTTGGGGGCAGATGCTCGGCCTTGGCTTCGATGAGGGCGACGGCGACCGGCTGGCTATCCAGAGTGGCCTTGACCCTGAGGACGTAGTCGATACGGCCTCGGGACCGGCGGCGCGGGCCGCTGTCCCCGATTTCTATGGCGCCAGCGGTTTCTTCCCGCCGAATGAGGTCTTCCGTCCAGCCGCGCCTGTGAATGGCGGGGTCGATTAGCTTCGCCCGAGTATCGGATTCGGTCAGCATGGTCCCTTGGCGTCTCTTGCCTCAGGTGTTTGATAACATAGGGCAGACGGATGGTCAAGGCCGCGGTCGCCGCCGTCGGACATGAACGGCTGTTTCTCGCCGTCGCGCAATTGGACGGCCATCACCTGCTGGGGCGTGGCCAGGACGTGGTTATCCTCGGTGCCGAACTTCTGAGTGAAGAGGTTGGCGATGCCGCTCCCCCGGTCGGAGACGAAGTACATCAGGCCCCCGGCCCCTTGCATCCCCGGCCCATCTATCGGAGAATAACCCGGACAGGTGGACGGATGACCAAGCGGCAGGCCTTGTATCTCATATCCCTGGCGGAATTGTTGGCGATGTCGGTCTGGTTCTCGGCGTCGGCGGTCGTGCCCGCCCTCGCCGCGGCCTGGAAGCTGACGGGGGCCGGCCAGGCCTGGCTGACCATGTCTGTACAACTCGGGTTCGTTATCGGCGCGTTCGGCTCGGCCGTCCTCAACCTGGCCGACCGAATTCCCTCCCGCAGGCTTTTTCCCATGTCGGCCCTGCTCGCAGGCGCCGCGACCTTTCTCATCCCGGCCATGGGTTCAAACCTGACGGCCGTTCTGCTCCTCCGCTTCCTCACCGGGCTCTTTCTGGCCGGCGTTTATCCGGTCGGAATGAAGATCATGGCCACCTGGACCAAAGATGACCGCGGCTGGGGCATCGGTCTCCTGGTCGGGGCCTTGACCCTCGGCTCCTCCGCCCCGCATCTCATTAAGGTCCTGGGCGGGGTTTCGGACTGGGGATTCGTGCTCCGCGCGAGCGGCCTCCTCGCGGCCGGCGGCGGCCTCGTCGCCTTCCTCTTCGTCCATGAAGGACCTTCCCGGGCCGCATCCCCGCGGTTCGATTGGAGGTACTCGGGCGAGATCTGGCGCGACAAGGCGATCCTTTTCGCCAACCTGGGCTACTTCGGCCACATGTGGGAGCTCTACGCTGCCTGGACCTGGGTCCCGGTTTTCCTAGTCGCGAGCTTCCGCGGCTCGGGGATCGCCGAGAGATGGGCCGGCCTGGCCGGCTTCGCTTTTATCGCGGCCGGCGCGGCCGGGTGCCTCGCCGCGGGGAGGCTGGCCGACCGTCTCGGCAGGACCGCGGTGACGTCGGGGGCGATGGCCCTGAGCGGACTGAGCTGTCTTCTCGCGGGCCTTTTCTTCGGCCGGAATCCCTGGCTTCTCTCTGCCCTCTGTCTCGTCTGGGGTTTCGCCGTGGTCGCCGATTCGGCCCAATTTTCGGCCGGTGTCAGTGAACTTTGCCCGGCCGATAGAACGGGAACGGTCCTGACGCTTCAGACCAGCCTGGGTTTCTTGCTGACGCTCGCAACCATCTGCCTCGTCCCGGCACTCGAGCGTCTCGTAACATGGCGCTGGGCGTTTGTCCCGCTGGCCATCGGACCCGTGCTTGGGATCTGGGCCATGCTCCGTCTCCGCCGCCTCCCCGCCTCGGCCCGGATGGCCTCCGGCCGCCGCTAGTTGCTAATTCGGGGACACAATACCAATTTCCGAATTTCGTCGCTGTTTGATGGAAGCCCGAAGAATTTCGGAAATTGGTATTGTGTCCCTCTATTTCCGGTGAACTAGCGTCGCCGAGGCCTGGGCCGTGGGCATGACCACGACCTCGCTGACGTTGACGTGGAGCGGCCGCGTCGCGCACCAGACGACCGCATCGGCGATGTCGTCCGGCCCGAGCGGCGTCAGGCCCTGGTAGACCTTGCCCGCCCGCTCCGCGTCGCCGTGGAAGCGGACGAGGCTGAATTCCGTTTCGACCATGCCCGGGTCCACCTCGCTCACCCGTATGGGCGTTCCGCTCAGGTCGAGCCGGAGCCCTTTCGACAGGGCCCGGACGGCGAACTTCGTCGCGCAGTAGACGTTCCCGCCGGGATAGACCTCGTGCCCGGCGATGGAACCGATGTTGATGATGTGGCCCCTTCCCCGCTCGATCATCCCCGGGATGACGGCCCGGCTGACAAATAGAAGCCCTTTGACGTTCGTGTCGATCATCTCCTCCCAGTCGTCGATCTGGCCCTGGGGGAGCTTGTCCAGACCCCGGCTGAGCCCGGCGTTGTTGACCAGGATCTCGATCGCACGCCATTCCGGGGGAAGGCCGGCCACGGCTTTTTCGACGGCCGGTTGGTCCCGGACGTCAAGCCGAAAATAGTGGGCGGCGACGCCGTACTCGAACTCGAGGGTTTGGGCCAGCTTTTCCAGTTTTTCGGCGCGCCGTGCGCACATCAATATTCTCGCGCCCTGGGCGGCGAAGGACTGGGCCGTGCTCTCTCCTATTCCCGAGCTGGCGCCGGTGACGAAAACGATCTTGCCTTTCAAGGACAACATGTTCTTTCTCCTATGGGCCGGGCTACTCCGTTCAAGCGTCCGGGAGAATAAGCATATGAACGGGCCGCCCCGAAGTCAACCCCTGGACTCCGCGGCATGAATGCCGGAGATTTTTGCCGGATTCCTAGGCTTGTGGTATACATCCGGACATGCCTGAGGCCCCTTCGCGAGCGACCAAAAGGACAACTTTGAAAAAGTGGCTGGTCGCCGTCCGGCCTTGGGCCCTTCCGGCCTCAACTATGCCCGTCGTCTTCGGGACGGCCCTGGCCGTCGTCATCGGCGGGGCCAGGTTCTCACCCCTCCTCTTCCTCTGGGCCCTGGCCACGATGATGGTCCTCCACTCCGCCGCCAACATGCTCAGCGACGTCTTCGATTTCCGTCGCGGCCTGGACCGCGACGTGACGCCGGTGAGCGGAGCCATCGTTCGGGGCTGGCTCACCGACCGGCAGGTCTTCCGCGGCTCCCTCGTCCTCTTCGCTTTCGGAGCGGGCTCGGGCCTCCTCATCGCCCGCGCGACCGGGAAGTCCCTACTCATCGTCGGAGGCATCGGCGTGGCGGTGGGCGCCCTCTACTCGCTCCTCAAGGCCCGCGCCCTCGGGGACCTGGCCGTCTTCTTGAACTTCGGCCTGCTTGGAGCGGCCGGCGCCTGGGTCGTCCAGACGAATTCCTTCTCCTGGCTGCCCGTCCTCTGGACCGTGCCCATGGCCTTGCTCGTGATCGCCATCCTCCATGCCAACAACTGGCGGGACATCCTCACGGACGGCGAAAAGCGCGTGACCACCGTCGCCGGAGTCCTCGGCGACAAGGGATCGACTGCCTACTACGGATGTCTCGTCTTCGGCCCGTTCGTCATCGACCTCGCTTTCATCTCCGTCCCCCGCCTGACCGGGGGGTTGCTGCGCCCCATGCCCCTGACGTTCCTCGTCGTTTTCATGGCCCTCCCGAGCGCCCTCCGGCTCTGGGGACGGGCCGTGCGCCGGGCCGCACCGCGTTCGCCGCTCGACTTCATCGTTCTCGACGGGGCGACAGCCAAGCACAACCTTGTCTTCGGCCTGCTCAGCACGGCCGCCGCCATCCTCGAAGGGATCGTCAGATGGGGATAAACAGCGAACGAGCGCGGCTCAAACCCGCGGTCGTTGCGACGTGCGGCGCGGTCGCGGCCGTTCTATTCATGGCCCTGTTCCGCCTGAGGCGTCTCGGCCCGCTCGACTTCTGGGCCGGGCTGGCGGCGAGCGTCGCCCTTGTCGTCGCCCTGAGCTTCGTCATCGACGGAGGCTACGGACGCAGGCTTCGGGACGACCTCCGTTCAGGCGTCCTCCGCAAGATCGGGATCGGGGTCGCCTCGGCCGCGGTGCTCTACGCCGTCTTCGCCGTCGGGCGCGTGGCGGCCCTCCGTCTTTTTCCCTTTGCGGCGGCCGGGATCGGGAACGTCTATGCCTTAAAATCCGGAGTCCCTCTCCTCCGCGTCGTCCTCCTCATCACCCTCCTCATCGGCCCCGGAGAAGAGCTCTTCTGGCGAGGTTTCTTCCAGGAGAACGCCGGGGCGGGCCCCGGACGCGCGGCGGGCTTCATCCTGGCGTCGCTGCTTTACACGTCGGTCCACCTGGCCAGCGGGAATATCATGCTCTTCCTCGCCGCGGCCGTGTGCGGCCTCTTTTGGGGATGGCTCTACTTGCGCTTCCGCTCTCCGCTCCTCAACATCGTCAGCCACACGCTGTGGGACCTTCTCGTTTTCATCATTCTGCCTTTTTAACCAGCGCGCGCCCTCGGCATCTCTTTCCAGTTGCATGAAAGAAGGGGGACACGTACCCGAGGTACATGTCCCCAATCAGCGGGCGAGATGTTCGATCAAGATCTTCACGCCGATCCCGATCAGGATGAGCCCGCCGAGGAACTCGGCGCGCCGGCCCACGATCCGGCCAATGACCGGGCCGAGCTTAGCGCCGATGACCGTCAGGACGAAGCTCGTCGCCCCGATGACCGTCGCCGGGAAGAAGATGCTCGTTTGGACGACGCCCAGGCCCAGCCCGACGGCCAGGGCATCGATGCTCGTGGCCAGGGCCAGGATGACGAGCCGCATCCCCTGTGTCTGGTCCGGTCGGCAGGCCTTCTCTTCTTCGCTCAGGCCGAACGACTCGTAGATCATCCGGCCGCCGATCACGGCCAGTAATCCGAAAGCGACCCAGTGGTCGAAACTCTTGATGAAAGCGAGGAGCTTGTCCCCCGCGAACCAGCCGGCGACGGGCATGACGAACTGGAAGCCGCCGAAAAACGCCGCCATCCGGACGGCCTGTTTCATCGTCAGGCCCCTGGCTCCGCAGGCTATGCCCAATGTTGCGGCGAAGCAGTCCATGGCCAGGGCTACCGCGACTCCCAAAATTAAAATTAGCGACACGTGTATTCTCCGAGTCGGTCATTATAACAGAACCGGGATATCACTTCCTGAGCTGGGGGCGCCACTGCGGGGTGACGGGTAACCGTCCGAATCCCCCGTAGCGGGGGGGGGAACCGCCGGGACTGGTCCCCGGGGGGCCGGGGGAAAGGATGGTTACCTGTCACACCAAAAAGCACGTGGCGTCCCCAGCTAGCCATGCTATAATAGGCAATTCGGTATCAGCCATGGCGACGACAGACAGCATCATCCTCCGCGGCGTGAAGGTGCACAACCTCAAGGGGATCGACCTCGACGTCCCCCTCAACAAGCTCATCGTGATCACCGGGGTCAGCGGCTCCGGGAAGTCCTCCCTAGCCTTCGACACGCTCTACGCGGAAGGCCAGCGCCGCTATATCGAATCCCTGTCCTCCTACGCCCGGCAGTTCCTCGAAAGGATGGACAAGCCCGACGCCGATACGATCGATGGCATTCCGCCGGCGATCGCCATCCAGCAGAAGGGCGCCGCCAAGAACCCGCGCTCGACCGTGGCCACGGTGACCGAGATCTTCGACTTCCTCAGGGTCCTCTTCGCCCGGCTCGGGACCGTCCACTGCCTCCAGTGCGGCCGACCGGTCCTCCGGGACACGATCGACGGCATGATCGCGGAGCTCGCCACCCTGCCGCACGGCACCCGGGCCCTCGTCACCTTCGCCTGGCCCCGTGAGAAGAATCTGGCCTCGCTCAAGAAGGACGGCTTCACCCGGGCCGTCGCTGCCGGCGCCGTCGTGGACATCGACGCGGCGGCCAAGCGGACCGGACCCCTGGACATTCTTGTCGACCGCATCACTCTCGGCGTCGACGAACGCGAGCGCCTGGCCGATTCCCTCGAGATGGGCCTGAAGAAGGGCGACGGACGCGTCCTCGTCCGGACCGAGGACGGCCGGGAGTTCCCCTTCTCCGAAAAGCTCGAGTGCAAAGCCTGTCGCCTTCCGGCCGACGACCCCTATCCCAACCTTTTCTCCTTCAACAGCCCGCACGGCGCGTGCCCCGAGTGCCACGGTTTCGGCGACCTGGCCGTCGTCGACGAGGACAAGGTCGTCCCCGACACATCGAAGTCCCTGGAGCAGGGCGCGGTCGAGCCCTGGACGAAACCCCTGTCCAAAGGCATGCAGAAGGAGCTCCTGGCCGAGGCCCGTCGGCGGAAGATCCCGACCAACGTCCCCTTCCGGGACCTCAAGAAAGAGCATCAGCGCTTCGTCCTCGAGGGCGGCGACGGTTATTACGGCGTCAAGGGCTTTTTCGATTGGCTCCAGTCCAAGAAGTACAAGGTCCAGGTCCGGGTCCTGCTCAGCCGCTACCGCAAGTACATCGCTTGCCCGGCCTGCGCCAAGACCCGCCTTAACGCCCGGGCCCTGAACGTCAGGATCAAAGGCCTCAACATCGGCGAAGTCGTCCGGATGACCGTCCGCGAGGCCTCCGAGTTCTTCGACGGCCTCCGGCTCGAGCCGTTCGAACGCCAGGTGGCCGATAAGCTCGTCCATGAGGTCCGTGGCCGTCTCAAGTTCCTTCTCGAGGTCGGGCTGGATTACATCGCCCTCGACCGCATGACCTTCACGCTGAGCGGCGGAGAGGCCCAGCGCATCAACCTGGCCGCGGCCCTCAGCGCTTCGCTCGTCGGGACCCTGTTCGTCCTCGACGAGCCTTCGATCGGGCTCCACCCCCGCGACAACCACCGCCTCGTCCAGATCCTCGAGTCGCTCCGGGACATCGGGAACACGGTCGTCGTCGTCGAACACGACCCCGACATCGTCCGGGCCGCGGAACACGTCATCGATATGGGCCCGCGCGCCGGCGAGGCCGGCGGCGAGGTCGTCTTCGCCGGTCCCTGGCCCGGCTTCCTCCGCAGCAAGGACTCGCTCACCGCCCAATACGTGCGCGGCGATAAGGAGATCGCCCTCCCGGCGGCGCGCCGGTCATCGAAGTCGTTCCTCGAGATCCGCGACGCGCACAAGCACAACCTCAAGCACATCGACGTCCGCATCCCCCTCGGCGTTTTCACCTGCGTCACCGGCGTATCCGGCTCGGGCAAGAGCACGCTCCTCCACGACGTCCTCTACCAGGGCTTTAAAGGCGTCTCCGACAACGGCTTCCGCGAGATCCGGGGCCGGGACAAGGTCAATAAGGTCATCATGGTCGACCAGTCCCCCTTGAGCGCCTCGCCGCGATCGATCCCGGCCACCTACACCAAGGCGATGGATGGGATCCGCGACCTCTTCAGCCAGACCCGAGAGTCCAAGCTCATGGGCTTCCGGCCCGGCTATTTCTCCTTCAACACCGCCGGCGGACGGTGCGAGGACTGTAAAGGCGCCGGCGTTCAGGTCGTCGAAATGCAGTTCCTCTCCGATGTCAGCCTGGTCTGCGACGCCTGCAAGGGAAAGCGGTTCAAAAAGGAAATCCTCGAGGTCCGCTGGAATGGCAGGAATATCGACGAAGTCCTCAACCTGAGCGTCACCGAGGCCTGCCTCTTTTTCGCCGGGCGGTCCGAGATCACGAAAAAGCTTTATCCCCTGGTCGAAGTCGGGCTCGGCTACCTCAAGCTCGGCCAGCCGACAACGACCCTCTCCGGCGGCGAACTGCAGCGGATCAAACTCGCCTATCACCTCGTTCACGAGAAGGGGAAAAAAACCCTCTACCTCTTCGACGAGCCCACGATCGGCCTTCACCCGAACGACGTCGCCGTCCTCCTGCGCTCCTTCCAGAAACTCGTCAACGAAGGTCACACGGTCGTTGTCATCGAGCACAACCTCGACGTCGTCAAAAGCGCCGACCATGTCATCGACCTCGGCCCCGAGGGCGGCGAGGCCGGCGGCCGTGTCGTCGCCCAAGGGACCCCGGAGAAGATAGCCCAAAGCCGCCGCTCCATCACCGCCATGTACCTGAAGGAATCTCTCGGGCGGGCAAGCGGCGGGCAATATGAGGCGAGTCCGGGGAAGAAAACAGGGCTCAGAGGACGAACGGCTTCCAGGCCCAGCGAGTGATGTTCACGCCGCCCCGGCACTGCCGGATCGCCTTTCTGAGCTCGTGCTGGCAAATCGCGGCGGCGTGATCGCACGGCCCCCCGGTCGCCAGGCGTTCAAGCGACGGCAAGCCCCGCGGATCTCCCAATTGCCCGAGAGCCCAAACCGCCAGGTTTCTGTCCCTAAGAGGCATGTCGTTAGAGTTCATCATGGCGATTAGCACATTCGTGTCTTTTCCGGAAAACCCACCGCGGGCCTTTTCAAGAACGCCGCCGACGCCGGCGCCGACCGCCAAACACATGGCCCCATAGGCCAATAGGAGAAGGCCTGTCCCGGCCATGAGCCAGAGGCTGAGGGCCGGACGCCTGATCCGGGCTTTCGGGTTCATCCGCATTCTCCTTCTTTGCTAATACACTACCGAAGAACGTCGATGTTGTCCATGCACATCCCGGCCAAGCACGGCCTATTTAGTGTCCATTTAAAGGTCATGCTAAATTAGGTAAATCAAAATAAATGACCATTATTGATACACTGCAATGAATAATTGTTTTATTTATTATATATGTACCTCTTACAACGCTGTTGTCGATTTATTGTGTTCTGTTTATAGACTATACAGAATACGTATATTTCTGCCAATATAATTCTATCCTATTCTAAATAATACGCTTACACGGTAATCTATTTCTTGGCACTGTTCTTGCTTTAAAACGTTGTGTGAAAAAGGAAAAGGAGCGGCGCCAATGAAAAGAAAATCCATCCTCATCGTCCTGGCCACCCTCGTACTCTCGGTCGGATCGTTCGCGACTTTCAAACCCGCAAGCAAGGTCCTTATCTTCACGGCCCTCGAGCCGTCCGCATCGCGTGACCTTCTTCCCCTCCCCGTCGCCGGGCCCGTGGAACTTCTCTTCGAAGAGGCCGTCCCCGCGCCGGCTCTCCGTTTTTCCATCCCCGCCACTATTCCGGTCTTTAAACCGACCGCGAAGTCGGGAAAGGCCCTCTTCGATGCCAACCTCGTCCTCATGGTCGGGCTCAACGTCGCCGACTACATTTCGACCCGCGAGGCCTTAAAATACCCGGGTCTGGCCGAGACCAATCCCCTGATGAAGCCCTTCGTCAAGAGCCCCGTCGCCTTCGCCGCCATCAAGCTCGGCACGACGGTCCTGTCCTACTGGAGCATGAAGGCCATTTTTAAGAGGAGCAGGACGGTCGCCTGGATCATGACCACGGCTTCCAACGCCCTGTTGTCCTACGTCGTGGCCAACAACATGAGGTTGATCCAGGGCACCCGCGCCCGTTGAGGTTCGGCGATGAACGTTTATCTCCAGCGTTACCTGGGGCTGGATGAAAGCCGCGAGTATACCAAGCCCGCTGGCTTTCCGACCCTGAAAGACCTCGAAAAGGACTACATCGGATTCCTTCTTGAGATCACCGACCACAACAGGGCCGAGGTCTCGCGGATCCTGGCCATCTCCCGGTCCACCCTTTATCACAAGCTGCGCCGGTACGAACTCGGCGACGAAAGCGTGGGCACACTCCTTTTTTAGCGCTCCCGCAGGTCCCCCGGGACCGGCCTCAGAGCCACTTTTTCCTGCGGAAATAGGAAACCATCACCCCGACGACCGCGAGGATGAGCACCCAGACCAAGGCATAGCCCCAGCGCCACTTGATCTCCGGCATGAACTGGAAATTCATGCCGTAGACGCCGACGAGGAACGTGATCGGAATGAAGATCGTGGCGATGATGGTCAGGACCTTCATGACCTCGTTCATCCTGTTCGAGACGCTCGAGAGGTAGGTCTCGAGCATGCTGGTCAGGATCTCCCGGGAGGACTCGACCGTGTCGATGACCTGAATGGCGTGGTCGTAGACGTCGCGGAGAAAGATGCCGGTCGTCTTTTTGACGAGCGGCGATTCCAGGCGTTCGAACCCGCTGACGACCTCGCGCAGGGGCCAGACGGCCTTGCGCAGGTCGATCATCTCCCGTTTCATGCTGTGGATCTCGTGGAGGAGCTCCCGGCGGGGCTCGGCGATCAGGCGTTCCTCGAGGTCGTCGATCCTTTCCCCGAGCCCCTCCAGCACAAGGAAGTAGTTGTCGACGACCGCGTCGATCAGGGCGTAGGCCAGATAGTCCGGGCCGAGCTTGCGGATGCGGCCCTTGCCGCCGCGGATGCGCTGGCGCACCGGGTCGAGGCAGTCGCCGGGTGTCTCCTGGAACGAGAGGACGTAGTTGGGGCCCAGGATGAGACTGAGCTGGTCGGTCGTCAGGCCCAGCCCTTGGCCTCCGTCCTCGATCATCCGCAGAACGATGAAGACCGCACCCCCCAGGTCCTCGATCTTCGGGCGCTGGGTCGTCGTCATGATGTCCTCGAGGACGAGGGGGTGGATGTCGAACTGCCCGCCGAGCTTTTCGATGACCGAGGCGTCATGGACGCCGTCGACGTTGATCCAGGTGACGCTGGGCGTCTCCTTGAACGGGAAGCATTCTTCGACCGTGCCGACCTCTTTTTCGACGAACCCGGCCGGGTCGTAATCGATGACCGTGATACGCGTCTTCTCGGTCTTTTTCTCCCCGACATGCAGGAGCGTCCCCGGCGGAAGCCCCAGCTTGTCCGAACGCTTGGTCTCTTCGCTATCCATGCGGGCCTCCTCCCTCGAGTTTTCCCCAGGATAGCCGGTTTCGAAGAGAATTGCCAGCGGCGGGCGCGAAGGTCAGCGAGGAGCCAGGGATCCGATTTTCCGGACGTAGGCGTCGGCGTCGAACTTGCGGCGGATGCCGGGACGGAACGGGCCGTTACGAATGTTCTTCGAAAGAACCTTTATTTGAGCCTCGAAGCAACGGCGGCCCAATCGATGTTCTTGAAGAAGGCCTCGATGTAATCGGCCTTCTTCAGTCCGTAGTCGAGCATGAAGGCGTGCTCGAAGACGTCCATGATAAGCAGCGGCTGGCATCCGGCCGGGTGGCCGACGTCGTGCTCGTTGACCCAGAAGTTGATCAGCCGGCCGTTAGTCAAGTCCTCATAGAGGACGACCCAGCCGATGCCCCGCATGGCGCCCGTCGCCCGGAAATCCTTCTCCCAGGACTCGATGTCGTCGAACTGCCCGACGATCTTCCGGCCAAGCTTGCCGGCCGGGTCGAGCGCGACCTTCCCGCCCAGGTTCTCGAAGTAGTACTCGTGCAGCCTCATCCCGTTGAATTCCCAGCCGAGGCGGCGCTTGAGCTCGGCGTACTCAGGGGTCGCCGTCTTGCCGTCCGCGGCCATGAGGCCCAGGATGTCGAGGACCTTGTTCGTGTTGGTGACGTAGCCCTGGTACAGCGAGAAATGGTTCTTGAGGAGCGTCTCGCTGAACCCGGGCATACCGATGAGCTTGGAAAAGTCCTTGGCGGTGTAATTCATGGTTTTTCCCTCCTGTGTCAGGATGGACTCCCGAGCTCCCGCAGGCAGGGTTCGTGACGCCGCCCAGGCGGCCCCTCCGAAACCCGCGATCTTCAGGAAATCCCTGCGCCGAAACACGGTTCCTATCCTCTTTCCATTAAATCCTACCAAAAAAGTAGGTTTAATGCAAGTCCCCTTTGCGACATGCTGCCCGGGCAGTGATGGGGATTATGCATATCCCCCGCTGTTCACTTCGAGGCGGGCTTTTCGCCGCCCGTTTTATCCTCGACCATGCCGACCTTGACCCGGATCTCCGCGTCGAGCTGGGCGGCCAGCTCCTTGTTCTCCCTGAGCAGCTTCTTGACGTTTTCCCGGCCCTGTCCAAGACGCTCGCCCCTGTAGGAGTACCAGGTGCCGGCTTTGTCGAGGATCCCGGTCTCGAACCCGAGGTCCACAAGATCGCCCTCCCGGGAAATGCCCTCCCCGAAGATGATGTCGAACTGGGCCTCGCGGAAGGGCGGGGCCATCTTGTTCTTGACGATCTTGACCTTGGCCCGATTGCCGACGACAGTATCGCCATCCTTGATCACGGCCAGCCGGCGGACGTCGACCCGCAAGGACGCGTAGAATTTCAAGGCCCGGCCGCCGCTCGTCGTCTCGGGATTGCCGATGAATATGCCGATCTTCTCCCGGAGCTGGTTGATGAAGATGAAACAGGTCTTCGACCGGGCGACGATGGCCGTCAGCTTGCGCAAGGCCTGGGACATCAGCCTCGCCTGGAGCCCCATGTGCGAATCGCCCATCTCGCCTTCGAGTTCGGCTTTGGGGACGAGGGCGGCCACGGAGTCGACGACGATGACGTCGACCGCGCCGCTGCGGACGAGGACCTCGGCGATCTCCAGGGCCTGTTCCCCGAAATCGGGCTGCGAGATGAGCAGGTTGTCGATGTCGATCCCGATGCGGGCGGCGTAGGCCGGGGAGAGGGCGTGCTCGGCGTCGATGAACGCCGCCTGGCCGCCGCGCTTCTGGGCCTCGGCGATGACGTGCAGGGCCAGGGTGGTCTTGCCCGTGGCTTCCGGGCCGTAGATCTCGACGACCCGCCCGCGCGGGAATCCGCCGATGCCCAGGGCCAGATCGAAGGAGATCGAGCCGGTGGGGATGGCTTCGACGGCCACCGCTGCGCCCTTCTGCCCGAGCTTCATGATCGCACCCTTGCCGAACTGCTTCTCGATCTGGGAGAGCGCGGCGTCGATGGCCTTTTGGCGGGATGTCTGTTTTTCGTCCGTATCGGCTTCTTTCATGGGGCCTCCTTCCCGAGTCGTGTCCTTTTTTGGCATGTCCACTCGCTCCTTCTCAATTTCCTTCCTGTCCCCAAGCACCCTCCCCCTCCCGAGTTTACCCGGATTGCCCCGATCTTTCAATCCCTTTTCGGCCGCCCGCCGGTCCGCCTTCATCTCGGGAAACCGTTGAACATCCGGTCGTAGTCATCGATCAGTCCCTGGTCGGCGAAGCTGAAGTAGCGGTTGTGCCCGATGATGATATGGTCGAGGACCTTGATCTGGACGACCCGGGCGGCGAAGATCAGGTCCCGGGTGACCTCCCGATCGCAGAGCGACGGCTCGGGATCGCCGGACGGGTGGTTATGGGCGAAGATCAGCGCCGACGCCTCGTAGCGGAGAGCGTCCTTGATGACCTCGCGGGGATAGACGGCGCTCGAGTCGACCGTCCCCTCGAACAGGGTCTTCTCCTCGACGACCTGATTCTTCGGATCGAGGAAAATGACCTTGAACCGCTCCTTCTTCAGGTCGCGCAGGGCGTGGCAGAGATAGTCGTAGACCTCCCGGGAGGAATGGCAGACCGGCCGGCTCATCATCTTGTCCTTGAGGAAGCGGCGGGAGACCTCGTGGACCAGCTTGAGGCCGAAGATGTTCCGGGAGCCGATCCCCGGGATCCTCCGCAGGTCCTCCGGGCAGGCCTCGAGGACGCCGCCGAAAGTCTTGAATTCCCTCAGGGCCTCGCGGGCCGGCGCCTTGCAGTCGCGCCGGGGCGTGCCCAGGGTCAGGAGCAGCTCGACGATCTCGTAGTCCAGGAAGGCCGAGAGACCCCCGTTGAGGAACTTCTGGCGCAGGCGATCCCGGTGCCCCGCCCCTTCGGGAGTCCCTTTTTCCAGCCCTTTCGGATTTTCATCCATGGCGTCTGTTAATAATGACGCCGCGGCGGCCGTTTTTTCGCAAACGTAAACAGAAATTGTTGGTACTTCTCCCGCTAATCTTTGTAGAGGAGGTCGATCAGGGCCTTGAAGGTCTTTTCGACGATGTGGCGCTTGACCTTGAGGGACGGCGTCAATTCCGCGTCGACGGCGAAATCGCGGTCGAGAAGGACGACCTTCTTGATCCGCTCGTAGGACGCCAGGTGGGGGGTCGTCCGGTTGACTTCGGCCAGCATGAAATTGACGATCTCCTCCCGCTCGACGAGGTCCTTGCGGCTCGCGAAGGGGATGCCGTTCGTCCGGGCGTAGGCCTCGAGCCTCTCGAAATCCGGGACGATGAGGGCCGAAATGAACTTCCGTCCGGCGCCGACGACGACGGCGCTTTGGATGAGGGGGTTTGTCTTAAGCAAGTTTTCGATGGGCTGGGGGGCGACGTTCTTCCCCCCGGCCGTCACGATGAGGTCCTTTTTGCGGTCGGTTATGACGAGGAAGCCCTCCTCGTCGATATGGCCGATGTCGCCGGTGTGGAACCAGCCGCCCTCGAAAGCCTCGCGCGTCTCCTGGTCCTTCTTGTAATATCCTTTCATCACGTTGGGCCCCTTGGCGAGGATCTCGCCGTCCGACGCGATCTTGAGCTCGACGCCGGGGACGGGGGCCCCGACGGACCCGAATTTCATCTTGTCGAACGTGTTGCAGGTCAGGACCGGCGATGTCTCGGTCAGTCCGTAGCCCTCGAGGATGGTGATGCCGACGGCGTAAAAGAACTCGGCCACGTCGCTCGACAGGGGAGCTCCGCCCGAGACGAAAAAGTGGACCCGTCCGCCCGTTTTTTCGACGATCTTGGAGAAGACGAGCTTGGCGGCCAGGTTGCGCCGGACACCAAGCCCCCAGGGAATGGACTGGTGGCGGATCTTCCGGGCACCGTATTTCTTGCCGACCTTCAAGGCCCAGAAAAAGATCTTTCTTTTGAGCGGCGACTGGGTCAGGACGTTGTCCATGACCTTGGCGTAGATCTTGTCGAAGAGCCGGGGGACGCTGACCATGATCGTCGGCCGGACTTCGAGGAGGTTCTCGGCCACGGTCTCGATGCTCTCCGCGTAGGCGATCGTGGCGCCCTTGTAGAGGAAGGAGAAGGTCGTCATCCTTTCCAGGACGTGGGAGAGCGGAAGGAAGGAGAGGATCGTGTCCTTATCCGTGAACTCGGTGACGGCGTCGAGCGCCTTGGAATTGGAGACGAAGTTGCCGTGGCTGAGCATGACGCCCTTGGGGACGCCCGTCGTCCCCGAGGTGTAGATGATCGAGGCCAAGTCGTCGGGCGTGATGGCCAGGGCTCGTCTTTCGAACAGCCCGGGGTCCGCGGCCGCGACCGAGGTCCCCCGGCCCATGACCTCAGAGAGGCTGAGCGTTCCTTTCGGCCCCTGTTCGTCGATGAGCACGAAGTGACGGACCGAAGGCAAGTCGGGCTTGACCGCTTCGACCTTCAGCCACAGATCCCGGTTCGAACAGACAACGATCTTGGCGTCCGAATCGTTGATGATGTACTTGATCTGTTCGGGCATGAGCGAGGTGTAGATGGGGACGGTGACCGCCCCGGCGCAGAGCACGGCGAAGTCCGTCATCGTCCACTCCGGCCTGTTCTCGGAGAGGATGACCAGCTTGTCCCCCGGCCCGAGACCCAGATCGGCCAGGCCGAGAGAGAGATGTTTCACCCTCCGGGCGACTTCGTCCGTCGAAAGCGGGACGTAACGGCCTTCGACCTTGGCCGTAAGCAGGCTGTCCTTGATGTAGGTCTTCGCCGTGTTGAGAAAAAGCTGGCTGAGTGTTTCGACCATGCCGCGCTTCCTCCAGATTCGAAATGCCCTATTCTATCCTGTTCCCCGGCCGGGTTGTCAGCACGAAGACAGGTCGTTCCCCTCGTGGCGGAGGAGCCACTCTTTCCGCCATAGGCCGCCGCCGTAGCCCGTCAGCCGGCCGTCGCTCCCGACGACGCGATGGCAGGGAACGATGATCGAAACGGGGTTGCTGTGATTGGCCCCACCGACGGCCCTTGTGCCCGCAGGATTGCCGACGTTCCTGGCAATGTCCTTGTAGGACACCATCTTTCCGAAACGGACGTCCCGGAGGGCCCGCCAGACCTTCTTCCGGAAGGCCGTGCCGCCGAGGTCGAGCTTGACGGAAAACGTCCGGCGACGGCCCCGGAAATACTCGTCGAGCTGGGTCAGGCAATCGGCGAGCGGGGCCGGGAGCGGCCCCTTTCCGCCGCGGGCCGACCGCGGCGCACGGGGCGCGGGTGCGTCGACGAAAGTGACGCCGGAAACTCCCCTGTCGCCACCCCTGACCTCCAGAAGCCCGATCGGGGATTCGTAGTAGGTCACGCGTGATTCGGACATCGAGACCTCCAACCGGCCACATTAATACATTCCGGCGCATCCTTCAACCTCCGTCATAAGGTTCCTGAAGGAGTTGGCGGCGGAAGTGGACTCCCGGTCCTGCAAGACCGGGGCCCCGGCCGTCGTTGACGGAGCGCCCGCCGTATGCTAAAAACTGGGCTGATAAGAGAGGTGGCACCATGAACGGAAACATCCCGACGCTCAGCGTGTCCGGCAAGAATCTCCCCGAGGCCTGGGAGAAAGCCGTCCTGGCCTGCTGGCGGAACGGTGTGGCCATCAAGACTGAATACGACAAGCCGGGCGACCCGCCGAGCCGGGACTGCACGATGCTTTGGACCGTCGAGGACCCGTTCGCCGAACCGCGCATCCACCGGGCCTTCCCGGGCGGTCTCGAAGACCTCGAGGTCTACCGCCAAGAGGTCGTCGACGGCGTCCATGACCATTGGATCTGCCCCGAGGAAGGGAAATGGACCTACACCTACCACAAAAGATTGTTCGCCTACGAGATCGAGGGCGAGGCCATCGACCAAATAAGCGCCCTCGTCGATAAGCTCGCCCAGGTGGGCCACACCCGCCGGGCCCAGGCTATCACCTGGAATCCCAAGCTCGACCCGCCGACCTACGACCCACCCTGCCTCCAGCGGCTCTGGTGCCGGCTCCTCGAAGACGAGAAGGGGGAGCTCGTCCTGAACATGAACGCCCACTGGCGCTCGCGCGACGCCTACAAGGCCGCTTACATGAACGTCTTCGCCCTGACCGATCTCCAGAGGGTGATCGCCGGCCGGGTGGCGGAGAAGTCCGGGAGGGCCGTGCGACCCGGCCGCTACGCCGACCTCGTCGACAGCTTCCACATCTACGGCTCGTATTTCAACGAATTCGAGGGATTCCTGAAAATGGTCGAGAAGCGGTCGTTCGAGGACCGCACCTGGCCGAGCCCCTACGCCGAGCCGATGTTCGAAGAGGCCCGCGAGCGCCTACGCTTGGAAAAAAGGGAGGGGAAATAGGCCGTGGCCGTTCCGACTCCCATCGTCATCCTCTCGGCCTGCGTTCTCTTATCGGCCGTCCTCACCATCTGGTCCGACGCCAAAGGGCGCGGGGGGTGGTTTTACGTGATGAAACCCGTGACGATGGTCCTGGTCATAACGGTGGCTCTCATCGCCGCGACCCCCGTGCCGGCGGCCTACAAGTCGCTCGTCCTGGCCGGCCTTCTGTGCTCGCTCCTCGGGGACATCGCCCTGATGTTCTCCGAGAAATGGTTCACGGCCGGACTCGTCTCGTTTCTCGCCGCTCATGTCTTCTATATCCTGGCCTTCAAGCCCGGCCCGGAGCGCCCGATTCCCGCGGGCCTGTTTTTCCCCTTCATCATCTTCGGCCTTCTGATGTTCCGGATTCTGGCGCCGAAGCTCGGCCCGATGAAATTTCCCGTGCTCGTTTATATCGCGGCCATCGCGGTCATGGCCGCATTCGCGGCGGGCCGGTTCGTCGATGGGGGCGGTACACGCCCGCTGCTGGCGTTTGCCGGGGCGATTCTCTTCTTGATCTCCGATTCCGTCCTGGCCTATGACCGCTTCGCCAAGAAGCTCGGCCCCGCCCAGGTCATCATCCTCGGGACCTATTTTCCGGCCCAGCTTCTGATCGCCCTTTCCATCTGAACCGGCTTTAAGCGGCCGGAACGACCTGGCCGTCTATCCCGACAACGATCTTCTTCATCTCGAGCGGCTCTCCCGCGAGCTCGATGGCCTGCCTGACGATGCGCTCAAGACCGGAACAGCAGGGCACGGTCATGATGGCCACGGTCAGTGATCTGAGACCGTTTCTCCGGATGATCTCGGCCAGCTTCTCGACGTAACCTTTTGTCTCATCGAGCTTGGGGCAGGCGATGACGAGCTTTTTCCCTTTGAGCAGGCCGTCGTGGAACCCTCCGAGGGCAAAGGCCGTACAGTCGGCGGCGACGAGGAGGTCGCTGCCCTCGAAGTAGGGGGCGAGCGGCGAGATGAGGTGAAGCTGGATCGGCCACTGGGTGAGCCGGGACTTGGCGGACGCGCCGGGCCCGTCATCGCCATCGGGACCGCGGGGGATCGTCCGGGCCAGGCTCCCGGGACAGCCGGAAGGACCGGCATGCGCGTGCCCGCCGTTGATACCGTGAACGCGTGAGGCCGCGTCGGCCCCCCGCGTCTTGAGGACATGGCTGAAGGCGGCCCTGGCGTCGTACGTCTCGCCCTCGCGTTCGACGACCTTCAGGGCGCCCGTCGGGCAGACATCGAGGCAGGCCCCCAGCCCGTCGCAAAAGATCTCCCGGGCGAGGACGGCTTTGTTCTCGGCGTCAAGAACCAGGGTGCCTTCGGCGCAGGCCGTCGTGCACAGACCGCAGCCATTGCATTTATCACGGTCGATCTCGATGATCTTTCTTTTGGCCATGAGCGCACTCCTCTTGATGATTTCCTACTATTATACTCGGAATACGGAATCGGGACGAGGCGGCTAGACGACCGTCGGAGGTGGATAAGACGCCGGCCGGGCCCCGTCCGGCGACCCGAACCAAGCCCGGGCGTCCGGCCCCAGGAGCCCTTTGAGGGCGATGATTCCGAGGACGGTGCCCACGGGAAAGGCCGGCAACAGGAGGACGGCCAGAACTAACCCGGCAATCCTCGACCAGGGCCGGCCCTTGGCGATCGCGGCGGCGGCGAAGAGACCGAAAACGCCGTATGCGGCGAAAAGGACGGCGAGCATGATCCCGGCGGCCCCGAGGAGGGCGCTCCCGAGGAGCCCGGCACGCTCCGTGCCCCAGCCGACGAGGACGGCCCCGGAGAGGAAGATGAAGAGGATGAGCGCCGCCGTCGCGATCTCCAAGCCCGCGGCGACGACGAGACAGATCCTGGTGGTCTTGATGCTATCCGGCATGGCCAGCCTCCATCGGTTTCAAGGGGACCATTTTACCCGATGCGCTTGATCGAGACAACTGGTCTCGATCAGGGAATTGCGGGGACCGTCCAAGGAATTCTGGCCGAGACCTGTCGATTCGCATATAATGGGCGTGAATCATCCATGGACAGGATCATCCGGATCAACCCCCTCCTCGAGGCCCTCAAGTCCGCGCCAGAACGGGTCAACAAGGTCTTCATTCAGGAGGAGAAAGGGCACGCCCGGATCGGCGAGGTCATCCGCGAGGCTAAGGCCCGGCATGTCCCCTGCGTCTTTGTCCCGGCCCGCCGGCTCGACCAGATCGCGCCCGGCCACCAGGGCGTCATGGCCGAAGTCTCCCCCAAAGGCTACGCCTCTCTCGGTGATATCCTGGCCCGGCCGGGCACGCCCTTCGTCGTCCTCCTCGACGAGGTCGAGGACCCCCAGAACCTCGGTGCCATCGTCCGCAGCGCCGAAGTGGCAGGAGCCGACGGCCTCATCCTGCCCGAGCGTCGCTCGGCCGGCCTCACGGAGACCGTCGACACGGTCTCGGCCGGGGCCCTCGAGCATCTCCTCGTCGCCCGCGTCCCGAACCTCGTCCGGGCCATGGAAGAGCTCAAGGACAAAGGTCTCTGGCTCGTCGGCGCCGAAGGCTCCGGGGACGAGCCCTGGTATTCCTTCGACTATACCGGCCCCATCGGTATCGTCCTCGGCTCGGAAGCGCGGGGACTGAGACCCCTCGTCCGCAAGACGTGCGACAAGGTCCTGTCCATCCCCTTGGCCGGCAAGGTCGGCTCCCTCAACGTCGCCGCCGCCGCCGCCGTCTTCTTCTTCGAAGTCGTCCGCCAACGGCGAAGATAACCGGGTCACGGCTTTCGCGCTGAACAGGGCTGAGGGGATCACAAAGAGAGCATCAGGGGAATATTCAAAGAACTAGCTGGGGATCTCCGGGCGTACGACGAAAGGGGTGACGACACAACGGCGTGGGGGCCCCCCACCCGCCCGGAGCCGCTGATGCCCGTGAGCTCTTTGGGGCGGCGAGGACGGATGGGGGTAACGCCGAGGGAGGAGTCGCCCCGCCCTAGAGGGGAAAATGGGCGGAGAAAACCTTCGGAGCGAACGAGGATGATCCCCGAGGCCCATCTTGACTTCGCCTCCCTCGACACTTAGAATAGGGCCGTATCGTAACCTGCTGAAAGAGTTAAGCATGGAAAAAGCGGTGGAGTTTTATACCCTGGAAAAGGGCATCCTGGCCCTCAAGGACCAGATCGACGCCCTGGCCGAGACCGACGACCTCGGCAAAACGGACAGGGTCGCCGCCCTCAGGCGCGAAATCGAAAAAGAGTGGGCCAAGATCGTGCCTGAGCTCACGACCGTCCACATCGTCCAGATCGCCCGACACCCCAAGCGCCCCTATACCCTGGACTACATCTCTTTCCTCTTCCAGGATTTCATGGAAATGCACGGCGACCGCCGTTTCGCCGACGACCCGGCCATCGTCGCCGGGCTGGCCTTCTACAAGGGCCGGACCGTCGCCATCATCGGCCATCAGAAGGGCCGGACGACCCGGGCCCGGATCGACCGGAACTTCGGCCAAGCCAATCCCGAAGGCTATCGCAAGGCCCTCCGGGTCATGCAGGAGGCCGAAAAATTCGGCTTTCCCGTGATCACCCTGATCGACACGCCCGGCGCCTATCCCGGCATCGGCGCCGAGGAACGCGGTCAGGCCGAAGCCATCGCCTTCAATCTGAAGACGATCTCCACTTTGAAGACCCCCATCATCAACGTCGTCATTGGCGAAGGGGGGAGCGGCGGGGGGCTCGGCATCGGCTTCGGCGACCAGACCCTCATACTCGAACATTCCTTCTACTCGGTCATTTCACCGGAAGGGTGCGCCGCCATTCTCTGGAAGGACCAGAACGCCATCCATCTGGCGGCCGAGAACTTGGGCCTCCGGGCGTCTACCCTCCTCGGGTTCGGGATCGTCGACAAGATCATACCCGAGCCGCGCGGCGGGGCTCACATCGACGCCGAACAAACCTTCAAGAACGTCGACAAATACCTCTACCAGGCCCTGAAGAAGCTCGAGGGCAAGCCCGTCGGCGAGCTTCTCGAAGAGCGCTATAAAAAAATCCGCAAGCTCGGGGTCTTCGAAGAACGGTGACCGAAGACCCCTCCGCCAAAAAAGGACTCGCCGCCGTCAAGGGCACGAAGGACATCCTCCCCAAAGAGGTCGATAGCTGGAGAACCCTCGAGCGCCTGGCCCGGGAGACCTTCGAGCTGTACGGCTACCGGGAGCTCAGGGCCCCGATTTTCGAGGCTACGGAGCTTTTCGAGAAGGGCACGGGGTCGACTTCCGACATCGTCACCAAGGAAATGTACACGTTCACGGACAAGGGCGGCCGTTCGCTGACCTTGAGGCCCGAATACACGCCGTCGGTCGTCCGGGCCATTATCGAGCACCGCCTCGACCTCCAGCCTGAGCCCATGCGCTACTATTATATGGGCCCGATGTTCAGGTACGACAAGCCCCAGAAGGGGCGCTACCGCCAGTTTCACCAGGTCGATATCGAGGTCTTCGGCGAGAAGGACGCGGCCGTCGACGCCGAGATCATCGAGATGGCCGACTCCCTCCTCCACAAGCTCGGCGTCGCCGGAACGGAGACCCTGATCAACTCGGTCGGCTGCCGGGCGTGCCGGCCAGCCTACAGCCAGGCTCTGCGCGAAACGGCCGGGAAGCGCAAGTCCGACCTCTGCCCCGACTGCCAGAGAAAAGCGGAGACCAATCCCCTGCGCATATTCGACTGCAAGGTGGAATCCTGTCAGGCCGTCGCCCGCTCGTTCCCCGAGATACAGGATTTTCTCTGCGACGAATGCCGCGACCACTTCTTGAAGCTTCGGACCGACCTCGACCTCTTTCATATCCCCTACCGGGTGGAACCCCGGCTCGTCCGCGGCCTCGACTATTACACCAAGACGACCTTCGAGATCGTCTCCCCGCATCTCGGGGCCCAGAACGCCCTGCTCGGCGGGGGCCGCTACGACGACATGATGAAGGATTTCGGCGGGCCCGACATCTGCGGCATCGGCTTCGCCATGGGCATGGAACGGGTCCTGTCGATCGCTCCTATCACGTCGCCCAAGCGCTCGCTTCTTTACCTCGCCTACCTCGGCGACAAGGCCAAGAGATCGGGCCTCGATCTGGCCCGCTATTTCCGGGCGAACGGGGTCGAATGCCTTGTCGAATTCAAGGACCGGGGGATGAAGGCCCATTTCGGCCGGGCCAACAAGCTCGAAGCGGACTGGGTCCTCGTCGTCGGCGAGGACGAGATGACAAAAGGCCGTTTCGGGCTCAAGGAAATGGCCACCGGCCTTCAAGTCGAAGGGACCCGCGAGGAGCTCTTGGCGCTCCTCCGAGACAAATAGCGCGCAATGCCCCGGGGATCAAGCGCGAAATAGAGGCGCCATGTTGAAACGAACCGAGTACTGCGGCGAGTTGCGGGCGGCACACGAGGGCCGGGAGGTCGTGCTCTGCGGCTGGGTCCACAAGACCCGCGACATGGGACATCTCGTCTTCGTCGACCTCCGCGACCGCGAGGGCCTGGCCCAGATCGTCTTCCAGTCCGACCGCCCCGAACTCGTGGAGGAAGCGAAAAAGCTCCGCAGCGAATTCGTCGTCGGGGTCCGCGGTCTCGTCCGCCATCGCTCGTCCGTCAACAAGGACATCCCCACAGGCGAGGTCGAGGTTGAGGCATTCGAGCTCCACCTTTTCGCGGCCTCGAAGGTTCCGCCGTTCGTCATCGCCGATCCGCCGCAGGCCTCCGAGGAGCTGCGCCTGAAATACCGCTACCTCGACCTGCGCCGACCCAAGATGCAGCACCACATCCGGCTGCGCCACGAGGCGTCGCTGGCCGTCCGGAACTACATGAGCCGGAACGGCTACCTCGAGATCGAAACGCCCATCCTGGCCAACCCCACGCCCGAGGGAGCGCGCGACTTCCTCGTCCCCAGCCGCGTTTACAAGGGCCGGTTCTACGCGTTGCCCCAATCACCCCAGCAGTTCAAGCAGACCTTGATGGTCGCCGGCTGCGACCGTTATTTCCAGATCGTCCGCTGTTTCCGGGACGAGGCCCTACGGGCCGACCGGCAGCTCGAGTTCACTCAGATCGACATCGAGACGAGCTTTATCGACCGCGACGATTTCTTCGCCCTCAACGAGGGCCTCATGGAGGCGCTTTTCGCGCTCATCGGCCGGAAGGTCGAGCGGCCGTTCCGACGGCTCCCCTACGTCGACGCCATGGAGAAGTACGGCTCCGACAAGCCCGACTTACGCGTGCCTCTCGAGATGCGCGACGTCACAGCGGCCGGCCGGGAAGGATCGTCCGAGATCTTGAAGGCCGTCGTCGCCGGCGGCGGCGAGATCAAGGGGCTGCTCATCCCAAGCGCCGGCTCCCTGTCGCGCGGCCAGTTGGACAAGCTCGCCGAGAAGGCCAAGTCGCTCGGAGCCAAGGGCCTCATCTGGATCAAGAAACAGGACGGATGGAAATCGTCGCTCAAAACGGCCGCGGGCGACTATGAAAGGATGTGGGCGACCCTGGGCGGCGCCGACGCCGATCTGGCCCTCCTTGTCGCCGACAAGAAGACGACCGCCCTCAAAGCCCTGGGCGAGATCCGCCGGACCTGGCCGATCGAAGACACTTCCCGCCGGGACAGCCTCGAATTCTGCTGGGTGACGGACTTCCCGCTCTTCGAATGGAGCGAGGAGGAAAAGCGCTTCGTCTCGATGCACCATCCGTTCACGTCCCCCCATGAGGACGACCTCGGCCTTCTCGAAACCGAGCCCGGCAAGGTGAGGGCCAAGGCTTACGACCTCGTCCTCAACGGCGCCGAGGTCGGCGGCGGCTCTATCCGGATCCACGAGATGGACATCCAGCGCCGCGTGTTCAAGACGCTGGGATTGACGGACGAGGAAACCGAAGAAAAGTTCGGCTACTTCCTCGAGGCCCTAGGCTACGGTGCGCCGCCGCACGGTGGCATCGCCCACGGCTTAGACCGCCTGGTCATGTTCCTCGCCGGCGAGGAGTCGATCCGCGAGGTCATCCCCTTTCCCAAGACGACCGGTGCCCTCGACCTCATGACCGGCTCCCCCTCGGCTGTTGACGATCGCCAACTCGACGAGCTGGGCCTCAAGCTCCGCGGCTAGACGACACGGCCCTCATCACCGTCTCGGGCCGCGTCCCCAAGGATATGTCTAAGCTTTGATGGGCCGAGTCTCGGCCACGAGGGCGCCGGGGATGGCGAGAAGCGCGAAAATGAACATCTTCCAGAGCACGGTCAGGGCCAGCGCGGTGCTGAGCACGACCGGGCCGGACGATGCGGCCGTGCCGAGGAAAAGAGGCGACAAGAAAATATTGACGGCGCCGTAGGCCAGGCCGGTGAGAGCGCCGGCCATGATCCCGGCAGCCATCCTCTTGCCCATCCGTTTTCTCCGCGACCACAGGGAAGCCAGGAACGCGGCGGCAACGGGCACCAGGAAGGCGGCCCACCAGACATCCTTGAGGACGGGGAGTCGGCCCGCGGTCCGGATAAACACGAAATCTATGACCGCCAAGAGGCCCGCGCCAAGGAGGACGGCCAGGGGGATCGCCCAGGCCCGGGATTTCGTCTTGGCCGCATGCTCGTCCCGTTGTCCGATCCTTATCCCTAAACTCAGGGGATAATTGTAGAACATGTCGAAGACCGCGTGCTCGAGCCATGCCCCCCTTTCCCCGAAAACCGGGACGACGTGGACCGCGCCCGTGGCCCAGTGCCCGGCCATGAACCGGGCCAGCTCCGGATATCGATAGGCCATCTGGATGGGAAAAGCCAGATACCCGATATATTTGAAATAGCTGATGGAGAGGGCCATTTTATAATCCCTGATATTCCGTTCCTTGAGCACGAGGAACGTCGTGTATAGGCCCCGGGCAAAGGACCCGGGAGATACCGGGATGACCTGGAAGAGGCCGAGTATGACTCCGGCCGCCACCGACGCCTGCTGCCACGACAGCTCGGGGTGCGTCCGGACATAGATGAATGCGATAACCACGGAAACGATCTGGGTGATGGGCAGGGTGAGGACGTGGACGGCCATGCTCTTGAGATATTTCTGTATGAACGGCTCCTTGAGTTGGGACAGGATGTGCTCGGCTTCCCCAGGTGTCAGCATCCCGTTCTTCATCCCGTTCTGGATCATATCGCGGAGCCACTTCTCCCGGACCTCCGGGCGGAAATACAATCGGAACGGTCTGGCAAAGATAAAATCCAGCCTTTCCTTGAAGTACTTCCCGTCCGTCAGGAACTTATGCAGGCCTCCCGGGAGTATCGCCAGCGGCAGGTTGAGGAGGTAAAGCCCCGGTTTCCGGGCGATGGCCAGGGCGCGCTTTTCGTTCACCCGCCCCGAGCGATGCCAGCCGACAAGGGCTTCGGCCACATGCCCCCGGAAGGCACGGCCGAAGTAGCCAGCCTTCGTCAGGAGCGCACCGACGTGACGGCGATAATCCCTCTCTCCCCAAAGCTTACGGACGAAAGGCCCCGAGAGCGGGACAAGCCACAGTAACCAGAGGCCCAACGCCCGCCCCGGGGACTTGAGCAGAAATAGGGCCGGAGTGAGAAGGGGCAGGAAACCTAAGAGCAGAAAGAGGAGCGCCGCGAACCGGCTTTTCCTGAGCCGGCCAGCCGCCCCCGGGTCGGCCATGCGCCGGATCTCCCAGCCCCGGACCCGCGCGGCGTGGATCGCCGTCCAAAGCCGCGGCTGTGTCAACAGCCGGATGTGATGATGGGCGACGTCGGGCAGGGAATCCCGGTAGGCCTGGTCGGCCTTCTTGAGATCCTCGAGCGCCCCGGGCATGTCGGCGAAGGCCGGGCCGTGGGTCACCACATAAGATTCGAGCTTGCGGATGTCCCCCCGGTCGAACTGGACGAGACTGCCCCGTGCCGCTCCCCGGGCGATGAGCTTGAAGTCCGCGGGACACTGCGGCAGGAAGGGCAGGAGGGCCATGCCGGCCCGGAAATCGACCGCGACGAGCCCGCGTTCCGGGTCGTCGTCCGCTTCCAGGCGCTTGAGGGCGTTCGGCTGGCTCTTCATCGTCCACCATTCGTACTGGCGGGCGAGTTCGTGGGCCCCCATATCGTGCATGAGGCCGACGAGGTCCCTCATGAACGTCCGCTTCGCCCGGTATTCCGGCGAACTCAGGGTTTCCTCCGGTAGGCCAGGCTTCCCAGTCCCGGCCCTGCCGGGGCCGGCCTTCCAAGCCAAACGGGCGAAGAGGTTGTCGTCGATCTCGTAGCGCCAGAGCCGGCCCTCCACCCATTCGCTGAGCTCGCCGCAGCTGCCGAGCGCAGGATCGACGAGCGTGGCGATGACGTCGACGACGGCCCGCTCCGAGCCCAACCGTTCCCGCGCGCCCCGACGGATGAACTTCTGCCACAGGGCCCCGGCCCGAGCGGCGTCGGGGTTGACCTGGGGTGCGAACGCCCCCTGGAATCCGATCCCATAGAGGAGATTGCGGATGAAGCGCCCGAAGCTCGAAACGGGAACGAGGATCTTCAGGGCGCAGATCCGGCCCGGCTCAAGGCCCTCGACGGGCCCTTCGGGGGCCTCGATCTCCAGGACCCGGACCCGGTAGACCTGGCCGGCGAATCCCCCGCCGACATGCCGTTCGATGAAAAGTTTGATGTGGGCCGGGCGGGCGGGCCAGACTCCCCGGATGTCGTATTCGAGGACCTCGCCCGGCTCGTGGCGCCGGACGCGGAGAGGCCGGAAAAGGGACGCGGCCTCGAACCGTCCTTTCAGTTCGCGAACGGTATCCGAAGAATAGAAATTATCTGGCATGGTCGATCTTTCTCGAGTTTCAAACGAACTCGGCCGCGTCCGTCGCTCGACGCCTAAGCTACGGCGAATTGTTTCCGAGCGTTACCGGTTCTTGATCTCCTCACCCGTCATCGGGTCGATCAGGTTGATCCTGTGGACCTTGCCCAGTTTGTCGAGAGGCCCGGGCCACTTGTCGCCGCCCTTGTTGCAGGGCTCGAAGTCGCCGACGATCATGATGGCGACCTTGTCCGGATGGATGTACTTCGCCGCGACTTCCTGAACGCGGGTCTTGGTGACGGCCTGGATCTTCGACCGAAACGTCTTGAAGTAGTCCATGGGCTTGCCGGTCATCTCCAGGTTGGCGAAGCTCGACATCGTCGCTTGCACCGATTGGAAGGTGTCGGCGAAGCTTTCCAGGTAGTAGTTGATGGCCGTTTCCATCTCGGCGTCGGTCACCGGCTCTTTGCGGATGCGGTTGAACTCGGCCAGGATGAGCGATATGGCGTAGCCGACGGTCGAAGACTTGGTCTGGACATAGCCCGAGAAAAGGCCCGGGAAACCCCAGCGATAGGCAAACCGGCTGCCCTGATTGTAGGAAAGCCCCTCGTCGGAGCGGACCTTGGTCGTGATCCTCGAGGTGAAGCTGCCGCCGCCGAGGATGAAGTTCATGATCTGGACGGCGAAGTAGTCCGGGTTGGTGTCCTCGATGCCGAGGTGGCCGAGGCTGATATAGCCCTGGTTGATGGCCTTCTGGATGAAATAGACGCCCGGCTCAGGTGCCGGGAACGACTTCGGGAGCGCGGGGAACGCGACGGGCTGGCCTTTCCAGGCGGTGACGAGCTTGTTGATCTTGACCTTGAGGTCGGCCTTGGAGAAATCCCCCGAGACCGCCAGGATGACGTTCTTGGGCGAGAAGTACCTGGCGTGGAAAGCCTTCAGGTCGACGGCCGTGATCCCCTCATAAGAGGCCTTGGTCGGCTGCCAGGTCAGGGCGTTGTCGCCGTAAAGGAGCCGTTCGAATTCCCGGCTGAGAACACGGTTCGCTTGGTCGTTGGCTTGGCGAAGCTGTTCGACGAAGCGGGCCTTGGCCAGCTTCAATGGCTCTTCGCGGAACTCCGGGTTCATGAGGACATCGAAGAAAATGGCCAGGCCCTCGTCGAGGTCCTTGGACAGGACCGACAGGGTCAGCGTCGAAGTCCTCTCGCCGACGTTGAAATTCAGGCTGCCGCCGAGGAAATCGAGACGCTCCTCGATGGCCGTACCTTCGCGGGTTTTGGTCCCGCCTTTGATGAGTTGGTCGCCGAGGACGCTGTCCAAGCCGACTTTTTCCTTTGGAGCATAGAGGCCGCCGCAGTTGACGAGGGCGGTGATGTTGAAAAGGGGCAGGCTGCGGTCTTCCTGGACGTAGGCCCGGAGTCCGCTCGCGAATTCGGTGCGAAACGCCTTGGGGTCCGGCGGATCGAATTTCAGGGCCGGGTATTTCAGCTCCGAGGGGTGGCGCACCTGGCCCAATCCCAGGCTGACAAAGACGAAGGCGATCGCCAGGATGGCTGTGACAGTTCTTTTCATGTCGTCCTCCTTACCGGCCCGATTTCCGGGTGTAGATAGCCGTCAGGCTGTTGTCCTTGACGAAGTACTTGGCCGCGACCCGTTTGATGTCGTCGTTAGTCACCTTCTTGAGGTCATCGAGGTCGGTGAGAATGGATCGCCAGCCACGCATGAGATCGGCCCGGCCGACCCGGCTGGCCAGCCCGGCGGTGCTCGCCAGGCCGCGGATGAAAGCCGCCTCACCCTTGTTCTTGGCCTTCTGGATCTCCTCCTCCGTCAGGCCCTCTTTCTTGACCTTCTCGACCTCGGCCCATATCTCCTTCTCCAGGTCCTCGGGTTTGACGCCCTTGTCCACGCGCGGCGTCGCGCTGAACTGGAAGGCCCCCACGTACCACTGGGGCCGGCTCGAGGCCGAGGCGCTGACGGCCAGCTGCTTGTCGCGAACGAGCGTTTTGTAGAGCCGGCCCGTCCCCCCGCCACCCCTGCCGCCGCGGAAGCCACCCCCGCCCGAGCCCAGGGTGCTGGCCAGTATGGACAGGGCGGCCGTATCGGCGTCTCCGTCCGGGGGCGTGTGGAACATCATCTGAAGGCTCGTCGCCGCGGGGCCCTCGCCGTAGAACCTCTTCTCGCTATACTGCGACGGCTCGCCCGTACGGATGGGCTCGAGGTCCGGCCCCTTGGGGATGCGGCCGAAATACTTTTCGGCCATGGCGATAATGGCGGCCGGGTCGAAGTCGCCGACGTAGATGGCCACCGCGTTGTTCGGGACGTAGTAGCGGTTGTGGAAATCGACGAGGTCCTGTTTCGTCACCTTCTTCAAGTCGTCCATCCAGCCGAGGACTTCCCAATGATAGGGCGAGGCCGCATAGAAGGCGGCTTGGACCTGCTCGCCGAAGAAGAAGCCCGGCTGGTTCTCGCTGAGGCGCCGCTCCTCCATGATGACGTCCTTCTCGGAATAGAACTCGCGGAAGCGGGCGTTCATCAGCCGGTCCGACTCGAGGAACATCTGCAACTCGACCTTGTTCGAGGGCAGTGTGACGTAATAGCCGGTCGTCTCCTGGCCTGTCGAGGCGTTGAGTCCGGTGCCGCCGTTCTTCATGTACAGGGTCCAGAGGTCGTCCTTGATGATGAAGGCCTTTTCGGCCACGGCCAGTTCGGCGACCTCCTTCTGCCAGGCGGCGATCTTGGCGGCGTCGCCGTCGGTCTTCCAGTATTTCTCGTGGTAGATCTGGTCCATGAGCACGTCGATCTTCCGGTCGATCGCGGAGTCCTTGGCGTAATCCGTGACGCCCATGACCTCGGTGCCCTTGAACATCAGGTGTTCGTGGACGTGGGCGCTGCCGGTGATGCCGGGACGCTCGTTGATCGAGCCGACTTTGAAATAGACGTGGCAGACGACGCGCGGAACGCCCGGCTTGGGGATCATCAGGATCTTCATCCCGTTCTTGAGGACGTGCTCCTTGACGTCCAGCGTGACCCCGGCGGCCTGGGCGAACGCGGCAAGGACAAACGCCGCCGTGACGAGTAGCCAAATCCGTTTTCTCACCTTCGATACCTCCCTGCGAGATTTGAATTTCAAATATATTTCTTAAGCCTTTTCGTTTTCTTTAAGGCTTCGACGATCTCCTTGACCTTCTGGTCGAGGGCGGCGTCGCAGACGAGCAGGGCGTCGCCGGCCTCGACGACGACGATATCGCGGACGCCAATTAGGGCGGTCAGCCGTCCCGGATTCCAGACCAGGCAATTCTTCGCGCCCTGGGCCAACACCTCGCCGCGGCAGGCGTTGCCGTTGCCGTCCCGGGGCCAGATATCGAAGAGGGCCGACCAGGCGCCGACGTCCGACCAGCCGAAATCCCCGTCCGCCACGAGGACACCCTCGACTTTCTCCATCAGCGCGTAGTCGATGGAGAGCGCGGGGGCGAGGCCGAACGCGGCCTGGAGCTTCTTCCTGTTCCCCGACCTCAAGGCCCCGACGATACCGTTCCAGGCGGGCAGAAGATCGGGAGCGAAGACAGCGAGCTTTTCGGCGAACACGTCCGCCCGCCACAGGAACATCCCCGAATTCCAGGCGTATTCCCCGGAGGTCAAGTACTCGTCGGCTTGCGTCAGGTTCGGCTTTTCCTTGAAGCCTTGGACCGGATAGAAGACGGCGCCGCTGATCTTACGGCCGCTTTCCCTATCGTGGCGGATATAGCCGTACCCGGTGGCGGGATAGGCCGGCGGGATGCCGAACGTGACGAAGGTCCTCTCCCTGGCGGCGGCTTCGACGCCCGCCCGGAGGATCCGCAGGAACCGCCCTTCGTCCCGGATGAGGTGGTCGGCCGGGAGGACGGCCACGACGGCTTCGGGGTTTTCCAGCCAGACGCGGGCCGTCGCCAGCATGAGCGCCGGGGCCGTGTTCCGGGCCGACGGCTCGACGAGGAAATTCGCCGCGGGAAGCCGCGGCAGGAGCTTTCGGGCCAGCCGCGTCGCGGCGGCGTTGGCGACCAGCATGACCCGGCGCGCGGGAACGAGCGGCCGGACACGGCGGACCGTTTCGAGGAGCATCGGCTCCCGGCCGGCGATGCGGAGGAATTGCTTCGGCTTGGCCGCCCGGCCGAGCGGCCAAAATCGGGTGCCCCGGCCGCCGGCCAGGATGACGGCCCGGACGTCCCGGCCCGCTTTTCTTCCCGCTCCGCTCCGGCCGATCCGTTCCCTCATGGCGCCCCGAGCGTGCTGATGACCTTCTGGAGGACACCGCGGACCTCCGCTTGAATGGCGGCCAGGTCCGCTTCCGTGTCCGCCTCGAAGCGGAGCACGATCACGGCCTGGGTGTTGGAGGCCCGGACGAGACCCCAGCCATTGGGGAAGTTGGCCCGGACGCCGTCGATGTCGATGATCGGGTGGCGCGCGGCCAGCTCGCGCCGGACCTCGTCGACGATGCGGAACTTGACCTCATCCGAAGCGTAGATCCGGATCTCCGGCGTCGAATACGTCTTCGGCAGGCCGGCCAGGGCCGCCGAAAGTTTTGTATTCGACCGCGACAGGATCTCGATGAGCCGGGCCGAGGCATAGATCGCGTCGTCGAAGCCGAACCAGCGATCGGCGAAAAACATGTGACCGCTCATCTCGCCGGCGAGGGGCGCCCTCTCCTCCTTGATCTTCTCTTTGATCAGGGAGTGGCCCGTCCGCCACATGATCGGCCGTCCACCGAGCCGCTCGATCTCTTCGTAGAGGACCTTCGAAGCCTTGACCTCGGAGATGACCGCCGCCCCCGGCCGGGACGGCAGGATGTCGCGGGCGAAGATGATGAGCAGCTGGTCGCCCCAGAGGATCCGGCCGGCGTCGTCGACGACGCCGATCCGGTCGGCGTCGCCGTCATAGGCGACGCCGAGTTCGGCGCCGCTCTCGCGGACCTTGGCGACAAGTTTTTCCATGGCCTCCGGCAGCGTCGGGTCGGGATGGTGGTTGGGAAAGCGGCCGTCGGGCTCGCAGAATATATCGATGACATTCAAACCCATTTTCCGGAAGAGCGGCACGGCCACGACGCCGCCCGTACCGTTCCCGGCGTCGATGACGACTTTGACCGGCCTGGCGAAGCGGACGTTCCGCGAAACGTAGTCCTGGTACTCGGACACGACATCGAGGGAGGTGACGCGGCCTTCGCCGCGGGGAAAGACGCCCTTGCGGACGATCTCGTAGAGGGCTTGGATCGTCTTGCCGTAGAGCGTTTCCTCCCCGGACATCATCTTGAAACCGTTGTGCTCAGGCGGGTTGTGCGAGCCCGTGATCATGACGCCCGCCGGCATCTTCTTGTAGAACACGGAGAAGTAGAGGAGCGGCGTGGGGACGACCCCGATATCGGCAACGTCGCAACCCGTGGAGAGAAGGCCGCGGATGAGGGCCCGGCCGAAGCCCGGCGAGCTCAGCCGGCAGTCCTGCCCGACGGCGACGTCCTTCTGACCCCGGCCGAGGAAGAACGTGCCCATCGCCCGGCCCAGGGTTTCGACGATCGCCTCGTCCAGGTCCTGGCCGACGATGCCGCGGATGTCGTATTCCCTGAAGATCTTGGGATTGATGTCCAAATCGCCCTCCCTGACGGGGACTCGCTTCTCTCTACATATAATATATTATCTGTTACTTATGAAATCTTTGCCGGATCTCACCCGGCCGCCGGCGTCTTCCCGGCCTGGCGCCGCCGGACATAGCTCGCCCCGATGAACGCTTTGAAAAGCGGATGCGGGGCCAGGGGCTTGGATTTGAACTCGGGGTGGAACTGGCAGCCCAAAAACCATGGGTGGTCGGGGACCTCGACGATCTCCACCAGCCCGTAGTCGGGGTTCATCCCTGAAAAGACCATGCCCGCGTCGGCCAGGGCGTCCTTGTAGCTCGGGTTGAACTCGTAACGGTGGCGATGGCGCTCCGAGATCTTGAGCGCGCGGTAGGCTTTATGGGCGATCGAACCCTTGACGAGGTCGCAGCGATATTGGCCCAGCCGCATCGTTCCGCCCATGTCGCATTCCCTGTCCAGCTCGCGCCAGCGGACGATGATCTTGTGCGGGGCGTCCGGCACGAACTCCGTGCTGTTGGCTTTTTTCAGCCCGGCCAGCGAACGCGCGTACTCGATCGAGGCGCACTGCATGCCCAGGCAGATGCCGAAGAACGGGATCTTGTTCTCACGGGCGAACGTCACGGCCCGGATCTTGCCCTCGATCCCCCGCTTGCCGAAGCCGCCGGGGACGAGGATGCCGTCCTTCGATCCCAGGATCTTCGCCGGGTCGTCCTTCTCCAGGGCCTCGGCTTCGATCCAATCTATCTTGACCTTGAGCCGATTGGCCAACCCGCCGTGTATGAGCGCCTGGTTCAAGCTCATGTAGGAATCTTGGAGGCCGGCGTACTTGCCGACGAGCCCGATCTCGACTTCGTCCTTGGGGTGCTTGATCCGGTCGACCATGGCCTCCCAAGCGGCGAGATTCTTCTTGCGCCGCGGCAGACGAAGCATCTTGAGAATGGCGGTATCGAGCCCTTCCTTGGCGAAGTTAAGAGGGATGTCGTAGATCGAATCGACGTCCTTGGCGGTGATGACGGCGTCGATGGGGACGTTGGTGAACAGCGCGATCTTGGATTTGATGTCGGCCGAGAGCTCGCGTCCCGTGCGGCAGAGCAGGATGTCCGGTTGGATGCCGATCGCCCGAAGTTCCCTGACGCTGTGCTGGGTCGGCTTCGTCTTGAGCTCTCCGGAAAAGCCGATGAAGGGGACGAGCGTCAGGTGGACGAAGAGCGTCTTGTCGACCCCCAGGCCGAGCCGCATCTGTCTCGTGGCCTCGAGGAAGGGCAGGCTTTCGATGTCGCCCACGGTCCCTCCTATCTCGCAGATAACAATATCGTTATCATCAGCCACGGATTCGAACGCGCTCTTGATCATGTCCGTCACATGGGGGATGACCTGGACCGTCTTTCCCAGGTATTCGCCCTTCCGCTCTTTCCGGATGATCGATTCGTAGATCTTTCCCGCCGTCCAGTTGTGAGCCCGCGTCGTCTTCGCCGACGTGAACCGTTCGTAGTGGCCGAGATCGAGGTCCGTTTCGGCGCCGTCGTCGGTGACGTAGACCTCGCCGTGCTGGAACGGGCTCATCGTCCCCGGGTCGACGTTGAGGTAGGGGTCGAATTTCTGGATGGTGATCCTGTAACCGTGGCTCTCCAGGAGCCGGCCTATGGAGGCCGAGGCAATGCCCTTGCCCAAACCCGAAATGACGCCACCGGTGACGAAGATATACTTGGTCATGTACACGCCTTCCTGGAAATTACCCCCCGATTATATCCTTCGAACGCTCCGCACTCAAGCGGAGAAATCGGGCGCGGGCGATTTTGCCATGCCCGTTCGCGGTCAGGCGCCGGCCGGCTCTTTGGCCGCGGCAGGAGCGGTCTTCGCGGCACCCTTCGTCTGGCACGTCGCTTCGAGATACGCCCCTTCCTCGACGAGCAGGGTGGGCGACAGGATGGTCCCGAACACGCGGCCTTTGTTGTGGATCTCGACCTTCTCGGTCGCCTGGAGGTTCCCCCGGATCTCGCCGTTGATGACGAGCTGTCCCACCTTGACGTCGGCCTCGACCTTGCCCCGCTCCCCGATGACGAGAAGGGAGTCCGAGTTGATCGTGCCCTTGAAATGACCTTCGATCCGGAAGGATCCCTTGAAGGTCAGATCTCCGTTGAACTCCGAATCCATGTCGATCAAACCGGCCAGCTTGGTTTCGTTCAATTCACGCGGCTTGTCTTTCATGCGCTTGCTCCTTTGATCCTGTCGTAGATCCGATTCAGGTCGTCCAGAGAGAAGTAAAAGATCTTGACCACACCCTTGTTCCGGTTTCCGGCGACGAGGACCTTCGTCCCCAGGATCTTGAGCATCTCCTCCTGGAGGGCGTGGAGGTCGGGGTCGGCCAGGCTCCTCTGGGCGCGCGGCGCCTTTTTTTTCAGCCGGTTGACCAGGGCCTCGGCGTTCCGGACCGACAGGTTCCTATCGATGACCTGGCGGCAGGCATAGAGTTGGGTTACGGAGTCCTCGATAGCCAGCATGGCCCGGGCGTGCCCCATGGAGATCGTCCCGTCGGCGAGACGGTCCTGGATCTCCTGGGGCAGCTTGAGCAGGCGGAGGTAGTTCGTGACCGAGGACCTGTCCTTCCCGACCTTGTCAGCGAGCTCGTGCTGGGCATAGCCGTGTTCATCGATGAGTCTCTGGTAGGCGTGGGCGATCTCCAGGGCATTCAACTCCTCGCGATGGATATTTTCGATGAGCGAGACCTCGAGCTGCTTGTCCTTGGGGATGTTCCGGATGAGGACGGGGATCTTGCGCAAACCCGCCCGTTGGGCGGCTCTCCAACGTCGTTCCCCGACGATGATCTTGTAATGATCGTCTTCCGGGGCCACGATCACCGGTTGCACGATGCCTGTCTCCCTGATCGATTGGGCCAATTCATCAATCGTTTTGTCGTCAAACCTCCTCCGCGGTTGAAAGGGGTTCGGCTTGACGTCCTCGAGGTCCACCTCGGCGAACCTCTCGTCTTTCAGGATGCTGAACTCGTCCGGGATGAACGCGCCCAGGCCTTTTCCCAAGGCTTTCTTGCTCATCTGCGAATGATCTCCTCGGCCAGGCTGAGATAGGCCTCGGCCCCTTTGGATTTGATATCATAAAGGACGATAGGTTTTCCGAAACTCGGCGCTTCGGCCAGGCGGACGCTGCGAGGGATGACGGCTTCAAACATTATTTTTTTCAATGACTTACGAATTTCCTCCGCGACCTGCTTGGAGAGGTTGGTCCGTTCGTCGAACATGGTCAGGAGGATCCCCTCGATGGCCAGCTTGGGGTTGAAGTGAGCCCGCACCGTTTCCAGGGCTTGAAAGAGGTCCGGGATCCCTTCCATGCAGAAAAATTCCGTTTGGACGGGTATAAGCAGGGAGTCCGCCGCGGTCAGAGCGTTGATCGTCAGGAATCCCAAGGAAGGAGGGCAATCGATGACGATGAAATTGAAGAATCTTCTCGCTTTTTCGACCGCGTCGAGAAGCCGCTTTTCCCTTCGCTCGACTGCATACAACTCAGCTTCGATACCCGAAAGCTCAGGAGAACAAGGACAGAGATAGAAATTCTCAAGGTCTGTCCCAAGGATGCAATCCATGAGGTCCCGGCCGTTCATCATGGCCTGGTATATTCCCTGCCCGGATGCTTTTGGTTTAGCCAATCCCAACGTCGACATGCCCTGGGGATCAAGGTCGATGAGAAGGGTCCTTCTGTTCTTGAGAGCAAGGCATGACGAAAGATTGATGGCGGTCGTGGTCTTTCCGACCCCGCCCTTCTGGTTGGCTACGGCTATGATCTTATGCATCGTCCGGTCAAGTTTCACGTGAAACAGGGGCCTTCGATATTCCTCTTTTCGCCTGGATTTCGAGATAGAAGCTAAGGTTTTGGACGGCGGCCGGAGTCATGCCGGGTATCTTCCGGGCCTCGCCCAAAGTCACAGGCCTCTTTCTTTCGAACTTCTCTATGGCTTCTCTGGTCAATCCCGAAACCTTACGAAAATCAACGCTCACCGGGATCTTCATAGAATTGGACCGCGCGGACTTGGCGATCTCCTTCTCCTGCTTCCTGATGTAGCCCTCATATTTTATCTCGGACTCGATGTACCGGCATTCTTCATCGCTTAACGTATCCTCGAATTTCCCATATTCTAGCACACTTCTCAGGCTGGTTTCAGGTTTTTTTAGATGCTCGAAGAGCGTTACGTTATCCCCGCCCGCGGATTTCAGCCTGTTCTGCCTTAAAAACGAAAATGCGCTCGCCACACGACCCTGTTTTTCCTGGTATTCTTTCCAAGTGCTTTCCGGGACAAGGCCAAGATCCCTGCCGTATTCCATCAGCCGCCTGTCGGCATTATCGATCCTTAAAAGGAGCCGGTATTCTGCCCGGGAGGTGAACAGGCGGTAGGGCTCTTCTACGCCTGTCGTGATCAGGTCGTCGATGAGCACTCCGATATAGGCCTCGTCCCGCCTCAGGACGAAAGGCGCTTTTTTCCGGATGGATAGGGCCGCATTGATCCCTGCCATTAGGCCCTGGGCCGCCGCCTCCTCATATCCCGATGTTCCGTTGATCTGCCCGGCCAGATAGAGACGCTTGATCTTTTTCGTTTCGAGCGTGGCCAGGAGTTCGATGGGGGAGACGGCGTCGTATTCTATGCCGTAGGCCGGCCTCAGGATCTTAGCCCTGTCCAGGCCGGGGATCGTGCCCAAGATCTCCCTCTGGACATCATAAGGCAAGCTCGAGGATATGCCGTTGACGTAAACTTCCGTCGTTTCGAGCCCTTCCGGCTCGAGAAAGAACTGGTGTCGGGCGCGTTGAGGGAATTTGACGACCTTGTCCTCTATCGATGGGCAATAACGCGGTCCGATACCCTTGATCTTTCCCCCATATAGGGGGGATTTATCGAGGTTGCGGCGAATGACCGCATGGGTGGCCGCGTTGGTGTAGCCCAGATAACAGAGGACCTTGTTTTGGAGACGCTCGTTCGTCCTGTAGGAAAACGGCACCGGTTCCGCGTCTCCCGGCTGTGGCGTAAAAGAGCCCCAGTCGATGGTGTCCCTGTCCAGGCGCATGGGCGTGCCCGTCTTCAGGCGAAAAACCCTCAAATCCAGCTTTTTTAACTGTTCAGCAAGATCCACCGACGGCGGCTCGTTCGCCCGTCCGGCCGGATAGCTCCTGAGCCCGATATGGATCATCCCGTTGAGGAAGGTGCCCGGCGTCAGGATGACCGCCTTCCCCTCGATACAGGTCCCGTCAATGGTTTTTACGCCTCGAGCGGCTCCCCGAGCGACCAGGACTTCAGAAACGATACCCTGGAAAACCGTCAGGTTGGGCATCCTTTCGAGCTTATATTTCATGACCAGCCGATAGGCCGCCTTGTCGCACTGGGCCCGAGGCGCTTGGACCGCCCCGCCGCGGCTCCTGTTGAGCAGCCGGAATTGAATGCCCGTCTCATCCGCCAGGACTCCCATCAGGCCGCCGAGCGCGTCGATCTCCCGGACTAGGTTCCCCTTGGCCAGGCCGCCTATGGCCGGGTTGCAGGACATCTGGGCTATGGTCTCGAGATGGATGGTTACCAGGCAGGTCCGGAGGCCCATGGCGCTCGCCGCCGCGGCGGCCTCGCAACCGGCATGCCCGGCCCCGACGACGATGACATCGAACCCGGCTGAGGCCTTCATCGGAAGTCCCTATTTCCCCACACAGAACCGTTTGAAAATATCGTCGATGACTTCGTCGATGCGGACTTCCCCCGTCAGCTCGCCGACCAGGGACAAGCAACTGCGGATCTCCTCGGTATAGAGTTCGATGGAATGCCCCTTCGCCAGAAGTCCCGCCGCCCGCCGGAGGGCTTCGAGAATGGCCTGGAGGAGGTCTTTTTGCCGGGCGTGGAGGATGACGTCCTCCTCTTTTGCCGGTCCCGAGACGAAATGCCCGCGGATGGCCACCCTCAGCTTGTCGATGTTCAGGCCTTTTAGAGCCGAAACGTCGATTGACGGCGATCCACCCGCCAGCTCCCTGATCCTTCGTTTGTCGATTTTCAGGGGGAGGTCGGATTTGTTGAAAACCAGGAGCATTTTTTTCGCCCGGTATTTCCGGACCAGCCGTTCATCCTCCCCGCTCTCCTTCCGGGACGCGTCGAGGACGACGAGCAGGCCATCCGCGTCCCGGGCGATCTTCTGCCCCCTGGCAATCCCTGTCTTTTCGACCGGATGGACGGGCTTCCCCAACCCGGCCATATCCACGAGGTGGAAAACGATGTCGTCGATGACCAGCTTCTCCCTGAGATAATCCCTGGTCGTCCCCGGGAAGGGTGTGACAATGGCCCTGTCTTCCTCGAGAAGAGCGTTGAACAGGGTTGATTTTCCGACGTTCGTCCGGCCCGTGATCGCAAGGGTGAGGCCCTCCCGGATAGCCCGGCCGGTCTCGTAGCCCACGACGAGCCTCTCGACCTCGGCAGCCAGGGAGTTGATGGCCCGGCCGTCCACCCAGGCTCCAGTCCGGAGCTTCTCATCCGGAAATTCCAGGCCTGCCTCCATCCGGGAAAGCAGAGTGATAAGCTTGCCCCGCAGCCGAAATATCCTTCTGGATAAGCTTCCCCCGAGTTGAAGGGAGGAAATCCGCGCTTGGGTCAGGGAAACGGACCTGATCAAGTCGTCGACGGCCTCGGCCTGGAGCATGTCCAGGCGGCCGTTCAGATAGGCGCGGAGGGTGAACTCTCCGGGCCGAGCCAGACGGGCCCCCGCCCCGACCCCAAGCCTGAGAATTTCCTCGAGAACCGCCGGGCTGCCGTGCGAGCTTAGCTCGACTACGTCCTCCCTCGTATAGGATCGGGGGGCCTTGAAATACGTGAGGAACGCTTCGTCAAGGTCCGTTTTCCGCTCCGGATCGCGGATCGTGCCAAAGACCTGGTACCGCTCCGGGAATAATTTCTTCGATCTCCTCTTCGGCCGAAAGATTTTCCCAGCCACCGCGAGGGCCCTTTTGCCGCTCAGCCGGACGATCCCCAGCCCGCCGAACCCCGGCGGCGTCGAGATGGCGATGATGGTGTCTTCGAGCATCGGCTTTCTTTTATCCGGCCTCTCATTCTAGATGAGCCCCTGACATTAGTAAAGCCGCACCCCTGGGAGCGATGCCTCCCTAGGTCCTCGGGGACAAGTTAGGATTGCGAATCTGACTGTCGCTACCGATCTGACTCAAACAAGATCTTTCCCCGAAGTGCGGCTACGTGTTACTCTGTCGCATATCTGCCAGACGCTTCCCTAAGCCGGCTCCCTTTTGGCGTTCGCGCGATGTCCGGGGGAGGCCGTAGAAAATGGGTCCGAGGGCGTCATCGGAGAGAGCATAAGCCGTGATTTAGCCGGGCAGAAGCCGGACGAGGATAGTTTCAGGGGAAACCGCCAAAACGTGTCTGAGCGAGGCGTAGCGCACGCCGAGCGAGTTGTTTTGGCGCTGAGTCCGGTGCGCTGACCGGCGTTAAGAATCACGGCAGCGAACGATGATGATGCCCGAGGACCCTCCGCGGGCGACGCACGGGGCGACGACATAACGGCGTGGGGGCCCCCCACCCACCCGGAGCCGCTGATGCCTATGAACTCTTTGGAGCGGCGAGGATGGATGGGGGTGACGCCGAAGGAGGAGGAGCCCCGAGCCTAAAACTTCTTATTGCGAAAGAGATTATTCCCGAGGCCCGAGTTAGCCTGAATTATGCATAAAAAAAGCTGTTTCCTCCTCAACATGTTGATTTATAATGGTTTCTCCAAAAAAGCCATTAACAACATGAGGAGCGAAACAGCCATGGAAGATCATAGCAAACAACGG
>Ga0268276_1000118_pt1 | contig 93005 bp, 63 predicted proteins | sample saktaG_4_FD_190145 | JGI IMG/M metagenome (GOLD analysis project Ga0268276, IMG submission 190145) | Saline water microbial communities from Sakinaw Lake, British Columbia, Canada - sak_2010_1_5_45m | ecosystem: Environmental > Aquatic > Non-marine Saline and Alkaline > Saline ... | reverse complement strand
CCGCGCCGGTCACCACACCGGCACCGCCGCCGACCGTGCCACTGCTGCAACCGGCGGTCGCGCCGACCGCGCCAATCAGCGCGCCCGCCACCGAACCGACCGCGCCGATAGCACCGCCCACCCTGACGCCCGCCACATCCAACGATGCGTCCGCCCAGCCGCTCCAACTCGAGCAGCATGCCGACGAATCGGAGTTGCGCGGTGAAGGCCCGTGGCAGGAAGGCCAGCGCCATGGCGTCTGGACATTTTTCCATGATCGGACCGCGCGCTATTCGCAGGGGACGTATGAGAAAGGCAAACGCGCGGGCCTGTGGACATTGTGGTTTAGTAATGGCGCGCAGCGTGCGACGGGTCCGTATCGCGACGGCCTGAAGCATGGCGCATGGCGTTCATGGTATGAACAAGGTGCGCCCGCCACGGAAGGCACGTATGCAGACGGCGATCGTGACGGCCAGTGGACGTTGTGGTCGCGCACTGGCGAGAAAGTGACCGGCGGGTATCGCCACGGCGAACCGGACGGTGCCTGGACCTATTTTTACACCAACGGCACGAAGCGGGCCGAGGGCGTCTACCGCAATGACCGCGCCGATGGGCTCTGGCGCTATTGGCATGCGAACGGCACGCTCAGCGCACAATTGACCTTCTCAAACGGCATGGCACACGGCGCCTGCGCGGCGTGGCAGCCGGACGGGCGCAAACTTGCCGAAGGAAACTACGCGAAGCATGCCAAACACGGACGCTGGCAGGAATGGGACATTCACGGCGCGACGCGCATCATGGAATATAGTGGCGGCACGCTGGTCGCCTTGTCCGAAGTCCGCGCGACGCATCCAGACGGCACCGTTGCCGATGAATGTTGTTATGCTGTCTTCAATGGCACGGCGGACACGAACATTGCCACGCAGCTCTTGCGCTATCCGCGCGGGCAACTACGCGCGCAAGGCCCGCTCGACAATGGCGCGCGGCACGGCGCCTGGCTGTTCTGGCACAGCAACGGTGTGCATGCCGCACAGGGCGCCTACCAGCGGGGCAAAAAGGACGGGGCCTGGAGCAAGTGGGCTCCGACCGGCACCCAAGCTGCACAGGGATCGTATGCCGCGGGCGTGCGGACTGGCACCTGGCGGCTGTACGATTCCGGCGGGGTGGTCACCAGCGAAGGCCCATATCTGGATGGCGTGCGCGATGGGCTGTGGCTGCGCCGGCATCCCAATGGAGTGAATGCCGCGGAAACAATGTATCACCGGGGCAAGCCGGAAGGCACGTACCGGCGCTGGCATGCGAATGGCACCAATGCCATGAGCGGCGCCTACTTAAACGGCGCGCGCGAGGGCGCGTGGCTGAGTTATTATCCCGACGGCGTGCTGCAGGCAGAAACAACCTATCGCCACAACATCCAGGATGGCCCGGTTGTGCAGTATCACAACAATGGCGTGCAACAAGTGCGCGGCACCTACACCAAGGGCGTGCGCGATGGACAGTGGCAGGAATGGTATCGCAGCGGCGCGCCAAAAAGCGCGGGTGCCTATCGCGCGGGCGTCCCGGATGGCGTCTGGAAAGAATGGTATGACAACAACCAGCCCAGTGCGGAAGGCGCCTATCGCAATGGCAAGAAAGACGGCGGGTGGAAGGAATGGGATGTGCAAGGCCAGCTGCGCACGCTGCGCTACGCCAACGGGATCATGACACCGTAATTCTTTCGCCGCGAAAGGATTACTAATGAAACCGCTTTCTACGTTGCAGCGTCCGTGTAGCCGCCCGCGGTGAGGGCGGCTTCTGCAGCCGCGGTCATCCGCGCCGTTGACGGGATCCACGCCGTTGGCGGGACTCCAAGCAGCTCCAAGCAGGCGCCCGCGGCCACAATTGGCATGACACCAAGAAAGCGCATTCATTAGTATTAAAAACTGCGCGGCTACCGCAGCCTCAGGTTGATGCCGCGGCCCGTGGCGCGCGCGGTGCATCCAGCACTTCCCGCAGTTTTTCCAACAGTTTTTGCGGCACAAATGGCTTCTGCAGAAAATGGGCCTCGCCCTGCAGCACTTGCTGGCGCAGGCATTCGTCTTCGGTGTAGCCGGAGGTGAAGATGATTTTTAGTGTGGGTTTCATCTGCAGGGCTTGTTCGGCCATTTCGCGACCATTCATGCCCGGCATGACGATATCCGTGAGCAACAGGTCAATATTCGCGCGGGCCTGACTCAATTTGAGCAGGCCTTCCCGGGCGTCTTCGGCGTCGATAATCGTGTACCCGCGCAGGGACAGCAAATCGCGCAGTAAGACGCGCACACTTGGGTCGTCTTCCACCAGTAGAATAGTTTCCGTGCCGGACAGGGTGGTCGGTCGCTGCGGCGCGGGCGGCGCGGCGGTCGCCGTGGTGCGCAGCGGCAAATAGATTGTCACGGTGGTGCCATGCCCCACGTGACTTTCGCAAAACAGATGGCCCTCAATCTGGGTGATGACGGCATAGGCAGAGAAGAGGCCCAAACCGATGTGCCGCCCATCTTCATGGGTGGTGAAAAATGGCTCGAAGGCATGCGCCAGCACGTCGGGGCTCATGCCCGCGCCGCTGTCACGCGCCGTCAGACACACATAGCGACCCGGCGGCAGCTTGTGCGGCGCCGGCGTGGCGAGGGTACACTCGACAATCGTGGTGCGCAGTGCAAACGTGCCGCCACGCGGCATGGCATCGGCCGCATTGCGCGCCAGGTGCAGCAAGACCTGCTCGACTTCATCGGGTTCGACACTGGCCAGACCGCGTTCCTGACACAAGTCCAATGTCAAAGTGATCTGCGGCCCGAGCGCGGCGCGTAGCTGCGGTGCGCTGGTGGCGGCAATGGCATTCAGGTTCATCGTCACCGGCTGGAACACACGCTGGGTGCTAAAGACCATCAGCAGGCGCGTCAAGCGCGCGGCATGCTCGCCGGCGCCCTTGATTTCGCGCAGATAGGCATACAACGGCCCATCCGGATGAATTTTCTCCATCAGCACATCGCAATACCCGAAAATCAGCATCAAGGCATTGTTGAAATCATGGGCGATGCCGCCGGCCATCCGCCGCAAAGAATCCATTTTCTCCATGGTAGCCATCTGCTGTTCGACCCGCGCGGTGGTATCCGGTGTGGCGGGGAGCGCTGGGGTAGTCATCGGTAGCGTCCTTCCAAAAATGCAGGTGTTAAGACGTCAGCACGGTGCGCAGCATGTCCTGTAACTGGGCAATGGTATAGGGCTTGCGCAGCAGGGCTTTGAAGCCCTGCGACGAAAGATCGCTGGTCAAGTCATCGTTGAAATAGCCGCTCGTGGCGACACAGCGCACGGCGGGGTCTATCGCCTGCAAGGCGCGCAAGGTATCCGCGCCGCCCATGCCGCCCGGCACGGTCATGTCAACAATGACCACATCAAACGGGTGCTGCTGTGCATGGGCTTCCTGATACGCCTGCACGGCCGCCGCACCGTCTTCACTGGTGGCCACATGATAGCCCAACTTCTCCAGCACGGCGCGGGTTGTGCGCAAAATGACCAGCTCATCGTCCATCAAGAGAATACGGCCTTTGCCCGGCAGCAGCACCGGCGGCGTGTTGGGGGGCGCGTCATGCGGCGCCACCACGACCGGCAGATAGATGAAGAAACTCGTGCCCTGGCCTGCGTGGGATTCAACGGTCAGCACGCCTTTGTGATTTTTGATGATCGAGTAGCTGATCGTCAACCCCAGGCCGCTGCCTTTGCTCTTGGTCGTGAAATAGGGGTCGAAAATTTTCTGCAGGTGCTCGGGGGCAATGCCCGGGCCGGTGTCATGTACCGCGATGCGCACATGCGCGCCGGGCTGCATGTGGGGGGCCAGCGCCGTGGTCAGCATCACATTTTCGACTGCGACCTGTAGCTGGCCGCCGTGCGGCATGGCTTGCACCGCGTTGATCACCAGATTGTTGATTACCTGCGAAATCTGGCCGGGGTCAATCTCGGCCGCCCAGGCATCCGCTGGCGTGAGCAGATCGCAGCACACGGCACTGCCGCGCAGCATCAACGGCACAGTATCGCGCACGAGCTGGTCGAGAGCGACGCGCTTTTTCATCGGCGCGCTGCCGCGCGCAAAGGTCAACAATTGCTGGGTCAATTGTATGGCCTGCGCGACCGCGGTCTCGGCGTCGTTCAGGCGCTCGTTCACTGCGGTGTTGCTTTCGGCATGCATGTGCGCCAGCGAGATATTGCCCAACACGACCGTCAGCAGATTGTTGAAGTCGTGCGCAATGCCGCCGGCCAGCACGCTCAACGACTCGATTTTCTGGGCTTTCAGCAGCTCGCCTTCCACGCGCCGCTCGGCGCTCACGTCGCGGAACACCAGCACGACCCCGATCACTCGGCTGGCGCGATCACAAATTGGCGCGGCACTGTCGCGCACGACCCGCTCGGTGCCGTCGCGCATGACTAGAAGGTGGGCCTCGTCCAACGGCACTATCACGCGCTGCTGCAGCACCTCGTTGACCGGGCTGGCGCAGGCCGCGCGGGTGTCCTCGGCCAGAGTGCGAAACACCTCGCCCACCGGCCGCCCGCAGGCCTCTTCGGCCAGCCAGCCGGTCAGCTCTTCCGCCACCCGGTTCATCAGCGTGATGGTGCCGGTGGTATCGGTGCTGATCACGCCGTCGCCAATGCTGCGCAAGGTCACCGCCAGGCGCTCTCTCTCGGCCGCCACCGCTTCTTCGGCAATCTTGCGCGCGGTGATGTCGAGCGTCACACCCAACATGCGCGTCGGCGTGCCGTCCGCACTGCGCACCACGTCACCCATTTCTGCAATCCAGCGCAGGTCGCCGTTGGCGCAGACGATGCGGTGTTCGATGGCATACGGCACGCCGCGCGTCAGGCAGGCCTGGATGGTGGCGTCCACACGCGCGCGGTCATCCGGGTGCACATGCTCCATGAAGATGGCATAGCTTATGACCCCGGTCGCGCTCTCAATGCCAAAGATCTGCAGCGTCGTTGGCGACCAGACATCCACATTCGCGATCAAATCCCAATCCCACGTGCCCAGCCGCGCACATTGCTGAGCCAGTGCCAGGCGGCTCTCGCTGATGCGCAGCGCCGTCTCCGCGCGCTGGCGTTGGTCCGCCTCGTACGCCAAGGCAATCAAATCCGCAACCGAGCCGGCGAATTCCTCGTCGGCATGCGACCATATCCGTGCCGGACCGATGTGCTCAAGGCACAAGATGCCCAGCGTCACGCCGTGCGACCGCACCGCCGTATCCAACATCGAGGTGATCCCGAGCGGCCGCAGATAGAGGTCCTTGAACTCAGCCACGCGTGCATCGTTCAAGGCATCGGGGGCAACAATGCTCGTCAGTTCCTCCAGCGCGACAAAGTAGCGCGGGTAGTCGCCCGCGTGCAGCAGATTGCCATGACTGTGCGCATGGCGCTGCGCGCAATAGCAATCGTGACATTCGATCGCCGCCCGCTCGGCCGTGTACGCCCAATAGCTGACGCGCGCCACCGGCAGGGTGTGGGCCACGGTCTCGAGCAGGCGTGCCAGCGCCGCGGCAAAATCAGTCGCCGGCTCCTTCATCAGCGCCAGTAGGGCCGCGTGATAGCGGGCAATTTGCGCCACCTCGCGCAGCCGCGCCGTTTCCTCGCGCCGCTGGGCGGTCACGTCCCGCACCACCGATTGCACCGCCCATGCGCCCTGGTGCGTGATCGGCACGCTGACGATGTCTATTTCGACTTCCGCGCCATCCGCCCGCCGTACGCGCAACGACAACGGCAAAACATGGCGCGCGTCTTCCTGTAACAATTCGTGGTGCTGCTGCCAGGCGTGGGCCGCATCGGGCGGCAGCAGCGCCGCCAAGGGTTTCCCGATCACGTCCGCCGGTGTGGGCGCGCCCAAGATGCGGGCCATGCTGGGATTGGCAAAGATGAGCGTCTGCGCAGTGGCCACACACACGCCATCCGGCGAGGATTCCACTAATTTGGCATAACGGTCTTCGCTGGCCAGGGTATCCTGACGGCCGCGCTCGATGCGGGTCAGCATCGCATTCACCGCGGCGCCCAAGTGCGCGACTTCATCCGTGCCACTGACTACCACCCGCGCCGCGCTGTCGCCGGTCGTGCTGATGTGGGTCACATCGTCATGCAAGCGCGCCAAGCGCGCCAAGACAAAGCGCTCCAGCGTCACGCTTGCCAGCACAATAAAACACACCCCGGTTAAGCCCAGCATCAACAACGCCGCGCGCATCGTCGCCTGCCCGCGCGCATATACCGTGCGCGGCATCGGGACGGTGGCGATCAAGCAGGGCTGGCCATGGATATTGCGCAACTGCACATACCCGTGCAAGGCCTGGCCGGGCGCGCCGGCACCCGCGCCCACGCGCACATTGTCGTCACGGCCAACGACGGTTGCGCGCGCAAACGCGGCCGTCACACTCGTGGTGTGGAGACAATGCATCTCCATCCGCAATTGGGTCACCGCGCGCAGCCGGGCCAGCTCGGTTTTGTCCAGCAAGCGTCCGATAATCAGCGCGCCACGGATCGGCCCTTCGTTCTTGCTGGTGATGATCGGCCGCGACACCACCACCATCGGGCGCTGGTCCAGACATAGCAAGCCGCCCACCCAACTCGCCACATTGCTATGCGCCACCAGCAATGCCTGCGGGCCAAGGTGGCGGGCCAGCTCCCGCGGCACGGCGACTGCCTTCTTCTGTGCCAGATCATAGGCCTTGGCATACATGATCGTGCCGGATGGGCTGACGAACACCATCAGATTAATGGCCGATCCTTCAAACGTTTGATCCACCAGATTGCGCAGGATGTAGGTGCGATTGCTGGTGCTGACAAAGTCGCAGGTGTCGTCCCACGCCGCCCAGTCATGCGCCATAGTGTCATAGTGCTGCACGGTCTGCTCAACGGCATGGGTCACGCGCTGCAAATCGCGCAAAGAATACGCGCGCTCAACCCGTGCAAACCCGCGCAGCACCACCGCGCGAAAGCCAAGCGCGCCACCGGCCAGCACCAGTACCAAGGTACCGCAGCCAATCAGCAATATTTTTGTGCGCAATCTCATATGTGGTGGTCGTTCTGCCCTCATTATAGCTATCCCGCCCGGAAAACGCAATCTGAAATACGTGGCGCTTCCCCATGCGTGCGCGTGCTTGTTGGCGTTCCAATGCGCCTGCTTGGAGCTGGTTTGGGAGCTGCTTGGAGCCCCGCCACCGGCGCGGATGACCGCGGCTGCAGAAGCCGCCCTCGCCGTGGGCGGCTACAAAAATGCTGCAACGGAGCACGCGCACGCATTCGTAAAATTCTAATACTTTAAGGTTTGGGATGCGGGCCCACCATTGCCCGCCGTGGCAACATAGTTTGCCACTAATCCGTTTCGTTGCGAAAGGAATTTTCCGGTTCATTCCGCGGACCAAGTCGCCGCATCGGAGCCCGGCTCCGCGCTTGCGCGGCGGTGGCGCTTTTGCTACAATGCCCCTTATTCTTATGCGCGACAGCGGCGCGGTTCTTTTTTTGTTTGCGGAGCATCCTTGATGGGAGAGTTTCTCGAGTTCGACAACGTCAGCAAATCCTTCGGCACGGTGCGCGCGGTGGACACCGTGTCGTTGCGCATCAAGCGCGGCGAATTCTTTTCGCTGCTGGGACCGAGCGGCTGCGGCAAAACCACCTTGCTGCGCATGCTGGGCGGCTTTGAGAAACCGGACTGCGGGCGGATTTATCTGGATGGCACCGACATCACTGACCTGCCGCCCAATCGCCGCCAAGTCAATACCATTTTCCAAAACTATGCGCTCTTTCCGCATTTGAGCGTGTGGGAAAATATCGCCTTCGGCTTGCGCGTCGCCAGGCGCCCGCGCCACCAGATTCAGGATGAGGTCGCGCGCATGCTCACGCTGATTCGCATGGAAGAGCATGCCCATAAGCGCCCGCATCACATCAGCGGCGGGCAAAAGCAGCGCGTGGCGATTGCGCGCGCGCTGATCAACAAGCCCAGTGTGCTGCTGTTGGATGAACCGCTGGCCGCGCTCGATCTGAAGCTGCGCCAGCACATGCTGCTCGAACTCGACATCATTCACGATCAAGTCGGCATCACGTTTCTGTACGTGACGCATGACCAGGGTGAGGCGATGAGTTTGAGCGACCGCATCGCCGTGATGCACAACGGCAAGGTCGAGCAACTCGGCACGCCGGGCGAAATCTACGAGGCGCCGCGCAGCAGTTTTGTGGCCGCCTTCATCGGCGACACCAACTTTTTCGAAGGCACCGTGCGCGAGATTGTCAATCAAGAGTACAGCCGGCTGGCGATTGACGGCTTTCCGGATGTGGTCGTCTTCAACGACAAAAACATGCGCTGCGGTGACGCGGTCTACTTCAGTGTGCGCCCCGAAAAATTCCGGATCTCGCGCGAACGGCGCGCGCTGGATGACAAGCACAATGTCATCGCCGCCACGGTCGAGGACATTATCTACCTCGGTTCGCACACGAAGTACTGGGTGCGCGCCGGCGCGTATCGCCTGGCAATCAGCCGCCAGCACGTCCGTTTCCTGCTGGACGAGCAGCCCATTCGTTGGAACGATGCTGTCTGGATTTGGTGGCATGCCGATGACGGGTATATGCTCGAGCGCTACAGTGAAGCAGATGAGCATTTGATGCAAGTGCCGCCCGCGGCCGTTGGCGAGAACAGCAATGGCACCACCCATGGCGATGCACACTGAACCAGACCAAAACCGGCTTTCACCAGGGCGTCCTGCAACGCGTTCCCCCGACGGGCGCAGCACACCGGCCCGCACCACCAACGCGGAAGTGCTGGTCACCGCCCCCTCGATGCTGTGGCTGTTGCTGCTGTTTTGCGTGCCGACCGTGATTGTCTTCGCCATCACCTTCAAGCCGGCCGATATGTTCGGCGGGATCGGCCCGGGCTGGACCTTGCAGACCTTGCGCAGCTTGTTCAACCCGAATTACCCGGCCATCATCTGGCGCACCATCTGGATCAGCTTTGTCGCCACCGCCATTTGCCTGGCGCTGTCCGTGCCGATGGCCTATTACCTCGCGCGCGTCGCGCCACGCTGGCGCCAGGTGTTGCTGCTGCTGACGATTGTGCCGTTCTGGACCAGCTTCCTGATCCGCATCTTCGCCTGGAAAGCCTTGCTGCATCCGGAGGGATTTCTCAAACAGGCACTGGTGTTCCTGCATCTGGTGCGGCCGGACGCGTCGCTCTTGTACAATGCCGAAGCGGTCCTGTTGGTGAGCGTCTACACCTATCTCCCGTTTGCGATATTGCCGATCTACGCCGCCGCCGAGAAATTTGATTTTGGCCTGATGGAAGCCGCGCTCGATCTCGGCGCGACGCGCGTGAAGGCGTTTTTCAATGTGTTTCTGCCCGGCATTCAGCGCGGCCTGCTGAACGCGTTCTTGATGGTGTTCATCCCGTCGCTGGGCTCGTATGTGATTCCGGATGTGGTCGGCGGGCCGAACGCCGAAATGATTGGCAACAAAATAGCCCAGCGCGTCTTTGTCGACCGCAATCTGCCGCACGCCAGCGGCCTGGCGGCACTCCTGACCGTGGCGGTCCTGCTGCCGATGCTGCTCCTGATCATCCACCAAACGCGCGCAGAAAAGCAACCGCCCACCATGCAGGAGGTCGCATGAAGCACAGCCGCCTGCCGCTGCTGACCACGCTGCTGGTCCTGGCCTTTTTCTACTTGCCGATTGTGGTCCTGATTGTCAATTCGTTCAACGCCGCGCGCTTTGGCGGCACGTGGAGCGGCTTCAGTCTCAAGTGGTATGCCAAATTGTTTGCCGCGCGCGACATCTGGCACGCCTTCCATAATACCATGCTCATCGCGGTCAGCGCCACGGCAGTCGCGACCGTGATTGGCACCTGCGCCGCGTTCGCCTTGCACCGCTATCATGGCAAACTCCAAAAGCTGCATTATGCCTTGATTTACACGCCGCTGGTCGTGCCCGAAATTCTGATGGGCATGAGCCTGCTGCTGTTCTTTGTCGCGCTGCGGATGCAACTCGGCCTGTTCACCATTTTCTTGGCGCATGTCACCTTCTGCATCAGCTATGTGACGATGGTCGTCCTGGCGCGCCTGCAGGATTTTGATTTTGCGATTGTCGAGGCCGCCATGGACCTCGGCGCCAATTGGTGGACCACGCTCTGGCGCGTGCTCGTGCCCTTGCTGGCGCCCGGCATCGCCGCCGGCGCGCTGCTCGCCTTCACCCTCTCAATTGACGACTTCGTTATCTCGTTCTTTGTCGCCGGGCCGGGCAGCACCACCCTGCCGATCCGCATCTACAGCATGATCAAATTCGGCGCGACCCCGCTGATCAATGCGCTCTCCGCCCTGCTGCTGGTCGCCACGTTCCTGATCGTCTGGTTCACCCAACACTTGCTGCACAAGGAGAAAATATGACCGCCTTCCGCATCTCGGCCGCCGTGTGCGTGATCGTCGCTGCGCTCGCCCTGGCCGCCTGCCACAAGGCCACACCGGTGCTGCACATCTTCAACTGGGCCGATTACCTCAAACCAGAACTGGTCCAGCGTTTCGAGCAAGAGCACAACTGCACCGTCGTGATTGACACCTTCGACTCGAACGAGAGCATGTACAACAAACTCAAGGCCGGCGCCACCGGCTATGACGTCATTTTCCCGAGCAGCTATTTTGTCGATATGATGATCAAGCAAAACATGCTCTTGCCGCTCGACCACGCGCAACTGCCCAATCTTGTGCACCTTGACCCGGCCTATATGCGCTTTGCGACCGACCCCGCCATGCGGTACAGCGTGCCGTATATGATGAGCAGCACCGGCATCGCCTATCGCAAAGACAAGGTTTCCAACTTCGTGCCGTCCTGGAGCATGTTTGACCGCGCCGACTTGAAGGGCCGCACAACCCTGATGAATGATTATCGCGAGACGATCGGCGCGGCCTTGAAGTTTCTCGGCTTCAGCGCCAACACGACCAACGCGGCCGAATTGGCCAAGGCCGGCGAGGTGGTTATCCGCTGGAAAAAGCTGATCGCCAAATTTGAAAACGAGCAATACAAGAACGGCATTGCCGCCGGCGAATTTCTGCTGGTGCACGGCTACAACGGCGACTTGCTGCAAGTTGCGGCGGAAGATGAAAACGTGGTGTTCGAACTGCCGGCCGAGGGCGCCCTGGTCGCGCTAGACCATCTGGCGATTCTGAAAACCGCACAACAGGTCGCGCTGGCGCACCAATTCATCAACTTCATTCATGACCCCAACGTCGCGGCCGAAAACATCGAGTTTGTCTTGTTCCTGTGTCCCAACAAGGATGCCTATCAATACTTGAGCGCGGCGACGCGCACCAATGCAGTGATTTTCCCGCCCGCGGCCGTGCTCGACAAATGCGAATCACAGCGCGATCTCGGCCCGGCCACCGCCATGTATCTGAAACTGTGGGACGAGATTAAGGCGGCGGACTAGATGGGTTCATGGTTCAGGGCTGCAATTGAGCAAAGAACGATGAACGATGAACGATGAACGACGAGCGATGAACTTAACACACAACTCCCTTCGACCATGCATGTATCATTCAATCAGGGCTTGACCTACACTCCGCCGGCGCAGCGCGAAATCATGCCGTTTGGCACGCTGCTGGGCTATGCCAAGGAACACTGGGTGCCGTACGCCTGCCACATGGTCTGCATCGGCATGCTGGCCAAAGTGCTCGGGCCGTTTTACGCCTATCCCATTGCCGTGATCAGCACGGCCATCGCGCTGCTGTATTTCGGCGCCAAAGGCAAGTATCCCGAACTGAGCCCACGCGGCACCACGGCGATAGATTGGCTCCTGGCCGTGGCCGTGGGCGTGGTCGGGATCATCTTGTGGATTGCGCCGTATCACTATTTCCGTGAGATCATGTTTGCGCGCATCCCGGTGCTGGGCAATACCAACATCTATCTTTCGTTCACCTACGGGGCGGATATCGCCGAGGATGCCTGGCGGCGCGTGGCCGGTGGCTTGATCATGCTGCCGACCGCACTGCCGACCTCGACCTACAACGTGCCCGAACTGAGCGGTCTGTGGAAGAACGTCTTTATCGCCATGCGCATGTGCGGCGCAGTGCTGACCGTGCCGTTTTTCGAGGAGTTGTTCACGCGTTCAATGGTGATTCGCTTTGTCGAGGATGAGTATTACAAGCGCGTGCCGATTGGCTGGTTTACCAAGCGTAGCGCGCTGATCGCCCTGGGCATTTTTGTGTTCTCGCATCCGTGGTGGCTCGTGGCCGTCATCTGGGGCGCCCTGATTATGTGGCTGTTGTACTCGACGCGCAACCTGCTGGTATGCGTCGCGGCGCATGCCATTTCCAATCTGCTGCTGGCGTTGTATATTCTACAGACCGGCCATTATTATTTGTGGTGAGCGCGCTGCGGCACACAGCCATGAATAAGGAGTAACGGAGTAAAAGAGCGGCCACAGTCAACATTTTTTGTCGTCTGCAACCAACAAAAAATGCGGTCTGCTCCGTGACTCTTTTACTCTTTGTTAACTTGCATCGCTGCCCGCCGCATTCTCGTTGACGTGCGGACAGCCTTCTGCTACACTTTCCGCTGGCTAGGCGTCGCGACGCGCCCCGTGCCAACGAAGACCGATCCAAGCCCAATCAACCCAACTAATCGCCATGAGTAAAACCAAAGTTAGCACCAAAGTCCGCGTTGCACTGAAATGCAAGCCTGGTATTACTGCCACATCTGATTATACCGATAGACTTGCGCCCTTTGACCAGAAGACGCTTGCACTGTGGGCGGCTGATTGCGCCGAGCATGTGCTCCCACACTTCGATGCCCTTCACCCGGCAGACGACAGGCCGAGACGCGCGATTGAGGCCGCCCGGGCGTGGGCTTGTGGCGAGATGACGATGATGATGGCCCGGGCAGCGGCCGTGCAGACCCATGCGGCAGCACGCGCGTCTGACCATCCCGCCGCGGTTGCCGCAGCGCGCGCCGCCGGGCACGCCGCCGCAACAGCACACAGTATCAGGCATGCGCGCGGTGCAGCAGCTTATGCCATTGTAGCTGCGATGGCTGCCACCACGGCTGATGAGCAGCAGTCCGCCGCTACTGCCGAGAGGGAGTGGCAGATTGCCCAACTACCCCATAACCGCCACGCCTAACCACGCGCTGCAGCGAATCCGGCCATCGCGCGCTGGTTGCAAGCGTGCCCGCCTACCGAACACCGCCTACCAAATACTGAATCAAGGCGCCGCGCGCCGTGGCCCCGGGCAGCGGCGATCTGCGCAAAAAACGCAGTTATTGACACGCACACGTCGCTGTGGTATCATTATAAAGCGGTGACGAAAACCAACCAGGTCTTCGCCATCACCGCCAACCCAGACCGCGAGGCTGCCATGAACCTTGTTGCAACCATCCTCCGCCGCGAACGCCGATGCATCATCTATGTAATCCTGTGCTGCATGATGCTTGCATGGGTGCCAACCACCCTCTTGTCAGACAGCCCGACGGCCGCGGCAACACCGAGCCCGGCGGCGCACCGTCACAGAAGGCCGGGTGCGCGCGACCTGAACTGGCGCCCCGAGTATGTCGAGGGCGCGGGCGTCATCGCCGCGCATATTGCCGATACCTTCGAGCAGCTCACGGATTGTAGCGACCATGGCTTGCGGACAGCACCGGCCACCTTCATGCAGGAGTACGCCGGTGACCTCGCGCACTTGTGCGTGCCGGCCGCGCGACTGGCGCGCTGCCAGCCAGTGCCGGGCGCCGCCCGCTATGAACTCACCGGCCGGACGACCGGCACGAATGCGGTGCAGATCGGTGTCGCCTTCGGCTGCAATCGCATCGGGCTGATCGAGACCTTGACGTTTGACCGTCCGGTCGTGCTGCCGGGCGGCGCGACCCACGCCGCCGGCGCGGCGCTGCCGATCGAAACCGTCATGCGCGCACTGGCCATGCTGCGGCGCAACGGTGATTTTGGCACGGAGGATTTGGTGATCACGCACGCCGCCACCAAAGTCTCGTATGCCAACCAGGACGCGACCAAGGCAAAATTTAGTTACATGGTGCGCGGCAGCGCGCCGACGGCCTACACCTCCTTCTCCAGCACCGATCTGACACAGTTCGTGATCACGCCGGAACCGCTGTTCGACACCAATGTCGTGGCGCATGCGTTCTATCGCCTGTCCACCGGCGTCGTCACCGGCAATCAGCCGAAATATCTGCATTACTTCATCTCCCTGAATGCCGCGCATCATCAACACAAGAACGGCTATTTTATGGCCACGCTGCATGACGGCAAGGTTGACTTCATCTACAAAATGGCGATGGGCAACGAGCCGGGCGACCTGATGTCCGGCGCGCAATACACCGCGCTGCGCACCTGTACCAGGACCAATCAGCCCATGCGCGGCCTTTGCTTTGGCAGGTATATTTTTGGGATCGGCACGGAGATGCACACCGTCAGCAATGTGCCGCTCTTTGGCCGGATGACCAAGGGCAGCAGCTCGATGACCAGGGTGAAACTGAAACCAAAATGACCGCGCGGCCCGCTGCAGGCAGACATGGACAAGGAGTTAATGAGTAAAGGAGCAGCCGCAATCAGCATTTTCTGTCGTCTGCAATCAGAATGTTGCTCACGGAGCCACAGGGCTCACAGAGAAGACGCCACATTTGTCAACATGTTTTACTCGGTGTGCTCCGTGCCTCCGTGAGCGCCGCTCTTCTCCAAATTCGTTCGTTGCGAATGAAGTTTCCGTTCAATCAGCATTTTCTGTCGTCTGCCAACAACAATACATTGCGGTCTGCTCCTTGACTCCTTTACTCTTTGTTAATTTCTGCCGCTGCGACTGCCGTTTCAACGCAAGGGCCCGCAGCGGCGGCTACTGGCAATGCGCCATGCAGGGCCCCGCGCCGAGCACACTGCGCCTTATTTTACCCGCGCCGCCTTTTTGATGCTTTGTTTGCTTCACCCATCGCGTCCGCTGCGATCATGGCATTGAGGACTTTTTCAGGCGTCATCAAGCCTGCTTCGTGATGGATGGCTTCCGCAGGTGCGCAGGCTTTCTCGGCCGCCTTCATCAGTTTATGCCGGTCGTTGTTGGGCAGACCAATGTCGGCCAGCGTGGTCGGCAAGCCGACGTCCTCGCAGAACGCGAGCACCGTTGCCGTTTCCAGCGGTGGCGCGTCCGTGAGTTGAAGCCCCGTCAAAACGCCAAAGGCGACTTTTTCACCATGGTAGAACGCATGGGTTTCTTCCAGTGCGGTAAGGCCGTTGTGAATGGCATGGGCTGCCGCCAAGCCGGCACTTTCAAACCCGATGCCGCTCAACAAGATGTTTGCCTCGATAATGTGGTTCAAGGCCGGAGTGACGATATGCTGCGCTGCGGCGACTTTAGCTGCCGCGCCGTACATCAGCAGGGTGTCATAACAAAGCTTGGCGAGATGAAGGCCTGCCATGGTGCTGTAGCCGCCACACTCATTCGCCGATTGGGTGCGCTCACAGGATCTGGCTTCGAACCAGGTCGCCAGCGCGTCGCCCATCCCCGCAATCAGAAAGCGCGGCGGCGCGGCGGCGATGATACGCGTGTCGACCAGCACCACCTGTGGATTCATCTTTTGATAATGAACGCCATCGAAAACGCCCGCGTTCGAGTAGACAACGGCACAGCCGCTGCATGGTGCATCGGTCGAGGCGATGGTGGGCACGATGATGACGGGGATGCCCGCCCGGTCGGCGGCGATCTTGGCCGTGTCAATCGTCTTGCCGCCACCCATGCCGACGAGGATGTCCACCTTCTCACGGCGAATAATGCGGGCCAGACGGCTCAATTCTTTTTCACTGCACTCGCCTTGGAATGGCTCGATGCGCAGCGCGTTGGCAGTCCAATCCTTCCTGTAACTGGCAAGGATTTTTTTCCTCGCGGTGCGGGATGCCAGTAGCAACCCCTTCTTGCCCAACAAATTGACCCAATGGGGCAATTGGTCCAGAATCCCCTCGCCCTGGATGTATTTTCCCGGGAAAACCGCTTTCAAGAACATATCAGTATTCTTCCTATGCATTGGCTATCCATGTTTATTGAGAGATTGCACATTCCAATCGTAATCGTCAGGCGAGCTAGTTCCTGTCATTATCCATACAGCGTATAAAACTTGGTGCTTGTTATCGTTCCTTGTTGCAGCGGCTCGAGCAGGACCGCAGCCCCGATTACTCATGAGAGCGCGTTCTACTGTGCAGTGTCCTTGTAGCCGTCCGCGGTGCGGGCGGCTTCTGCAGCCGCGGTCATCCGCGCCGTTGACGGGATCCACGCCGATGGCAGGACTAGCCCAGCCAGCTCCAAGCAGGCGCCCGCGGCCACAACTGGCATGACACCAAATAAGCGCATGCATTAGTAACAGCAAAATGATAGCACTGCAAGCCGGCGTTGTCAAGCTGTGCTGAGATGCGCACACAGGACCTTTCACGAGAGATGCCGCGCTCAAGGCGTTGCCGTCATAGATGGCGGCTGACCCGCGGGAAACGCCCGCGGTCAAGAGTACGAACAGTTTCGGGCAGGCTCAGTTCCGCCATTGGTGCGGATTGCAACTGCTGCCGCTGCGTGCGGGAAGACAGGAAGGATGGTAATCAGTGATCGGTGACCGGTGCGGCGGTAAGCCAAGAGCACATCACCGCTTTGCTATGGCCTTGGGCCACTTACTAATGAGAGCGCTTTCTACTTTGCAGCCTCCTTGTAGCCGCCCGCGGTGAGGGCGGCTTCTGCAGCCGCGGTCATCGCCCGCGGCCACAATTGGCATGACACCTAGTAAGCGCATTCATTAGTATACATTATCGCGCCGCGCGAGAAGCTACCGCAAACGAACTTACGGAATTGACACGCGCCGGTCTTTCTGGTACACTTTTCGCGTTAGGATGAATCCGCACGAGGCCGGTTGGTTGGTCTGCGTAAATTCATTTTTGGAACAGGCACAGGAGTACCCGCATGAACATGCCCGTGACAACTACTTTCACCATTGAAGGCTATCGGATCAAGCAGTATAAGGGCATTGCTCGCGGCATTATTGTGCGCGCCCCGACCATTGCGCAAGGGTTTTTTGGTGGCTTGAAAAATATCATCGGCGGCAGCATCGGCGCGTATGCGGAAATGTGCGAACAAGCCCGCGAACAGGCCTTTGACCTCCTGGTTGAGCACGCGCAAGCAATGGGAGCCAATGCCATCGTTGGCTTGCGTTACGACGCGTCCGAAGTCGTCAGCAGGGGCTCCGCGACCGAAGTGCTGTGCTACGGCACCGCCGTGGTCATCGAACCAGAGAGATGAACGCGCCAAAGAACGCAGTGGGTCGACGATGCATTAGACGGCGTTCTACAACAATGTGCCTTGAAATTATGTAGTTCGGCCAATGGTTGATCTGTGCGCCGCGGAATGGTATAATGCACCATGAAAGTGCGTGAAGTGGTGAAACTCTTGCGTGAGGACGGGTGGTTCTTAGCCCGCACACGCGGCAGTCATCATCAATACAAGCACCCGGTGAAAAAGGGGCTGGTGACGATGCCAGGAAATGCGAACGATGACCTCGCCACCGGCACACTTAACAGCATAATGAAGCAGGCGGCGTTGAAACCATGAAATACCTCATCATCATTGAAAAGAGCGCGAGTGGCTACTCGGCCTACTCACCGGACATTGATGGATGTGTTGCGACGGGCTGCACCCGCGAAGAAGTTGAACACAGCATGAGCGAAGCCATCGAATTCCACTTGGACGGTCTGCGGCAAGAAGGGGTGGCTATACCGCAACCGCATACGCAGTCACTCTATTTGCAAGTGGCCTAATGTCCGCATTCGGCATGGATTCCCAGCAATTCATTTGCTGAGACTGCTGTAATTTCAGAGCCAGACAGAAAGTGGCCGGTAGGTGATGCTGAAGCAAGAGAAACTCAGTTACAAAGGGATTCTCACAAACGACATAAAGTGCTGTTTGTGATGAATCAGACTGAGTTATACAACAATCTGCCATAGAATTATATAGTTCGGCAAAAGAGAACAGTCTTGGGCTGCTTAGTGCTGTAAGGAGAGACCATGCGCATTGACTGCATTGAGATACGTAATTTCCGTCGACTCTTGGCCGCTCGCATCGACATGGCGAAGGACACGACCCTTCTCGTTGGCGCGAACAATAGCGGCAAGACTTCGGCAATCACCGCACTCCGGTACTTTCTGCTGCAACAGAAGCCTTTCTCCGTAAATGACATTCCTGTCTCGCTATGGGGACGCATCGACGACTTGGGCCAGTTGTTCAGCACTTCTCAGGACCCCGACGCCGATATGCACTCCAAGTGGCCGGCCGTCCTGCCGTCATTGGACATCTGGCTTGCGGTCCAGGAGAATGAGATTCATCATGTTGCCCGCCTCATCCCGACGCTGGATTGGAGGCCGGCTGACGGGATAGGCGTGCGTCTCCAGCTAGCGCCCAAGGACTCACAGGATCTTCTGGAGTCGTTTTCCAAAGCGAAGAAGGTTGCGAGTGCTCTAGTTGCGGGTGGTGTTGTAGGCAAGTCCTCCGGTAATGGCGACAGCAGAGGCAATGGCGCGGCCGATGCTATGCCAACCGAGACAACGCCACGCAGGAAATTCGCACTGTGGCCAGAGGGTCTCGTTGACTATCTGAAGAAGCACATGGGCGGTGCGATGGAGATCAAGGCCTATGCACTTGACCCATGTGCGAAGAAACCACCTGTGAATGGCGTGGCTCAACCGCAGGCTCTGCCGCCGGGCGCAGAGGCCCTCGACGGGAACCCACTTGCCGGCATGATTAGAGTGGACGAGGTCCCCGCTCATCGCGGATTGAGCGACTATGCCGGAGGCACTGATGACTCGGAGGACGGTGGGAGCAGTAGTGCGGGTCGACAGCAACTCCTCACAGCTCAACTGCGAGCGTACTACGGAAAGCATCTGGACCCGACGAAGGCTCCAGAACCAGCCGATATCAGGGCGCTCGAAGCAATCCACGAGGCCCAGATGGCGTTCGATGAACGGATAAGAGACAGCTTCAAGACCCCTTTGAGCGAATTGCAGGACCTTGGATATCCTGGCGTAGCCAATCCCCGACTAGTCGTTTCGACCCACCTTAAGCCAGTCGAAGGCCTCAACCACCAGTCTGCTGTGCAATATGACGTCGCTCCAGGAAAAGAGCCTATGGCCGCTGCGCAGCTTCTACCGGAACAGTGCAATGGCCTTGGCTACCAGAATCTCATCTCGATGGTTTTCCGTCTGATCGGCTTCCGCGACGCCTGGATGAAGGTTGGCAAGGCGTCCTTGGACGTTGGCCAAACCCCCGGCAAGGAGCCGGTGCCTCCCCCAGTTCATCTTGTCCTCTTGGAGGAGCCAGAGGCACACCTGCATGTCCAGGTGCAGCAGCTATTCATTCGCAAGGCGTACGACGTCTTGCGGAAGCACCCCGCACTGGCCGGCGACAGCCCGCTGTCAACTCAGCTCGTAGTGAGTACGCATTCGAGTCACATTGCCCACGAGGTCGACTTTGCACAGATGAGGTATTTCCGGCGACACCCAGCGCGGAATCCAGGGGAGATTCCTACGTCAACGGTGTTAAATCTGTCGGAAGTCTTCGGGAATGAAAACGAAACTGCACGCTTCGTTTCCCGATATCTGCGCGTGACACACGCGGACCTATTCTTTGCCGACGGCGTGATCCTGGCGGAGGGAGCGGCTGAACGAATCCTTGTGCCGCACTTCATTCGAAGCTGTTTCCCGGGGCTCCATAGCTGTTACGTCACACTTCTTGAGGTTGGCGGGAGTCATGCGCATCGGCTGGCACCGCTAATCGAACATCTGGGCATCAACACGCTGATCATCACCGATCTCGATGCTGTCGCGCCTGACGGACACCACAAGAAGGTTCGTCCAGAGAAGAATGCCGGTCAACTCACGGCGAATAACGTGCTGAAGACTTGGCACCCAAAGGAAGAGACCTTGGACCTGCTCCTTGATCTGGCCAGTGCTGGGAAGCAGAAAGTTTACGATGACGATTTCTCAGTGCGTGTAGCCTATCAGACGCCCGTGACTGTCAAGTTATCATCAGATGCTGAGCCCGGTGATGCAATCCCGAGGACGTTCGAAGATGCATTGGTTCTGGAGAACATCGAGTTGTTTCGGAAGTTTGACGGGCCGGATTTGCTGGGACAATTCAAGCAGGCTATCGCTAACAGCAAGGACATCCAAGCGCTGTGCAGTGCGTTGTGCTCTGCTCTAGACACCGGTTCGAAGGCAGGCTTCGCCCTTGACGTGCTCTATCTTGAGGATCTCGAGTCGGTTCGCATGCCCATATACATCAGGGAAGGGTTGGAGTGGCTGCAGAAGAAGCTCTTGCTCCGGCAGCAAGAACTGGTTGTCGACCCGAATAAGACACAGTCCGCGTCGGCCGGAGGGAAGTGATCATGCCAACTAACACCGCCAGCCCAGATGACACTGTCGACGCAAAGGCCGACGAGATCATCGCGACGTGTGTCACGGCCTCCCCTCCCCAGAGTTTTTTCTTGTTCGCAGGAGCCGGGTCCGGAAAGACACGGTCCCTTGTAGAGGCGCTGCGAGTAATCAAGGAAAAGGTGGCTGCCCGGTTTCGACTTCAAGGGCGGCAGGTGGGCGTCATCACGTTCACGAACAAGGCCTGCGACGAAATTAAACGTCGGCTTGAATACGACCCGCTCTTCGCAGTGTCCACGATTCACAGTTTCGCGTGGTCACTGATCGCCGGGCTGAATACTGACATTCGGGAGTGGCTCCGAGCCAACCTGAAAGCAGAGGTCGAAGAAATTACGGAAAAGGAACGGAAGGGGAGGCCGGGGACCAAGGCATTCCAGGACCGACAAGCCGCGATGGCAGCAAAGAGTGAACGACTCCTATCCTTGGACGGGATCAAGAGGTTCATTTACAACCCGGACAGCGACAACCCACAGAAGAACGCGCTCAATCATGCTGAGGTGATCAAGATCTCATCTACATTCCTTTCTGGCAGTCTCATGATGCAGAAGATGCTCGTCAATCGGTTCCCGATCCTCTTGGTGGACGAGAGTCAGGATACAGACGGGCCACTGATGGAGGCGTTGTTCCTCACGGAGGCAAAGCAAAGCGCAGTCTTCTCCCTTGGAATCATCGGCGACATGATGCAGCGCATCTACATGGCCGGCAAGATTGACCTTGGCACTGGTCTTCCGGCGAGTTGGGCGACACCCAAGAAACTCATGAATCACAGATCCGGGAGCCGCATTGTGAGGCTTATCAACCAGATCCGCCAGCCTGTTGACGGCCAATTTCAGCGCTGTCGAACAGATAGGGGTGAAGGATTCGTTCGCCTATTCATTCTGCCGACAGACATCGTGGATAAGCCGCGCCAGGAGGATGCAGTCTGTCGACAGATGGCGGAACTCACAGAAGATGCCGGCTGGAAGAAGCCGAAGGAAGGTGTCAAGACGCTGATTCTGGAGCACCATATGGCAGCCAAGAGACTGGGGTTCTTGCCGATGTGGGAGGCCCTGCACGGCGTGAGTCACCTTCAGACTGCTCTACGAGATGGGAGCCTGGCGCCTCTTCGGTTCTTCTCACAGATCATCCTGCCACTGATCCGCGGCCAGCAGAAAGGCGACAGTTTCCGGGTCGCGTCATTAGTCCGACGTCACTCACCCTTTCTTGACAAGGAGGGCATGCAAGCCAGCGGTGCTGATCAGTTGCCGCAGATCGCTGCAGCCAGAAGCGCGGTGGACTCGCTTGCGAAACTCTGGGCTGACGGGAGAAGTCCAACGTTCCTAGATGTACTTTGTTGCGTCAGAAACACCGGCCTTTTCGTTCTTCCAGAAGAGATCCGTGCGTTTTCTGCATCCTCGGAAGAGACCTGCGAAAATTCGCAGACGGCGGAGGACTACAAGGCCGACGAGATCGGCGCCTGGCGGTCGTTTCTTGAGACACCCTTCGAGCAGGTCGAAGCATACAGTGAGTACGTCCAAGGGAAAGCCGCCTATGACACGCACCAGGGCATCAAGGGCCTTGAGTTCCCGCGTGTCTGTGTGCTCATGGATGACTCAGAAACTCGTGGGTTCATGTTCTCGTACGAGAAACTCTTCGGCGCGAAGGCTGACTCTTCACGAAGTGCCCCGAACCAAGAGACATCGGTAGACCGTACAAGGCGGCTCCTTTATGTCACGTGCAGCCGGGCAGAAGAGAGTCTTGCCCTAATCGCTTACTCGGCTAACCCGCAACAGGTGCGGGAACACGTACTCCACGAGGGATGGTTCAATGAGTCTGAGATTGAGCTGCGGACCTCATGAATGGCGATGAAGATGCATAGCCGAACAAGGCGGATGCACGCGACGGCCTAAAGCCGCGCGTGATCCGCGACGTTGGATTCCTTTGGAAACATCTCATACAGACTAAGAACATGGCAAGTCAGAACAATGGCAACGGCGACAAGTCGCTTGAACAATGGCGGTGGGATGCCGCATGCTCCATTCGCGGCGCAAAGGAAGCCGGCAAGTATCGCGACAAGAAATTGGTCCGCTTATCATGCTGAACAATTGCATAGACCAAATACTATCCCCTTATTAATAGGGACAAATGCAAATTGTATACAAGTATCTCCCACCAGAACGCATAGATTATCTTGAAAACCAGCTGCTGCGTTTTACTCAACCTGGTGATCTTAACGATCCGTTCGAGTTCATCCCTATGATAGTGAATTTCGATTCAGATCATTTTATTGAAAATGTTATTGTCCGCAACCATCGTCAACACCTGACTGAAACGCAAATAACAAAAGGAGCACAGGCTATTAAGGACCTGTGCATAAGCAATCCAGATTGCTTAAGCAACCTCTTCTATGAAAAGTATCTTCATAAAGCAAATGCTGAAATAGGCGTGTTTTCTTTGTCCAGAAAATGGAACAATTCACTTATGTGGTCTACATATGCTAAGGTTCAACAAGGTTTCTGTGTCGGATTTGATTCAGATCATGAATTTTTCCACAGACAAGCAACAGATTGCGCCGACATTGGCACATTAAAACCCGTCTCCTATTCCACAAAGCGACTGGATAAAGTGATCGGAAACACTTTGGATATTGATATTACATGGTTTTTTACCAAATCTTCGGATTGGTCTTACGAGGAAGAAATGCGCTTAATTCGACTTCTAAGGAACAGCAAGGTTGTAAAACAGGAGAAACCATACGAAATATTCTTGTTTGAAGTACCCCATGATGCGATTCGCGAAATTGTCTGTGGAATTTCTGCAAGTGAAAATCTCAAAGTCAAACTGCACGATTTTGCCAAGAGCCATAACATAGATTTTTATCAAGGCGTTATTTCTCGCACTTCATATGACATAGAAAGAAGACGGCTATAGGAAATTGACAGACCGACGCATTGTGCCAAGGTGTTTTAGAATAGTCGAGCGCGATTAGAAACTTGTGTGCCTTTTCATCCCAGTTAATTGTAAATGCCTGAAACAGTCCGTTATCAATAACCGCTGACCTCATTGTGTTTGCGATTTCTTGGTTTTGCGCGTTCTGCGCGTGCCAAGCCAGTCGTACCAATCCTTCCAACCCTTACCCATATAGGCTTTGTATACATTCACGGGAATATCAGACGGCAATTTACCTAATTTAGGCATGCGTCCTCTGGCGAAGGCAAACCACTCGGATTGGCTCTTGAGATTCAATTTGTGAACAAACGTGCGCGCCTGAGAATAGCTACGGTACAGCCTCAAGAATGTGGCAGTAGACCCGGTGCCAAGCCAATCACCGTAACCCTTCCAACCTTTCTTAGCATAAGTTCTTCCGGGATTATATGGGATATCATCGGGCATTAGTCCCAATTGGGGCATGCGCCCTTGGGCGAAGGCAAACCACTCAGCTTGGTTCTTGAGTTTGAGGTTTCGAACATAACAACGAGCGGCGTTGAAAGCTCGGTGCTTTCTAAGCCGCGTGGCAATTGTGCCGGTGCCAAGCCAGTCACCGAAGCCTTTCCAGCCTTTGTCAGCGTAAACTTCAGCGGGAGATATTGGAATGTCTTTGGGAAGTCGGCGCAGCCGCTTATTGTGGCCTTTACAGAACGCAAACCACTCAGCTGAATTCTTCAGAGTGAGATTTCGGGCGAAAGTTCTTGCCTTAACAAAAGAGCGAAACTTTCTATATTTAACTGATGTTGCGCCTGTGCCTAACCAGTCACCATATCCTTGCCAACCCGTGTTGGCGTATACTCTGCCAGGTGAGGCTGGTATATCATTGGGCAAGCGTTTAAGTCGGCAGAGTCGTCCCTGATTGAAAAGTAGCCATTCCTTGTAACTCTTTAGTTTGAGTTTGCGGACAAATGACCGTGCAAAAATGAAAGGGCGATATTTCCTACGGTTTGTTGCAGTCGTACCTGTACCCAGCCAGTCGCCGTAGCCTTTCCAGCCATGCTCAGCATAGGTGTTTGCAGGAGTTGCTGGAATGTTAGAAGGTCGCAGGCCAACCTGTGGCAATGAACCGCGCGCAAAACTGTTCCATTCAGTTGCGCTCTTTAGTTTGAGTGTGCGAGCAAAACTTCGTGCTTCGCGGAAGGGAAGGTACACCATGTCGAAGCTTGCAATTCTACCAGTTCCCAGCCAGTCACCATAGCCCTTCCATCCTACACTAGAGTAAGCCGTATTTGGGTTGGATGGAATATCAAATGGTATCCGCCCATTGCCTGAACTTCGGTGTTTGCACTCTATCTCCCATTCGGTTCGACTTTGAAGTGTGAGCTGATGGACGAATGCACGGGCTTCTTCGAACGGCCGCCAGGACAGCTTGGCTAGGCGGCTCCAGCATTTTAGTTCAATGTCATGCGCGAATTGGGCCAGATCAATCTTCTGGGCCAGACGCTCGTCAATATCAATTTCAACGCTGCCGCCACCACTGCGGCGCGTGCCTTGCGAGATCGCCCGGAAATACTCGACAATGCGATCGTCATTGGCCGCCAAGGCGCGCAGGGTCGTGAGAATCTCCTGGAAGGTTTCCGTGTTGAGAATGTCTTCCGCTTTGGCATTGGCGTCGTGCAGGATCGGCACGATGACATAACCCATCTTCTTGCCGCGGGCAGGCCGCAGCGCGCGGCCGACGGCCTGCACAATGTCAATCGCACTGCGACGCGGATCGGCAAACATGACGCAGTCAATGTCCGGCACGTCGACGCCTTCGCTCAAACAGCGGGCGTTGGTGATCAAGCCGCGCTCCGTTTCGGCGAACTCCTTGACCAGCCGCGCGCGCGTGCCGGTCGGCGTCTTCCCGGAGACATGGAAGGTCGCGACCGGCCCGTCCTTGGGGAAGGTCTGCGTAAACGCGTCGTTGTGCGCCTTGAACACTTCCGCCCGGCGAATGCTGCTGTGGAACGAAACGGCGTGGCGGATCGGATGCTTCTGCATTGACTTGCGCAAGGCGACCAGGGCGGCGAGCATCTCGGCCTCGATCTCCTTGTCCCACGGCCCCTTGTCCGGCCGGACAAAGACATTCTTGCGGATCAGTTGAGCCACGTCGTTGCGCGAGACGAAGATCGTCACGATTTTGTAGTCGCTCAGAATCGGCGGCTTATACTCGAGCGCGCGCTTGAACGACAAATGATGAAACGTCTCGCCATAGACGTTGGGATCGTCCATGCTCAAGATCTCATCGCTCTCGCCTTGATAGCGGCGCTCGGTGGCGGTCATGAACACGCGCCGGGTGATCGGCAAATTCTTGTCGTACAACAAATGCGAAAAAAGTTTGTCTTTGGCGCCGACGGTCTTGTGCGCCTCGTCCATGATGCCCAGATCGAAATGCGCTTTCACGCGTCGGGCGGCCGTGGCAAGTGCTTCACCGCTTTGGTAAGTGGTGAAGACAACCGTCAGGCCGCGCGCGGCCTTGCCATTGCTTTTACCGAGCCAGTCGGCAATGTCATCCGGGTCGGTCAGGCATGGCACGCCGAGGTCTTGCCGCAGCACGGCCACGTCATCGCGCTCGATGCGGCCGGCCGACTCGTCGCTGCACACGCAGACCCATTCGACTTCCTGGCCGTTGGCCATCGACTCGCGCAACCAGACTTTCAGCGTTTGCCGGATCAAGGCCAGGCTGGGCACCGCGATAACGACCTGCCGCGCGCCGAGCTTCTGCGCGATCCAATACGCCGCCAGACTCTTGCCCGTGCCGCATGGCATGATCAACTTGCCGCGCTGTTCCTTTTTCTTGATAAAGTGGCGCTGTGCGTCACGTATGGCGGCGACTTGATGCGGGCGGGGAGTGAGCGGCGCGAGTCGCGCCGGCTTGTGCCGCAGCGCCGCGCGCAGCCGCGTGAAAAATCCTGCGTCCAGATTATGCCAGACATCCAGTGCGCAGAATCCAATGTGATCCTGCGTTTTCAGAACGGAGGTGATGCGCTCGGTCGTCGAGCAAATCAGGCCGAAGGAGATATTGCGGCAGACGCCAAACGCCAGGCCGGTGAAGGTTGAGATCTCGCGCCACGGCAGCGATTGGCACGCGTCCTCGCGATACTTGCATTGAATGGCCCAGAATTCGCCGGCGTTGGTCTGGGCAATCAGATCTATGCCTTTATCCGCGGCGGGCAATCTGATCTTGTCGCGGACGGCGCTGGGCACGTCGCGGTGAAGCCAGACGTGGCGCAGCTTGGTGGCATACTCCGGATCGAGTTGGAGATAGGCCTTGACCAATTCCTCGAAGAGATCGCCTTTTTGTTTTTCGGACAAGGCCGACAGGTGCTTTCTAAAATCGTCCCAACGAAAGCAACGCTGCACAGCATCATTCAGGCGGGCTGATGAGTCCATCATCAGTTTCGGCGATTTCATCCCGCTCCGTTTTTTCATGAGTACGTTTGCCAACTAATTTTGTTGTTCAACCTCTAACTGCTCAAGATTATAGCAGGAATGAAGCGAAGAGCCAAACTGCTTCAGAAAATGGCGCTGCGGACATGAGCTTTGTGCTTCTTGTGTGCGCGCATGACGTGAAATGCTGCAGCGGCGGGCAGCGAAATCCCCCGGCGCTGCGCGCCCACCCCCCTTTTGAAAAGGGGGACGGAAATTCAGCACTGCATACCGAACACTGCTGCATCCGCCGTTGGCGGGGCTGCAAGCACTGATCACCGAGGTCCGCGATGCGCAGTCCGTCGTCCGCCTTCTGGCTTTTAGACCTTAAACCTTAAACTCTAAACCTCAACTCGGCTCCACCGCCGCACTATCCTTCCGCCCTTCCATTCATCCATTCTTCCATCCGTCCACCCATCCACTCTTCCAGAATCCGCCGCGCGGTTGAGTGTCATCGGCTGAAATGCTATACTTTTCCAGCAGGGAACGGATGAAAACCATCAGCAAGAATAAGAAACTTTTGCTGCGCGAGGAGACCGCCGGCTACGGCGGCGCAATTGTGCTCTATCGCGCGGCGGACGGCTCGGTCGCCCTGGATGTCCGGATCGAGAAGGACACGATCTGGCTGAGCCAGAAACAGATGGCCGAACTGTTTGCCACCGAGCGCAGCGTCATCACCAAGCACCTTCGTAACATCTGTCAGTCAGAAGAGTTAGAACGAAAATCAGTATGTGCAACATTTGCACATACTGCCCCCGACGGAAAGACCTATAAGGTGGATTTCTTCAACCTCGACGCCATCATCTCGGTCGGCTACCGGGTCAATTCGAAGCGTGGAACACAGTTCCGCATTTGGGCAACGCAGGTGCTGCGCGCCCACATTCTCAAAGGCTATTCGGTCAACCAGCGGCGGTTGAAGGAATTGCGCCAATCGCTGAACCTGGTCGAACAGGTCTTGGATCGCTACGACGTGACCTCAGACCAAGCCAAAGAGCTATTGCATGTGGTGATTGATTATGAGCGAGCGCTAGACATCCTCGACGATTACGATCATCAGCGGCTGCGGCCGGCGCCGCGACCGGCAGCGCACGCAGTCGGGCTGGCGTACGATGAAGCGACAGCTCTGGTTGACCAGATGCGGGCGAGATACGGCTGTGCGGCCCTTTTCGGTCAGGAGAAAGACAAAAGCCTGCAGAGTTCGTTGAACGCCATCATGCAAACCTTCGACGGCAGGGATGTGTATCCAAGTCTTGAGGAGAAGGCGGCACATCTGCTCTATTTTCTGGTGAAAAATCATTCGTTCGTGGACGGCAACAAGCGCATTGCCGCCGCCTTGTTCCTGCGCTTTCTTGAGAAAAACAGGCTGCTCTATCGGCCGGACGGTTCCAAGCGCTTTGCGGATGCCACGCTCGTGGCCGTCACACTCATGATTGCAGAGAGCAAGCCAGAGCAAAAAGACATTCTCACCCAGGTTGTCGTTCATCTGATTGCGGTTTCTAGTTGAGAAGGTTCGTTCCGTGAACGAATTTGTAATCAACCACTGCATACCGAACACCGCTGCATCCCGCCGTTGGCGGGGCTGCAAGCACTGATCACCGAGGTCCGCGATCCGCGGTCCGTCGTCCGCTTTTTGGCTTTTAGACCTTAAACTTTTAACTTTAAACCTCAACTCGGCTCCACCGCCGCACCATCCTTCCGCCCTTCCATTCATCCATTCTTCCACCCATCCATTCTTCCAGAATCCGCCGCGCGGTTGAGTGTCATCGGCTGAAATGCTATACTTTCCCAGCATGGAACGAATAAGGACGACAAGCAATTGGCTGCGGACAGGCTTGCTGCTGTCTGTGGTTGGCTGCTGTACCGCGGGCCGTGTGGCGTCGGCCACGCCGGCCGTGCCGCCGAAAACGCCGGCGGCCGCGTCGGCCGCCGTGCGCGCGCGGGCCGTGGCGGCCTACGCCGACGGCCGCTATGACGAGGCCGTCCACGCCGCCGAGGCCGTTCTCACGGCGCAGTCAAATTACTATGATGTCCGCCTGCTGACCATTTTGGGCCGCAGCTATTATGAGTTGCAGCAATGGAGCAATGCGTTGGCGGTGCTGCAGCAGGTGCGCGCGGATAACGTCGCCGCGGCGTATGCCGAAGCCCAATATTTCCAGGGCTGCATTCACGAATTGCACGAGGATTTGCCGCGCGCGCTGTTTGCGTATGATGCCGCGGCCCATGTGCCGAACGCGGCGCCGTTCACGATGCTGGCGGCGCATGCGGCGGCGCGTTTGTACCTTGCGCGCGGCGAATCGGGCGCGGCGCATGCGGTGTTGACCAATCAGCCAGTTGGCGCCGCGGATGCCGCGCTCGCGACCGAGCGCGCCTTCTGGCTGGCACAGTGCGCCTTGCTGGAGGGCAATGCGTCCGCAGCGTACGACCAGTTTTGTGTGTTACACCAACGTACCGAGCTTGACCCGGCCCTGCGCCCGTATGTGTGCGGCGGCGCGCTCCTGGCTGCCGAAGCCGCAAGCCATGCCGCCGCCGCGCTCAAATGGGCGCTGCCGCTAAGCGCAACCGGCACACCGGCGCGCGTGCGCGCGCTGGCACTGCACCACTTGGGTCGCGCCGCATTTGTGCGCGGCGATCTGACTGCGGCGCGCGGCTACTTGCTGGCCTGTCTGACCACGGCCTATACGGACGAGCGCGCGAGCGCGCCCTACCTGCTGGTTGTGCCCGACGGATTTCCTTACGCAGAAGCGCTGTACACGCTGGGCCAGCTGGCCTTGCGCGCGCGCAAGCCCGGCAGCGCGCGGGTGTATTTCGAGCGCTGCGCGGATGACTATCCCCGCCATGCGTTGGCATCCAAAGCCGCCCTGCAAGCAGCGCTGTTGGCCCAGACCCACGGGGCCGACTCGAATGTCCTCATGCGGCTGCAACAGGCCAGCACCGGCGCCGACACGGCGGTGCAGCTGGCCGCCTTGATTTTGTTGGCGGACACGGCCCGGACACATACTAATTTTGCCGATGCGCTGGCGTATCTCGCGCAGGCGGCAGTGTGCGCGTCGAACACGCCGGCCGCACACGATGTGCAGTTCCGGATCGGCTTGACCCATTATGCGCAAGGCAATTATTCGCTGGCGCAACAAACATTCGAGCGCGTGTTTGCCACGGCCCCCGGCAGCCTGCGCGAGGATGCGCACTTCTGGTGCTTTTGGTGCCTGCTGCAACAGAACCTGCTGGATGACGCGCGCAATGTGCTGCAAGAGCACACCTTGGTTTTCCCGACCGGCCAGTACGTCTGGGCGGTACAATTGCAGCGCGGGCGGCTGGCGGTGGCGCACGGCGATTTTGCCGGCGCGCGCGCGTTCTTTCAAACGGTGGCGACCAACCCGGTTGATCGCGCCTTGGCTGAGCATGCCCTGCATGAGCTCGCGCTGGCGCACGCCCAGCAAGGGCACACGGAGCAGGCCCTCAGTGTCTTCACCGATTTTCTCAGCGAATTTCCCACATCACCGCTACGCGACGCGGTCGAATTCAAAATGGGGCTGACCTTTTTCAGCATGGGCGATTACACCCGTGCGCACGGCGCACTGGCGGCGCTGGCAGCACGCGCGCCACAGGGCGGCTATGCCGGTCAAGCCGCGTATTGGGCCGCCGCGGCCGCGGACCGACTGGGCAAGCACCAAGGCTGCGAGACAACCCTGACGACGCATTGGGACGCGATTATGCACAGCCCGGATGCCGCCGCCGCCTGGCTGCTGCGCGGTGATTGTTATCGAGTCGCGGGCGCGCTGACTCAGGCGTGGGATGCCTACCAAGTCGCCGCCGGCATGCCAGACGCAAGCGTCACTGCCGGCGACGCCCAATTTCGCGCGGGCGACTGCGCGCTGGCGCTCTCGAACAGTGCCGCCGCCCTCGCCATTTTCATACCGCTCAGCAGCAATGCCGACGCCCATGTGCAGGCCCGCGCGTTGGTGGCCCTGGGCGACGCGCGCGCGGCCGGCGGCGATCTGCGCGCGGCGTTGAGCGAATGGCTGCGCGTGGTCTATGACTTTCCAGCCCAGACGCAGTCTGCAACACGGGCGGCGCGGCGTGCCGCGGCCGCCTATGTGCAGTTGCATGAGCCGCAGCAGGCCGAACGAATTCTGCACGCGCGCGCCACCCGCCTTGGTGGCGCGCCGGCGGCCACGAACGCGCCGGCGGCGGCGCACGATTTGTAACCTGAAGATGATTGGAGCACCCATGGCTAGCACAAAAGTTTCGCCGCGGATATTCGGCACGGATGGCGTGCGCGGCACGGCGAATATCGAACCGATGACGGTCGAGACCGCCGTCAAACTCGGGCGCGCGGCCGCGTATGTCTTTCATCGCGACGCGCGCCGCCACCGGATTGTGATCGGCAAAGACACGCGCTTGTCGTGCTACATGATCGAGAACGCGCTGGTGGCGGGCATTTGCTCGATGGGCGTGGACGCGCTGCTGGTCGGCCCGCTGCCGACACCGGGCGTGGCGTTCATCACGCGCAGCTTGCGCGCCGACGCGGGCGTGGTCATTTCGGCCTCGCATAATTTGTATCAAGACAACGGCATTAAATTCTTCGGGGCCGACGGCTACAAACTCGCGCGCGACGTCGAGCAACGCATGGAAGACCTGATTGCCAGCGGCGAACTTGATCAAATCCGCCCGACCGCCACGGATGTCGGCAAGGCCTACCGGATTGACGACGCGCTCGGCCGCTACGTCGAATATGCCAAGCAGACGTTTCCCAAAGGGATGACGCTGGAAGGCCTGCGGATCGTGGTCGACTGCGCCAATGGCGCGGCCTACAAGGCGGCGCCGTGCATCCTGCGCGAGCTGGGCGCGGAAGTGCGGGTGATCAACAACGAGCCCGATGGCGCCAATATAAATGAGCAGTGCGGCAGCACGCATCCCGAGGAAATGCGCAAGGCGGTCATTGAGAATCATGCCGATGTCGGGATTGCCCTGGATGGCGATGCCGATCGCGTGATCATGGCCGACGAAAACGCGCGCGAAGTGGACGGGGACATGATGCTGGCAATCATCGCCCTCGATTGGCAGCAGCACGGGTTGTTGCGCAACAACCTGGTGGTCTCGACCACCATTGGCAATTTGGGCATCGAACACCATTTGCAGAAAGCCGGGATTCGGACGGTGCGCGCCGACGTCGGCGACCGCAACGTGATCTACACCATGCGCGAGCACGATGCCGCGCTGGGTGGCGAACCGTGCGGGCATATTATCGTGCAGCAAGTCAGCACCACGGGCGACGGCATGATGGCCGCGCTGCAGATTTTGGCGGCCATGCGCCACAACGATGCGGCCTTGAGCCGCTTGTGCAAAGACATTGTCATGTATCCATCGGTCTCGGCCAACGTGTCGGTCGGCAAGAAGCCGCCGCTGGACCAATGCCCGACGCTGCAGGCCGCCATGACGGAGGCCCAAACGCGGCTGGGCGCGCGCGGCCGGATTGTCGTGCGCTATTCCGGCACCGAGCCCAAGTTGCGGGTGACGATTGAAGGGGACGACAATCGCGAAATTCAGCTGCTGTTGCAGCGCCTCTGTGACGCCGCGCGCAGCGACCTCAACGCCTAGGGATTTCTGATTCACTACAGCAGGCATACCGATGATGGCACTCAAAGAGTTACTGGCGCGCGGCGGCTATGTCATGTACCCGATCGGGATTTGCTCGCTCGTCGCCTTGTGGGCGTTCATCGAGCGGTTCTGGCAGTTCCGGCGCGCTTCGATTGACGCCGGCGAATTTGCGGCCGGCATGCGCAACTTGATCCGCAACAAGCGCATCACCGAGTCGATCACGTTGTGCAAAGAAACGCCCGGGCCGGTGGCGGCGGTGCTGCACAGCGCGTTGCTCTGCCATGGCCAAGCGCGCGCGGTGATTCTCGAGGCCATTCAACGCACCGCCCAGTTCGAACTGCCACGGCTTGAACACAATCTGCCGGTGCTCGCCACCGTCGCGCGCGTTGCGCCGCTGCTCGGCCTGCTGGGCACGGTGACCGGCCTGATCAGCGCCTTTCAAGTGATTGAGAAACAAGCGCCGTTCATTCAACCCGCCAGCGTTGCCAAGGGCATCTGGGAGGCATTGATCACGACCGCGTTCGGCTTGGTCGTCGCGATTCCGTGCCAGATTGCCTACGACTATCTCACCTCGCGCGTGCGGTCGTTCGCTGCCGACATGGATCGCAGCGCCGCCGATATTGTGGATCTCGTCGCCGGTGAAACCCATGAGTGAGCGCCCGCTGCACGCCATGGACTATGCCACGCTGGCGCACATGCCGCGCGTGCTGGGCATCTTTGACGTGGCGCCGTTGATTGATGTCCTGTTGATGCTGGTCATCTTTGCCTTGATGGTCTCGGGCTTTGTCTTTCCGTTTGGCGTCGCGATTGACTTGCCGGAGGTGACCAGTGCGGATCTGCTGCGCGGTGCCGCCTGCACCCTGACCGTCACGCGCGACGAGCGCCTGTTCTTGAAAGACCCCGGGCGCGCGCCGGCGGAACAAGCGCTGCCACTCGATGCGGAAATTCTGCGCTCGAATCTGCGCGAGTTTCAGCGCGGCAATCCCGACGGCATTGTGATCATCAACGCCGATGTTGACGTGCGCCACGGCTACCTCCTGCGCGTGCTGGAAATCGTGCGCGACAGCGGCTTGCGCCATATCGCCTTCGGTGGCACACTAGCCGCCCCGATGCCACAATAGGATGGCGGCAAATACTGAATATTGAATACTGCAATGTTGAATGTTGAATGTTGAATGTTGAAGTCTGAACGTCCGCTAGCACGGTATGACCCACATCGTCTCTCAGATTCTCTTCACCCACCGGGACAAGCCCGGTCGGGCTCTCAGATAAAAGTGACGGAAAAGATGACATTTGTTCGTGGCGGACAAATTGCCTTCGCATGATTGACACCCATACCCATTTGACCGACGAGCCCTTGGCACCAGCGCTGGCGGCCGTGCTCGAACGCGCCCGGGCGCGTGGCGTGACGGCATGCGTGGTGCCGGCCTACGACATCGGCGCGTGGCGCGCGGCGCACGCGCTGGCACAGCAGCACATCGGGGTGCATGCCGCCGCCGGCATCCATCCGTTGTTTGTGGCGCAGGCCGATCTGCTGGCCCTGGCCGACGATCTTGCGCGCGGCGGCTTTGTCGCCGTCGGCGAGACCGGCTTGGATTATGTCGACGCGCATGCGGATCGCGCCGCGCAGCAGCAGTGTTTCACCGCGCAACTGGACTTGGCACGCCGGCAGGCACTGCCCGTGATTCTGCATTGCCGCCAGGCGCATGACGATCTGCTAACCCTGCTGCGCGCAGCACCCGGCGTGCGCGGCGTGCTGCACAGTTGCTCGTGCAGTCGCGAGCAGATCAAGCCGTTTCTCGACTTGGGCTTGTACGTCAGTTTCTCGGGCGTGCTCACCCGCACCGCCACCGTCAAGGCAAAAAAACTGGCGGCGGGCGTGCCGCTCGACCGCATTCTTGCCGAGACTGACAGTCCGTACATCGGCACCGCCACGCATCCCGCGCCGAATTCTGAACCGGCGGATGTGGCTGACGTGATCGCCGCGCTGGCCGCGATCAAGCAGGTGTCGTGCGATGAGATGGCCCGCATCACCAGTGCCAACGCGCGTGCCCTGTTCGGCGCGCCGCTCGTATGAGCGTGGCGTTCGCGCGCACGGCCTTGTTGTACGGCGCGGCTGCGCTGGCGCGTTTTGCCACGCGGCGCGTGGCAGTTGTGGGCATTGGCGGGGTCGGCTCGTACGCCGCTGAAGCATTGGCGCGCTCGGGCATTGGCACGCTGGTGCTGATTGATGACGACCGCATCGAGCCGTCGAATATCAACCGGCAGCTCTGGGCACTGCACTCGACCTGCGGACAGGCCAAGGTAGCTGTGGCGCGCGCGCGGCTGCTGGACATCAATCCGGCCCTGCAGATCATTGCGCAGCCGGCACGCTGCACGGCCGAATCAGTCGCGCACCTGCTCGATCCCGCGCCGGATTTTGTGATAGATGCGATTGACTCCATCGCGTGCAAAGTCGCGTTGCTGGCCCATTGCGTCACGCACGCCGTGCCGGTGATTGCCTGCATGGGCGCAGCCGGCCGGACCGACCCGACGCGCGTGCGCTATGCCGACATCGCCGACCAGATTGGCGGGCCGTTTACGCGGCGTGTGCGCAAGGAGCTGGCCGCGCGCGGCATTGAACGCGGCCTGCCGATGGTCTGCTCGGATGAAGCGGCGTTGACCGCGCCGCGCGGCCTGCCGCTGCCGAGTTGCTGCGCGGTGCCCGCCGCCGTCGGCATGGCCGCCGCCGCCTATGTTCTGGCGCGCTTGGCTGCAGCGCCGGATTGACGGGTGGGTGCAGCAGCAGCACTGAAATTCCGATTAAGGCAAAAGTCCACTAATATGCGGCTCGGAGCGCGCGACCACAGGCACGCGCGACCGTGTCTGGCTGTAGGAACGTCCCTCGGGGACGTTGAAAAGACGCGGCTCGGAGCGCCGCGACCACAGGCAAACGCGACCGTGCCTGGCTGTAGGAACGTCCCTCGGGGACGTTGAAAAGACGCGGCTCGGAGCGCCGCGACCACAGGCAAACGCGACCGTGTCTGGCTGTAGGAACGTCACTCGGGGACGTTGAAAAGACGCGGCTCGGAGCGCCGCGACCACAGGCAAACGCGACCGTGCCTGGCTGTAAGAACGTCCCTCGGGGACGTTGAAGAGACGCGGCTCGGAGCGCCGCGACCACAGGCACGCGCGACCGTGTCTGGCTGTAGGAACGTTGCTCGGGGACGTTGAAAAGACGCGGCTCGGAACGCCGCGACCACAGGCAAACGCGACACACGTCCTCATGTCGGAATTTCAGGCAGCAGCAGCTTCTGCTTGACAAGGGTCACCGGATATGGTACAATACTTACTTAGGAATAGTTCTTAACAAAAATGGCGCGGGAACACGCATGGCACTTGGCAAGCATGAGATAGATCGGCGGATGGAGCAGTTCATGACCATGTGCCGTGCGGATGGTGCCAAAATCACGCCGCAACGCATGGAAGTGTTTCGTGAAGTGGCGCGGACGGAGGCGCATCCGGACGTGGAGGCCATCTTCACCAAAGTACGCGCGCGCATGCCGGCCGTATCCATGGACACGGTCTATCGCGCGTTGTGCGTGCTCGAACGTCTGGGATTGCTGCGCAAGGTCAGCGAATTGCACGGCGCGGCGCGGTACGACGGCAATGTCACCCAGCATCATCATTTTGTCTGCAGCGCGTGCGGCCGCGTGCGCGATTTCTACAGTGCGGAACTGGATCGCTATCAGGCGCCGGCGGACGTGCGCCAATGGGGCAGCATCAAGACGGTGCGGGCGGAAGTCTTGGGCGTCTGCACCCGCTGCCTGGCGCGGCGCCGCAAGCAACAGTAAACGACATCAGCACGGCGACGCTGACGGCGATGTAAATAAGAATAATTAGCAAATAAGAAATAATGAAGAATAACGACCAGGATGCAGCCGCGCACCCGCCGGCTGCCAAGGAGGTGATGCCAATGCGCTGGTAAACGCGTTGCGCAGGACTGCCACATTGTAGCACGGCGGCAAGCTTAGCAGGCCGCCACAACCCACAGGAGACAACCCAATGAATCTCGTATCACGACAACTCGTTGAGAAGGCCGGCATCGACGTGCCGAAACTGGTGGAACTGCTGGTCCGCAATGCCGCGGCGGAATTGACCACCTTCTACTACTACACCGTGTTGCGCATCAATCTGGTCGGTATTGAAGGTGAGGGCTTGAAAGAGATCACCGAAGACGCACGCATTGAAGATCGCAACCATTTCGAGGCCTTGGTGCCGCGCATCTATGAACTGGGCGGCGCGCTGCCGAACTGCATGAAGGCATTTCATGATCTGTCGGCCTGTCCGCCGGCGCTGCTGCCGGCCGAGGCCGGAAATGTCAAGGCCATTGTCGAAGTGCTGTTGAAGGCCGAACAGTGCGCGGTGCGTGGCTACACCCATATCTGCAATCTGGTGGCCGGCAAGGATCACCGCACGTACGATCTGGCCTTGGCGATTCTGAATGAAGAGATCGAACACGAGGCCTGGTTTGCAGAATTCCTGGCGCACGGGCCGTCCGGCCACTTCCGTCGCCGGCAGGTCGGGGAATCGCCCTTTGTCAGCAAGTTCCTGCATCCATAAATCTGCTGCACACCATGAAGGGGGAACGGCCTCCCCCTTCCAGCACAGCAAGGCAGGTGCCTGGCGCGTGGTGCCATAGCCGGAAACCCGACCACTGTTTGCGTTGTATTCGCCGCTGAACCACTTGTTCAAATCTGCTTTGCCTTGCTGGCTGGCATACACCATCTGTGGCCTGTAACGACGCCGCGCTCGCGCACGCTCGGGCGGTTGTTCAGCAGCACAACAAAGGCGCGCATGCCGGTGATCAAGGCAAAGCGCACGACACGTTCTGGCGGTCGCCCGGCGCCGGGAGCGCGTCAGGTGTTCAATGAATGTAGCCGTTCAGCAGGGTCCAAGGCCCATCAAGGACGTTTTGGATGTCGCGCCGGTTCTGTCCTTCCCACCTTGATTCGTTCCAGATGAAGGGCTTGCCGTGGACGGACGCGGTGCCATACTTCATCCAGAAGAGGGGCACCGGATTCGTCATGGTGATGGTGCCCGCAAGGCTGCTGGCATAGGCAATCATGCTGGCGGACACGACTTTTGCGTCGATGGAACCGGACGGCACGCATTGCGGGCTGGGCGTTGTTCCATAGCCGAGGTCCCAGCGCCCGAAAATGGACAGCGGCTCGTTTTTGGCCGTGTAGGTAATCAAACGCTTGGCCGCCTCAATGCTGGTGACCGTCTTGATCTTGGCGATGAATTGTTGGCGACGCCTGGGCTTGCTCTCGACCGATTTGAGTTCGTTCCGGATCGCGTCGGACACCGGCATGTTGATCCCGATGATGTAATCGGGTTTGAGAAGGTCCCGGTCGTACTTCTTCGACAGACCGGGCGGGGTAGTGATGACCTCGTACCTGCCGGCGGCGGTTGGCCGGAAATACACAAAACTCTTGTCCGACATCTCGATCAAACCAATCTGGCGGGTCGTGCGGTCGGCGACCATGAAGCCGCACATATAGGTGCCCGACGCCTCAAGGGTCACGAGCCGATTGAACTCATCCAGCGACCCCGCGAACTGCTCGGCGAGGGCGGAACGCCAGAACATCCACAAGGCCGCAGTCTTGGGCGTGCCACTGCCCGTGTGCGTCGTCTCGGTGAACATGATCCCCTTGTTGTTGTAACCGAAGTCATTGTTGCTGCCGATGATGCCGAACGGGGAGGCGTTCATGGACAGGTAATCGCCGTTGATGTAGTAGCTCACCGCACTGCTTCGATCCAGGTAGCACGACCACGTGGTATGGCCGAGATAGATGTCGTCCGCGGTTTTGCGGATGAACGCCGAGCAGCGCGCGGCGCCGTTGGATGCGCTGGGCAGCGCGTCAGCCAGGTCGGACACCGCATTCAGAAAGTAAATGTCCATGAAGGAGAGCGTGCTGCTGCCATAGTTCATGTGGAGCTGTTCCGCCGTGAAGGTTGCGCTGATGGGGAGCCATGCGCCACTGAAATCGAGCGGTTGTGGCAACTCCCGGGTTGCGCCGTCAAAGATGCCGAGCAGGCGGAACGCCAGGCGCGACAACCGCTGCTTGAGCTGTGCATCCGCAACCGCACTGATGTAATTCATGGTGTAATCGTAATTTTCCAGGAGAGTTGCGCGGTAGTGTTCCAACTCTGTTTCGGTCGGCGGATTGGCGCTGGTGATGCCCTCCTGGTACAGGGCGAAGCCGTCAAAGGAATTGTCACGGGCGTCCGGCAGCTTGTCCTTCTGCAGTTTGCCTTGCACAAACCCGGCCTCATACTCCGCCTTCAGGGCGAGTGGATCCCGCGACAAAATGTTTAGGTTGTAGATGTTGCCGTCCTGCTGGAGGCAGCCTTGGGTGTCGGCGTCGAGCTGATATGTCTTGAGCACTGTTTGGTGGGTGCGCGGGATGGTCTCCCACCAGGTTCGGTCGCCGATGAGACTGCTGTTCTTGAAGAGGTTCTTGTTGACGGTCAGATAATAGTTGAGTTCGTCGGCTTCGATCAGGAAGCGGCAGGCGAGGTTAATATCCGCCCCGCGCACCAGGAAGAGATCACGGCGCGTGCCGCTATAGCGTGCCGTCGCCGGGCTGGCGTCGTTGACGGACCATTGGTAAAACTCGGAGGAAGTGAAGTAGCTGTTGCGGATGCGCCAGGCGGCGTCACTGGTGAAGGAATAGGTGGAGTCGCCGGAAGCATCATCGCGGATTGGGGTGGCTGTGCCCGGCGATGCATACAGGTTCCACGCGTCGGGGGGATTGTCCACTTGGGGCGGGTCCTTGAGGGTCGGTTCCGGATAGGGCGACGCCGGCGGCAGCGGAAGTTCAAGCCAGGTGTCCGGGCCATGAAGCAGACGGGTGCTGCCTTGGAAGGGGGTCGGCCAGGCCATCGGGAACTGGGCGTTGGAGATAGCCAGACGAATCTTATGCCCCGCCTTGAAACGCCAGGTGGTGAAATGAATCGTGCCGGTAAGAATCGCCTCTTCGCCGGGAACTAGCGGTGTGGGGGCCAAGCGGCCCTTCCGGAATAAGGGATTGATAAGACAGCCGCTGACCAGTGAGACCTTGCCGTCTTCCGGCCAGACGTCCTCGAGCCGGACGCTCCAGTTATAGAGCGGGGCGTCGGCGCTGACGCGCACGCTGACCGTGGGCATGCCGATCACTACGACATCGTCGCCGACCACGCTGTAATCGTAAACCAGACTGTAGTGATCATCGGCACTCATATCGCCGGTCTGCTCACCCCACCAGCCGCCCGCCGCCATGCCCGCCCCGGCCTTGTACTCGAGCTGATGCGCGGTCCCCGTGGCGGGCGCGGCGGTTGCAAGGGCATGCGAAGCATCGGGATAATAACAACGCTGCACCATGCCTGAGATCGGCCAGGTGGCATAGGTTTGCCACGTGCCACTAGAAACACTCGGCAGATGTGCGGGGTGGTCGCCGCTCCGTAAGAACACCATGAGGCGTGGCTCATCCAGAATGCCTGTGTCGCTTGCTTTAAGCCAGTAATCCCACCAGCGCACGGCCCGGTCATACCAATCGTAATTGGGCCCTGGCTTGCCATAATCAGGCCAGGCGTGGTTCCACGGGCCAATGTCACCCTTGACCACGGCATGAGCGCGCTCGAATATTTTGGGAACAAAATCGCGGTAGCCATCCAGCAGGCCGCCCACCAGAAATGCCGGGACCTCCAGCGGGGGCTTGAAGTCGATCGATTCCTGCCGCCAAAACGGGCCGTCGGTCTGCTCCCGGAAATAACGGAAAATCCACGGGGTCTGGTTGAAACGTTGGGTGAAATAGCGCTTGGTTGTTCTGTACTTGGGACTGACCGGCAGGGCGTTGTCGGTGTCGATCTGCTGACAATACAAATCAAAATGCAGGGCTCCGTCGATGTAATGGACGTCGTTATAAAAAAGATCGCCGGAGCCGTGCGCGGCGATGATCGCCTTCAGTGCGGGCGGTTTTCTGGACGCGACCATCAGCGCATTGAAGGCGCTCCACGAGATGCCATACATGCCAACCTTGCCATTCGACCACGGTTTCTTGGCAAGCTGGCCGACCACGTCCACGAGGTCGTCGAGCTCGGCTTCCGAATATTCGCGCTCCGGAATCGCACCGCTGCTGCCGCCCGTCCCGCGCACATCCACTCTGGCAAACACATAGCCGCGCTTGGCGAAATAGGAACATTGTTCATAGTCGCCGATATAGAAGAAATCGTCTTTCCGATAGGGTACCTCTTCAATGATGGCGGGAAATTTCTCGCCGGCTTTGGCGGTGGGCATATAGAACGCCACCGCCAGTTTCACCCCATCCCGCATGCGCAGAACGCGGTTCTCCACCGTGAACGCATAGTCCGGTGCGGAAACACGGGCATACGCCGCGGTACCCATGCCGACGGCGCGCATGGACATCACCAGCGCAACCAGCAGGCCGGCCACCATAGGCCTGCGCCGCGCGCCATGCATACTGTTCTTCATCAGCACTCCTCTTCTTGAATTGCTCATTGTGTGCCGCACTCGTTTTTGAAACACGGGTTCAGGGTGGGTGGTGATCGGTATTACAGACGTAACGCGCGTGCAAGGGTTGCGCTGGCCACGCGCCTACGGCCCGGCGATTTCCCGCAAACTGCCGCCGGTAATGGTCGCCAGCGTGCGCAAGAAATCGGTTTCTTCACGATACTGATCATGGCGCGCGCCGTCGCGCGGCAAGTCCGCCGGCTTGAACAACAAGGTGTTGATCGTGACGCGTTGCGCGCCGCTCTCGTTGTGCCGGCGCACCATGTCGTACATCGCGCGCATGTGCGCGGCGCGCGCCTTGATGGCTGCCGCCCCGTTGCCCATGTTGGCCTGGCCGACATATGGCGGCTGGTCGTCGCGAATGAGCGCGATCGTGTCGGGCTTCATCGCCAAGGCTGCTTGCAGCGCCAATAAGGGTGTTGTGCCAATCGTGCCGGGCTGATTGCCGTACATCTTGCCGTCACGCGTGGTGGAAAGCCAGTGCATCCAGGTGTCAAAATGCTCCTTGTTGGCGCGTGTGGCGAAGGCCATGGTGGGCTTGAAGGCACCGGCGCCATCGCGGTAGGCCACAATGTTGAATTGCGTGTCGGGATGGAACCGGTGCACAATATTGCTCATTTCGTTAAGTGCGGCGGCGACGACCCCGCGCGTGCGCACGCTCGGGCTGTTGTCCAGCAGTACGACAAAGGCGCGCGTGCGAATGTGGTGCCCGAAAAAGTCGGCCTCGGAAAAGCCCTGCAGGCCGCCATCGCCGCTTGTGCCCATGCCAAAGCCGCCGATGCCAAGCTGGCCGAGATGCGCGCCGGCCGGCGTCAGCGCGCTTGCCAGCGCGCGCGCGTCCTGCGGCGTGATTTTCATTGGCGGCAATTCCGGCAGCGTAAGTTTCGCGGCCTGCTTCGACACCAGCTTGTTGACCAACTTCGGCCGGCGGGTCTGCTGCTCGAACTGTTTGACGCGAATGCGATGCTCGAGTTTGCGCGCCGGCAAGCCCGTCATTTTTTTTGCCGGTTGAAACATCATCGGCGGCGGCAGGACAAAGCGCAGGACGACCAGCGTGCTGGCGATCACAAAGGCGCCGACCAGCAGCAACAGCGCCAGCGACATGGACTGGCCAGTCGCGCCGAGCAGCAGTCTGCGCCAGCGGCCGGGCGGGCGGCGCATGCGCGGCGCAGACAGGGGCGGCATGGGCCACGGTGGCGGCATGCCCGGCGCGGGCGGGTACGGGTAAAGCGGTGGTGGATGGGGCGGAGTGGTCACTACCCTAGTCCTGCGGCTCGGCATCCTGTTCGAACGCGAAGGTGATATTCGCCAGTTTGGCTTGGGCGCAGGCGTTGAGGACATCCACAACGCGCTGGTGGGGCACGGCATCGGCGGCGTTGATCGTCAGCATCGCCTCGACCTTGGCGGCGGTGCTGGCCTCGCGAAAGCGCGTCAGGGTTTTCTGCAAGTCGGGCAGTTCTTTCGAACGCGGCGTATCCAGTTCGAGATCGTTCAGCACGACCGCGCCGTCCGGGCGGATCTCGAGGATTTGCTCGTCAGGCATGGCAACCGGCTCGCTTTGCACGGCCGTGCCCGGCAACGCGAAACTGATATCGGCCTCCTGGCGGTGAAACGTGCTGGCCACCATGAAAAAGATCAGCAGCAAGAAGGTGCAATCAATCATCGCCGAGATGGGGAAATCAATTTTGGCTTGGGCGCGTTTTTTCAGGCGCATGACACGCATCCGGGTGCGACAGTATGCAATGCGGCGGGTGGCATCAATCCCCCTGGGCGCTTTGGAATGAGGCGAAAATGATATCAGAGATGCCGGCGTTGGCACAGGCCCGCAGCACGAGCTTGACGCGTTTGAACGGCACATCCTTGTGGGCGCGCAGGTACAAGCGGATTTCGGGATTCTGGGCGCGGCGCTGCTGCAGAGTGTCCAGCAGTTCTTTCTCGCTCATCTCCTGGCCGCTGACCGCAAAGTAGAAATCCGCATGGCCGGGGTCGGGTGGCAGGATGTTGATCGTGCCGCGATTGGACAGTTCGGTTTCCTCGGGTGTCCTGGCTTTGGCGGCGACCGGCAGTTTCACCGCCGGCGTGAAATCCACTTGCGACATGGTCGCCGCACACATGAAAAATATCAGCAATTGAAAGACCATATCAATCATCGGCGCCATGTCAATCTCGGCGTTGATGTGGGCTTTGGTGTGCAGTTTCATAAGCGCAGATTCCGAAAACCATCCACAGATCAGCAGCGAAGGTGTTATCAACCAGCACGGGCTCCCAAACAACCTGCGATTAGTGTACCACAATCAGCGCGGGACTGCAAGCACGGCGCGTGACTAGTGCGGGCTTGGCCCAGGCGCGGAGAAAAACGGGTTGTGGTACACCGTCTTGACCACAATGAATGCGCGGCGCATTTATCAAACAATCCAAAGCGCTATTGCTTATGTGGCAAGCGAGACAAGCCGCCTCACCACCGTACACCCAGCCATTCTGCAATGGCATAGTGCACCGTGGGCCAGAAAGCGCAGACCGCCGTCGCCAGACCGAGCAGAAACAAGAATGGCACCAGCAGTGCGCGCCGCCGCACCAGCACACCGACGACCACCAAGACCCCCAGTGCAAAAAGCCACCACGTCAGCTGCAGTGCCAATGCGGTCGCGAAGGAGACGCGCGAGTAATAGTAAGAACAGCCCAGCGCGACTGTGGCTCCCGCCAGGAGCAGCAGGCCCAAGCTCCAGATGTGCCGCAACACAAACCGGCGCATGGGGGTAACGAGCGCGAGAACAATGGCCAGCCACTGCGATAGGACGAGTGTCCAGATGCGTGTCATGAGAGTAGCCGTCATGGCATACCAGTCATGCGGCGCGGGATCGTAGGTAAGTGGTGGCCGGCGGTGCCGGGCTGGATCAGCAAGCCATTGCTTTAGCGCCGGCGCATTGGTGAGCAGCTGCTCGTCCACCAGACACGTGCCAGCAATAGTTTGTTTATAGTGTTCGTCCCTGTAAAAACGTCGGGCCAGCGCGGCCAGATAGGGCACATACTCGGGCCCGCTCGACGAAAGTTGCCCGCAGTACGCAGGAAACGCATAAAGCCAGCGCGAACGTCCAGTGGCAAGGTCAAGGCATTCAACCGTCCCCATGTCACTGCCCAGCAGAAGGCACTCGTCCGCTCGTGCAATGGTTACAATGCTGCGATCCCATGCGGCCAAAGAATGATAACGCGGGATAACGTCTGTGGCGAAAGGGTGCAAGTAATCCAGAATGCCGCACCAACGGTTGCTGGCGTACTGAACCGTAATGACGGAGACATTCAGGTTCGAATGAATCATGAGGCGCTCAAGCATGACAGTTTCACGAGACAACTGGCCAGTATAGGAATGGTTCTTGAGATAGAGGCTAGGCCAGCCCAGCAATGGCGCGTTTTCACAACCGGCCGCTTTGCGCGCCGTTAGCAGGGTGGCAATGGCCGGATCATTGGTGATGGTTTGGGGATGATGATGCTCGGGATTGGTGCAGGTCACATGGTCGGCAACCTGCGCCTTGAACGCCAGCGTGTCGGGGTCAAACAGTTTGACAGTTTGACCATTCACTGCCAGGAGCCCGACAGAACACATTTCCAATGTGCTGCCAGCCACGTCGGTAGTGCCGCGATTGAGAACGTGTCCGGTAGGAAGATCGAGCGTGGTTACCGTATCATCTGCCTGGACGAAATAGACCCGGTTGCTCAAGACCAAAAAGTCACTGCCGATACCTTGCATGTGAAAAATATGTGCCGCACATGGCCGCGCGCCAAGTGCTAGGCAAACCAAGAGAGTGCCGCGGTATATTACGTTTTCTAAGGAACGGAACATGTTGTATTACTCCTTGGTTTGTTGGCATACCGGCGGGCGCGCCATTCGCGCAGCTCGCGCAGGCGCCAGCGCAGCGCGCCGCGTGCACAAAACCAGAAAATACTGGGCGGCGAGAAGCGCCGGCAGACCGGCCGGACCCGCCCGGCGCGGATCGCCGCCAACACGGCCGTAACCTCCAGCGCGGACGCGTCGATTTCTGTCCAACTTCCGCCCAGCTGCCACAGATTGTGCGCGTCGGTGTTGCAGACCAGCGGCAGATTGAGCTGCGCGGCCGCGCAGCGCGCGCGGTTGTTGTATACGTCAAAGCCGGGCAGGGAGAACGGCGAGAGTTCGATCGCATCGAACAGGTCACCGTGCTGCAGCAGGGCGGCGTGCAGCGAATGGGTCAAGGGATAGAACGGATGCGGCGCGACGATGAGGTGCGCGGGTGTGCGATAGCGGCGCAGCTCGTCAAAGGTGCGCACGGCGGCGGCGCGCGCGTCGGCATTGTAAATCAAGACATCCGCGTTTTCAATGCGTGCTTCGGTGGCGGGGATCAGCAGGACGCCGCGCTGGAGCGCATCGGCGGCGGCGGCGGCATCCCACGTGAAGGTGCGGTGGTTGGTAATTGCGAGGCAGTGCAGGCCGCGGATTGCAGCGCGCGCAACAATGTCCGGGATTGATTGCGGCAGATTGTCGAGCGGATCCTGGCAGGAATGGATGTGCAGGTCAGCGCGGAGAATCATGCGCGCGCAATCCCTTCCTTGCGTGCCGCGGCGGCGACCGCGGCGGCGACGTTGGGCGCGACCGTGCGATCGAGCGGCGACGGCAGAATGAACTCCTCACGCAGGGCGTCGGCCGGCACGCAGGCGGCCAGGGCCTTGGCCGCGGCGATTTTCATGGCATTGGTGATATGCCGCGCGCGGACATCGAGCGTGCCGCGGAAAATGCCGGGAAAGCCGAGCACGTTGTTGATTTGATTGGGAAAATCGGAACGGCCAGTGCCAACGATGCGCGCGCCGGCCGCGCGGGCGGCATCCGGCAGAATCTCCGGATCGGGATTGGCCATGGCAAAGATGATGGGATGGGCGGCCATGCTGCGCACCATCTCGGCCGAGACCAGATTGGCCACCGAGACGCCGATGAAGACATGCGCGCCGCGCAGTGCGGTTGCCAGATTGCCGGGTGTATTATCCGGATTAGTGCACGCGAGCATGGCGCGTTTCATGGCATTCAAGTCGGCGCGGTCGCGCTGCACAATGCCTTTGCTGTCGACCAGCAGGATGTGGCGCGCGCCCAACAGATGCAGCAATTTGGCGATGGCAATGCCGGCCGCGCCACTGCCGTTAATGACAATGCGCAACGCGGCGAGCGTCTGGCCGGTGAGGCGTAACGCATTAAAAATGGCGGCCAGGGTGACGACCGCCGTGCCGTGCTGATCGTCGTGAAAGACGGGGATGTCGAGCGCCTCGATCAGACGTTCCTCGACGGCGAAGCAGCGCGGCGCGCTGATGTCCTCGAGGTTGATGCCGCCGAAGGTCGGCGCGATCATGCAGACCGTTTCGACGATTTTGTCGACGTCCTGCGTGGCCAGGCAAATCGGAAAGGCGTCCACATCGGCGAACGACTTGAACAAAATGGCTTTGCCTTCCATGACCGGCAGGGCGGCTTCCGGACCAATGTTGCCGAGGCCAAGCACGGCCGAGCCGTCGGTGACCACGGCGACCAGATTCCCGCGGCGGGTGTACTCGAAGACGAGTTCGCGATCGGCGTGAATCCGCCGGCAGGGCTCGGCGACGCCGGGCGTGTAGGCCGTGCTCAGATCATCTTTGGTGGCCAGCGGCGCGCGCGACGCGATTTCAATTTTGCCGTGCCAGTCGTGATGGCGGCGGATGGCTTCTTCCTGATAGTTCATACTCGTCCCGTGCGGGTTAGCAAGCAAACAGAATCCAAGCGGCATTATTGTAGCAGGTTGCTTTGACAAAAGAAAGCTGAAAAGGTATACTAGACAGGTACCTGATTATGGCCTGTGCCACGAACGCAGGTTTGGGGTGGTAGCTCAGTTGGGAGAGCGCCTCGTTCGCAACGAGGAGGCCGAGGGTTCGATTCCCTTCCGCTCCACCAGTTTATAAAAATCCCCGGCAGGCTTGTGCCCGCTGGGGATTTTTGTTTGCTGACAACGCCGCATGAGAGCGGGTGGGCACCACGCGCCGGTTAGGGCCGGGTCGCCTTGGCGCTGAATTCCTGCCGCCACTGCCGGTCGAAGTCGGCCAGGCCTGACGGGGTCAGGTCGAAGGTGACGCCGGTGAGTTGTTCCAAGGCATAGCCGATCTGCCATTTTGCCTCGGCGGGTGCGGCGGCGAGGGCCTGGGTCAAGGCATCGGTGACGGCCGGGGCGGGATTGTCCGCCACACCATAGGTGCTGAAAGCGGAGGCCGCCGCTTGGATCATGTCCACATCCTGGGCCGCGATGGCCTGGTTGAGCACGCCGATGAGGAAAAACAGGTTGGTCATGTCGGTCGGGGTGCCGTTCGCGTTGTCATCAAAGTCCGCATAGCTGCGGACCTGCCAGTACCTGAGCATGCCGGGGTTCTTGACATCCGCGGGGCTTCCCCGGCGCAGGGAGTTGCAGGCCACCTGCCGGAGCGTTTCCTCGCCGGCCACCGGATTGGTGGCCGGGATTTCTTCGCAGCCGATGGTGTACAGCTTGGCAGCCGCCAGATGCGCAAAGCGGCGGTCCTTGAGCAGCTTGTCGAGCAAGTTGACCGTATTGGTCGCGGGTCCCGCAATGAGCGCCTCGTCCAAGACCATGGCATCCAGCAGACATTTTGTCTTCGCCTTGCTCAGCCGGGTCAGATCAATGGCGTTGTAGAGTGCGTTGATTTCAGCACCCATGTCGGCCGTGACATTGCCGGACTGCAGGAGAAGATTGACCGCCAACAGGCGGATGTAGAACGAGGTCGATTGAAGATTGGCGGCCAGCACAGGCAGGTACGCGACGCCCGTCCAGTCGCAGGCGAGAAGGATGTGCATGACAGCCAGCATCCGCTTCTCGTTTTTGGCCTGTTTCACAAGGGCGTTGAGGCCCGCCGGACCGACAATGAGTGCTTGGATGCGCGCGTCTGCAATGACGCCGGGATGTGCGACCAGATAGCGGGCGATGAACGTCGTGGACTTGCCGGTCAACTTTGCCAGGATTTTATTGTAGTCGGGCTTAGCGGCGGCGCGGGGTGCCGTTGCGGCGTTGCGCAGCGCGGCGGTTTTCTTGGCCGTCGGCGAGTCCCATTGCGCGTTATAGCAGTCATGCGAGTCTTTGGGCAGGCTGTAGGCGCCGACTACGCTGTTGAACTTGCCCAGCAGGGCGCCTTGGGGCGCAGTATAACTGGCGGCAACGGAGAACACTCGTGCAATCGTGCTGGTCCAATGCCCGCAACGGGGTGCGATTTCCGCTGTTTCATAAGAGCTGAACCAGCTGCATTCGGTGCCCAAGCGGGCGGTGTCTGCGAGATCCTGGTCGGTGGCCCGGCGCGCAACCTCCGGAAGATTGTTGATGTGGCGGTACCATTGCATGACCGTGTAGACTTGCCGGCACATCTCCATGAACGTGCCCACGCGTTTGTAGGGGCGGTCCGGCTCGTGGGCGGCAAACAAGTGACCCACTTCGCTGCCGTAGGTTTCGTGCGACCAACTGTCGGCGTAGACGTGCAGGCCGATGGCCAGCATGTACTTGTCGTTGCCGCGAAAGGCCTTGTTAATATTATGCCGGGCAAACCGGCCGTCATGAATGGTCATGCTCTTGTCGTACATGTCGCAGGGAAAATGGTAAGTGCGGCGTTGCGCGGCGCCGAAAAAGATCTTGCCAGGCTCGGTGGCATCGTTTTCGTCCGTGTATTGGGTGAGGGTTGCCAGTTCGGTTGCCTCGCCTACCGAGAAGCCGGAGTCGAGCGCCACCATGAAATTGACATAGTAATGGACATCCCGGTCAAAGGCACGGGCGGACATGCAAGTGAGCAAGACTGGCACGGCGACTAACGACTTCCAGAAACTGAACATTCGGATCATGGCGATTCCTCATTTCGTCGCGCCGCGCAGCACGCGGGCGACAACTGGGTTAACATGCCTGACCTTATTCTTATAGCATAATAACGTGTGGAGTTCAAGCCGCGGGTGCTCGCCAACGATTATACCGTGCGAAGTGGACATTTCTGCTGACTTGTAGCTGGGATGAACCCGCACGGTATCATCAGGCGTATTATATGGTATAATAATGAATAGGTTCAAGTATTAATAGGGAGAAAAGCGTATGTGGTGGCGAATTATACTATGGGTGGGGCTTCTGAACGTAGCAGTGGTCCAGGCCGGCGCAGCAGGCGATTGGACGAACTTCTTGTACATTGCGACCTACGGCACCTCGCAGTACTGGGTTGCGCAAGACAGCCCGTTTGCGGGCGGTGCCGGCAGCAACGCGTTCAACCACGAACAGGGCATTCTGGCAACGGCCAGCAATGTTTTTGTGATCGACACCGGCAACGACCGCATTGTCAAGCTGGGCTACCAAAAAACCACGGTGCTGACGCCGGAACCGTCGAATTTCTGGCAGATGATGTATGTCAGTGAGTGGGGGACGAGCGGCACCGCCTCAAACCAGTTCCGGTTTCCAGCGGATGCCTCATTTGGGCCGCAAGGCGAGTTGCTCATTGTGGACTGTTCCAACAACTGCATCAAGTTTACCGACACAGCCGGCGCATTTCAAGGCTCGTTCGGCACGCTGGGCAGCGCCACCAACCAGTTTCGCTATCCAAAAGGTATTTGCACCGTCGTGCAGTCCAATAGCACCGTGGTGGTCACCAATATTTTCACTAACAGCGTGTGGGTGGTGGTGACCAACACGGTTGTCGACGTGCGCTTCAACGTCGTGGTGGCGGATTCGGGCAACGACCGGGTGGTCGAGTACGCTATCGGCACCAGCGGCTGGCAGTTTGTGCGCGCGGTGAGCAATATTGTCAATTATCCGTCCGACGGTATGGCCAAGCAGCTAAACAAAATCTGGGGTCCCTATGACGTGCTGGTGATTGGCAGTAACCTGTACATCACCGAGGCGGGCCGCAATCAATCCAGCGACTACATCAACGCCCGGCGCATCAAGGGCGCCAACAACTGTAACCGGTTCATCATGCTCAGCTACTCAAACTTGGTCTATGCCGATGACTGGAACAAGCCGGAGACTTCCAATGATGTCGCCTTTGGCGGCTTCACCGGCAATGTCTACCAAGGCATCCGCGGCCTGATTGATTTTGACGGCTTCCTGCTGGTGGCCTGCGCCGATAATTCACAGAGCCAGTATCTCATTACCGATGATCGCGGCTACATCATTGGCAAGTTTGGCACCGCGGTTATCGGCGGCGCCGTGTCGCCGTCGCCGCTGCCGGGCGAATTTGGGTATCCTTACAACTTGGCGAAGATCGGTAGCTTTGTATTCTGCGCGGATTCCGGCAACAATCGCGTCTCGCTGTGGAAGAAAAACGCGCTGCCCGTATTTGACTATCCCAAGACGAACTACTTCAAGGTGCGCGAGCTGCAGGTTCTCTCGTTTACCGTGCATGCCAAAGATGATGATGGCGATGCAATCACCTATGGCGGCACACTGGCGCCGGCGACCGACAGCAAGAACTGGGGCGTCAACTCCGACTACATGAAGTTCAGCATGATTCCCTATCGCGGCAGCGCCGGCACAGTGTATACGGTCACCTTGACAGCCTTCGACGGGACCGGCACGGCGACGCTGCCGGTGACCATTGAAGTGCAGCCGCTGAACGTCAAGCACAAGAAGTTGGTCAAGCCGCCCAAGGCCGGGCAGCACCAAGTGTATTATGAAGACTGGGTCTATCCCGCGCTGGGCACCGGCGATCTCACTGACGACGGCGACTTGATTGCCCTCAAGCTGAAGAAGGGTGTACTCATCAACCACTGGGACGGCAGTGTGCTGAACGTGAGCGGAACCCCGATGGTGGGTGTGTCGGCGAGCCGCGTCAAGACGCTGGTGGGCGCGGGCTATGACGGCTTATATGGCGAAGTTGACGCGACCAACGAGCACACCAAAGCCACCGTGGCGCAACTGGATGTGGTCACATCGAGCGATGCGCTCAAGAGCGTCGGTGTGGCCGGCAGTCTTGGCCGCGTCATCCTGCCGACGTCGCAGTCATTGGGCACGGTGGTGGTGAAATCCGGCAGCATGGGCGGCGCGGATGCGCTGACGATCAAAGCACTGACCGTGGCCGGCAAGAATGTGAAGCTGCTGAACAAGCGCTTGGTGGGCGGCAATATCTCCTGCCGTTATTATCCGGGTGCGTATGCGCGCATTCGTGCGTATGGCGGCGACAAGAAGAGCACCTCGATTGGCAAGATTTCTGCGGCGGGCGGTGACATCACCGACGTGTGGGTGCATGCCGCCGGGCACATCAAGAGCGTGGCGGTCAAGGCCGGCAAAGACGAGCTGAAGATGCCGGTGGGCGGTGCGTTGCACGGCACCATTGTGCGTGCGGGCGTGGCGCCCGACACACTGGCTATGCAGCCCGCGGGCGATGTAGTCAAGGTGCAGGCGCAGATGGGTATCTATGACAGCGCGTTGGTCGGCGCTGCGAATCCCGGCGTCGGCACGTTCGACGGGACAACCATTGATCCAGCGGAGCAATATGTCGGCAGCGTCAAGAATATTGTGGTTGGCAAAGGCACGACCATCTCGAATTCGCTGATTATCACGAAGAATCCGATTAAGAAATTGTCGAAACTGCCGATTGACCCGAGCACAAAAGTGATCGTCAACGGCGTCGTGCAATGACGCCACTCCTGTAATCCAAAACCAAGGAATTGATATGAAAACACTACTTCTCGCCTGCGTATGTATGGTTCTGTCCATCGCAGCGGTGGCCGCACCCGGCACGCCGATTGCCGGCACCGGCCTGTTGTATAGCGGGCCCGGCACCGCGACGGCGGTGACAGACATGGACACGATCAGAGACCTGCTCACCAACGCGCCCGCTGGCGGCTTGGCAACCGTGCCACCCGAAACAGTGCTGATCATCGTCAGCAACGCCACCGGCGGCAGCGCCAAATTCTCACCGGCTAACAAGGCGGACAACGGCACCTATGCGATCATGATCGACGGGACGCCCAACAAGATTGACGTGGATTGCGGACAGGCCAAGGGCGCCGGTCTGGTGCCGTATATGTATGTCAATGGCAGTCCGCGCAAGATCATGTTCAAGGGCATGAGTTTTGTGGGCAAAATCGTGGTGAACAATGCCGGGGATGCGACGGGCGTGCACATACAAAACATTTCGAAGAAAGCCAAGCATGCGGGGCCCGTGCTGCTGGGCGGCTTGAGTGACGAACCCGGCCGCATTCGCGCGGTCATCACCACCGGCAAGCTCAAACGCTTGCAGTCGAATCATGGCGGCTTTGGTGGCAATTCGCAGCTGGACCCTGGCGTGATTGCGGTCGGCGAGGCCAGTCCTGATGGGCAACTCAAGGCCAATCCCAAAGGGCATGTGAGTTTTGTGCTGCTGTGCAGCAAGCTGACGGCGCCCAACGAATATGACTACGCCGGCGCGTATCAGGAGTGTCTGGCGTCGAACGCTGTGCTGCCGCGGGTTGTCATGGGCAGTCTAAAAATGTTGAATGCCAAGGCGATTGGTCCAGCCGTCATCGGCACGACGTTCGTCAAACCGATTCCGGCCAGCCAGATTGGCAAACGCGTCAAGCTGACGAATCCTGTAGTCGGGCAGAGTAATTTAGTGCAGTAATCAGCAGCAGGGTACGCATAACAAACCACGGACGATAGCGATGAAAAACCTTATGACCTGTCTCGCCATTGGGGCGTTCAGTGTGACAGTGTACGCCGGCGCGGGAGTGACCGGCACCATTGATGCCAGCCCGTACAATCGGCTGGTGCATGATCTGGCGGCCAACTCACTGGCACTGACGCTGGCGAAATCCGGTGGATCCGGCAGCACCGTGACGGTGTGCACCTTCACGATCTTCGATCCCAAAGCGCAGAAGAAAGTGGACGGCGTGCCGTTTGCCGAAGGGATCGGCGCGCAAAATGTGGCGATCACGTATTTCGACAAGAAGTGGGCCGTACTGCTGGTGGAAACTGCCGTCAGCGATATCTACTGCTCCGTTCAGATTTCCTCGAAAGGCATGGTGGTCTTGGGCTCGCGTCCCGGAACCGAATTCCGCTTCCGGTTTGCGTCTGGCAAGAATATTGTGTCCTATATCAGCGCCACCAAGACCGTGCAGCTGTTTGATGCGAAATTACAGCCGCGGGGCGTGCCGGCCACACTGTTGGGCACGCCCAGTGCGCTCAATGCCGGGCGCTATTTCCACTGCGGTGACGGCGCACGCACGCAGATTTGGAAAGTGGACAGCAAGGGCTTTACCAAGCTGCTTGATGAAGCCGGGGACTACAAGGAAGTCAACGAAGCCAAACGCTTGTGCTGTATTGAAGAGGAAAGCACGCACAAGCTGTGCAAGTACTGAATTGTAGCCGCGGGCGTCTGCATTGACACAGGCGTGCGCGTGTGGTACAATTCCTAGTGGAATTATGTATACCACATCTTGGGATCAAGCCGGCGTACGCGCGCGGCTGCGCACAGTGACGGTGGGCATTGCGGGCTTGGGTGGCTTGGGCAGCAACGTGGCAGTGGCCCTGGCGCGCAGTGGCGTGGGCCGGCTGATTCTAGTGGATTATGATCGGGTTGAGGCCAGCAATCTCAATCGGCAACAATATATGCGCACGGACGTTGGCCGCCTGAAGACCGAGGCGTTGGCCGAGTACCTGCAGCGCATCGACCCGGCGATACAGCTTGAGTCATATGCCCTGCAATTGACACCGGCGAATATTCCTGAAATATTCGCCGCGGCGACGATTGTCGCAGAATGCCTGGATTGGGCCGAGACCAAGGCGATGTTTGTGCGCACCTGCCTGGCAACACTTGTACCGCGCGGCGTCAAGCTGGTGGCGGCCTCGGGCCTGGCCGGCTGGGGCCCGGCCAATGCGATCACGACCCACGCGGTGAGTCCGCACTTCGCCCTGGTGGGCGACTTGCAGACCGAAGTGCGCGCGACGCCGGTGCTGTTGGCGTCGCGGGTCGGGATCGCCGCATTGCATGAAGCCCATCAGATCATCCGTTGGATTCTGGAGGAAGATTGAGCGCGACAGTGATTGATATAATGGTCAATGGCGAGGCCCGCCGCGTACCGGCGACGACGACCGTGGCGCAGGTAATCGAGACCATGGGCGTCAATGCGGCAACTGTGGTGGCGGAAGTGTCGGGCACGATCATCGTGCCGGAGCAGTTTGCGACCACTACGCTGGCGGCCGGCGCGCAGGTCGAACTGGTGCGCTTTGTCGGCGGCGGGTGAGCGATGAACGATGAACGACGAACGATGAACGATGACAAACTGACGATAGCTGGCCGCGCATTCAGCTCACGCTTGCTGATGGGCACGGGCAAATTTGCCTCGCCGGATGTGCTGCGCGCGGCGCTGGCGGCCTGCGGCACGGAGATTGTCACGGTGGCATTGCGGCGGGTGGATGTGCACAACCCGCAGGACAGCTTGCTGAGCGCGGTGGATCGCGAGAAATATTTGCTGTTGCCGAACACGTCGGGCGCGCGCACGGCCGACGAGGCCGTGCGGCTGGCGCGGCTGGCGCGCGCGGCGGGCTGCGGCACATGGGTGAAACTCGAAGTGACGCCGGAGCCGCGCTATTTGTTGCCCGATCCGATTGAGACGTTGCGCGCGGCGGAAATCCTGGTCAAAGAGGGCTTCACCGTGCTGCCGTACATTAACGCCGATCCGGTGCTGGCCAAGAGACTTGAAGAGGCCGGCACGGCGACGGTGATGCCGCTGGGCGCGCCGATCGGGACCAATCGCGGCTTGTGCACGCGCGATGCACTGGCCATCATCATTGAGCAGGCGCATGTGCCGGTGGTGGTGGACGCCGGGCTGGGCGCGCCGTCGCACGCGGCCGAGGCGCTCGAGATGGGCGCGGACGCGGTGCTGGTCAACACGGCGATTGCCGTGGCGCGCGATCCGGTGGCGATGGCACGCGCCTTCAAAGGGGCGGTCGTGGCCGGGCGCCTGGCGTATGAAGCCGGGCTGGGCGCAGCCGGCGCGGTTGCCGCCGCCTCCAGTCCGCTGACCGGCTTTTTGCACGAGGAGGGCCGATGACCGCATCAATTGAAAAACCGACGCTGCTGCTGCATGTCTGTTGTGCGCCGTGCGCGACGCACTGCATTGAGACGTTGCTGCCGCACTTTCAGTTGACGCTCCTGTTTTCGAACTCGAACATCGCGCCGCAGGCGGAATATGTGCAACGGCTCGCACATGTGCGCAAGCTGGTGACATTGCATGGCCTGCCGCTGATTGAGGATGCTTACGATCATGCAGCGTGGTGCACGACCGTGCGCGGCCTCGAGCACGAACCGGAACAAGGGCGTCGCTGTCGCGCGTGCTTTGCGCACAATCTTGCGCGGGCGGCCGCCTTTGCGCACCAGCACAACCTGGCGCAGTTCACCACGACGCTGACCGTCAGTCCACACAAACACACGCCGGTCATTTTTGAGGTCGGGCGCCAGCACGCCAATTTTCTGGAAATGGATTTCAAGAAAAACAACGGGTTCGCGCGCTCGATCGAGTTGAGCCGGAAGCACGGCCTGTATCGGCAGGACTATTGCGGGTGCGAATTCGGCCGAAAAAATGTGAACTTTGAACTTTGACATTGCAGATGTAAAGCAAGCCCCGTCGTTCGCGCACTTGTGCGCGGCGCTGCTGGCCGACGACGGCTGGCGGCGCATGCAAACGACCATGGCGGCGGTCAGCGACGCGGCGGTTGCGGCCGTCTTGGCCAAGCCGGCGTGGGACGTTGCGGACTTGCCGGTGCTGCTGGCACCGGCGGCGGCGCGGCAGCTTGAGACGTTGGCTCAACGCGCGCACGCCCTGACGCTGCAGCGCTTTGGCCGGGTGGTGCTGTTGTATGCACCGCTGTATGTTAGTAACTACTGCACCAATTTATGCGCCTACTGCGGCTTCAACGCGCGCAATGCGCTGGACCGTTGTGCCTTGACCGTTGCCGAAGCCGTGCGCGAAAGCAGGCTGTTGCACACCCAGGGCTTTCGGCATATTCTGCTGGTGAGTGGGCAGCATCCGCAGCATGTGCAGGCCGCCTATCTGGCTGAACTGGCTGAACAGATCCGGCATCACTTTGCCTCCATCGGCATTGAGGTCGCCCCGTTGCGGCACGAAGAATATGCAACCTTGATCGCCCACGGCGTGGACAGTGTGACCTGCTACCAGGAGACCTACAATCCGCGCACCTACCTGGATGTGCATATGGGTGGCCCAAAGCGCGATTACGATTGGCGCTTGGGCACGCTTGAGCGGGCGGCGCAGGCGGGCATGCGTCGCGTGGGGCTGAGTGCGCTGTATGGGCTGGATGATTGGCGGGTCGAGGCGTTGTGTGTCGGACTGCACGCGCACTATATAATGACGCGCTACTGGCGGACGCAGGTGGGCATTTCATTTCCGCGCCTGCGCGCGGCGGCGGGCGGGTATCAACCACCGCAGCCGTTGCCGGACGCAGGCCTGGCGCAAATGATGTGTGCCTTGCGCTTGGTGCTGCCGGACGCGCACTTGGTCTTATCAACGCGCGAGCCGGCGGCGTTGCGCGACCAATTGTTACCGCTGGGCATCACCCAAATGAGCGCGGGCAGCCGGACGGCGCCGCAGGGTTATTCGCGCGACGGCGCGGCCGGCGAACAGTTTGATGTGCAGGACGAGCGCGCGCCGCAGGAAGTGGCGGCAATGCTGCTGCGCGCCGGCTACGAGCCGGTCTGGAAGGACTGGGATGCCACGTATCTGGAGCGCGCAACCGCATGATAACCTTGGCGGAACGGCAGGCGCGCTTTGCCGACGTGGATGTGTATGTGGTCACCTGCGCGGCATTGTCGCGCGGGCGGCGCGATGAAGACGTGCTCGAGGCCGTAATTGCGGGCGGTGGCAAAATCATTCAACTGCGCGAAAAAGAATTGGGCACGCGCGAATTTTACGCGTTGGCGGTAACATTCCGGGCGCGCACCCGTGCGGCCGGCGTGCTCTTGATGATCAATGATCGGGTGGACATCGCGGTGGCGGTGGATGCCGATGGCGTGCATCTTGGGCAGGACGATTTGCCGACTGCGGCGGCGCGGCGGCTGGCGCCGGAACTGCTCATTGGCCGTTCGACGCACAGTCTCGCGCAGGCACTTGAGGCCCAGGCCCAGGGCGCGGATTATGTCAACATCGGCCCGATTTATGCGACCGGCACGAAGGCGCATGCAGTGCCGCTGGGGCCGGCGGCGATTCGCGCCATTGGGCCGCGGCTGCGGATTCCGTTCACGGTGATGGGCGGGATCAAGCTGGAAAATATAGACGAGGTGGTGGCCGCCGGCGCGCGCCGGATTGCGGTGGTGACGGCTGTCACGCAGGCGGACGATATGGCGGCGGCGGTGCGTGCGATGCGGGCGCGGATCACGCCGGCGGGCACTGTGTAATAACGAAAAGATACGAGTGACTATGAGTGTGACAACAGGCATGCCGGAAGTGACGTTGCGCGCGGGAGAGACGCGCCATGGATTCCAAGTGCACACGGTGACGCCACTGCCGGCGTTGCGCGCAAATGTCTATGACTGTGTGCATGTCGCCAGCGGCGCGCGCCTGGTGCATCTGCACACCTGCGATGTTGAGAATCAATTGACCATTGCGGTGCGCACGCCGCCGGCAGACGACACCGGCGTGGCACACATTCTCGAGCACGTCGTGTTGTGCGGCTCGAAAAAATACCCGGTCAAAGAGCTGTTCATGGAATTGATGAAGCGCAGTATGGCGACCAATTTGAACGGCTTCACGATGGCGGATTGCACCGGCTATCCGCTGGCGAGCTGCAATCGCAAGGATTTTTTCAATTTGGCGGAAGTCTACTGCGATGTCGTGTTTCAGCCGCTGCTGTACGAGCCCCTTTTCCAGCAGGAAGGGCATCACGTGGCGTTCAGCACGCCGGGCGATGTGCAGACACCACTGGAGATCAAGGGGATTGTCTACAGCGAAATGAAGGGCGACTACAGCAGTCTTGACGGACGCATCTGGCGCGAGCTGCGGCGCGTGCTGCTGGGTGGCAACGCCTACGGCTTTGATGCGGGTGGCGACCCGGCGGCGATCCCAACCCTGACACACGAACAGTTTCTGGCATTTTACCGTGCGCATTATCATGCGGCCAACGCCTGTTTTTTGTTGAGCGGCGACATTGTCACGGCGGAGCACCTTGCGTTTTTCGCGCGGGTGTGTCTGGACGGCGCGCCGCGCGGGCAGGCGGCGCCGGCAATCGCGCCGCAGCCACGCTGGACGGCGCCGCGCCAAGCGACGATTCCCTATGCGATTGCGGCAGAGGAGGAGCCGGCCCGGCGCGCGGCCGTCGTGCTGGCCTACTTCACCAACCTTCTCACTGAGCATGAAACGACGTTCGCGCTGAATGTGCTGTCGTATTATTTGGTGGGCAATCCGTCCTCGCCGTTGTATCGCGCGTTGCTGGAATCGCGTCTGGGCGACGAGCTGACCATGTCGGGCTATGTGGCGCATCAGCGCGATGCATTTTTCACGACCGGGCTGAAGGGCACGGACGCGGCACAGGCTGGAGCGATTGCGGCACTCGTGCGCGAGGTGCTGACGCGCGAAGTGCGCCAAGGCTTTGCACGCGACCAGATTGCGGCGGCGTTTCATCAAGTGGAACTGGCGCTACGCGAGCAAGTCTGCACCACGCCCGGGCGCTTGCTGCGCTACGCCCTGCTGGGCTGGTTGTATGAGCAGAGTCCGCTGCAGTTCATGCAGTTCAACGAAGTGATTGAAACGGTCCGGCAGCGCTGGGAACGCGCGCCGCGCTATTTTGAGGACTTGGCCACGCAGGCATTGCTCAACAACCCGCATCACTGCGTGTTGACGTTTGTGCCGGACCAAGGCTATGATGCGCGTGCGCAGCAGGCCCTGGCGGCGCACTTGGCGGACCAGAAGCAGCGCATGAGCACGGACGACCTGGCGACGATCGCGCGGGTGGCGGCGGACCTGGATGCAATGCAGACGGCGCCCAACAGCGCCGCGGCCTTGGCCACGTTGCCGCGCTTGCGGCTGGCAGATGTGCCCGTGGCACCGCAGGAATTGCCGACCACAGTCACCCACCAGGACGGTCGCACCGTGCTGACCACGGATGTTTTCACCAACGGGTTGACGTATGTGAAACTGGCGTGTGATCTACGCGGTTTGGATGCGGCGCTGGTTCCCTATCTGAACGTGTACGCGCAGCTGTTGCCGTTGATGGGGGCGGGTGCTGAAGATTATGCCAGTGTGGCGGCGCGCGAGGCAGGTGTGTGCAGCGGGCTGGTCGGCATGTGTTCTGCACACGGTCGCATGGGCGCGCCGGACGACACGCAATTCAATGTGTACTTCATGGGTCATGCGCTTGAGCGCAATACGGCGGCGATGCTGGAACTCATGCACGCGCGGATCACGGCCTGCGATTTTCGCGATCGGCGCCGGCTGCGCGATGTGCTCTTGCAACAACGGACGATGTGGCGCGACGGCTTGGCGCACTTCAGCGGGTATTTTGCCCAACTGCATGCCGAGCGGGTCTGGTCGTATGGCGCCTGGCTGAACGACCAATGTCAGGGGCTGCCGCTGGTGCGGCAGTACGAGCGGCTTGCCAGTACCGTTGACACAGACCCGGATGCCATTGTTGCGGCGCTGGAACAAATCCGCGATTATTGCGCGCGGGTGGCGCCGGTGACCGCCAGTGTGGCCGGTAGTGCTGCGGCGCAGGCGCAAGTGCACACATGGCTGACAGCCTTTGCGCACACGCCGCCATGCGCGCCGGTGGCGCCGCCGGCCTGGACCCAGCCAAGCCGGCCAACTTGCGCGGGGATTGTCGTGCCGACGCAGGTGGCAGCGAATGCGGCGGCGATGCGCCTGACGGACTTACCCTTGCCCGACTGTCCCGTCATGTTGCTGATTCGCACGGCATTGCGGCATGGCTATCTGTGGGATGAAGTGCGCATCCGCGGCAATGCCTATGGCGTTGGCGCGCAGTTTGCCGCGGTGGATGGCAATTTCGTCTTGGACAGCAGCGAAGATCCGCAGATTGCGCGCACCTATGCCGTGTTTCAGCGGGTGCCGGAGTATATTGCGACGCAGATGGACCTGTCACCTGCCGGGGTGGAGCAAGCGATTATTGACGCCGTCAAAACGCTCGACCGGCCGCTGCGCGGCAGCCAATCGGTCGGCACCGCGCTGCACCGGCATGTGATGCAGGAAACGCCGGCGCAACGGGCCGCCTTTCGCGCGCGCTTCCTCGGCCTGACACGTGAGGATGTCTTGCGCGTCAACGAGACCTACATCCGGCCGGCACTGGCACAGGCGAGCTGGTGCAGTTTCGCGGGCGAGGCCCAGCTGCGCCAGGCAGCCGCGGAGTTGCCGATGCCATTGGCGATCTCGACGCCATACGCCGAGGCCTGACATGCCCGCGCCGCGCATGTCCTTCCGGCAACGCCTGCGCACACGGCATTTCTGGCGCATGATCCTGATTGGTGATTTCACGTGGCGGCGCCTGCTGCGCTCGCTCCTGTTTGTGTACGGCGCGCTGGTCGTCATGGCCGTGTTCTTCCCGTATCGGATTATTTTCCAACCGCCGCGGCCAAGCTATGGCGCGGACACGAACCTTCTTTTTTTCAGCGCGGGTGATGGCACGCGCGTGGCCGCCCTGTATTATCCTGCGGACGTGGATTGCCCGACGCTGCTATACATCCATGGCAATGCGGAAGATATCGGCCAGATGCAGCCGTTGTTTGAAGCGCTGCACGTGTTCGGCTATGGCGTGTTTGCCTATGACTATCGCGGGTACGGCCGGAGCGGCGGGCGGCCGACGGAGCAGAATTCCTATGCGGACGCGGACGCAGCCTATGCCTATCTGACCAATGTGCTGGGCATTGCGCCGCACGCACTGCTGGTGCATGGCCGCTCGCTGGGCGGGGCGATGGCAGTCCACCTGGCGGCGACGCATGCGCTGGCAGGGGTGATCCTGGAGAGCACGTTTGTCAGTGCGCATCGGGTGATGGCACGTGTGCCGTTGCTGCCGTTCGACCGGTTCCGTTCGATTGAGAAAGTGCCGCGGATCACGTGTCCGGTGCTGGTGGTGCACGGCACGGCCGATTGGGTGATCCGGCCGTGGCACGGGCGGCAGCTTTACGCGGCGGTGCGCGCGCCGAAGCAGGCCTTGTGGGTGGCAGGCGCGGGCCACAACGATCTGATCATGGTGGCGGGTGAAACGTATTTCACGGCGCTGCGGGCATTTATCGAGTGGGCCCTCAAGAATGCCACACACAGGCCGTTCTTGGCGCAGCCGCCAGCCACAAACCCCGTCAATAAAGGGAAACTTGACATTACCCCCGAAAAAGTGTATACTAATAGGCAGTTTGGCAAACTCGATGCCAGCACAAATTGCGTGCAGTAGAACGACCGCATCCCCAATGCAACGTCCCCACGCAGTAGCTGAACGCCGAGTGCCACATCCATAACAACACAAAAGGGAGGCTAGTAATGAACAAAGGTGACCTGATTGAAGTCGTAGCAGCAAAAGCGAAACTGTCGAAAGCCGCCGCCGGCGAAGCCGTCGACACCATCCTCGACGCGATTAAAGGCGCGCTGAAGAAAGGTGACAAGGTTGCGCTCATTGGCTTCGGTACCTTCGCGGTCGTCAAGCGCAATGCGCGCACCGGCCACAACCCGGCAACGGGCGAGAAGATCAAGATCAAAGCCAAGAAAGTGGCCAAGTTCAAAGCCGGCGCAGGCCTGGCTGATGCAGTTGCGTAAGCAACGCATGCTACCACACTTCTTAGAGGCCGAATCAAGTGATTCGGCTTCTTTTTTTGTCTGTCAGGTCGGACGCGTCCGACCTAGCTGACCGATACTGCCGCCATGCTGCCGCTGTTGCTCATCCTTGCGGGCGCGGTGCTCGGTTGGCTGTACCTTTTGTGCCGGGTGACCAATCGGGTGGCATCCCTGGCCGACCGTTATCTGCGCCTGTCGTTTGTCGGCTATGGCTTGATGTTGAGTGCGCCGCTGGCGCTGGTCGTCTTGATGTGGTACTTTGCCCGTTATGCACCGGGCGTCCTGCGCATGGACTGGCGCGCGCTGTGGCATGACCCGTGGGCGCGAGCCGGGATCAGCATAGGCTGGCTGGTGCTGGTGGGCGAGCTGCTGCGCCGGTGGGTCGCTGAACGCCGGCGCGTGCGCGCGTTGCGCGGCATAGTGCAGCGGCAGGCCATCACTTCGCATACCTTTCGCCACTTGTTCATCCCGCGTAGCACGCCACGGCATACCGTCTACTCGCTGGCCAGCCGGGTGATCGGCAATTACATTGATACATTGGCGGTGTGCCAGTACCACTTGCGCCTGCCTGGCTGGCCGGTCACGCTGGCGCGGCTGCGTTGCGTGCATTTGACTGACATGCACTTCACCCATGCCCTGCCGTGCGCCTACTACGAACTGATAGTAACGTTGACCAATGCGCTGACACCCGACCTCGTTTTTCTGACGGGCGACTACGGGCATTCTCACGGTGACGTCCGCACGCTAAGCGCGCTGCTGGCCGGCTTGCGCGCGCCGCACGGCGTGTTCTTTACGCTGGGCAATCATGATGTCTGGCATGACCGCGCCTTCATTGTGGAGACACTCGCGGCCCAGGGGCTGACGTACGTGGGTGGGCGGCTGCACCCCGTGGTGATGGCCGGCGGGCCAGTGTATCTGGCCGGCACGGATGCACCGTGGTTGCGGCATGACGTGCGCGCACTGGTGCAAGCCGTGCCAGCGGACGCGGCCTGTATTGTGCTAAGTCATCATCCCGACAATGCGCGGCGCGTCCGCGGCACGGCTGCGCGCTTGGTGTTGAGCGGCCACACGCACGGCGGGCAAATTGCGTTGCCCGGGCTGGGCCCGTTGCTGGTGCCGTCGGCACATGGCAGCAAGCATGCCAGCGGCTTTGTGCGCTACGACCAGACCTTGCTGTATATCAACCATGGCTTGTCGCTAAGTCTGCCGTTTCGCCTGATGTGCCCGCCGGAGATCGCATGTTTCGATATTGTCGGCGGCTAGGCGGGCAGGCGCTGGGGGTGGCGTTGGTGTGCGCGCGGCTGGCGGGCGCGGACACAAACGTGATTTTGTTGACCTTGGCTGACTACTCGATCAACCCGCTGACGCTGAGCTTGTCATGGCGTGACGCGGTCTTCGAGGAACACGCGCAGCGCGAGCGGATGATCATGCGGATCGCGCACGGCGATGTGTCGCTCAGCCTGTGGCGTCTGCTGTTCCTACAGACGCTGCATTTTGATGAACTGCGCTTCAGCGGCGTGGAGGTGTTCCTCCTGCAGGATGCGGCCGGCCGGCTCGCGCCCTTCTACACGCCGGACATGACCAACGCCACCATGATTGTCGCCTTGGCCAGCGAGACCAATCGCTACCTGCGCGGGGATGCCAATCGCACCAAACTGCACAAGACGGCCGAGCTGCACGGCGTCACGGTCCATGACGAAGGGCCAACCGTGATCGCGGTGCCGGAGCTGTTGGTGACCAACGCCACGATCGTGTGCCATGCCCGCGAGAGCGGGGCGCACCTGTGGACGCTCAGCAACGGGTATTGTTCCGTGCGTGATTTTCGCGCGCCGGTGGTGGAAAACGAAGATGCGTGGCAGCTGTGCTGTGGCGCAGAACTGGATGGCACGGCCCATAGTCGGCTTGACGTGCAGGCCCGCTTTCACAGCCGGCCGGACGATCCAGTGCTGGACCTGTGTGTGACGGGGACGCAGCTGCGGCTGGCGGGCATCTGGGCGCCACTGGTCCGCACCAAAAGCGAGACCAGCCGGCGCTATGCCGCCACAGACCAACCGGTCGCGACGAACTGGTTCGCGCGCTGCTTCTCCAACGAATGGCGCGGCTTCTGGCACGCGATCGAGCGCGAGAGCGCACGGATCGCGGGCGCGCCCGCGCTGAGCAACTTTTTTGCGTGCGGCACCGCCAGCAATATGCTGTGTGACGTGTCGCTGCACCTGGTAGTCAGCAATCGAATGTACTTGCCGGGCCACGTGACGCTGGCCTTCACCCCCATGGCAACACAGCCAACAACGCTGCGGATTGCTTATCTGATAACCAACAGCGCGGCCGTGCTGGCGCCGCAGCGCATCAGCCTGTCCCGGTGGGCGCGCTGAAGCGGCTGCCGCGTTCTGGAGAGTGGGAGCCGGTTCCACCCGGCGATTGCTGCCGCTGGCCTTGGGTCAGTCCCGCCAACGGCGGGATGGGAGCCGCCTCCGTGCGGCGAGTGCAGCATATGCAGCAGCTTCGCAGCGCGGCGGTCGCTGTCTTTATAGCAGATCAGGCGCAGCGGCGCACCAGCCTCAGGGCAAGCACGCATGCCAGCGCCAGCACGCCACCCGGCTCCGGGAAATCAGGATTAATGCTGCCGGGTGTGCCCAGCGTATTTTCCTCGACGCGCCAATCATTGGTCTGATCGGATTCAAGATAGCCACCACCGTGCGGATCGAAATAACGATACAGTGCGCGGCCATTGGCTGTCTGCCCGCCGGGCGTGCGCACCGTGTGGGCGTTGTAGCCGGCTGCATTGGTAACCATGGCATAACGCCACATGTACTCGCTCAGCACATTGAAGTCGTCCGCCAAGGTCGTTTGGGTGCCATTATTGTTCCACAGGATGGCATCCACAAAATGACCGCGCGCGTTGCTGAGCACAAGTTGGTCGGCCGTGCCGTTGAATGGCAACTCAGCGGCGGCGATGTACAACCGCAGGAGATGATCGTCGGCGGACGATGCCTCTGACCAAGTCGGATCGCCGATCTGAAGCAAGGCGTAGTCACCGGGTTGCAGCAGTGCCGGCGCGGCTGCAATCACGCTGCGACTGCTGCCCGGTCTCCCAATGCCCCAGCCCTGCAAGTCTTGCGCGCTGGTGCCGGCATTGTACAATTCAACAAATTCATTGGATTTGTCGGGGCTGCGCCAGACATTCACTTCACTGAGCAGCACCCAGGTGCGCGCCAATGGCACGGGCGTCGTCAGGGCATAGCGATACACCACCGGATAATGGTCCGAGGCGTGAATGCTATCCAACCAATTCAGCCCGGCGGGTGGCGTCCCAACATCAGTCCGAAAGACAAACTGGAGCGTGTTGGTCAGGCGCGGGTTGGGGAATTGATAGTCGAAGCGATTGGTGCCCCAATAATAGGTGTTCTTGAGGCCGGTGACGGGGTTGACCGGCGTGGTGGTCAAGCGTACCTGTGCGCTGCCGTCGCTCAGGATGGCGACCGCCTGGCCGTGCGCCGGCGTCTCGTTGTCGGTGTTCATATCGCCGCACAGCAGGACTTGTTCAGCGGGCGCGCTGGCCGCGCGCTGGGCCAGGCAGGCGCGGATCATGCGCGCCTCGTTTTCGCGGCGGCGCGGGTCGTAGAAGGGATCCGTGCCGCTGCTGCCGGTCGCTTTCAAATGCGCACTGAAGATGTCAAGCGGGTCGGCCGCCGGCAGGCGCACGCGCGCCCACAACAACTCGCGCGTGAATTTGTTGGTGTAATCATCAATGGGATTGCCGGTCGTTACCCAGGTGTTGGTGACGACATCATCGAAATCAATGATCGGATAGCGACTGAAAATCGCCTGGCGATTGGCGTTGTCATGGTTGCCGCTGCGCACCAAGTAGTAGTTGGTCAGGTACTGGTCGCGCAGCAGGCGGGCATACTGGATGGCATCGGCCGCCGCCGGCAGCTCTTGCATGGTGTAGACATCAGCGTTGAGATGGCGCAGAATGCGGCCAGTGGCATGAAACGCGCCGGACGTGCTGGTACTGAGCGCCTCGTGGACGTTGAACGTGACGGCGGTGATGACACTGGCCGCCAGCGCCGGCGCCGCCAGCAGGCAGACGCCCATCACGCAACCCGCGTACCGCAGCACCCATCGCCGCAGAAATAGTCTCAGTGCATGTGCCAAAGTAATGCCGAGGATCGGTGAGGCAACCAGCGCAGGCGCGTGGTGGTTAAGTCAAGTCAATTCACTACTAGTATAGCATAAAACAGTCGCACCTGCGGCATCCTGGCGTCCCGCCAGATCTAGCCACTCGCACTGAGATCCACGTGGCGTTGGCGGCACCTGGCTGTCGTTGCCGCGCCGCGCATCTGCCGCATCTGCGCCGACACCGAATGTCGGATCATCCCGCCGCTGGCGGAATCCACGCCACTGGGTGTGACTGCGCGGGATGCGCCGGTACTCAGGGCGTTGCCCTGGGCTGGTATGCCCGGCCCCTGCGGGGCACCGTTGCGCGCCGCACTCGCCCCACAACGCCGCCCCCACAATGCCATCCGCGATCAGCATCAATCAGCCTTGCAGCCGCGGTTCTGCTCTATAATTCTTCTGCTGCGAACGCATGCGCTGCCGCGGCCCGGCGGAATTTGCCGGAGGCACTCGGGGTGAGCTCGTCCACGCTCGTCACACTGACCTGCACGCCGGCGCCATACAAGCCGCCCAATGCGCCTTCGACCTGGCCACGCATATCGCCCGGCGCATCCGGTTCACTGACAATCGCAATGGCATACTGTCCGGGCGCGTGCTGCTGCAGTTGGTAGTCAAACACGCCGGGGCAACGTGCCACGACGGCATCCAGCTGCGCTTCCGTCACGGCCCGGCCCGCGACGGTGGTGGTCAGATTTTTGATGCGGCCCTCAATTGCGTCGGCGACGAAGCCGTGCGTGCGCCCGCACGGGCAGTCACCGTCGCGCCGCAGCCGGATCAGATCGCCGACATCAAAGCGGACATATTGACACCACGGATTGTGAAAAGGCGTGACCAACATGCGGCCGAGCAGCGGGCCGCCCTGCGTGGTGCTGCACGGCAAAAAATCCACCCGGCAAAACGCCGTGTTGTGGTGAAAACAGCCGTGCTCGCATTGCATGAAGACATAGCCGGTTTCGGTCGTGCCATAGGAGCTGACGAGCGGCGCCGAGAAGACCCGCCGGATGACGGCGCACGCGGCGTGGGTCGGCAGTTCGTAGGTCAGAATGATCAACGCCGGCTGCCACACACGCAGTTGATGTGCGGCGGCGAAGCGTGCCAGGCGCGCCAGATACGATGGATTGGCTTCGAGCACGAGGGGTTGGAATTCTGCGAGCTCATCCAGCATGCGCTGGCAGAGCGCGGGCGTCCACAAGGATGGCGCGCTCTTTTCGTTGAGAAACAGAAAACGACCGTCGCGCCGCTCGGCCATGGTCAGGTCGCGCGCATCATTGAGCACGCCGACGCTGCGCGCGCTGGTGAGCAGCGCCTCACGATGCGCGCCGAGTGGCAGGCGAGCGGTGTGCGCGTTCAATTGCCATGAGGCGCGTTCGCTGGCATCCCACCACGGCTGATGCCACACATTGGTTATGCATTCATCGGTCGTACCGCTGGTATGCACCCATTCGACCGCGCCGCTGGTGATGCCGGCCTGAAGGTCGTGCGTGCGCGGCACAAAACTGTGCGGGCTGGCTTGGCGCAGATCAGCCTTGGTCAGCGCCGGCATGGCGCGGTAGCGACGGTCAATATCGGTATCACCGCCCGGATCACACGCGCGCCACGGCGCATAGGCCGGAATATTGAGCAAGGCATGGTCAAGCGCGGCCCGGCTGGCGTCAGCATATTCGCGGGAAAACGTCATCGCCGTCAGCGGGGTTGATCCGGCCCTGGCTCGTGCGCTTTGCGGCCGTAAACCCGCTCGTACGCCCGGCAACACGGGCACATGTGCGTTTCAACGTGGCGGACAAACCAGAAGGCAAACCCGCGTTGCTGCCGCCGCGCGCGGCGGCAGGCCGGGCAGGTCACGCACAGTGCGGCCAAAGCGCGTTGCAGCGGTGAAGGCGGTGGTGTGGACGTCGTCATGGCAGTTCCTCCTGGGTGGCCAGCCAGCGCTCGTAGAGCGCGTCAATTTCGCCAGAGAGCACTGTCACACGCGCGACCAGAGACTGGCCACGCTGATGCTCGCCGGCGGCATAGGCATCGGCGGCGCCGCGCTCGGTTGCGCCGCGCTCCTGTTCAAGCTGATGAATCTGCTGTTCGAGTGCGGCGTGCGCTTTGGCCGACATTTTCTTGCGGGCCGCGGGCGCGGCCGGGCGCGGCGTGGCCACCCGCGAAGGCTTGTCTGCGCGTTCGGGCGGCGCGCCGGCGCGCGCCGTGCGTTCATGCCAGAATTCGGAATACGAGCCGGGATACGAGACAATCGTCTGTTCACGCACTTCCAGCACGCGCGCCACCAGCGTGTCGAGGAAATAGCGGTCGTGCGAGACGACCAGCAGCGTGCCGCGATAGTCATCCAGCGCGGCTTCGACGGCCTCGCAGGTGTCAATATCGAGATGGTTGGTCGGCTCGTCCAGGATCAAAAAATTCGGATTGAGTTGCATCAGGCGCGCCAGTTGCAGCCGATTGCGCTCGCCGCCTGAGAGTTGGCACACCTGTTTTTCCACGTCATCGCCGCGGAAGAGAAAACGGGCCAGCATGTTGTACGCCTCTTGGCGCGAGGCGGCGCCGGCCGCCATCAACACCTGCGTCAACGTGAAGGCGGGATTCAGCACTTCCTGCTGCTGCGCGCAATAGCCGACCGAAATGCTCGGGCCAATGCGCAAGACCGGGTTGTCCCAATGCGCGTGGGCAATGATGTCGCGCAACAACGAGGTTTTGCCGCAGCCGTTCGGCCCGACCAGCGCGACACGCTCGCCGGAAGTCAGCGCGAACGTGACCTTGTGCAGCAACACGCGCGCGCCATAGTTCTTCTCATAGTGCTGCACGCGCAGGACGATGTTGGCATGGGTGGCCTGGGCGCCGAAGCGCATCGCCGCACTGCGCACGGTGGCCGCGGGCGCGGCGACGGCCTGGGCCTCCAAATGGGCCAACTGTGACTGGCGCGCGCGATAGCGGGTGCCCCACGAGCTGTGCACCCGGGCCAGATCGGCGAAGCGCTGCACCAGCGCCTGCACGCGCACCAGTTGTTTTTGATACGTGGCATGCGCGCGTTGCTGACTGAGCTGCGCGCGCAGCTTTTGTTCGCGATAGGCCGAGTAGTTGCCGCGGTAGCGCGTCAGCGCGCCCTGGGTGATCTCGGCAATGCCATTGGTGACGCGATCCAGCAAGTAGCGATTGTGCGAAACCAGCAAGACGGCGCCGCGATAGCTGGCCAGAAAGTCCTCGAGCCAGGCAATGCCGACATAATCGAGATGATTGGCCGGCTCGTCGAGCACCAGCAATTCCGGGCGCGCCAGGAGGGCCTTGGTCAAGGCCGCCAAATTCTGTTCGCCGCCGGAAAGGGCCACGACGGCTTGGGCCCAGTGCGCGCGCAAACCAAATATCTCGAGCATGCGCTGCGCGCGCGCTTCGGCATGATCGCCGTCCACCAGTTCAAACGCGTCGCGCGCCGCCTGATAGTCGCGCATGGCTTTGTCGAGCGTGGCGGGAGTGGCATGCGCCATGCGCTCTTCACAGGCGCGCAACTGCGTGCCGCACCGCCGACAATCCTCCAGCACATAATCCGCCACCGTCTCGTCGTCGTTGACGCAGACATGCTGCGGCACATAGCCGATGCGTACGGTATCCGCTACCGTCACACTGCCGGCCGTCGGCATTTCGAGCCCGAGCAAGATGCGCAGCAAGGTCGTCTTGCCGCAGCCGTTGGCGCCGATCAACCCGAGCTTGTCGCCGGTATTGATCTGCAGCGTCAGCTCGCGCAAAAGGACGCGCTCGCCCAGCTCTTTGCGAATGCCGGCCGCGCGCAGAATGATCATCGGATAACCATCATGGGAAAAACAGACAAGGCGGAGATCCTGTGATCCCCGCCCCATCATACGTGCGTCGTTGCGTGCTTACTTCTTGTTGATCGCGCTGACCGGGCAAACATCCACGCATTTGCCACAATCAGTGCACTTCTCGGCGTCTATCGTGTAGACCGGATCACCCGCGGCAATCGCCTGAACAGGGCATTCCGGTTCACACATACCGCAGGCAACGCATTCGTTGCTGATGACATGCGCCATCGCATCTCCTTGTCGTTGGTGTGCTAGTGTGCACAGGTTACTGACAGGTGAAGGCACGTGCGTACCTTCACGATACTATAGCAAAAACCCCGTGAGTGCGTCAAGTGCGGGTGTTGCGGAATTGCCAGGCTAACACGCTCGTGGTTGCGCCTCATATAAACTTGTGCTATACTATACCCATTGATCTTGGTTCACCCTCAAAAAGAGGTTCATATGTCTACGTCATCGGTATCTCGCCGCGAGTTTCTCACGTCCAGCGGCTTGCTGGCCTTAGCGGCTGCAGTACCAGCGGGCGCTGCCGCTGCGCTCAGCAATCGCGCCGCCAAGGCCACCGCGCCGGCCACGCCCGCACTGGCGCAACGCGCGCTCGGCAGCACCGGCCTGCCGGTCAGCGTCATCGCACTTGGCACGGGCCCGGGCCAGGCGCCCGCGGTCATTCGCTATGCCGTCTCGAAAGGCATCAATTTTATTCACACCTCGACCGAATATGCCGGCGGGAAGTCCATCAAGAATGTGGCGAGCGCCATCAAGGACATGCCGGACAAACCCATTCTGGCACTGAAGATCACGTGGGCGCCGGATGATGATCGCGCCATGGATAACGCGCTGAAGGCACTCGGCGTGGAATCCGTCCCACTGGCCTTGTTCAATCTGCATAATGCCAAGGAAGTCAAGGACAAGAAATACGCCAAAGGCGCCGAGCGCTGGATCAAGGCCGGCAAGTTCAAACATATCGGCCTGACCGCGCATGGCGACGTGCTCAATTGCTGCCTCGAGGCATTGAAGCAGAAGTTTTACGAAGTATTGATGCCGGCCTACAACATCAGCCAGGAGAAGGAATTTGCCGAGGCGTTCGCGCAGGCGAAAGCACAGAATGTCGGCTTCATGTTGATGAAATCGCGCGGCCAGCTTGGCCAGGAGGCCTATCTGAAAAGCGTGCCGTTGTATCTGGCCGAGCCGGCGATCAAGACAATTAGCAAAGGCATGACCTCGCTGGCCGAAATTGACAACATGCTGCGCGCGGCGGCCGAGAAGCCGACGGCGGCAACGCGCGCGGAAATTGCCCAACTCGCCGGCGCAGCCATGACCGGCCATTGCACCATGTGCGGCGCCTGCACCGCGGCATGTCCGCACGGTGTGGCCGTCAATGATCTGGTGCGCTGCTCGGACTATTACATGGCCCGGCCCGATGATCTAGTCTCGGCGCGGGACACGCTGGCAGGACTGGCGGCCGGGCAATTGCCGCAGGCCTGCACGCAGTGCGGCGCATGTGAACGGGCCTGCCCGCGCGGCGTGCCGATTGCCGCGCATCTGCGCCGCACCGCCACGCTGGTGGCGTGATTCGGCATTTCAAGGCGCGGAATTCGACGCGGAATGCTGTAAACCGAAAACCGAAAACTGAAAACTGACTGCCGCTGCCCGCATACTAAAACTCCTGCTGCTCTGCCTGCCGCCGCTGATTGCGGGCTGGGTGGTGTGGCGTGGCGCACAGGCTGATCCGGCTTACTTCACTCCGCCGGCCGATGCGGAAGTTGCCACCGCCGGCGTGACGTTGCCAAAGGTACTGGGGGTGTGGCAGACGCCCGCGCTCGAATGGCTGCCGGCCGAGCGCATGTTCGAGCGCATTGATGGCCGTGCCTCGTTTTATGAGCAATTTGGCGCGCGCGGCTTGCTGTATGCCGGCTGGTCGTCGCCCGCCGGCGCGTGGGATTTATATCTCTATGTGATGAATGATGCCACCGGCGCGCGCGGCGCGTTTCTGGCCGAGGCCAACGGCGCCAACCAGCATTTTTCGCTCAAGCCGCATATCCGCGGCACGCCAGGCACTCTGTTTTTCCTGCACGGTGCGGCCTATGGCCAATTGATCGCAGTGCAGCCTGCCGCACCGCCGTCGAGCGTCACCGACTTGACCGCGCGCATCATCGCGTTGCTGCCGGCGGTCGCCGACGAGATCGATCCCAGCACGTATCTGCGCCACCCGGCCGTGGCGGCCGACTCCCTTGAATATAGCGAAGCCGATGCCTTCGGCTACCAAAGTTTGGCGCGCATCTACAGTGCCCAAGCCGTCCTGCAGGAGGAGTCCGCGACGTGGTTCATTGCGACGCTGAGCAATCATGCGGGGGCCGCAGATGTTGTGCGGCGTTACACCGAGGAGCTGCGCACGTTTGGTGCCACGGATATGTTCACCAATGACTATGCCGTCGGCGGCCAGATGCTCGGCGCTTGGGAATTACTGGCGCGCACCAACACTATTATCTACGGCATTCGCGACGCCGGCTCGCACACGGCGCTCACCCAGCACTGGCACGCGCTGCAGCACCACCTGCAGCGCGGCCCGACCCCATGAAAGAAACACCGCCACCTGCCGCATGGACCCGGCGTGAACTGCTGCAACGCGCGGCGGGCGCGGCCGCGTTGGCGGCGTTGAGCGGCGGTGCCGGCTGGGTTTTCCGCAATCGTCGCCTGGTGCCCCCGTCGCGCACCTTGACGACCATCACGCCCTTTGCTGTGCCCGGCACGGCGTCCGAGATGGTGATTGCGCGCGGCACCGACGGCGCGGCCTTGGTGCGCGCCGCCGTGGCTGAACTGGGCGGCATGCAGCGCTTTGTCAAGCCCGGCGATCGGGTGCTGGTCAAGCCCAACTGCGCGTTTGACCGGCCGCCGCATCTGGGCGCGACGACCTCGCCCGAGGTCCTCGGCGAAGTGGTGCGCTTGTGTGTCGCGACGGGCGCAATGGTGCGCGTGACCGACAATCCGATCAATGATGCCGAAGGCTGTTTCGTCAAGTCCGGACTCAAGGACGCGACCATCAAGGCCGGCGGCGAGCTGTGGCTGCCGGCACCGGCGCTCTTCCGCATGACCCGCATCGGCACCCAAAAAATCACTGCGTGGGATGCTCTGGCCACGCCGCTGGTCTGGGCCACCAAGGTGATTGGCGTGCCAACCGTCAAGTCGCACAATCTTTGCGGCGCATCATTGACCATGAAAAACTGGTACGGCTTTCTGGGCAACGCGCGCAGTCGCTTGCATCAATCCATTCACGAGGCCATTGCCGATCTGGCGCAATTCATCACACCCACGCTGGTCGTGCTGGACGGCATGCGCATGCTGGTGCGCAACGGGCCGACCGGCGGCAGCGCGGCCGATGTCATGCCCGGCAATGTGGTCGCAGTCGGCACCGATCAAGTCGCGCTGGACACGTTCGGCGCCGAGCTGCTCGGCCTCGCGCCGCAAGAGGTTGCCTATCTGGGCCTGGCCGCGCAACTGGGCGTGGGCGTCTTGGATCGCGCAAAACTGCGGATCATGAAAGAGGTGCGCGCATGAAGGCCCTGCGGCGCTATTATCAAGTGTTCTTCCTGGCGCTGTTCGGCGTGCTGATCTACCTTACCGCACAAGGTCGGCTGAAGGGCTATCCGGTCACCTTGTTTCTCGACAGTTCGGCGCTGAACGGCATCGGTGCGCTGTTGGCCTCGTGGAATGTCGCGCACACGATCTGGATTGGCTTCGGCATTCTGGCGCTGACCGCACTGTTCGGCCGCTTCTTCTGCGGCTGGCTGTGTCCGCTCGGCGCGATGTTGCAATGCATGAGCTGGCTGTTCGAACCGCGCGCGGTCAAAGCCCGGATCGAGCGCAATCGCTATGTCACGGCGCAAGTGTACAAATATGTTTTGCTGGTGCTTCTGTTGGTCTGTGCCACATGGGGCATGCTGCAAATCGGCTGGTTTGATCCAATCGCATTATTGACACGCAGCACGGCTACGTTTCTGGCGCCGCTGGTCGGTGACGCGCGGCATATGTATGGGCGCAGCGTGCCGGTGCGCTGTTTTCAAGGCGCGCCGCTGATCGCGGGCGTGTTTGTCGGCCTGCTGCTGCTTAACGCATATCGCCCGCGCTTCTGGTGCCGCTATGTCTGCCCGCTCGGCGCACTGCTCGGCGCGGCAGCGCGCTGGATGCCCTTCGGCATTGTGCGCGACACCCACACCTGCACGAACTGCGGCTTGTGCGAGAGTGTCTGTCCGGCCGCGTGCGCGCCGAGCACGACATTGCGCCAGCATGAGTGTTTTCTGTGCTGGAACTGCGTGGCGCGCTGCCCGGAAAAATCGCTGACCTGGGGCATGTTGCGCACCCGCCAAAAAAATGCGTCGGCACCCGACCTAACCCGACGCATGTTTCTCGGTGCGTTGGGCGGCGGCATTGCCGCGATCGCGGCGCTGCGCCTGCCCGGCCTTGGCCGTGGACGCGGTGCGCCGGCCGTGATTCGTCCGCCCGGCGCGCTGCCCGAAGCGGATTTTCTGGAACGCTGTCTCAAGTGCGGCCAATGCATGAAAGTCTGCCCGACCAATGTCCTGCAGCCCGCCTTGTCGGAAGCCGGCGTGGAAGGCTTGCTCACGCCGGTGCTGAACATGACCTATGGTTATTGCGAGTTGAATTGCACCTTGTGCAGCCAAGTCTGCCCGACCGGCGCGATCCGGCGCATGACCATTGCCGAAAAGCTCGGCCAGCCGGACGGCAAGCCGATCAAACTTGGCACCGCGTTCTTTGATCGTGGCCGCTGCCTGCCGTGGGCGATGATGCGCAATTGCTTGGTCTGCCAGGAAGTCTGCCCGGTCTCGCCCAAGGCGATTTACACGCTTGAGGAAGAAGTAGTGATGCCGGACGGCACGCGGCTGCGACTGCGCCGTCCGTATATCGACCCGGCCAAATGCATTGGCTGCGGCCTGTGCCAGCACGAATGCCCGTTGCACGACCGGCCGGCGATCCGGGTCAGCGCGGTGGGCGAGAGCCGCGCCGGCGGCGGCTTCTATCTCTGAAATGCGGGCGTGATGGAAGGATGGAAGCTTGGATGAATGGAGAAAGTAAGCAATGCAAGCGTGTGAACAATCTTGACGTGGAGCCTGGGAGTGATCTCCGTGCCGCGATGGTTGCCGCCCGTTGGTGAAAGAGCAGCAGGCCGGCTGGTCAGTGCGGCGGTGGCATAGGGCACACAGAGAGCAGCCAGCGCGCGAGTGTTCCCAAAAGAAAATTCATGCGCGCGTGGGTTATCATGGCAAACCTGTCGAGTTATATGTTGCTGCTGGCTCTTATGGTGATTGCACGCCAGTACCCAGCCTGTTGTGAGAGGCTGTTCGACGTGTTCCGGCCGGCGAGCGAGGCCATGCTGGAAATCGTGTCGTGGCTGGCTGCTCTGGGCCTTGCACCACCATAAAACCGCAGGCAGACGACCAGCCATGCCATTTGGGTTCGCGTGAAACAAAGCCGCGGGAAGCGGCTCCATAAAACCATGCGCGGTGCATAAGTTTTCCAAACACATGCCCCGACAAATCCGATGTCTATGACGCCGCCAGCGGTGCTTGTGGGCGCACTGCGAATATGCTATAATAACGTTACGAATATGGTAGTTTAGCATGCGACCACCTCTGTTCATCTGTGCGCTTGTCCTGCTGCTCGCCGCCAACACGGCCCGGGCAACCAATTGGCATTGCTATTACACCAATTGCCTGTTCGTCTTTGTGCCGCAGGTGGTCCAGGGCGCGACGGTGACGACGGCGCGCGTCGAGCTTGAGTATCTGTGCCGCGCCGAACGCTATGGCGCGGTCACCAACACCACGGTCGCCGGTCGCAGCACGCAGCCACTCGCGCCCTGCCGGGGCGGCTTTGGCGCGTATGTCTATTTCGGCGCGCAGCAGCATCGTCTGTGGGAACCCTTTGACGCCGGCGTGATCATTGCCACGCTGGCGCAGTGCGGCACCAATGCCACGCAGCAGTTTGCGCGCAACGTTGTCTATTATCAGCAACACGACGGCATCGTGCGCGCCTGCGGTCCACCCAGTCTGGCCGACCGTGTCGAAGAGCGTGCGGCAAATGCCGCGCGGCAATTGCAGCAGACCGTCCGGCAGCACACGCAGCAAACCGTGCGCACCAATGCCGTCCTTTTCATCGCCCAATGGGGCTATGTCAGTTAAGTATGGAGATCCGCATGCGTACCTGTGCAGGCTATGTTGTCTTTGCCGTTTTGTTGGTGCAGCACATGTCCGGCGCGCCGCTGACAGCGGCCAATCAAGCGTGGAACACGCGCAGCAATTGGACTGGGCATGTCTATCGTCCCTCGAAGTCCGACTGGCGTTCGACCGTCTGTTTCCAATTGATGACCGACCGCTTCTTTGACGGTTGTCCCACCAATAATGAACTGGCCTATGGCGGTTACGATGTGAAAGACCGCTCCTTGCGGCACGGCGGCGATTTCGAGGGTGTGCGCCGCAAGACCGACTACCTGAAGGGCCTGGGCGTCGATATGATCTGGATTTCACCGGTCTTTCAGAACAAGTGGAATGACTATCATGGCTACGGCCAGATCGACCGGACCTTGTTCGACCAGCGCTGGGGCACCGTGACCGATTTCCGCAACATGGCCGACGCGCTGCACCAAAACGACTTGTACCTCTGCATCGATGAAGTGTCGAATCACGGCGGCAATTTGCTGTATGGTTCCGGCGGGCTGTACGACTGGCCAACGTTTCACATGCATGCGGACGAACACACGCTGCACTATTACACCAACAGCGAAACGCATCTCGATTACACCGTCAACAACACCTATTCATCCATCGGCAACTACGGCAGCAACTACGACACCAGCGGCAACCCCGTCTCGGATAGCGGCACGGGCGGCTTTTTCGCCGATGATTTCCATCACAACGGCAACTGCTCGTTTGACAGCTCATGGCAACAATGGCTGGGCGAGTTTCCCGGCGTGGGCTATGATGACTTCGCCACCGAGCGCGCCAGTTGCATTGCCAGCCATCTTGACGGCTTCAAAGCCCTGATGCGTCAGGACATTGACGCGATTCGCGAAGACACACCGATGGAAATGCTGGTCTACTATTTCCAACAGTGGTGCCCGGCCTCACGCGTCTACGGCCGCGACTATGTGGCGAAAAGCAACTTCTTCATGTTTGGCGAATATTTCACCTCGTTTGATTATGCCAAAAAAATGACCGGCAAGAATGCCAATGGCACGGACTTCTGCCTGAACTCCGGCGTGGATTACCGCGCGTACTTTGATTTTTTCCGCCCGGCTGTTGCGGACCAGAACAACGGCAATCTCAGCAAATTGAAGAACACCTACGACGCCTACAAAGCCAGTTATGATTTCAACGACTGGGCCGACAATCTAACCAAGTACACCATGTTGACGTTCTATAACAATCACGATCAGCCGCGCCTCTCGACCTGGACCGACGGCGACGCGAAGACGCGCCTGGCGTCCGGCATTGTGCTCACCTGGCCGGGTATTCCCTGTCTATATCACGGTGACGAGCAGGGCTTCAAGACCGCCTTTGACGGCGACAAGAATGTGCGCGAAGATTACATGGTCAGCGCCGCCTATGTGACCGACGGCGGCGTGACCAACCGCGCCCGCGTCAACAATTTCAACATGTGCCACGAGAACTATCAATGGATCGCGAAGATCGCCAACTATCGCCGGCTGTATCCGGCGCTCTGGCAAACCGACGAATTGTATGAGCGCTGGCACCAGAACAACAATGACAACGGCGTCTATGCCTTTACGCGCGTGTGGGGCACGGCAACCAATTGGGTGCTGGCCGTGTTTAACACCTGGAGCGGTTCGCAGACGTATGGTCCCATGGCCACGGGCTGGGCGGATGGAACGGTGGTGGTGAATGTGATGAACACCAGCGAAACGGCCACGATCACCGGCGGGAACATGTCGGGCAGTTGCATTGGCTATGGCCTGCAAATCTGGGTCGATCAAACCAATCTGCGCACGCTGGATCCGGTGGTCGAGAGCATGACGCCCGCCCACGATGCCTGGCCGGCCGCGCCGGTGACCAATATTATCCTGACGTTCAGCAAACCGATGGCGTGGGGTGCATTGACCAACGCATTCCGGATCAACAATCAACCGGTCAATCCAGCGCACTTGTCTTTGTACAACGGCAACACCACCTTGGCCTACGCGAGTCCGACCCCCTTGGCAGACGGGATTAATTATATTAGTGTTTTGACGAATGCCTATGATACAGCCAACAATCAGCACTTATTTGCCAATTACGCCGCGCGCATCCGGATCGGGTCAACCACCAATCCGGTGGTCAACTATGATTTGGCCAGCGATGCCACCTTGATTAATGACGGCGGCGGCTACAATAATGTGCATGTCACGCTGACGCACAAAGCCACAGGCGCCGCGTGGTTCCGCTGCAGCAATGATGGCACGACCTGGGGCGCCTGGACGACGTATACCAATGTGTCAACCTGGACACTGGCCGGTGTGGGCGGCACGCGCCGGGTGTGGGTGCAGTACTGGGCGGACGGCAGTGCGGCCGCGATCATTTATGCGGATGCGAATGAAAGCACGAGCTTGCAGGCCAACTTCATTGCCACGCCGCAGCTTGGTGCCGAGCCCTTGACGGTGTATTTCACCAATACGGCCAGCACCAGCACGGCCGCGATCGTTTCGTATCGCTGGGACTTCGGCGACAGCACGACCGCCAGCGATGCCCATCCGGTGCACACCTATGCGGGCAATGGCGATTACACAGTGCGACTGGTTGTGTATGATGGCTTTGCGACCGCGACTAACACCAAACAGCGCTATATCTCGGTGGCCTATCGCGCGACGAATGCATGGGATGACATGGAAAGTTCAGCAGCGTATGCGGGTGGTATCATCGGCAACAATGGCGGCAGTGGCTTCGGCGTCTGGCAAGCCGGCAATTTGACCGACGGCGGCACGTGGTGGAGCGGCACAGAAATAGCCGGTTCGCATTGCCTGGGGGTATGGGCCAATGCCGCGGATGTCAGTAAACAATATTCGTTGCGCCGCAGCCTGGCACTGGCGCTGACGAACGAGAGCACGGTAAGCGTGACCGTGCGTGGCTCGGCCAATCTGTGGAGCTGGACTGAAGCGCGCATCGCCTTTGTTCTGCGCAACGGCAACAGCGCCGATCATTCGGCCGGCCAACGCCTGGCGCTGTTTTTTGCCTGCAGCGACAGCGCCAACACCAACCTGTATTGGTATGATGGCAGCGACCATAAAGCGTCCGTGACCTATACCCAGAACCATATCTACCATTTCGTCATTGCGCTCAATCCGGCCAGCAACACGTATACCTTTACCGTCACGGACGACAACGACAGCAACAATAAGGACACGCGCAGCGGTACCTTGACCGGCACGGCCGGCGCGCCGATTGATTCGTTCGCCATCTATGAGAAATTGGGGACATCGCAACACGATGTGCACTGGGATACTTTCTGCGCAGTGGGTTACTCCAATCCGCTGCAGGCAGCATTCTCGGCCACGCCGACCAACGGCCCCGCGCCGCTGGCGGTGCACTTTTCCGACGCCTCGCCGGGCAATCCCACTGCGTGGTCTTGGGATTTTGACAACAACGGCAGTATCGAGACCAGTGATCAAAACCCAGATTATCTGTTTCCCACCGCGGGCACGTATGCGGTCAAACTGGTAATCAGTAATGGGGCGAGTGTTGCGACGACCATCAAAACGAGTTACATCATTGTCGGCGCGCCCATCACGCCCGGTGCGCCGGACGCGCTGACCTGCACTGCCTTTGCCCACCGCGTGGATCTGGCGTGGAACAAGAATGCGTCCAATGACGCCGTCGTGCTGGTGCGCAACGCCAGTGGCACGTTTGGCGCGCCGGCCAATGGCACGTGGTATAGCGCCGGCCAAACCTGTGCTGGAGGGAGCGTTATCTATCAGGGCGCGGCCACCTGGGCGAGCGACACCAATCGCCCGCCCGCCAGCGCGCACTACTATAAGACCTGGTCGGTCAATGCGGCGACAAACTATTCATTGACCGGCGCAACAGCGAATACCACGACCTTGCCGTTTGACGCGCCGTCAGCGCTGACCGTCGTGGCGCATGTTGATGCGCTGGATCTGGCCTGGATGACCAACAATGCCGGCACGGGCGTGATGCTGGTGCGCAACACCAGCGGTTCGTTTTACGATCCGGTTGACGGCACGACCTATGCCGACGGCAGCAGCGCCTTAGGCGGCACGATCGTGTATCACGGCAAAAACATGTCATTGACGGATGCAGGCTTGGGATATAACACCTTGTATCACTACAAGCTGTGGTCGCTGGACGACCAGGGCGGCGGCAACTATCCGTATTATTCCGCCGCCGCCGCGAGTGCGAGTAAGAGCACTGGCGATGGGTTGCCGAGCTTCACCAATCTTACCTTCACTGCTGCCGCGGACGCGGCCTTGTATGCGACGGCCCTGTCGGGCGGCGTGTGGTATGTGGCTAGCGACGCGTACTGGTGGACCAATGGCGCGGCCCCGGCGGCGGGGGCGCGGGTGCTGACCGATGGCGTGCGCAATCCTGAGTACGGCGCAGTGGAAGTCGCACTGGAAGTGCAGGCGTGGGCGGCGCAGCCCTACCAACGCGCCGGCATCATTGCGTGCTATCACCTCGGCGCCGGCGGCACGCAAGAATATTATACGCTGACGATCACCAATGCGTCCACCATGCAACTGGTCATGGCGCGCTGGCAGGGTGCGACGGAGTCAGTCCTCGCTACCAACAATGCCGGCATGGCATTCGATGCGATGGCAGTCTACCGCTTGGTATTGACGCTGAACAACGGCACGTATCGAGGCATTGTGCTGACCGGCGATGTCGAGATCTGCCGGGTGAATGGCAGCGACAGCACGATTGCGGCCGGCAAGGTGGGCGTCTATGCGGGCTATGGCTCCGGCGCGCACTTTGGCGGATTCAGCACGCAGATACCGGAACCGGCGCTGCTGGTGTGGTCGGTGCTGATGGCAGGTATGGCGGCCATGCGGCGCGCGGGGCGGCGCTAGGGTTCCGCGCATAGACGCGGCATCTTGCCACGGTTCTGCAATGTGGGAGCGACCTCCGCGTCGCGAATGCTGCCACCGACGTACCGACGCACTGACCACCGCCGCACCTCTGCGAAGTGGGAGCGACCTCCGCGTCGCGAATCTGCCGCGACAGATGTCTGCGCGCCACCAAAGATTGTGCGGCTACACGGCTAGTGTTCTGAGGTAGCACAGGCCGCGCTGCTGCATCGAGTCGACGTGCAACTGCAAGGCTTGGGTGCGCGCCTGGCCGGGATACTCGATCACCTTGATTGTCTCGGCCCAGCACGCATCTTCGGGCAGCAACTGGGCCAGATGATTCTCGGCCGCATCGAAATACGGTTCGTGAAAGGCATGGCCGCTGCGCTCGGGAAACACGGCGAAATAGAGCATGTCCATTTCCACCAAATCATTGAAAAAATGCGTGCCGAGCGAGACGTCCGGCACCAGCCCTTGATGCATCACGGCCAACTCGACAATAATGGAGACCGTGTTGATTTCCTTGAACGTGACCGGGACGCCCATGGCCGGCGTGCTAGTGCCCCAGCGGCCGGGACCCACCAGCATGATCACTGGTTGCAGCGCGGCGCACGGCTGATGGGTCAGCCGGCCAATCACATGGGCGATGGCGTAACGATCCTGCTCGCGCAGCTGGGTATAGGCCGCCGGCGCCACATAAATCAGGCGGTCCACGCGCGTCGCCAGACTTTGGCCGACAATCGGCCCTTGCGTGCGCATGACCACGCGCTGCGGGCTGATATCGTCCGGGACGACGCCCAAATCGCCGGTGCCCATGATGCGTACTTTAAACGGCCGACATTGCACCAGGTTGATGCGATAGCCGCCCTCGCGGGGGAAATTGACGGTGAACTCGATATCAACCGGGCAGCCGTACTCGCGTTGCAGCGTATCGAGCATGTTGCGCATGTTGACGGCGAAGTCGCTCTCCAGCAGCAGCGGGTCAAAGGTCAGTTGCCACGGATTGACGTTGGCAATCCGCAAGGCTTGGGCGCGGCGTTCCAGCGCGTCATCTTTGACGGCGAAGCGGGCGCGCAACGACTCGGGCAGCGTGGCCATGATCTCCTGCAGCGCATGCGTCGTCAGGCGGTTGTCGGCCAAGTCGACGACATCAACATAGCGCTGGGTGTACTTGCGCGCATCCTCGGCCGATTTCTCGGGGCGCTGGTCGGGCGCGTTGAGCGCGACAATCCGGGTGTAGTCATCCTCGACGCGATCAACGGCGCGCGTGCCCAGGCCAAACGCCAGGCGCAGCATGCCGGCATGCGGATCAATGCGCGGGTCCCAGACATACGGATTGTAAGAAAAAGCCACGCCGGCGGCAGGTGGAAAGAAATGCGTGCCGAATTGCGCGCCGCTGACGCGCTGCACCAACAAGGCCATTTGCTCGTCCTCATACATCAAGCCATGATGGACGCGATACAGCAGTGCATCCTCGTCCATTGTGCTGGCGTACACTTTGCGAACGGCGCTCAGAAATTCCTCGAGCCGTTGTTCCGGGGTGCCTTGGTTGGCGCAAAAGACACTTTCATATTTCCCGGAAAAGGCATTGCCGTAATTGTCTTCCAGCAGACTGCTCGAACGCACAATAATCGGCGACTGTCCGAAATATTCGAGCATTTCCTGAAATTGGACTTTCACATAATCAAGAAAGACACCATTTAAAATGCGCCGGCGGGCTTCTTTGGTGCGCTCCAGAATGTCTTCCAAATTGCCGGTCTTGCGGCGCAACCACCAGCAACCGTTCTGGATGATATAGGTGTAAAAAACATCCGAGCCAATGAAGAACGAATCATGCGCTTCGAGCAGGTGGCCCCATTGCGCGGCATCGCGCTGCAGAATGTGCTGCGCCAGCAGCATGCCGCGGGCTTTGCCGCCGATCAAGCCTGAGCCGATCAGGCGCTTCATGACGTCAATCAGCAGCCCGAGATTGAAGTATTTGCGGGCCAGGGTGATGAACGGACGCTCGCGCGTGATGACCATGCGCAGCATGTGCTCGAAATATGGCGTGGCGTCCGCCGGCGGGCGTTCGCCGCGCTGAATCGCACTCCAAACCGCTTGCGCGTCATAAAACGTGCGGGTCCACACGCCAAACCGTTGAATCGTGAAATTCAGCAGCGGTTGGTCGATCCGGCCGACAATGTCGGTCGTCGTGGCACTGTTGGTAACCGGGCTGAATTCGGCGCCATCCCAGACATGCAGCATGTACATGGTCGTCGAGTGGCGATGCTCGACTCTCTGCGGCTGGAGATACAACCGCTCCTGATGGCGGTAGACCTCGAGAATGATCTGGGCAGTGACGCAAATGGTGTCGGTGGCGTGATTCGAGTGACAGCGTTTCAAGAGACCAAAATACGCCAGCGACTTCAGTTGCAGCACGTACGGGCAGATCACCAGGAAAAAATTGGCCAGCATCCGATCGCTGTACCAGGCATTCGCCAGGCCGGACAAACCATCAAACACAAACCACGAGGAGGCGGCCGTGCGGTCAATGATATCCACCATCTCGTTGACAAATTTCTCGAAACCGATCAGCGGGTCGAGGAGGTGCACATCAACATGCGGCGCCGGATTGACCAACGCGGGATGGTCGGCAAAGCGGAAGTAGACGATGCGAATGTTGTGTGCCGCGGCATGCGCCACAAACGGCGCGACAAAACGCATGTATTCCTCGATGGCGTCCACTTCCCAGACCAAATTATCGCCGGGCAGCAGCCCGTGCAAGATGGTGTCGAGGCCGGACAAGCCGGTCGAATAGGGCATCTTGCGATGGGCAGCCGTCATGGCGCGGCCAGTGGCGGCGCGACGGAAGGCTGCGGCTGCAGGTGCAGCAACACGTACGGTTCGCGGCGATAGGGGAGCGGGGTGCGCGAACACGTCACCGGCGTCAGCGCCAGTTGATTGGTGATTTCCGGCACAAAGAGGGTATGCGTAAATATCGTGTGCAGGGCCGGGGTCAATTCGGCGCGTTTCCACAGATACGTAATCGGGCGCGCCACATAATAATAATATGGCTGATATCCGACCCGATAGACATACATGACCGCATTAGTGCTGATGGCGGCATTCAGCGCCGCGCCCGCCGGACGGCGATCTTCAAACTGGCGTTTGCAGGGCACGCCGTACGTGATCACGCCCAGCCCGACGGTCATGACCAGTAACGCGGAGGCAACCGCCAAGTCTTGCGCGCTGACCAGCCGCCGGCGCGCGCGATAGAGGCCGCCGCACACGCCCAGTGCCAGTACCACACTGATCAGCGGCCAGCGCCAGGCGTGCAAGCCGCGCACGACCTCCAGCTGCAGCGTGATATGCAGGCGCTGCAACAGTGCGACCAGCCCGCCGGTGGGTACCAGCAGACTCGCAACCAGCGTGATGCCGGCGACGATCGTGCTGACGATCACCACCAGCCGGCGCCACACCAAACGGATAACTGCATTGCTATCCCATTGCTCGAGCGTCGTGGCAAGCAGCAAGCAGAGCAATGGGAACAATGGCATATAATACCGCGAGCGCACACCCGGCATGCTGCTGATCACCACAAAACAGAGCACAACCGCCACGCGCAGGGCTTTTGTGAACCGTCGCTGTGACTCGGGCATGCGCTGCAATGCGTTCGGTAACCAGACAATCGGCAATAAAAGCGTCCACGGCATAAAATCAACAAAAGATTTCATAATGCCGCCGATCCAGCCGGCCACGTCCAGCGATTGGACGGCATAGCGTGAGCCCATCTCGCCTTCCCAGACGCGCGCCAGGTTCATGTCCGGATTGCCGGCCAAGGCGGCCAGCACCCAGGCAATCAAGGGCAGCAGCATGAGCACCACCGCCACGCCATGCTGCCAGGCAACCACGCTGCGCAGCCGGCGTGCTGCCACCGCGACGCACACCACCGGCACATAAAAAAACAGCAAAATCAGTGGTCCTTTCAGCAGCAAACCGAGCGCCACCATCAGACAGGGACCGAGCCAGAGCGACCAGCCGCGCTCGCTCGCCGTCCAGGCGTTCAGCCACCAGAGCAGGGCGATTCCGGTGACACTGACAAAGGCCGCTTCGATCTCAATTTGGCGGCCCTTCTCAACAAAACTAACGATCGTCAGGAACAGCAGGGCGGCGCACAGCCGGGCGGTCAGTGGCAACCAGCGCGAGGGCTGCCACACCAGCAGGCTGACAAAGAGGAGCACCATCAACACCGACGGCAGTCGCGCAACGCCCTCGCTGGTCTGGCCCGTCAAGGCGAAGGCGCCGGCCACGCTCCAGTAAATCAGCGGCGGTTTGTTCAGATACTTGATGCCGCCCAATTGGGGCGTGAGCCAATCGCCGCTGCGCAGCATCTGTAGGGCCGGCAAAACGCGCTTGGGTTCATTGCCCTGCAGCTCGGGCGCGCCCAGATACGGGAGATACAGACAGGCCCACACCAGCAGCACCAACGCCCAGGCAGTCAGGCGTGTGCGGGCAAGCGTGGCGCAGAGTGAAAGCATACGCGTACGTCAGGCGTGCGCGGCCGCGCCGAGGAAGCCGTGGCGTTGTTGCACCAAGGTCAGTTCTCCAAAGGGCGCCGTTTGATACAACTGTTCAAGCTGGGGACGCGTGTAGTAATAAATCGGACATTTGCGAATCCAGTAATAGCGCACATGGCGTTGCAGGCCCCACAGCAAGGAAAAGCGCGGGAACGATCCAATGAAGACACGCCGGGTGAGCTGCGCAATCTTGGTGAACAGCGGCTGTGGCTCGCGAATATAGTCAAACAGGCCCATGGCAATGACGATATCAAATGGTTGCTCGAATGGATGCGCCATGAAATCGCCACAGATAAACGAGCAACGATCCGCGACCTGCATGCGCTGCGCAATGGCACTGGAGAATTCGACCATGTGGGGGGCGAAATCAATGCCGACGACCTGGGCCGCGCCGCGCTTGGCAAATTCAATGCTGAAGCGGCCGGTGCCGCAGCCAATATCGAGCACGCGCGCACCCTCGATTTGGCCGGCCTGTGCGAAGGTGAAGTCATGGCGGGCATAGAGGCCCGGGCGCAGTAGCCGGTTGATCCGGTATTGCCGGCGATTTTCGTGGGCATACAAGGCATCCCATTCGGCCGGCACTTTGTCAAAATAGGATTGCGCGCCACGATTATGCGTGCTCATGCGGAATGACCTCGGCAAAGGATGAGAAATTTCCCTCGTGCAGCAGTGCGGCGAGTTTGCGGCGCATGCTGGGGCGGAACAAATTGGTCTTGAGTTCGTCCAGGCGCGAGCCCAGCCACGAAAAGGGCGAATGCCGTGCTGAATGGATCAGCGTGTGCGCACCGAATTCATACGGGTGACAATAGGCGACAAACGGAGTGTGCTCGCGATTGACCGCGCGGATCGCGCGCCGAATCACGCGATAGGGCATCAGTCGGAAATAGCCGCCGCCGGAGACCGGCCAGTTGCGGCCGAAGGCGCACACAGTCGAGAGCGGCGCTTCGATCAAGGCGCCGGCTGGCCGCCGCACCCGCACCAGCGTGCGCGGAAACGAGGGCAGGCCGTAGCGCCGCCCGGCAAACGGGAAAATGCTGCTGTCATAGACAAAGCCCTCGTCAATCAGAACATCCAGTGCCCACAGGGTTTCTTCCATGATGCTGAAGCACGGCGCGCGGAAGCCGAACGGGCGGCGCCCGCAGAGGCTCTGCAACAAGGTGCAGACCCGGCGCAGCTCGATGCGCAAAGCGTCCGGGGTCAGCAGCGTCAGGGACGTATGACTCCAGCCGTGCGTGGCAACCTCATGGCCGGCAGCGGCAATGTCACGGATCAGCGCCGGTTCGCGCTCGGCCACTTTGCCTAAGACAAAAAATGTGGCATGGACGCCTGCAGCGGCCAGGGCTTCCAACAGATAGCGGGTATCATCCACGCAATTGAGATGGTGCCAATCCTCCAGATCCACCGAGAAAACATTGCGCAAGGTGTCCAAGCGCAATGGCTCGACCACCACATCCGGTGCGGTGTTCATGCGGGTGTTGTTGTCATGTTCATGTTCGCATTGTCCATGCAGGTGTGGATTATAGCACACCCCCGCCGTGGGTGCAACTGCCACACGGTGATCTGCTGCGCATTTGTTTAAGGTTTCAGGTTTTAGGTATAAGGTTTCAGAGTAAAGCGCAAAACAGATGAAGCAGATGCACAGCATTCGTCGGATGGAATCGACCTCTGTGTCGCGAATGCTGCATCTACAGCATCGCCGCATGGAAGCGGTTCCCACTCTCTAAAATGTGGGAGCGACCTCCGTGCTGGCCCAGTTCCACCATCGGCGGGATGCAGCAGCATGTAGCCGCGGAACGGCGTTCCGCGTTCAGGACAGCAATGGAGGCTGAACCTCTATCCGTCCACGCTGCACGCCTGCGGCGGCATGGGACTGCTATGGCAGTGTCAGTGAAAAATGTCTTTCGCAACGAAACAAAGTAAAATGCAGCGCCGGTCTTTTTCGTTAATCTTTTTCACTGCGAAATAAATTAACTTTCAGCAGCTGCATTCGCCGCACGGCGGTGGTGCTGCGCCTACCGCCCGCTGTTCAACATTCGTTGCGATTTCTTCGTGCCTTCGTGGCGAATATTCTGCTTTATTGGTTGCGGATGAGAATAGTGCGCGCATGACCGCCGGCATCTTTGAAAATTTCCGGCGTGGGCAAACCGGCGTGGCGGCTCACGGCGGACACCGACGTGGCTTGGTCAAAGCCGATCTCGCCGACAAAAACACCGCCGGGCTTCAGGCGGACGGCAAGCTGCGCAAAGATTGCACGATAGGCGGTCAAACCATCGGCGCCACTAAAGAGCGCCAGGGCGGGCTCGTAGTGCAGTTCGGGTTCGAGCGCGGTGCCGTCGGCGACATACGGCGGATTGGCGGTGACAAGATCAAAGGTGAGGTTGGACGGTAGCGCCTGCCAGAAATCACCCCAACAAGACGTGAAGTGATCGGCGCAATGATTGCGCCGCGCATTGTCGGTGGCGAGCTGCAGTGCGTCGGCGCTAAGATCGCAGGCCCACCAGTGTGAATGGGGGAGCCGCGTCGCGAGCGCGATGGCGATGCAGCCACTGCCAGTGCCCAGGTCGGCACACTGTAGTGGAACCGCGCAATTGACCGCGGTGGCGGCCTGCTCGACCAGCAACTCCGTTTCCGGCCGCGGAATGAGGACCGCGGGGGTGACGCGTAGAGTGACTCCGGCAAAATCAACCGTTTCAAGCAGATATTGCAGCGGTTCGCGCCGGGCGCGCCGTTCGACCAGTGTCGTAAATGCGGCCCGCTGTGTGGCGCTGAGCGTGGTGTCGGTCACAAGCGACCGTGCTCCGGCTGGCAGCAGCAGTACATGTTCAAGCAGCCATTGCACTTCGCGCCGGGCATTGGAAATGCCGGCCTGCGCAAGCTGTTGCGTTGCCCATGCCAGCGCGTCCTTAGTGGTTAAATGCATCACGTGCAGTGTACGGTTTTAGGCGTTAGAAAGCAAGCGAGATGAGCGCTGCCGTACTGGTATGATCTCGCCGGCAACTTGGCCACCCGCATTGTCAAGAACGTCACGAATCAGGCGGCTTCACTTCGCGGTCGTAGTAGTTCGCGGCCAAGGCCCTGCGGCCGAGGCCGTATTTGCTGTTGTAGTTCATCGTATTACTAATCAATGCATGCACTACTGGACAAACGAGGTTAACGAGATGAACAGAGGAATACGAGCCGGCACAGCACTATGCATGCCGGTTTTCTCGCTACTCGGGTTTTAGTTGGCGAGAGTCATGTTTCCACGTTTGTGATGACCGGCCGTTACGCGAGCATGGCACGTGTCCGGTGCCTCATCACAACATCGTTCGCCGCAAACGGAATTCCTCCACTTACGGCGCGTAGCGTTCGAGCACGTTCATGCTGTCCTGCCCCGTCAACGCCGGGTTGAAGCGCAAAACATAGCGCATGTGCCGTGACGCCAGCACCTTGTCGCCTTTGCTTTCCTCGACCAAGCCGTCGCGATTGGCATCCAGCACCACTTCCACCTTGGCCTCGATCGTATACGTGGTGGTTTGCAGCGTCAACAAGTTCGCCAGCCGCTCGAAGACCGCCGGCGTCATCCCCTCCACTTTGAGCAAATCGCCGATCTTCTGGTACGGCTTGACCCGCACGCCATGCGCCGCGCTGACCCCGTTAGCCACATTATAGGCCAGGGTCTGGTCCATGCCCGGCATTGCCCGCACCAGCCGCTCGCTGGCCGTGTTGACGTTGATCCGCCCGATCACCGGCACGGGTGTGATCACCGCATAATTAAACCAGGCATTGCCAGTCTGGCGCTTCACGGCCGCTTGCCGCAGTTTCCCGATCTGCTCTTTCGTGTCGCGCGCGCTGACATCGCTCGAGACTAATTGCAGCTTGAAATCGCCAGCCGGTGAAATGTGCGCCGGCGTGATCGTGCCGGCGTGAATCGAGTCGTCCTTGCCATATTGCAGATTGCTGCCCAGTTGGTCGTAGCTGCTGTTGTTCCAGTTCCAGACGTACACATCCAGCTTGGCATTGTAATTCTCCTCGATAAACTCGGTCGTGCTGATCGCGTCGTTCAGGCCAAACAAGTATAGTTGATAGGTGCCCGGCACATTAATCTTGTTTCTCCAGTGCCATTCGCCCTTTTCGCCCGATTTGCGCGAATAGCACAACGGGCTGTTATAGCCCGGGCCCAGGCAGAAGACGTCATCTTTGGCTGGCTGCAAGGGCAGGCGGTTCGGCGCCGAGCGCGGGATGGTGGTGTCACCTGAATCCGTCAGGCGCACGGTGTCGCGCGAATTGCCGGTGATAAAATATTTTTCGCCGCGCAGCTTGCCGGTCAAGAACATCAAGGTCTGGTCCTGCCACTGGTTGTTCTCCCAATTGCCATCTTGGGCCGTCACCGATGTTGACCGCGCCAATTGCACTTTGCCGACGGCCGTCTTCCAGCCGCTGCAATTGGCATGGGTGTCACTGGCTTCGAGCCGGATATTGGCCGTGTCAAATACATTGGCCAACGAGCTCAGCATTACCCGCTGCCCGACTTTGTTGGCGCTGGCGCCGACATTCTTGAATTCTTCGCCGAAGCGCACGCGCTGCACTTCGCCGATGCTGACCAGCGGGCCGTTCTTGATGAAGACCGGATCCTGCTGCCGCCCGCGCATGGCATAGTTCATCGCCTGGCGCGGCTGGCCACCAATACTCGGTTTGCTGCGCACCACCCAGTTGTACTGGGTCGGATCGGTCTTTTCCGCGCTCTGGCCGTACCAGGTGTCCGGCTCCTGGTCGAGGTAGGCATAGCTGACCGTGCGTGAGACAATCTGCTTGTATTCGTTTTTTATGGTCATCGAGACGACGCCGCCCTTGGCGGGCATGCCCAGGATCATGAGCCGGTCAACGCCGGCGCCCGAGCCCTCCCAGCCGCGCGGGTCGAAATGCGCGGAGGCGTCGTGATTGGCGTTGTAATCAATCGTGATCGTATTGCGCGTGTTTTCCGTGACCACATAGCGGCAACCGTGCGCGCAGCCCTTCTGTTCCACCGGCTTCAACGTGTTGACCGCCTCGACCACCTCGCCGCGAAATTGATTGGGACGAAAGATTTCGTTGCGGACATGAATGCGCACGTCATGCGCGCCGTTGACAATTTGATCCGTGGCCTTGTCAATTTCATACTGCACACCCCAGGAGTCGTTGGGAATCTCCCAGACGGGCACTTCTTGCGAGGCGTTGCCGCCCCAGTTGGCATTCGGCGTGCCCGAACCGAATTCGGCATTGAACAACTTGAGGTTGTTCACCAAATAAAAATACCCGTTCGGCATAATGACCGGATTCGGATCCGGCTGGCTGGCACGCAAACTGTAGCCACGCCCATAATCCAGGATGCCGACGTCGTTGACGACCGAACCGCTGTTGAACGTCAGCGTCCAGCCGCGCAACGAAATCGCGCGCGGACCGACGTTGATCAATTCCATCACCTCCGGGCGCATGAATGTCATGCCCCAGGCGCTGTTCCAGCCGCTGTACTGCAACACATCCGGGTCGTAGACGGAGTCGCTGCCGCTGCTGTAGAACACGTCCACGTTGCCGCGGCCGGACGCGCGCACGGTTTCATAGTTTTCCGTGTCGTCGCCGCCGTAGGTCAGCTTGTGATTGACCGGGCGCCGGTCATCCTGATCCAATTTGTTGTACGGTGAGAAACCCGCCTTGGCCACGCGGCTGGACATTTTGTGATTGCTCCAGTTGTTGACGATCGGCACGTAATACTTGCGCGGCTGCAGCGTCTGAAAGGTAAGCATCAGCGGTAGACGCTTGACGGCGCTCTGCCCACCCGAGCCGCCGGTCCAGCCCCAGATCACGCAGCGCGTCACGCCGACGGTGGGCGCGATTGAAATGCTCGATGCCAGCGTCAATTTCCCATCGCGCGTGCTCGAGACAATCTTCTGCGCGTGCGGATCGTTCTCCTGCTGGGCCGTCATCTGATCCGCCTTGGTTTGCGCCAGCGTGATCGACGCATTGCGAAAGAAATTGTCCGGCCACGTGAACGAATCGTAATTGTATACATTGCCGTTGTTCTCGCCGCGCACCGTGCGCGGCGGATAGTCCGACCCGCGCCGCATGTCTTGATAATGATCGAACACCGCCTTGCGCCGCCCGCTCATAAAATAGTTGCCGCTGCCGCTGGCGAATTTTACCGCCGGTCCCAGTAATTTCACCTGGCGCTGGTTGACCACTTCAACATCCCAGGCCGCGTTTTCGGTGGTGGCATAGCGCCATAGCGCGGGGTCCATGCTGGCATTGTGGCTGTTCAGCATGCAATAATGCGGCACGACGAAATCGCGATCATCAACCGACGCGGTCGTCGCCGTCGCCGGCGCCGTGTTGAACGCCACCGTCCCGTCGTTCGCCAGCACTTCGTTGAAATTGACCGCCTCGACACCGTACTGCGCGCCCAGCGTCGAAAGCACATAGTTCTGGTCGCGGTAGTCCACGATGTTGACCGAGAGCTGATTGAGCTGATTTTGTGTCGCGCCGAACGGCTCAAGCTGGTTGGCCTGCCCGACTTTGCGGCGACATTCACGCGGCGTCAGTACATTGATGTCGTTGGCGTCCTCCTCGCTCTGGCCGGTGGTTTCGGGGATGTCCACGGAATACAGCGTGGCGCGCCGCGGAATCTCGCGCCGCAACATCACCGACATGTCCACCGGCATCTTGCCGATGCTGTTGCGCAGCACGCGCAGCGCCTCGGTCACGCCGGTAAACGCGCGATCATCGCCCTGCGGCGCAAAGGCGTTGTACTCGCCCGGGTCCTCCACGCCTTCGTCGTCTTCATCCACCACGCCGTCGGCGTCATTGTCAATCCCATCGGACATCAGAAAGATGTTGTTCTCGTCGTCGTCACCGCGCGCGCCCGGCACACGATTGGCCCCGTAGCGATAGCCGATCAGCGCCTCGGCAAACTTCGGCGGCACGCCCAGCGCCAACGGCAGATTGATCTCGCCTGGCGTCCAGCCGCTGCCCTGTGACGGTCCGGTCAAGAAGGCGCTGTTCAAATTCGCCTTGCCGGCTTCATCTTCAACTTGCAGCATGTAGCGCCCCTGCAACGCGCCCCGCGAGTCAAACACATTGATCCAGTGCGGCGCACCGCGCTCCGTGCGCGGCGCAAATTCTTCCAAGAGCAAATCACGGGTCGTGTCTTTCTCGCCCGTGGCTGTGTGCGACATGTAGACCAGCGCCTTGGCATGCGCCAGGCTGGAATCCAACAACAGGAAGAGCTGATTCTCGGCGACGGACACGCGCGCGCTGGTTGACTCGATTTGCATGATCACCGCCAGCGATGCCGCCAGCAAGGCTAAAATCACTAAGACGGATAACACTGCCAGCAGCGCGACACCGCGCTGTTGTTGCTCGCCTGTGTTTCTCATCTGGAGCTCATCATGAAAATACGAACAATGTTGGTCAAAAGGAGAAAACGTAACTTCAGTGTAGCACATTCGGGCATTGTGGTCAACTGTAGTATGCTAGTGTAGTGTTTCAGTAACGGCTTTACAATGAGAAAGCTTCTTCAAAATATCCTCGGCTTTTTTGATCCAGACAAACGGCTTTGGAGCGTCATTGGTCAGCCTGATGTATTCTTCAATGGTGACG